>Ga0209236_1001314_pt1 | contig 14958 bp, 16 predicted proteins | sample GraSoi013_1_40cm_FD_185819 | JGI IMG/M metagenome (GOLD analysis project Ga0209236, IMG submission 185819) | Grasslands soil microbial communities from the Angelo Coastal Reserve, California, USA - Sample 09_27_2013_1_40cm (SPAdes) (version 2) | ecosystem: Environmental > Terrestrial > Soil >... | reverse complement strand
CACCGGCGAGAACCACTGGGATCGCTTCAAGTCGTGGCCGCAGGCGTGCGAGGCCGGATGCGCGGTGAAGTCCAAGCCGCTCTATCTCACTCCGGGTTTTGGACTCTCGTTCAACGCTCCCGCAGCCTCAAAGGACGGCGCCAGCGACTATGACGAATACGTTTCCGATCCCGCCAAACCTGTCCCGTATATTCCGCGTCCCGTTCGTGTTGGAGACTCGGATGCGTGGAGACGCTGGCTGGTCACCGACCAACGGGCATTCGCCGATCGTACCGATGTTCTCACCTACATGACAGCGCCATTGACGGCGCCGCTCCACATCGCTGGAGCGCCAATGGTGAATCTCGTCGCTTCGACAAGCGGTACAGATAGCGACTGGGTTGTAAAATTGATCGACGTCTATCCCGACGAAGTTCCGAGTCAGGACGAAATGAGCGGGTATCAATTGGGGATCGCGATGGATATCTTTCGGGGCCGCTACCAGGAAAGTTTCGAACATCCGAAAGCGCTGAGGCCGAATGTCCCGTTAAGGTATAAATTCGTTCTTCCAAACGCAAATCATGTATTCCTGCCGGGACACCGTGTCATGGTGCAGATTCAATCGAGCTGGTTCCCGCTCTATGACCGCAACCCTCAGACGTTCGTGCCGAATATTTTCTTCGCGAAATCGTCCGACTACGTCAAAGCAACACAGCGCGTCTATTACACCAGTTTTATCGATCTACCTGTGGTCCGATGAATTCGCTCAGAGTGCGAAACGATTCAGGAATGAAAACCAGGCGGCGAGGCGAGAGAGGCTGCCCGTGACCATCAGCAAGCCGACGGCAATGACCAGAGCGCCGCTCGCAACTTCCACTGCATGGAAGTGCTTTTTGAACCGGCCATAAAAAGATAAGAATTTGTTCAGAGCGAGGCTGGTCAGGAGAAACGGAATTCCCAGACCGGCTGAATATGCGGCCAATAGAAACATCCCGTCGGTGACCGTCTGTTTCGTGCTGGCAATGGTCAGAATACCCGCCAGGATGGGACCGATACAGGGCGTCCAGCCGAACGCGAACGCCAAACCCAACACAAATGCGCCCGCAATTCCGCGTGGCTTTTCGATGTTATGAAAGCGCTTGTCCCGGTAGAGCGCGTTGATCTTGACAATGCCGAGCAGATGAATGCCGAACACAATGAGGATCAGTCCGGCAATCCTGCCCAGTAATTGCATCCGAGAGACGAGGACCTGTCCGATCCATGTCGCTGAGGCACCCAGTAGGATGAACGTCAGCGAAAAGCCAACAATGAACATGACGGAGTTCAGCAACACTGTTCGGAGAAGAGAAGCGTCCTTCTCCCGGGCCTTGAGCTGATCCAATGAGGACCCCGAAACGATGGATATATAACCGGGGACGAGAGGTAACACACAGGGCGATAAGAATGAAACCAGTCCGGCGGCGAAAGCGACCGCGATCTGACCTATTGCTCCATAATCGGTAATGTCCATAAGCCTCTTCGGCGGAAAATTGACGAGAGCCACAACCTGTCAAATGTCGAATGTCTGTTGTGGGTTGTGTAATGTAGTTGTCAAAATAGCCTAGTGACCAAACGACCAGATCCTTAGTGCATAAATCGCCCCTACAGTTTACCTCTGGACAACCACATTCGCCGCCGGTACGGTCAGTTTCGTGAGGCTGCCGTCAGCCTCTATTGTAGCCTGCAGCTTCACTTCCCCAACCTCCAAGTCGTAGGTGCGCGGGCCCGCGGCGCGCACTGTGGCCGCCCCCACCCTTAGGTCGTGCGGTACAAAGACGGAAAACGAGCTCTGTCCCGCCTGGACGCGATACAGCAAGATCAGGTAGTGATGAAAGAAATTGTTGTCGAGGATGACCCCGCCTTCGGGAAATCTGAAGTCTGCCGTCGACGTCTCTCCCTGAACTATCGACTGCAACTCGCTGACCGGAGGCGTCACTTTTAGCTGGATGGAACCCTCACGGCTGGAGGCCCGATATGAGGTTACGCTGAGTTTCTCATTCAATTCCATTTGACTGGAAATGACGTCATTCCCAATGGTCGTCTTGCCTTCAACAACGTATCCGGATCCGCGCCTGGCCACCGAGAATTCCTCCGTTCCCATCCTCTTGCCATCCTTAAGAATGGTGAAGCGGCCCTGCTCGATCTTTACCGGCGCGAACAATAAAAGCAATGAGAGAAAAACGTTCATGACTTCCGAACGGCCTCTACGATCTCGTCTGCAATCGTTTCGGGTGTGCCATTATCCGTCGAGACGTGAAGTTTCGCCAGCGAGTAATAGGAGTCCCGGCTTAGATATAGCTTTTCCGCCTGTTCTTTGCTGGTGAACTTAGGCCGTGTACCGTCGATTTTCACACGATCGCCGACATTCGCGAAAGACACTTTGAGCCAAACCGTCAAACCTGTGGATTCCGCAATCGAGCGGTTTTCCGGATCGAGAAATGCTCCACCTCCGAGCGCTATGACGGCATGTTTCCGAGAGGAAATCCGTTTCAATGTGTGGCGTTCAAGCTCCCTGAAATGGGCTTCGCCGCGCACGCGAAAGATATCGGCTATAGTGCGCCGCTCGCTACGCTCAATTTCCTCATCGAGGTCGATGAATTTCCAGCCGAGTTTCTTTGCCAGGCGCCGCCCAACCGTGGTTTTTCCCGACCCCATGAAGCCAACGAGATAAATGCGATTGATCGGCACCGGACGATTTACCCCTTCCGGCCGAGGTGAATCGTGCCGTTGCGAGCTGCAATCATGATCTGCGGTCCACCGGCTCCCACTCGTCCGTTCAAGGAGCGTTCACGATTCGATGCAGCCGTCTTGAGTCCTTGGAACTCCGAATGGATTTCGCCAAATTCGATTTGGGCATCGATGCTAAAGGAAGAATTTGAAGGAAGCTCCAAAGTGACATTACCGTAACGGCTGGAGATCTGAATATCTTTCTGGGGTGGGATCAACAACGACATGAACAAATCGCCGTTGCGACTGTCGATCGTGAGTGCACCTTGAACGTTTTCGACACTGATGGCGGCGTAGGAGTTTGAAATCGATACGTTACCCTTCACGCCCGAAACATCTACGGATCCATTTCTATTCTCAACGTCCAGGCTGCCGCCAATGCTCTTGACCGCCGTCACAGAAAACCTGTTGCGGATTCTGACTGACTCGGTGACGTCCTGTACCGTCACACTACCGTTCCGATTCTCGACTTGTACAGTCCCTGTAATATTGTGCACATCCACCTGTCCGTAGCGATTCGACACTTCCTGAGTTCCGTCGACAGCCTGAATGCTGACCTTGCCGTTACGATTGTTGAGCCGAAGCGCCGAACGTTTAGGTACCTGAATCGTTAGCGAGCTTTTATATCGCTGGCGTGGAATGCCCCCAAACTCCCCGCCCTCTCGATTCGACGCGATTCGGTATCCGCTACCGATGTTGCTGATTGAAAATGTGAAATCCTTGGAAAGCCGCTCGGCTTCTTCCTTGTTCGATGCGCGAAGCGTTTTCTTCACATCGAGAACGACGCGATCGGAGTCGGAAGGACGCACATCGACATTCCCGTAGAAATTCACGATTTCGATATTCGAACCCGACGGCACCGGCGCCTCGCGGTGTTCGTCAAAAGTGAAGTTGTTTCCAGTGATGTCCCACAGATCGATATCACCAATCTCAAAAATATTGCCGAGATCGGAGCTGATATTCGCAGCGGTCGTCACGGCGGTTCCTGCGAAGATCACAAAGATGAGTAAGGCGACCTCCCAGCCGGAAAATAGCGGTTGACTGTCGCCTGCGTTTCTGAGCCGATAGTAATCGACGATTTTCAACATACCCCAACCGATCGGCAGAGCGGGCCAATAACGTGCAACATATCCCCATATGGGAATGGGGTACCCAAAATTTCGTAAGAGAAGCAGCGCCCCGATTGCCGTCAACGTGAGGCCCCAGAAGATTGCTCCGGTACCGCGGCGAGATCTCATTCGCCCTCCTTTCGATGACGAGTGTGTTGGGACTGCGCTTGAAAATATTCGATGACCTTGGCCAGACCGATCACGATCAGAATAACCGGCCACATTTTGCGCAAGCGGAATACTGTGGGGTACAGGTTGTTGAGCAGAAACAAAATGCCGGTGATGATCAGTAAAATCGGGTCTAACATCTACTCCGCCCTACCTCGACGCTTCATATGTAAGTAAACGGGGCCGCGCGAATAAAAGTTTCAAATTATTCTTTCCTTTCTGAGATAATCGCCCGATTATGAGCCGGAAGTCATTGTTTTTGTTATGCTTGGGCGCAGTAAGCGTGTACCTCTTATATGAGGTGAGCGCGTGGGGCTTTGATTGGTCCTTGTTTCTTAAGAGTCTACGGAACGTGCAGCCCGGATGGCTGGCCGTTTCGATCCTTGCGACCATGCTCACCTATGTTGCCCGGGCTTTCCGATGGCAGGTCCTTCTGAATCGGCTCAAATCCGTGGGGATGGGGCCGTTGATCAGCACGAACGTTTTGGGATTTTCAGCGATATTCTTGCTCGGTCGCGCTGGCGAGGTCGTTCGGCCTCTGTGGTTGACGCGCCAGGAACGGATCCCGCTGACGGCGTCGGTCGCGACTGTCATCGTCGAACGGGTTCTGGATACGCTGATGCTGCTCATGCTTTTTGGAGTTGCACTCGTGGCAGTGCAACTGCCGTCCGCCACCGAACATTCAGTCGCAGTAGCAAAGATGAAAGAGACGGCATGGCTGATGGTTGCCTTATCCACGGCAGGAATCCTGTTTTTGTTTTTTTTTCGCTCGAAGATTGAGTGGATTGTTAGCTACGTTCCGTTCGCAAAGGTGCGTTCGCTGCTGAAAAATTTCTCCTCCGGCTTGGCGTTCCTGGACCGCACAAGCAGCTTCGGTTTGGCGCTGGCGTATACATTTGTGGTGTGGATTGTGATCGTCCTCCAGTTCTGGTTCATGCTGCTGGGGATGAATTTTCGTTTTTCCGTTGCCGCCGCAACGCTGGTGATGGTAGGGGCTGCGGTCGGATCTGTTGCGCAGCTGCCGGGCATCGGTGGCGGCTTTCAGGCTCTATATATTTTTTGTATGACTACTTTTCTCAATGTGCCCACAGAACATGCGAGCGCCTCAGCACTCATCGCCTGGATATCGCAATTGGTCCCAACCGTGCTAGCCGCGGGCCTGTACATGATCTCTCACGGGCTGTCCCTGAAGGATCTCAGAACAGCGACAGCGGAATAACATAATGAAATGTCCGTTCTGCGGCCATCTTCAGGATAAAGTCGTCGATTCCCGCGAGAGCAAGGAAGGCGACGCGATTCGCCGTCGTCGGCAATGCCTCGCATGCCAGCGGCGCTTCACCAGTTACGAGCGCATCGACGAAATACCCTATATGGCCGTCAAGAAGGATGGGCGCCGAGAGCGATTCGACAGGCAAAAAGTTCTGGCTGGTTTGCTGAAGGCGTGCGAAAAACGGCCGGTTTCAATGATTCAACTCGAAACGATCGCGGACAAAGCCGAAGCGATGGTCCAGGAATCGAGCGAACGAGAGGTCACTACCCGGAGCGTTGGTGAGATGATTATGAATGAACTGAAGAATCTCGATAAAGTCGCGTACGTTCGATTCGCGTCCGTCTACCTGGACTTCAAGGATGTCCAGGAATTCATGACGGAACTGAAAGATCTGCTGAAAAGCCGGGAATAGTTTTTCATGTATTTCGAATTCGTTCGAGAACCACGGGAAGGAGCAACCTGGACGCCCACCGTCGATGTCTGCGAGCGAACGGACGAAATTGTCATCGTTGTCGAAATGCCCGGAGTGCATCGCTCGGATATCCAATTGGCCTGGAACGATGGGGTTCTGATCATTTCCGGCTTGAAGCGGCAAACGCCCCCTGATCATAGGGTCGCGAAATACCTGTGCCTCGAACGGACCTATGGCCCCTTCCGCCGCGAAATCTCAATCAATCTGGCAGTCGATTACAGGCAGGCCAAAGCAGAATTAAAAGACGGACTCATGAAAATCCAGCTGCCGAAGTCTAAGCCAGAGGTGGTGAATATTCCGATCCTGTGAGGATGGGCGTTTGTATGGGCAAGAGAGGGTCTGATTCGTGCATCCCGCTCAATCAGGCATATAGATTATGAGCATGGAATTGGTCAAAGCAGATCAAGGTCCTGAACAACAACAAGTTAGTATTCCGGACGTTCTCGCGGTATTGCCGCTGCCGGATATCGTCGTTTTCCCCTACATGATCGTGCCGTTATTTGTGAACCGCGATCGTTCGGCGAAGGCGGTGGATCAAGCTCTTTCCGAAAACCGGATGATTCTGATGGTGTCGCAGAAAAACGCCAACGTCGATGATCCGAAGGCGGAGGATCTGCACGATTTCGGTACCGTTTCGGTGATCATGCGAATGCTGAAACTGCCCGACGGCCGTGTGCGGATCCTGGTTCAAGGCTTCTCGCGCGCAAAGGTGGAATATTTCGACGACTCGAAAGCGTATATCACTGCTAAAGTCGAGCCGAAGACGGAACCCCAAGTCGTACCGGATTCACCGGAACTCGAAGCTCTCATCCGCAATGTGAAGTCATCTCTGGAAAAGATGGTGTCGCTCGGCAAAAACATTTCACCCGATCTCGTGGCGATCGCAGCCCAAATCGATGATCCGGGCCGGCTCTCGGACCTGGTGGCCTCCAATCTCGATTTGAAAATCGATAGAGCGCAGGAGGTCCTCGAGTTGCTGGATCCTGTAGCGCGCCTGCGGCGTGTTCATGAGTTGATGGCGAAAGAAATCGGAGTCCTCGAAATTCAAAACGACATCAACACGCAAGCCCGTGGCGAGATGGATAAGAGCCAGCGCGAGTTTTACCTTCGCCAGCAGATGAAAGCGATCCAACAGGAATTGGGTGAAGGAAATGAACTGCAGGAAGAGATCGAGCAGTACCGCAGGAAAATCAAAAAGGCCAAAATGCCGTCCGAGGTGACCGAAGAAGCCGAACGGCAAATTGGACGCCTGGAACGTATGCATCCGGATGCGGCCGAGACCGCCACGCTGCGCAATTATCTGGATTGGACGGTTTCGCTGCCATGGTCGAAATCCACGAAAGACAATCTCGACCTGAAGAAGGCCCAGAAGATTCTCGATGAAGATCATTACGGTCTCGAGAAGATCAAAGAGCGAATTGTCGAGCATCTCGCCGTGCGCAAGCTGAAGAAGGACACGAAAGGACCAATCCTGTGCTTGGTCGGCCCGCCGGGTGTTGGCAAGACTTCACTCGGAAAATCCATCGCTCGCGCTTTGGGCCGCAAATTTGTTCGAATCAGCCTCGGCGGTGTGCACGATGAGGCGGAGATCCGCGGCCATCGCCGGACGTACGTCGGCGCCATGCCGGGACGAATCATCCAAAGCATTCATCAGGCCGGCACCAACAATCCGGTTTTCATGATGGACGAGGTCGATAAAATCGGAGCGGATTTCCGCGGCGATCCTTCATCGGCATTACTCGAAGTTCTCGACCCGGAGCAAAACTTCGCCTTCAGAGATAACTATCTTGGCGTGCCGTTCGATCTCTCGAACGTGATGTTCATTACGACCGCGAACATGCTGGATCCGATACAGCCGGCATTTCGGGATCGCATGGAGATCATCCAGCTCAGCGGTTACACGGAAGAGGAGAAAGTCGAGATCGCGAAGCGGCACTTGATGCCGAAACAGACCGCACAGCACGGTCTAACGAACGAGCAGATCCAATTTACCGATGAAGGGCTCCGCACCATTATCAATCTGTACACGCAGGAAGCAGGGTTACGGAACCTGGAACGCGAAATCGCCGCGGCCTGCCGCAAGGTCGCCAAACAGGTTGCGCTCGGCGAAAAGACGACCCGAAAAATTCATACCGACAATCTGGACCAATTCCTCGGGCGTCCCAAAATTTTCCAGGAAGAGCTGCTGAAGCGCGATCAGGTCGGAGTCGCTACGGGCCTGGCATGGACACCCGTCGGCGGCGATGTGCTCTTCGTCGAAGCCACAGCAATGAAGGGCCGCGGCGGTCTGACGCTGACCGGACAACTCGGCGATGTCATGAAGGAGTCGGCTCAGGCGGCACTCAGTTACGCGCGTTCGCACGCAAAAGAGTTTGGAATCAGCGATGACTTCTTCTCGAAGCACGACATTCACGTCCACGTGCCCGAAGGCGCAATCCCTAAAGATGGTCCGTCCGCCGGTGTCACGATGGCAACGGCGATCCTGTCGCTGCTGACTCAGAAAGCGGTCCATCGAAAGATCGCGATGACGGGCGAAATTACACTGCGCGGCGAGGTACTTCCCGTCGGAGGTATCAAAGAGAAAGTCCTGGCAGCGCGCCGTGCCAAGATCGACACGATAATTCTGCCGGCATTGAACAAGCGCGATCTCGAAGATATAAACGAAACCATCCGTAAGGAGATGAAATTCATCTTCGTCGATGACGTCCAGGACGTCTTCAAAGCAGCGCTGCTTGAAGAGAAAAAGCCTCCAAAAGCCACGCCCCGGCGAGGGCCGCGGCGTCTGCCGAAAGGCGCCGAGGCTACGGTGTGAAGCTCGAAGATCTCGGCGAGAGCGGCCTCATTCGAAAAATCCGCGAACGGTTCAAATCGCCCGTCGTTGTTCCCATAGGGGACGACGCCGCCGTTTTTGACGTTCCTGCCGGCCAATCTCTAGTTTTCTGCTCCGATCTGCTCGCCGAGAATACGCATTTCATTCGTGATCTCGATCCGCCAGATTCGATCGGCTACAAATCCGTCGCCGCGAATGTCAGCGATGTGGGCGCTATGGGAGGCACCCCGCTTCATTTCCTGATCTCACTCGCAGCGCCGGGCGATTTGGATGGCGCCTGGGTGGATTCCTTTCTCGACGGTGTCGCCCTGGCGTGCGGTGACTTCAAGATTTCTCTCATCGGAGGCGATTCCTCATCCTCCGATCGCATTTTCGTCGACGTTTCCATGATCGGCAGTGTCCCCTCCGGCAAGGCAATTCGCCGGTCCGGCGCTAAACCAGGCGATTCAATCTACGTGAGCGGACAAATCGGCGGTTCCGCTCTTGGTCTCGAACGCTTGAGATCGGGCGATCTGAAAAATCCAGCCGTCCGGCGGCATCTTTATCCTGAACCGCGGCATAAACTCGGCGCGGCGCTTCTGGAGCGCGCCCACGCGATGATCGACATCAGTGACGGACTTTCGACCGATCTGACACACATCGTGGAGGAGTCGAAGGTTTCCGCCCGCATCTACAAGGACCGGCTGCCGGGATGGCCAGGAGCGGGAGATCATCACATCCTGCATGGCGGCGAAGAGTATGAGCTGATCGTTGCGTCGCCGCATGATCTCGCAGAGGTGAGAATGAATGTGCCTCTAAGACGGATCGGCGAGATCATCGGCTCTGGAGTGGAGAACCAGGTCTTCCTCATCGATGGAACTCAAGAATCCGTCTTAAGACCTCAGGGCTGGCAACACTTCTGAATCCAAATGACAATTGACGGACTTACTGTACGATACGCGGGTAAGTGTATGACTCCTGAGCGGTGGAAAAAAATCGAATCGATTTACCATGCGGCTCTGGAACGCGATTCCGAGAGCCGAGGCGCTTTCCTGGATGAGGCTTGCCGGGGAGATGCCGATACTCGACGGGATGTGGAATCACTACTCGCCACTAGCCGGACGACGGATTTCCTGGAGCGTCCCGCGATCGAACTCGAAGCGGAATCGCTGGCGTACAAAAAGCTGCCCTCACTCGGACACCGCTACACAGTGCTTGGGGAAACGGGCAGGGGCGGAATGGGAACCGTTTATCGAGTCCATGATCACGAGGCGGACGAGATTATCGCGGTCAAGATTCTTCACTCCGACATTGCTACCGATCAGAAGATGATCGATCGTTTCAAAACGGAAATGAAGCTTTCCCGTCGTGTTACACACAAGAATGTCTGCAGGATTTACGACATCAATCGATCCGGAGATCTTACTTATATTTCAATGGAATTCGTCGCGGGCGAGAGTCTTCGCCGCGTATTGACGCGCCTTGGTGCGCTGTCCATTAGAAAGGGTGTTGAACTAATCCGCCAGATTTGCGAGGGGTTGCGCGAGGCTCACGCTCAAGGAATCATCCACGGGGATCTCAAGCCCGAAAACATCATGTTGGATGAAACAGGCAACGTAAAGATTATGGACTTTGGGATCGCTCGCGTCGCCTCAGCAACGACGACAACAGCGTTATCCGGCACACCTGCGTATATGTCGCCGGAACAGGCCGAGGGTCGTCCGGTCGATATGCGGTCCGACATTTATTCGTTGGGTCTGCTGATGTATGAGGTTTTCACCGGACATATGGCCTTTAGCGGCGACACGCCCATAGCCGTTGCTCTCAAGCAGATTCGCGAAGCGCCGCCGGGACCTCGTAGCCTGGAACCGCTCCTGCCAGCCAGTCTGGAAAAAGCCATCATGCGATGTTTTGAAAAAGACCCTGCGAATCGATTCCAAACGCTGAGCGAAGTGGAGGCGGCGCTGTCATCTGCGCTAGAGGAAACTCGAAAACGCGATGGAACGTTTCAGGTGGAAAAGAAGATCTCCGACCTCTTCGGCGAAACAGCTTACGTCATGGCTCCCGGGCGGGCGCGGCGGCTACTTCTCATTATCCAGGCCGGCTATCTTTGCCTCTATTCCACAACGCTCTATTACATGGACGCCGCGACGCGCGTGTTGGAACAACAATTGAATGTGCCTCCGAGCGCGGCGGTTCGATTGCTGATTGTTGCGGCTATAGCAGGTATAGCTTCGCGAATTTATCTGACGTCCGCCATCGCATGGAATCATCCCGCAACCGGCAAGCAGTTCTGGCGGCTATTTCCCGCGCTGTTTCTACTCGATGCGCTATGGTCAGCGTCGCCGCTACTGGTCTCGCATCGGATCGGCATTGGCCCGGCGTTGGTTTGCATCGCGGGACTCGCTTATCTGCCGTTCTCCCAAAAAACGCTTATTCACAACGCTTATCGCTGAGTTCCCGATACAGCCATGCCTTGGCGAGATTCCAATCTCGAATGACAGTGAAGGGAGAAAGGTGAAGAACATCGGCGGTTTCTTCTACACTGAGCCCGCCGAAGAATCGTAGCTCGACGACCCTGCTCTTGCGCTCATCGAATTTCGCGAGATTTTCCAGCGCCTCGTCCAAAGCAACAAGATCGCGGCTCCGTTCGCGCGACACGACGACCGCGTCATCCAGCCCGACAGCGCGGATACCGCCGCCCCGCTTTTGATAGCGATGAGATCTTGCATGGTCGACAAGAACGCGTCGCATGATCTTCGCAGCAAGACCGTAGAAGTGAGATCGGTTTTGCCACCGCGCCTTTTTCCAGTGGACCAACCGCAAAAAAGCTTCATTCAGCAATACGCCTGTTTCTAACGTCGGGCTCGACTTTTCACGGGCCATATGACTTCTGGCCAGACGTCGCAGTTCTGCGTAAATCAGAGGTGCCAACTCCTCTAGCGCGGACTGATCCCCCTCACTCCAGGCTTGAAGCAAAACTGTGACACCACGTTTTGTATTTCGCGTCATTTCGTCACACCATCGCGGATCGAAACGAGCGTGTTTTCGAGAGATTCTCGCGGAACCGATTCAACGAAGCCTTTGATCAACCACCCCAAACCAAAGGGAATCGAACGGCTCAGGCTGATCGACTCGCATTCAACAACGACGCCGTCTGCCTGTTGTTTGAAGCGCCAATACGAATTCAGGCGCCACAGAAAGCCGCTGTCGTCGCCGACCGGTTTTTCCATTTCGGAAGTGGTTCCGGCATTTTGCACTTCAGCGATTCGTGTCGTGAAACTGCGGCTGGACTCAAGCCCATCATGGTGATGCCGGTAAATGGCCGTGTGATTCGTGTTGTAGTGGACGGTAACCACTTTCTTGCGGACGAAACGCAGGAAAATGTCGAACGTGTCGCCATCGTGGGAAAGAAGCTTGGAGTCCTCAACCTCTTTGAAATACCGGTAATGCTGATCGTAATCCTTGACCCAGTTCAGCAGCGTATCCGACCGTATTTTGGGGATGAATATCGAGCCAAACCAGTGGTGAATCATGGCGTCGGGCGCAGACACCTGACGGCCATCGGCAGTCCTGGTGTTCATCCTCTCGATGTAAGCGCGCCCGCTGTTGATGATCCCGGTGATCCTTGACGCCTCGCCCGGCGGTAAGAAATCCGTCCGCAAAAAACCGGACGTGCTGTTCAATTCCGCTTCAATCCGTTTCTCGGTGAGCTGAACGTAGATCTCCCAAGCCTTCACCGTTGCCGCTTCGAGTTTTATGGCTTCTGCATCAGACGCTGTCGCAAGGTAGACACTCACCAGGAAGATGTTAATGCGGATCATTGGAGCCGTTCCTCGTCATAGAGCCGCAGAGTATTTCGGACAACAGAAGTGAGAAGTATCACGCCCATCGCCGCAATGGCAACGACCGCTCCGATGTCGCAAAGAAAGTAGGGGGAGCTCCCAACCCTGACAATCGGCTTGGCCAGGAGCACCAGTGTTCCAATCGACAGCATGATCCGCAACTCAGTTGGTCCCCAAATTCCGTATGAAAGCTTGAAAACACCGATCGCGTAAGTCGCGAGATAGATTTCGATCGACAACATGAAGTAGGCAATCAGCAACGCCAACGCGACCACTCCGGTCATGAAGCCAGACAATCCGAGCCCTCCGATCAGAAACAGGGCGCCAAAAGTATCGACAATATGGTCCACGTAGAAGCCGTATCGGGGCCGCTGCCGTTGGCGTACGCGCGCGAGAGTCCCATCCAGGCTGTCTCCGAACCAATTGATGAAAAGAAACAAGATGGAACCCAGCAGCGCGAGACGGCTCCAGCGAGCCACGTAATAGCAGACTCCCGCCAGGGTCATTCCCAGAAGTCCGAGCACGGTCAGATGATCGGAACTGACCCAAACCGGCATCCGGTGCGCCAGCCACACAAGAGCCTTCTTCTCCAGCGGCGTCAGCAGACTCTCCTGCTCACGGGCGGCGGATTTAAAGGAAGCATCATTCGCGAGCATCATACAGTTTTCCCATCCCTTTCGCGCATTACTCAATAGATAAGGCGCGAAAAGGAGAAGAAAATGATATTCAAGAAACAGTTAACACTGGCCGCGACGGTTGTAATTCTTCAATGTCTTGTCGCATTCCCTTTGGCTGCTCAGCCGGGAGAGCAAGACACATTACGGGTTGAGCGAATAAAACGACAGATAGCAACAGTCCCTGCGGGTCAGGAGGCAACAATCACGGTGCGGGCGCGCGCGACGGGCTTGCGTGTAACCCAGACTTCCGCAGGTGAAACAGAAACAAAGATCACCATCGGAAACACCCAAGAAATTCGAGGTACGATCAGCGAGGCAGGAGACGATTATTTCATCGTCACCGACGCCAGGAACAGGCAGTGGACAAACCTTGGTTATGAGCACGTGTTGAAGGTGGTAGGTTTTTCGACCCCGTTGGAGACCGCTAGGTCGTTCGAACGGGTCCTGCTGCTTGTGAAACCAGGCGACAAGATCACGGTTCTTGATTCCAGTGGAAGGTTCAGCAAAGGTAAAATTGCCGAATTGTCCCCATCCTCCTTGCGGCTGTTCGTGAACCGTACTGTGCACGATTTTCCGGCGGATCAGATTCGCAAGATTATCCAAAGGCGTAGCGATCATCTGGGCCTGACCAAGGGGGTCGTCATTGGCTCAGGAATTGGTCTTGGACTCACCATCTTGGCGGTTGCGGTGAGTGCGTGGGAGCCGGCCTCGCCTTGACGGGTCTCGGTGCGGGGATTGGTGCTGGTATTGGGGCTGCGCTTGACGGCGTGATCCGGCATGACGTCACAATCTATCGCGCGCCGGGACGCACTTCTTCACGACTTGCGACGGAGAACCGGCGTGAACCCAGTTCCTCGAAATTCTTCTAACCAAATGACGATTGAACAGTGAACATTTCCGAAAAAATGTTCATTGTTCACTGTTCAATGTTCAATTGTCATTTAGGCGCTCACTTATACTCGCCCCGCCCCAGGTGCTTCAGATCGAGATTGTTTTCGCAAGTGTTCTCCATCACGTCCGTATTCGGCGCCAGCCGTACTGGTTCGGTGACTGTCCACGGCTTCGTATAGACGTTCGGGTCGTCGATTGAAATTTGGATATCCATATGCCCGAAGTCCTTCCGACGAAACCGCTCCGTAACGTGCAGAGCATCCGAAGTGGGCTTGCCCGTCTGATCGAGCCAGGTTTTTCCATTGAAACCTTTGGTTTCGACGACCAGTGTGTCGCCTTCCCACTTGCCGGTGGAATAACCCAGCCACGCTGGGGTGAAGTCCGTTCCTAACTCGCGCCCATCAAGGAAAATCTGCCGCCACATGTTGGCGGATTCATACAGAATGACAATGAAATCCGGTCTTTGGATGATCTTCCACGGTGGCGGCGAAGCATTGATCCGGGGCACGCCTTGCGGCAGGCAGTTGGCAAGCGGATCCTCCCCCGAATGCGATCCGTCCAGGCGTTGATCGACGAGTGCCTTGGCCGAAGGCTGGAAGGATACGTCGCCCGGCTTGAGATCCACCGCAATATTCAGAACATACTTGGCGCCATTCGCAACTTCCCATACCCCAGACAGGTCCGGGTGCCCGTCGGCCGTTCGTGGCGCAGGCGCCGAAAGACTCGGCTTGCCGTCGGCTCCGCGCGGAATTCCGCCGGCAGGGACCTTCACCCATTGGCCGTAAACAGGCGCGCAAATCAGCGCAAGAAGAGCTATCGAGAACAAGATCGCAGACATGGGTTTCATTTTGGACCTCGCTTTTAGGCGGAATTTTAACCGAACGGCGGCGTTATAATCACGCCGATAAGATTTTGAAATCGGACGAATTCAAATTTGCCTTCATGAGAGGAACCTATGTACAAAATGTTCTT
>Ga0209236_1001312_pt1 | contig 14978 bp, 12 predicted proteins | sample GraSoi013_1_40cm_FD_185819 | JGI IMG/M metagenome (GOLD analysis project Ga0209236, IMG submission 185819) | Grasslands soil microbial communities from the Angelo Coastal Reserve, California, USA - Sample 09_27_2013_1_40cm (SPAdes) (version 2) | ecosystem: Environmental > Terrestrial > Soil >... | reverse complement strand
AAAACCCGGCGGCGACCTGGTATCCCCGGGACAAAGATCTTCAGGATCTCTTGAGGAGTCGTAAGCCCGTCAGGGCAGTTGTAACTGGTAGCGGAGAGGTCGATCTGAGACATCCCGTATTCAACCCACAGAAGGACCAGTGGAAACCGGTCGTTTTTACCACAACAAAAGGAGAAGAGAAGCTGAAGAATCAAGCAAGGCAGTTGCAAGACCATAGTAACAACCCTCGGCAACCGACGAAAACGTACGCGATTGGAGATTCTAGTGTAGACCTTACTAAAGCCGTAGGAATTCTGAAGAAAGACTACGGGACAAAGCTCCTAGATATTCAGGGCGGGCCAATGCTAGCGGGGCGCGCTCTCAAGGCGATGCTGGTCGACGAGCTCAGGCTCACAGTTTCGCCTCAGATAATGGGTGACCTTAACTCCGAGGGAAGAAGGCGACCTAGTTTTGTAACGGGGATCCATTTCGGATTGGAAGACTCTCCCCTGGCAGAGCTTGAGGCTTTAGGAGTCTCAAAGAGTCACATCTTTCTAAGATATCTGTTGAATTACAGGAGCTAGACCTGCCAGAAATGGAAATGTTTGCGATGAGGGAATTCCAGTTTTCCTCGGCTGCCTCGCTCGATGTTGACGAGAAGGCTATGCAGGGACACAACTACGAACTCCGAGTCGTCGTCAAGGGGAGTCCTGACGAAAGAGGGGTGATACTAGACACTCGCGTTATCGAGAGAATCGTCAACCAAGAGATAATCGTGAAACTGGACAAGAAGAATCTGAATGAGATAATTCCCAATCCAACCATGGAACGTATTTCGATATGGATCTGGAACAAGCTCAAACCATCAATCAAGGAGCTGCACGAGGTTAGAGTCTGGGAAAACAGGAAAAAAGGAACCAGTGTGATCTACAGAGAGGACTGACTGGGCGCTAATCAACATCGGGCCCGGTCCCATCAGGCTTCTCTAGTAACCCAATTTTGCATCTTATTCTGCAAGACATCCAAAGCTAGTGCGCCGTCGCCGAGGAGTTCGTCGTGGAATTTCCGGATGTCGAAACGTGGTCCTAGTGTCTTCTCCGCCTTTGACAGTAACTCGCTGATCTTGAGCTGGCCGATCTTGTATGCGAGAGCTTGACCGGGCCAGGCAATGTATCTATCTACCTCAGATGTTATGTTGAGTTCTGAGAGGGCCGTATTCTCGAGGAAGAATTGGATCGAGCGCTCTCGTGTCCAACGGTTGTGGTGGATTCCTGTGTCTACGACTAGGCGAGCTGCTCGCCACGCGTCGAAGCTTAATCTCCCAAAATCAGAAAGTGCATCTTTGTAGAACCCAACCAGCTTAGGGAGTTCCTCTGAATAGAGAGCCCAGCCTTCGATGAACGCTGTATATCCTCCGTATCTCCTAAACTTTGGCAGATCAGTCAATTCCTGCTGAATTGCCAGTTGTAGATGATGTCCTGGCACGGCTTCATGGTACGCCAATACCTCCATTGTGTACTTGGGCCGTTGCTCTGGTCGGAATGTGTTCACGTAGAAGTAGGCTGGACGCGAGCCGTCTTCGGGTGGACGGTAGTAGTAAGCATCTGGGGCCGCCTCGGCTCTAAACGCTTCAATTTCTCGGAACCCATATTTAGCCTTCGGCAGCCGTCCAAACAATAAGGGAAGCTTCTCGTCCATTTGTTCCAGAATTTTCTTGAATCCAGCAAGGAGTTCTGCGGCTGAGGTGTTGTAGAGTGATCTGTCCTTTCTAAGGGACGAGATGAAACCTTGCAATGAGCCTTTGAAACCGAGACGGCCTACGATTGCCCGCATTTCCGCGTGAATGCGTGACAGCTCTTTGAGACCTAGATCATGAATCTCGTTCGGTGACAGGTTTGTAGTAGTGTAGTGCCTGACGGTGTAAGCGTATCGTTCGTTCCCGTCGGGAAGAGACCAAACACCGACATCGCGACGACATGCTGGGAGATACTCTTCCTTGAAGAACGCCAGGAGCTTCTCAAAAGCCGGAACGACTGACTGTCGGATCGCTTCGTCAACATCGTTCCTAATGCGAGCTGCTTCTGTCGAATCGATTATAGGTGGAATGTTCTCAACGGACTTGTAGAGATCGAGCTTCTTCGGGTCTTGGACAACATTAGCCTCCAATTGGGGAATAATCTTTTCCGCAGTCACTCTGGCAAGAACAATTCTGGCTCTTATTCCAGTTCGCATGCTCTGAATCACTTGGTCTACAAGTCGGGGGAAGGCTCGAAGACGGCTGGAAAAATTCTCGAAATCCGAGAGCGACCCAAATGGATGATACGTGACTAACTCGGGAATGTCGATCTGCAGTCCGGACTGCTGGGTCATAGGCGTGAGATAAGGACGGAACTTCGCCGCTTCTAGACTGTCCCTTAGTTCACGTTCGAAGAGTTCGTAGTTCAGCAGCTCTGGTTTCGAGAACGGTTTCTTGATATTCCTCAACCGGTCAAGATATTTCTTGGACTGAGCGACTCGGCGATGGAAAGCATCCTCGGAGGCGTCCTCTAAGGATCCGTCATATCGATGGTCCCCGAGATAGGTTGCGTTGAGAGGATACTCTTTGAGGATAAATTCCCAATAGTCGTCGTACAGTTGGTTAAGTTGAGTTACGACATCACTAGACGAGACTGACTTCCCGCGCAGCATACCTGTCGTTTGGCAATTAGGACGTTAGATTCTATTTATGCGCGGAGATCTGGGTAAGAGGTTGAACCTCCACGTCGCGAAGAGGCAGGTCCTGTCTACTCTTTTTTGACGTTGAGCAAGAGTCCTTGCTGTTTGAACCACGCGGAGAGTGTGTCAGTCAACTGGTCGAATTGTTTGTTGACCTTTCTCATCCCAAGGAGTCCTCCTGCAGCGCCTGAGCCCACCTTGATCAATCTGAGGGTTCCACCTTCGATGGCGGGGTATATTTCGAACGTTACGCTATGATGCTGAGCCATCGCGCCAAGCAGAATATTGGCTCCCTTGCTTCCTTTCTCTGCTTTTCCTTTCGTGGGACCGTCCCATTGGATTGTGAACCCGTTGGATGTGAACGCTTGAAGGGCCAGGTTCTGAATATTCTCCACTGATCCCTTTACCGCAATGTCAGCATACTTAGCCAAGCTACCTTCTCAACCAATATGGAAGCCTCTTGTCGCGAATAAATTCATTGCGCCTCGGATTCGAAACTCCCAAGACCGCCAAGACTCCCATGGATTCGAGAAGACTAATGAGGAGAGATGGCAAGAATTAGCCAAATGGCCGGCAAAGACTTCAGTTCAGCCGTGACCTACCACGAAGCTACAAAGCACTCCGAAGTCAGCATCGGAGCGTCCGCCCACTACCTCGACTGGGACAACAAACCTGCACAGTTCAAAGAATACAAGAATCTCGCGTCCTTCGCCCTTCCACGCAACTTTCCTCGCCCTGAAGAGAACTCTATCAAGGCAATTAAGGGCGAAACGAAGGACGCAGGCGCCAATCAGATCGACATAGGGGTGCTCTCCGAGCTTCTTTTCTTTTCCGCGGGTCTTACACGAAAGATGAGATTTGGCAAGGAGTTCTACTACATGCGGGCCGCCTCCGCAACGGGCGCGCTTTATCCCATCGAGCTGTATGTGATCTGCGGTCGAATCCCCGGCTTAGAGGCAGGAGTGTATCACTTCAACCCTCTACACTTCTCTCTAGCCAAATTGCGAGAGGGAGACTATCGAGCCGCACTGGATTATGCAGGCAGCTCTGATAGCTTGTCCGCACCGCTCACCTTGGCATTCACATCACTGGCATGGAGGAACGCATGGAAGTACGAAGCGAGATCCTATCGTCACTGGTTCTGGGACTCAGGAGTTATCGTCGCCAACCTTCTCGCCACCTCGAACTCAGCCGGCATAGCCGCCAAAGCCGTCCTAGGCTTCGTCGATTCCGAGATCGACCAGCTTCTCAGTCTGGAGGCAAAGAGAGAGGCAACCGTTGCCCTGGCGGTTGTCGGAATTGATCATAACGAAAAGGCTCTCAGAATGAATCGGCCGATTCCAAGTCTCGTCCTAGAGAGCAACCCTCTCTCAAGTGAGGAGGTTGACTATCCAATAATTTGGGAAACTAACGAGGTCTCCCAATTGAGAAGCAAGTCTGAGGCCGAAGCTTGGAGGAAGAGCCTAAGGCTATCCAAAGGAACAATTCCGACAACGACACCGGCCTTTCCTTTGCGAGGGTCGGAAGAAGATTTGTCTCCACCCCTAGACGAAGTGATTCTGCTTCGAGGGTCCACTCGAAAATTCGCTCGTGAACCCATCTCCTTCGACCACCTCTCGACGATTCTCCAATCATCTGCGACGAAGATCCCTTTAGACTTCCTTCCAGATAGCGAGACGTTGATTGATTTCTACTTCATAGCCAACGACGTCCAGGGACTACCTCCCGGATCCTACTTTTACAATGTAAACACAAACTCGGTCGAACAACTGAAGGTTCTCAAGAATCGTTCCATGTCGGGTTATCTCTGTCTCGGACAACAGCTCTTTAGCGATGCCAGCGTCGTATTCTTCCTAATGACCGGGCTCAGCTCTGTTCTCAAATCTCTCGGCAATAGAGGCTATCGAGCAGCCCAGTTTGAAGCTGGCGTCCGCGCCGGGAAGATTTACCTTTCTTCTTATGCCGTGGGAAATGGAGCCTCTGGCTCGACCTTCTTCGACGATGCTGTCACAGAATTCTTCTCACCACATGCTAACGAGAAGAGCCCTATGATCGCTGTCGGAGTTGGAGTGCCCGCTTACAAAGCGCGATCGGGAAAGGTTCTTCCGCAAATGACGGCGAAGTCCTAGGCATTCTAAGGATTTGTCGGTCGAGGTTTCGGATTGAGTAGTAATATCTGTCCCCGGTGTCACAAGCCGATTCGAATACCTGAGGAAGAGGTCATCGTGGTTAGGACAAAGATGGGAAGGGGCAAGACTGAGGACAGAATGGTCCACAAAGTATGCCCATCGAGCGAGCCAGTGGCTCAAGTTGGGGGCCAGCAGTATTGCACCAATTGCGGGCACGCAAGGTTGATTCACTCGCCTAAGTGCTCGTATTCCAGTTTCGACTACCGCTGCGATTGCAAGGAATTCCGCGCGTGATTCCGACAAACATTCTCGGGGCAATTGATCATGAGGATATGGATGTACGAGATATGAGCAACACGCGGTTGCTCTTCTGGCTCGGGGCTTGAGATTGGAGGCGCTCCATACGAGGCTGAGGCTGCTGAAACGGGCAGCCAACGGGCTCATTTACGCATCGGTACTTCTTGGAGTCGCTCTCCTGGCGCAACTATACGCTCTGATGGTCCCTTCTTGGCTGTTGTACTCAATTCTTGCGGGTTGGGCGCTTTACTTGGTAGTCGCAGTTGGAGTGGCGACCGGCCGCGAGAGGGCATATCCTCCAGCGCTTGTCCTCTCAATCGCGACTTTGGCTGTTTCTCTCCCACAACCCGAGCATTACTCTCTCGCTGACGCTGGACCAACCTTGGCATCGTTGACCTTCGTTGCAGGGTCATTGCTCCAGGTTGGCGTGATATTCTTCATAACTTCTTTTCTGATTCTAAGACGAAGACAATCTCGTGCTAGAACGATTCCAGTGCTACGATAGTCGACGCGGTTCGGCCGCCAGTTCCATGAAGGGCGATCTGACTAGGTTGGCCCCCGAAAGACCAAATACACACTATTCCTGAAGACGCCCCGATGCAGCAGCAGACAGGTGGCGCCCATCCGCGACCACGAATTGAGACACTTGCTGATTTGATTTTCGGGCTCTCGCTTTCGATCGGCTCAATAGCTCTGATAGCGAATCCTCCGAAAAGCACAGGAGAGATAACAACCCACATACTCGCATTCGCCTACACGTTCTTCGTGCTCATCACTGCATGGCTGATCTATACTACGTACATGTCTGTCTTACCAATCGAGACAAGAACAGTCACATTCCTCAATGTGGGACTACTCTTGCTAGTTGCGATTGTTCCATACCTGCTAAACGGTGTTGAGGTGGCAAGTCCTGCTCTAAATCCGGCGGAGGTGTCCATGATTCAGAACTATTCTTCCCAACTCTTCGCGCTAGATCTCGGAGGAATCCTAATGATCTTGGCCACATTCGCTCACGTCATCAGCTTGGAAGAGAAGAGGCTTGTGGCGCCTGAACTCGTTACACTGTTCCGGAACGGACGGAACCGAATGGCAGTACTCGCGGTTCTCACGCTGGTCTCTGTCGCCCCGCAGTTCTGGGAGTGGACGTTGTTAAGCGTCCCAATCAGGCTCTATCTGTGGTATCCACCCTTGATATCCTACTGGGTTGGAAGAGCGGTCAGGCCGGACAGCCGTACGTACAAACTAGCGTAAGAGTTGCCTACGACGCGCAGGAAGTGTTCGATCTTAGAAGCTGCTAAATTTCTAGTATAACTCGCATCAAGGTCAGGGAAGGGGTGCCCGTTAGTGGGGTATTTCTACGGGCTGTATCTCATTGCAGGTCCGTCCCTGTGGAAGGATACTTCTCGGCGTTTCTCTCGAGCTTTCTCTGAACGGCGTTGGAAACGTCAAGGGTCAATATGTCGGAGAAACCCAAACAGTAAATGATGACATCTGCCAGCTCGTTAGAAATCTCCGCTAATTCTTCTGTGTCTCTCAACATTTCCGCAGCCTGCTCGTCGGTTTTCCATTGAAAATGCTCCAGGAGCTCTGCGGCCTCGATGCAAATCGAGCCCGCCAGGTTTCGAGGAGTGTCATATTTTCTCCAATCTCGACTGTCTCTGAATCTTGCGACCCTCTCTATGAGTTCCCGAACTGTGGTTTTCCGATCCATATGAGAAAGGCTCATAATAATCGACTTTTGCTTTGCCGGCTCCTGATAAATAACCGATAGCCAGAGAAACGGGGTCCCTCAAAGCAAACGCTAGAGAAGCGCAACGGTCTAGTTGGTGCGCGCACACACACAATTTGGAAAGGTCAAATTGTGATTGCGAATCATAGTGGCTGCCCGCATTTCCCGCAATAGATCGCATCCTCATTCTCAAGGTAGCCACAATTGCGGCATTTCACTTTGACAACGGATTCATTTCTAACCGGGCTTGCTCCAAATCCCTTCTTCAAGCCCTCGGCAGCAGCCTCTGAGACTCGCTCAATCGCGGGTGATGCCTCAGACGCTGCATACGTAGTCACTGGCCTGATCATCCCAAGTCGGAGCGCTCCGAATCCAAGTGCTAAGAAAATTATCCCGATAAATGCTGTGACGAACGATGAATTCATCCGGGCTTGGTTTGCTGCGAAGTCAAACGGGTTTGAGGAAGGCGCCATCATAGACGTTGCCGATACTAGGAAGAGGATTATCCCTATGACCATCAGGATTGCCCCGATGGCCGTTAGTGATCCGCGACCCAAGCCGAATAAAGACCCGTCATCACGGCCCATTCGAATCGCCACGGAACAACAAGGGAAAACTTGGATTAAGCTTTTGCTGCAAGGAACGCTTCATAATACTTACTTGGTAGCCAACGATTACCAGACGTAAATCACCCTGGTAGACAACACATTCGTTTGGATTTAGTTGATCCGAACAGTTTTCGTCGTCGTAATCTTCTCTCTGTGTGTGGTCTAGTTGGTGCGGCCGCCGGGATTCGAACCCGGGTTCCCGGCTCTTTCCGTATCGTAATGGGAAGCCGGTGTCATAGACCAGGCTGCCCGTCAACACTCGCGAGGGGCGTCGACTCTGGACCACGGCCGCTGGTAGGTCCCGAAAGGGACCACTCTTTCTAAGCGTTTTCTCCAATATTCGACCGAACCGTTCTCGTGGATCCGTGAGGTTCAACTATTGGCGAATCTAATATGCTTGCAGAGTCCTTGTGAGAACGCTCGGCAAGTTCACCGCCATTGCCGGTTTCTTCCTCGTCGTGGGACCTGCGTTGTTGGCAATCAACGGTTTGCTCGACAACGCGACCTTCACTGCGCTATTCATAGTCGGGTTCGTACTGATAATCGCGAGCAGTTCGAGCAGGGCTCGGTCCTCCCAGGTGCGAAAGCAAACTTAGTAGTCTGTTCGGGGAAGCGAGCTCTGGCTCGGGAAGGACCGGCCGGCTCAGTCCCAGACGAGGCACCTCCAATTCTGCACTCGCGCTCTTCGAATAGGCAATATCTAGGTATCTTAGGATACAAAAATGAGTTGATCACCTCAATACTTTTCACCGGCAACCAATGCAGATCACTGCATCGCGAATGTGCGTCAGACTGCGGTTGCATGAATGAGTAGTGGGACCAGACTGCTCAATGGGTTGGTCGCCCTTCTTACCTTTGGATCTATATTCGTCATCATGCTGGTCTGGCTCAGTGTGTCTCGGAATACTATCCTGGGCCTGTACTCAGTGTCAATTACGGGCTTCCTCATTTTCATGTATGCAGCCACCGCAGGCTACGAGCCGGAGGAAGACTCTGGGTTCAGACCCGAGATCACAGTTGTGATTCCAGCGAAGAACGAGGGAGAGGTCATCGAGTCCGTTCCATACAGAATGATGTTTGTCTTCATCTCGCTCTTCGTGACCCTCACGGTTATGCTGTACGGAACATGGTCAAAATGCGCGTAGTGCTCGTCGATGATGGAAGCACCGATAACACTTGGGAAGGAATGCAGAGTGCGAAGGCCGATCCACTCTTGTCGGATCGGCTTGAGTTAGTCAGACATGAGAGGAACTATGGGAAACGCGTCGCGCTTGCCACAGCAATTGCACAGGTTCATAGTGAAATCGTTGTGTGCATTGATAGCGACAGTTTCGTGAACAGCGATGCGATCAGGCTACTCGTCCAACCGTTCCATGACGGCAGGGTAATGGCTGTGTCTGGGCATGGAGAAGGCATTAACAAGGAGGAGGGACGTCTTCAGAGACTTCAACATTATTGGTATGCAGATAGTTTCCGACTTGTAAAGGGGATGGAATCTCGTTTTGGATGCGTCCTCTGTTGTTCCGGGATGCTCGCTGCCTATAGAAGAGAGGCGATTCTACCGATAATAAAGGAGTGGCTGAAGGAGAGGCCTAGTGCAATCCCCACCGTGGCGCCGGCCGACAGTCGGGGAAACGGCTGGGTAGCGCGAGGTTTGGCCCGCAAACTCATAAAATCTCCTGGAGAGGACAGGATCCTAACTGCTTTCGCGTTATCGGGACGAAACGCGAGAGTCGTTTACCAGTCAAACGCAGTCGTCCATACAATCGTACCGGATTCATCCAAGCAGTTCTTGAGACAGCAGCTTCGTTGGACTCGTGGCTGGATTCATGGCTCTCTTCTGTCTTGGCGGTTCATGTGGCGAAAGTCCTTGCCGGCGGCATTCATCTCATACCTGTTCCAGTCCCTCCTGCTGCTAAGCCCGCTGATCGTCATCCTTTGGCTCGTCGTCAAGCCTCTTCAGGGGGAATGGATCGGCACGGCCGGTTTCTTCGCAGGGACAATATACGTCGGCTTACTGCATGGGCTCAACACGTGGAAGTATCAGAGGACTTCAATCGAGTCCGTTCCATACAGAATGATGTTTGTCTTCATCTCGCTCTTCGTGACCCTCACGGTTATGCTGTACGGAACTCTTACGCCATGGAAGGGAGGATGGCTCACGAGAGCAGATACGGTTCCCCAGGCCTCGGCAAAAGCATATCCCGAGACTGCCCCTCTAGAGACTGTTGCACAATAGTTTCTGACGTCCAGACGATGTTGTAGGACCAAAAACGAGGAGCTATGCTTCCATGAAGTCTGAGGCTTTCGGAGGCTCGAGTGAGAGTCCTTTTCGTTTCCGGATTCCTTCGACGACTGTCTGCAATAGGGATGTGGGAACAGGGGACCAGCGAGCGAACTCCAGACCCCAGAACGCCCGCCCCTGCGTCTGACTCCTCATAACTTCCGACAAATCGAAGCTTTCGGCAGTGGGCATCTCTCCAACCACGGAGACCAAGTGTCCCTTCTGATCCACTGAGACAATCTTTCCCCGCTTTTGTGTAATCACGCTCGTCACAGCTCCCAACAGCTCGTTTGGAACACGGGTAGTAATTTTCTGAACCGGCTCCAGCAACGTCGGGGCGGCTTCTAGGAAGGCCACGAACATCGCCCTGCGAGTCATCGGCATTATCTGCGCCGGACCTCGGTGAACAGGGTCTTCGTGAAGACTGACATCAGTAACTTTAACCTTCAACCCTCGAATCTGCTCGTAGGCTATGGGGCCCTCCTTGATTCCCCATCGGTAGCCTGCTAGTACCATGTCCTTCACCTCTTGCATGTACTGCGCTCCCTTGGTCACGTCGAGAATCATGTTGAAGGGCTCGTCTATGCTCCAAACTCCCTTCGCCTCTTCTGGCGCCCATCCCACTGCTCGGAGGGTCTTGGCCATCTCTGCTTTGTCTCCGTACTCGCTGATCTTGCCCTGTTTTATCAGGTCCAAGACCGCATCTTCGAGCGGTTCGACTTCGATGTAGATCTTGTTGTGCTTGTTAGGCGACTTTCCTTCGACAGGTCCCGCAGTTTTTCGCACAGCCTCACGGTAGATCACGATGGGTTTGGAGGTAACAATCTCCATGCCAGTCTTGGTGATCAACGTGTTCGCAATCTCAAGGTGCAGCGTGCCCATTCCCGAGATCAGATATTCGCCAGTTTCCTCGTTGATGCTAGTTACGAGGTTAGGATCTTCAAGCGAGAGCTTTCTCAAAATCTCAACCAGCTTGGGAAGATCCCTGTTGAACTTCGGCTCTACGGCTATCGTGACAACTGGCTCGGTGACGTAGTGTACCGCTTCGAAGGGGATGAATTGTTTCACGGAGGCGAGGGTTTCTCCAGCCTTCACGTTCTCTAGCCCAAGAAGAGCTGGAATGTTACCTGCGCTAAGATGTCCAACAATCTCCCGTTGTGGCCCCATGTAGATGGCCACCTGCTGGACCCTCCCTTGTGTGCGGGAGTTGATCAAATAGACCGCTTCGCCGTCCTTAACGGTGCCTGAGAACAGGCGGCCCGTTGCGACAACACCCGCTTGCGGGTCCACAACGATATTGGTGACGGACATGAGGACAGGGCCCTTGTCGTCGCATTTGATCATCGCCTGGCCGTACTCGCTATCGGGGTCCCCGTGCCAGATTTTGGGAATCCTGTAGACCTGAGCCTTGTGCGGCGGGGGCATCACCTCCACCGCCATTCCCAGAATGGCCTCGTGGATTGGTGAGTTGTTCTTGAGCTCCTCCACCTTGCCATTCAGATACGCGTCGACTACATCAGAGAACTTGATGCCCTTCTTCTTGGCCACAACGGCGTTGAAGCCCCATCTGTCTTTCGCCGAACCCATCGCCACGGTATTGCTGGCGAAACTTACCTTCCACTTTTCTCGAAATTCAGGTTCAGCGTAGAGGTCAAGGAGAGCATTGAAGTCCTTGATTATCCTAGCAACTCTTTCCTGTATCTGCTCTGGGTTGAGTTTCAGTTCCTTGATCAACCGGTCAATCTTGTTAATGTAGAGAACAGGCCGGACGCGTTCTTCTAGTGCCTGCCGCGTCACCGTCTCCGTTTGAACCATGACCTCCTCAACAGAGTCAACGACCACCACCGCCCCGTCGATAGCCCTGAGCGACCTCGTAACCTTGCCTGAGAAGTCCACGTGCCCTGGCGTATCGATCAGGTTGATGACGAACGGCATGTCATTGTGCTCGTAGTAGAGGCTGACGTTCGCCGCCTTGATAGTCATCTGACGCTTCTGCTCTTCCTCCATAAAGTCCATTGCCAAAGCCGTTCCCGCAAGAGAAGGCGAGAGCAGTCCCGCACCCGATAGGAGACTATCGGTCATCGTCGTGTTGTGGACTATCATACCGTTCGCGACGAAAGTATGGTTCTCAGGCACTGTCAGATCGTAAACATCGAAAGACCCTTGACGAGCCTCAACCTCCTTGACTCTCACTGGCCGAATATCGCCGTTCAAGAGGTTCTTCCATCTCGCTATCGGGGCTATGGAGTCCGTCTCCGGATTTGGTTTAGGAAATCCCTCTATCGCGTTCAGAATTCTCTGGAAGACTGGCCGGGTTAGCTTCTGTCTCCCGGATTCGTAGCTTCGATAATAGGGAACCCGACGTTCGAGATAATTCGAAGGAATCCCCAGACGCGTCCGGGCTTCGCGTAAAGCTCGACCACTGATAGGGATCATTCCAGTCTTCCTGTTCGTCACGGCCCTGATGGAGACTCTGCGGAGTGTTGCCCGCTTTCGAGCTAGCCCGAAGCCTATCGATTCCTCAAACCGTCGCGTGTCCTCTCCAGAGAGGGAGACTGTGAAGTATCTTCCTCTATGACGCACAGTTGGTATGATCGAGAAACGTAACAGGGCAATTGAAACTTGGTTCGCGAACTTCTCGCTGGCAGTTGTTAGGGAAACTATCCTACTTGACCATTCCACGCCGCCATCGGTGTCGAAGACTCCCCGAAGGAAAGCAGCGACGCAATCGTTGCCAGCCTTCAGAACAAGCTGCGGGAAGACTAGGTTCCGAGCCTTGTGTCTTCGAGGATACTGGAATACATCCTCCAGGAACCTGATGAGGCTAAAGCCCCCATGATGGTCTAGCCGGTACGTGTTCCGTCTATGATCCTTCACTAGGGCTGTGCTAATACCGAAGACCCGGCGATATGTTTCGGAGACGGTTCGCAGAAGAGCCATGCTTCCGTTGTTGAAGCTGGCTCGATCAGATCCGTCGCCCCACAGCAGACCTAACAGGTATGCGAGCTGATCTAACTGTTTCCTGGTCTGGGGGAGGTGTATGAGAGATGAGAGTCGACCCGGTTTCTCTCGACTCAGTCGGTAGGCGATACGTTCTATCCCGTCATATACTTGGCCAGGATGTATTCTCAGAGAGTTGGTAATCTTGACTAGATCGTCAATCCGGATTCTTCCATTATCAAGCCCTGCGGACAGGGCGACCATCGATGAGCGTAGTGCAAGCTCGGTGTGGACGGCCGCCAAGCCCTTCCTCGTAACGGCCTTTCTCAGAAGCCTCCAGAACGAATTCCTGAGGTAGGCGATGAAGTAACCGTGAGAGCCGAGCTCGCGCAGAATTTCTGACCTTATCTCTTCGAGGCTAGCCGACCGAGACTTCAGAGTATTCGGAACAAGGACATAGTCTCCAATTCCAATCGCGTCCGCTCTCTTCTGCCGTACAACCCCATCCCCATCAACGACGTAGAACAGGTGCTCAGGGGTTGTCTCGACAGCATAGCCATTCCGGAGTGTGACTTTGACAAGCTTGTCGCTATGAAGCTTCCAGACGTGCGAAACCTGTCTGTCCTCCAGCTTGAGGATTTGCACGTCGAGAGAGTCGACCTGGAGGGGTGCAGGACCACTGGCCTTTAGCTTCTCGTATACACGCTCGATCTCTCCGATCTGTCCGTCGGACAACGTAACAAGGCTTGTTCCGCTGATGCACTTGCCATGATCCACGTGCGCGATGATGCCGATGTTGCGGATTTGGTCCTTGTTGGAGACAATCTTTAGAATGTCCGCTGAACTCTTGAAACGGGGCAACGAATCCTACCTTTCTAGCCGAAGAGATTCAGCGAAGTCCAATAGTACTCTATTATATATTGCGCCAGAATGAACCCGATTTGGTTTTCAAAGCTAGGACTTTCTTGGGATCAATCGTTAGCCCTAATACCTGGGGCTCTTGTCCCCACTTCATTCCGATGCAAGGCACACTCCGAGAGCTTGCAACTCAGTGCCACTTGGGTGATATGAACTGGAGATAGATCATTGCAGCTTCCCGGACCATCTCCTGTACGATCTGGAAGCTAACACTTGGATCACAGGCGACGGAAGCGAAGTGATTGTAGGAATGACAAGTATCCTCTCAGCCATCGCGGGAAAATTCACATCAGTACGCATCCGGTCTACTGGGATGAGAGTAGAACGGGGTAGGAGCCTTGGAACCCTTGAAAGCATGAAATTCGTTGGTCCCATTCCCTCCCCTCTTTCAGGAATCATCTCACTAGTAAACGGTGACGTGGTCAAAAAGCCGAAGCTCATTAACGACGCACCTTATGCTGAGGGATGGATTGTCAGGTTAAAACCGCTGAATTTTCAAGAAGAGAGGGGTCCCCTTTCACGAGCCACGGACGCGACCGAGGTGTTCAAGAAGAAGATTGCTGAATTTCATGCTCGATGTTTCAAGGCCTTCCCAGATCACGAGATGTATGAGATTGGGACAGAATGTTCCGCCGTTCTTGTCCGTCTCAACGAGCTTCTCGCGACCGCTTCGGCCGGAGATGTCGTTCATCTCGTGACGGATGATCCTACCTCGTATGTGGAGATGGTACGGTGGACGGATCATACCGGCCAAGAGCTCGTCGACTGGCGGCAGGAAGGAAACCTCTTCCACTTCATCGTTCGGAAAGAACACTGAGATCATTGCCGGAAAGAAAGAAAGGAAGAAAAGGAGGGAGGTTTTGTAGGACGGACTACGCTGGAACGGGTTGCGCTAGCGCCTGGATTGGCTTCTCGATAGGGTTACGGATGAGGTTTCCCCACTCGGTCCATGATCCATCGTAGTTCCTCACGTTCGGGTAGCCAAGGAGGTACTTCAGCACGAACCACGTGAACGAGGATCTCTCGCCGATTCGGCAATAGGTTACAATGTCCCTGCTGGCGACGATCCCCTTGTCCTCGTAGAGCTTCTTCAGCTCCTCAGGACTCTTGAACGTGCCGTCTTCTCGGACCGCCTGGGACCACGGAATATTGACCGCGCCTGGAATGTGGCCTCCACGCTGTGCATGCTCTGTTGGGTACTCTGGTGGCGCTAGAACCTCGCCGGTGAACTCTTTCGGTCCTCTGACGTCCACAAGTCTTACATTCGGCTTCTGATAGAGGTCAAAGGCTTGTTTGAAATAGACTCTGACGCTCTCGTCGGGTCCTGAAGCCTTGAAAGTAGTGCCCGGGTACGTGGGGACGTCTTTGGTCAGCGGCTT
>Ga0209236_1001308_pt1 | contig 15008 bp, 18 predicted proteins | sample GraSoi013_1_40cm_FD_185819 | JGI IMG/M metagenome (GOLD analysis project Ga0209236, IMG submission 185819) | Grasslands soil microbial communities from the Angelo Coastal Reserve, California, USA - Sample 09_27_2013_1_40cm (SPAdes) (version 2) | ecosystem: Environmental > Terrestrial > Soil >... | reverse complement strand
TCGGCGCGCTCGGCGTCAACGTCACCGGCCTCTACACCGGCGTGTTCGTCATCGGCTCGTTCCTCGCCGGCCTGGGCGGCGCACTCGTCACGCCAGTGAAGACGATCGTGCCGGGCATGGACGTCGAGATCATCGTCGAGGCGTTCATCGTCGTCGTGATCGGCGGGCTGGGCTCGTTCTGGGGGACGTTCCTCGGCTCCATCGTCTACGGCCAGGTGCTGTCCTTCGGCATCCTCATCTTCCCGCGCTTCTCGATCTTCTCGGTCTTCGCGCTCATGGCCGTCGTGCTCATTGTGCGGCCATGGGGCCTCCTCGGGCGTCCGCTGCGGTGATCGAGCGCCTTGCCCGCGTGCCGTGGGGCCCGCTCGTCATGGTCGCCGCGTTCTTCGTCCCCGCGCTCGGCTCGCGCTTCTACACGTTCGTCGCGACCGACGTGGTCATCATGGGCCTCTTCGCGGTCAGCCTCAATCTCTTGATCGGCTACACCGGCCTCGTCTCCTTCGGTCACGCCGCCTACTTCGGCATCGGCGCCTACACCACCGGCATCCTCATGAAGAAGCTCGGCGTGCCGTTCGTGCTGGCCTTTCCGGCGGCCGGGCTCGGGGCCGGGCTCGCCGCCCTCGTGTTCGGCTTCTTCTGCGTGCGGCTGACGAAGATCTACTTCGCCATGCTCACCCTGGCCTTCGCCCAGATCGTGTGGGCGATCTGCTTCAAGTGGAACGACGTCACCGGCGGCGAGCAGGGCATGCCCGAGATCCCCTACCCGGCGCTCGACTGGATGCAGCGACTGCCGTTCTTCGGCGACTTCCGCGCCAGCGACCACTTCTATCTGGTGACCGTGGTCCTCGTCGCGCTGTGCTTCTGGGTTCTTCGCCGCATCGTGGGCTCACCGTTCGGGCGCCTGCTCACGACGATTCGCGAGAACCCCGAGCGGGCCGAGTTCATCGGCGTGAGCGTGCGGCGCTACGAGCTGATTGCCTTCGTCATCGCCGGGATCTTCGCCGGGCTCGCCGGCGGGCTCTTCGGCATCTTCAACCGTGGCGTGTTCCCCGACTTCGCCTACTGGACCAAGTCGTCCGAGGTGCTCATCATGACGCTGCTCGGCGGCATGGGGAGCTTCTGGGGCCCCGCGGTGGGCGCGCTCGTGCTGCTCGTGCTGAACCAGCAGATCACGTCGTACACCGAGTACTGGCCGTTCGTGCTCGGCACCGTGCTCATCGTGATCCTGTTCGCCTTTCCCGGCGGCATCGTCGGGGCGCTGGCCGCCGGCGTGACGCGGCTCCGGATGCGTCATGCTTGAGGTGCGCAACGTCCGCAAGGCGTTCGACGGCTTCCAGGCGGTGGGAGGCGTCACGCTCGGCGTGGCCCGCGGCCAGATCGCGGCGATCATCGGGCCCAACGGCGCCGGCAAGACGACGTTCTTCAATCTCGTGACCGGTCATCTTCGCCCGGACGCGGGCGTCGTGATCCTGAACGGGCGCGACATCACCGGCCTCGCCCCCCACGACGTCTGCCGTCTCGGCATGGGCCGCTCGTTCCAGCGCACCAACATCTTCCCCAGGCTGACCGTGTTCGAGAACGTGCAGGCCGCGTTCATCTCGCACCGGGGCCGCGGCCTGAGCTTCTTCGCCAGGGTCGAGGGCCTCTACCGCGACGAGACGTACGCGGTGCTCGAGTCCGTCGGGCTGCAGGACAAAGCCGGCGAGGTCAGCGGCTTCCTCTCGCACGGTAACCAGAAGCAGCTCGAGCTGGGCATCGCGTTGGCCAGCGAGCCCGAGCTCCTCCTGCTCGACGAGCCGACGGCGGGAATGTCGGCCACGGAGACGCGCGAGACGATCCGTCTCATCGAGCGCATCACCCGTGATCGAGGCCTCACGCTGCTGTTCACCGAGCACGACATGGAAGTCGTCTTCTCCATCGCCCAGCGCATCAGCGTGCTCCACCAGGGACGGCTCATCGCCGAGGGCGCGCCCGCCGAGGTGCGCAGTGACCCCGAGGTCCGGCGCGTCTATCTGGGCGAGCGGGCGCGATGACACCACGCCTGCCCAGGCCAGGCCACCCGCGGTTCGAGCCGGGCTCACGTCGCTCGATACAATGACCACGCTGCTCGACGTCCACGAGATCGAGACGGCCTACGGGCTGTCGCGGGTGCTCTTCGGCGTCTCCATCGCGGTGAACGCGGGCGAGTGCGTCTGCCTGCTCGGTCGCAACGGCGTGGGCAAGACGACGACCATGCGCAGCATCATGGGCCTGACCCCACCTCAAGCCGGCCGCGTGGTGTGGAAAGGTACCGACATCACGGGCTGGCCGCCCTATCGGGTGGCGCGCGCCGGCCTCGGCTTCGTGCCCGAAGACCGGCGGATCTTCGCCGACCTCACGGTGTGGGAGAACCTCGACGTGGCCAGTCGCAGCGCGCGTCAGAGGAGCGGTCACGACTTCTCGATCGACCGCGTGTTCGATCTCTTCCCGAAGCTGCGCGAGCTGGCCGGGCGGAACGGCGGCTTCCTGTCCGGCGGCGAGCAGCAGATGCTCACGATCGCGCGCACGCTGATGGGCAACCCCGAGCTGCTCCTGCTCGACGAGCCGTCCGAGGGATTGGCGCCGATCGTCGTCGATCACCTGGGCGAGCAGATCGCCTGGCTCAAGCGCGAGGGCCTGACCATCCTGCTCGCCGAGCAGAACGTCGAGTTCTCGCTGGCGCTCGCCGACCGCGTCTACGTGCTGGAGAAGGGCGCGCTTCGCTTCAGCGGCCCCTCCACCGCCTTGCGGGACAACGAGGCGCTCCGTCACGAGCTGCTGGCGCTTTGACGTCTACTCGAGCTTCTTCCCCCGCTCGGCTACGACATCGAGGGAGGCGCCGATCTCGCGATTGAGGACATCCACGTCGGCGGTGGTTGGCTCGATCGCTGACTCGGCTCCCAGCCGGAATCGAGCCCCACCGCCCGGACTCGCACGAATGTCCGCAGTCGGAGCCTCCGCCAAACGCCGGTCAGGGCACCGGCAAGTAGGGGCGCATCATCTCGTTGTCCTCGTGGTCCAGGATGTGGCAGTGGACGACGTAGCCAGGCCCGGTGGTAGGGTCGAACGAGAACAGGTTCTGACCAGGCTTGACGTCGCCGACCCCAGTCGCCTGTGGCGCCCACCGGACCACGAAGCGGTTCACAAATCCAGGAAAGACCTTGATGGTGTCCTTCCAGCCTGCCTCATTGGGATTTGGCGGCATGAGCGGGCGTTGTAGGAACGGGCTGAAGGCCGGATTGCCGCCGAGAGCTCCGTCGGCGTTGGGCGTCAAATAGTCGTCCGGTGGCCCGTAGCCCGGGATGATCGTCCCGCGTGGGTATTTCACCAGGCCCCAGCTACCGTCCGTCTTGACCCCGGCGAACCTCCCGCCTGGGAACCGAGAGGCGTAGACCGCAGTGTAGGTTGGCTCTCCCGTATTCGGATCGATTGCCACCGCCTGCCGATTGACGAGCTGGAACTGGATGAGGTGGATGTGGATCGGGTGGGCGTCCACCGTCAAGTTGAGAAACTCCCAAACTTCCGTCGAGCCGACTCGCGGCAGCTCGGTCATCCAAATGCCCTGCCCGAACTGATCGGGCTGAGAGCCGGGAACGGGAGTATCAGGGGGATTGCCTGCGCGGTCGCGGATGCCGCGCCACTTGGTGTTGTTGATGAGGTCCTCGAGTGGCTGGCCAGCGGGACCCTCGGCTTCAAAGAGGATCAGCTGTCGCGTGATGCTGGGCTTCACGTCCGGGGCAAGCTGACCGCTGGAAGGGTTCGCCAGTCGGACGATGATCGGCTCCTGGTTCCTCCCACCGCGCAGGGGCCCGCCGCTGGCCGGGTCGTAGGTGGTGTCCCGGCTCGACAGCGGCAGGTTGACCCGGAACTGCATCACGGAGCGCGTCGGGTCGGAGGCATCCAGTGGGTTTCCGCTGGGGAATGGGACCTGGGCATCGTTCGTCAACGCGAAGCGCTTGCCGGACAAGCCCGTGAAGTCGAGGATAATGTCGGCTCTCTCCGCGGGAGCGAGGAACAGCCGCGACGTGGGGCTGGGATCAGTGGCCGGCGGTTCAGGCAGGCCGGCCAGCATGACGGGCCGGTCGAGGAGGCCGCCGTCAGTGCCTATCTGCCAAATGGCCGGCCCCACCGCGCCGCTCTTCGAGTCGGCCAGCCCCATACGAAAGAACCGGGAGTTGGAGCCGTTGACGATGCGAAAGCGGTAGCGACGCGGCTCGACATCGAGGTGGGGCCAGCTACGCCCATTGACCACGACCACATCCCCGAAGAACTCCGGGATCCAGAATGGGTGAACGCCAGGGTTCCCGGGCGGGCCATCCACGAGTGAAGGATTCGCTGCGCTGTCGGGAAACAGCAGCTGGCCGTTGGTATCGAACTGGCGGTCCTGGATCAGCAGTTCGATCTCCTGATTGCCGGCCGGCAGTCGCAGGGCGTTGTCGAGTTGGCCGGTGTCGAATTGATCATGGATGAAATAGAAGGCGGCCAACCCGGAGAAGACGTTGATGCGGGTGATGCCCAGCGAGTGGTCGTGGAACCACAGCGTCGTGGCTTGTTGGTCATTGTGATACTGATACACGGCCGCGTTGGGATCCGTCGCGAACAAGGTGCTGTAGCCGTTGCCGTGACGACCGTCGGGCGTGAACCAGGCCTCGGGCGCTCCGTCGAACGAGGACGTGTCCTCGCCGCCGTGAAGGTGGACGACGGTCGGGATCGGGCCCGAGTAGGGGCTGAAAGAGCCCATCTGTTTGAGCGGGTCGGCCCAGTGAATCGTCTGGTCGATGGTGAGGTACTGGCGGAGGACGGGGTTGAGCGGTAGCGAGTTCACGTACTTGATCGTCGTCGTCCTGCCCCGCTGCGCCTCGACAGTCCTGCCTGGCCATGAGGGCCCCGCGCCGGCGCCCACCTGGTAGCCCCACACGTAGGTCCCAGCGTTGAACGGCGCGGGGAGGCCCGCGTACATCTGGTTGGGGAGCACCTTCTGCTGGAACTCGAGCATCTCGACCTCGATGAACGCGTCATCGATCCGCTTGCCGACGAAGGTGGGTAGGGCGTCCGTGAACATGAACTTTGCCACCTTGCTCCCAGGTAGTGGCGTCTGCGGCGTCTGAACGGAGGCGAAGGCACGCACGACGTTGAAGAGGCGCCCGCTGGTGGGATCGAGTTGCCAGCGAATGAGCGTACCGGCGCCTACCGCCGTTCCGAGCTGCAAGAACGTTCGGCGAGTCGACATGTGTCAAACCTCCTCTGTCTGTAGCGCGTCCACGCGCCTCGAGCACCGCGTCGGTCCTTGCCACGCGAGCGCCAGGATCATGAGGGGAAGCGCGATGGCCTGGCCCACGAACCCATCCTTCAGCGCGTGACCAACAAACCGGGCCACGATGGCGAGTCCACCGGGGGACTGGAGCGGCCGTGGAACGTGGTGGGTCGCGACGCCGGTATGGACGTGAGTCAGGCGATCCACCAAATCGTGAAGCGCCGCGCCCGGAACAAGTAGGAGAGCGAAGAGAACGGAGATGAGGCAGGCTCGGCCCACGAGACCGAACGGGCTGGACGCACCGAGGCCCAGCCCGGTGGCGAGTCGCTGAGCCCCCCAGACGGCGAGCGCCGCGAGCGGCAGAGCGAGCAGGCTATCACTCAGCCAGTGAAGGGCCTGGTACAGGGGCAGGGTCGCTAACGCCGATCGGTCAGTGTGGAGCAGCTGCTCCAGGGCAATGGTGGGGAAAGCCAGCACCATCGCCAGACGTAGGGTGTCGCCTCGACCTGGCGGCGACACCCGCGTGCGAGCTCCGGCGCTCACGCTTCGAACATGATGGCGTCCACCGGGCAGCCCGTCCCCGTCATCAAGCTCAGCAACGTGTCCAAGCTCAGCAACGTGTTCCAACACGTCAACGGCAGTCGTTCCGACGACCTCTGGGGATTGTGCGCTCCGGCGTGTCCGGTCGTTGATCACTCCCGGCGGCCACGATGCACCCAAAGATTTGTTTCTCATCGGGGGGACCTCCTGAGGTTCTGGCCTGGCTCCCTGTCGAAAACATCGACGATTAACGCGCCCACGACGCGCGATCGCCAATCGGGTGAATACCTGAATCGCAATGGGGAGATTCTCGGAGAAACCCCTCAGGTGAGGATCAGATTTGAATCAAGCGGCAGGCCGAGACTCTCACGCGACCGATCTCCGCGGCGAGCATTGGTGTCCTCACCTTCAACGCGCTGAAGGCCTGCTCGGAAACGATCGTGACCGTCGTGGCTGTGATCGTGGCGGCGCTCGCGATGTGGTTCGGCATCGTCACTCTCCTGAACTGGCGCTCCTGATCAAGGAGTGGCAGTCCGCCGCAGGCTTGGGAACTGCCACGCAGTCAGCCACCCGAGCTACACGGCCACTTCTCATGAGGCACACCCGCGTGGTGCGGACCCGGTCAACACGTGCTACGGTAATTGCGCGATGGCCGACACCACGTTCACGATCGTGTGCCCGTGCTGCGACGGCAAGCTGACGATCGACGCCGAGCTGCGCGCCGTCATCGCGCACGAGCCGGCGCCGCCCAAGCGCGCCGTCGCCGACCTTGGCACGGCGCTGGGCGCGCTCGGGACGAAAGCCGCCGAGCGCGAGGCGCGCTTCCGCCAGCAGATGGAAGCGGAGTCCCAGAAGGGCAAGCTGCTCGACCGGAAGTTCCAGGAAGGCCTGAAGAAGGCGAAGGACACCCCCGATCCCCCGCGGAGGCCCTTCGACTTCGAGTAGCATGGCCGACGATCTGCTCGGCGAGCTTCTGCGGCGGGTCAGTCGGAGCTTCTACCTCTCACTGAGAATTCTTCCCCGCGACGTCCGCGAGCCCCTCGGTCTCGCGTATCTGCTGGCGCGCGCCGCCGACACCGTGGCCGACACGCGGCTCGTCGCGCGCGGTGAGCGCTTGGCTCACCTGGAGACCCTGCGCGCCGCCTTCCGTGGAACGCCGGCCGACGTGAGCGCGGTCGCGCGCGCCGCCGCTCCCTTCCAGACGCTCGCGGCCGAGCGCCGGCTGCTCGAGCGCGTGGGCGACGCGATCACTCGCGTTCGCGCGCTGCCGGCCGCGGATCGTCACGCCGTCGGCGCGGTCCTCGACACGCTCACGAGCGGCATGGTCTTCGACCTCACGCGCTTTCCCGGTGAAGACGCCGGTGCGCTCGCGGCGCTGAACACGCTCGACGAGCTCGACCACTACACGTATCTGGTCGCCGGGTGCGTGGGGCCGTTCTGGACCTCGGTGCACGTGGCCCATCGAAGGCGCCTGCGCGGATGGGACGTCGCGCATCGGAACGCGCAGGCCATCGCGTTCGGCAAGGCGCTCCAGATGACCAACGTGTTGCGCGACGTGGCCGGCGATCTCGCGCACGGGCGCTGCTACGTTCCCGCCCGCGAGCTCGCCGCGATCCGACTGCGTCCCGTTGATCTCCGCGAGCCCGCACCGCGCCAGCGCGCGCGAGCGCTGTACGATCGCCTGCTCGTGCGGGCGCTCGGGCACTACGACGACGGCTGGAATTACACGCTGGCGATTCCCGCCCTCGAATGGCGCATGCGGCTGGCCTGCGCGTGGCCGCTCGCGATCGGGCTGGCGACGCTGGCCGCGCTCGCAGCCCACCCCGATCCGATGGGCGCGACGTCGCCGATCAAGATCTCGCGCGCGCAGGTTCGAGGTCTCCTCGCGCGCTCGACGCTCGTCGCGTGGTCCAATCGCGGCCTCGCGGACCTCGCCGAGCGCCTGCGTCGGCGTATCATCCTGCCCGCCGCTGGCGCGACCGCCGTCAGTCGCGTCCAGTAGCGACGCAATTTCTTCCTTGCGTGCGCGGGAGACGTTGTCGCAGGGTTAGGACGACCTCAGCGCCACCACCCTGGGGAGGGGACGATGGAGCGACCGTTCAGCGATACACAGCCCTGGATGCCCAGCACGCCGCCCGCACCTCCGGCACCGCCGGCTGCACCTCCGATGGGCACTCCGGCCGCGCCGAAGCCGGCGGTTGCGCCCAAGCCGAAGCCGCCGGCGGCAGTTGCGCCGAAGCCGGCGGTTGCGCCCAAGCCGAAGCCGCCGGCGGCAGTCGCGCCGAAGCCCGCGGTCGCTGCCAAGCCCAAGCCGATGGCGGCAGCCAAACCGAAGGCCAAGGCAAAAGCCAAGGCCAAGCCCAAGGCCAAGGCGAAGAAGGCCATGAGCCGGGGCAAGGCCAAGCCCAAGGCCAAGGCCCGCCCGAAGCGCCGCCGCTAGTCGGTGACCGTCAGCTCGAAGAGCGTGGCGGGGTCGATGCGTGCTGCGCCGACGTGAGCCCCGAAGTGGAGGTGTGGCCCCGTCGCGCGACCGGTGGCGCCGACGGCGCCGATGGGCTGACCACGGTGCACCCGGTCACCGTCGGTGACCGTGGCCTCCTGGAGGTGGAAGTAGAGCGTGTAGAGGCCCAGTCCGTGGTCGATCACGACCAGACGGCCTGGGAAGAAGAAGTTCGCCACGAGCGCGACACGGCCGTCGTTGACGGCGACCACCGGGGTCCCGGCGGCAGCGCCGAAGTCGATGCCTGTGTGCGGCGCTTTCGGCTGACCGTTGATCACACGACGTGACCCGAAGCCCGTGCCGGGCTCGGTGCCGCCCACTGGCCGGGTGAAGCGTCCCCGCCAGAACCGTTCCGGCGTGACGGTGCGATACAGAGTCCTGAGCTGGTCGGCTTCCGACACCGCGCGCCGCTCGGTCTCCGGATTGAGGTCGACCATCTTCGTCGGCAGGGTCAGGCGCTGGACCGGGAAATCACGACGGTGGACCTTGAGGCGCCCCTCGATCGTCTGCGGAGGGTCGCGATCGGTCATGACGGCCAGGCGCCAGGGCTGGGTGCCCGCCTTCGTCTCGACGTCGATCCCGACGAGCGCGGCGCGACCGCCGGCGTACGGGAAGAACGCGAGCGGCCGTCCACCCAGCGAGCCTTCGAGGGCGGCGTTGTCGGGAACGCCCTGGATCTCCATCCACGCAACGTCGCCCACTCGGACCTGGGCGGGCCGCCAGCCGACCTTCACCTTGCCGTGGGCCGACAGGGGCGCGGCGAGGACGGTGAGCTGACCTACGGAGGCGAGGAGCGCGGCAGCCAGCAGGAGGCCGGCCGGCCCGGGCTTCACTCGGGACGCTGCTCCCTGAGGAATTGCTCGATCTCGGCGACGAGCTCGGAGGCGGGCGGCAGGTCGCTCGTGCCGGCAGCGGCAGGCGGCGCGTCCTCGACGTCCTTGGCCTCGAGCTTCGTGACGTAGCCCGCGATCTTCTTGTTCTGGGAGATGACCTGGGCCAGGTTCTGGTCGAACTGACGGCCGGCCTCGTCGAGGTCGCGGAGATCGACCTCCATGCCGAACAGCATGGAGACACGGCGCAGCAGGGCCAGCGACGCCTTGGGATTCTCGATGCCCGAGATGTAGTGCGGAACGTTGGCCCACACGCTCGCGGTCGTCATGCCCCGGTCGCGGCACGCGGTATTGAGCACGCCCACGATACCGGTCGGCCCCTCGTACTTCGTCGGCCGGATTCCGAGCCGGGCGGCCAGCTCGGGATCGGAGGCTCCGCCGACCAGACGCACCGGCCGCGTGTGGGGGACCTCGGCCAGTAGCGCGCCCAGGGTCAGGACGAGCGTGGTCTGGGTCATCCGGCTGAGCTCGAGAATCGCGTCCGTGTACGCCCGCCACCTCAGGTGCGGTTCGGGCGCGACGCCGATGATGAAGTCGCGCGGCAGGTCGGACGATTGCGAGATCGAGAACTCCGTCGCCGGCCAGACGACCTCACGCTCTGTCTCCGAGCCGGTCTTGAAGCGGACGTACGGACGGGTGAGGCCGAAGTGGTAGAACTCCTCGGGATCGATCTCGGCGAACTTCTCAGCGTTGATGGCTGCGGCCAGGTAGCGGGCCGCCGTCGTCGCAGACTCGGCCGCGTCGTTCCAGCCCGTGAAGGCCATGATCAGGACCGGTCGCCGGAGGTGCTCCGGCATCGTGTGAATCTTCAGCGGGTCCATTCGTGGACTCCCCCGATCACGGTCGAGTTTATCACGTGGAGACTCGGTTGACCGCTTCCGGGCCCGCCGGTAGCATTGGCCCGCGCTGAATCAACGCGACAGACCGGAGGACGGACATGCGGAGCGAGCGGTGGCGCCTCATCCTGATCGGGAGTGCACTCTTCGCGATGGCGGGCTGCGCCTCGGGCGAGGAGTGGGATACCTGGAAGTCGCATCCGACGCACTTCGCGTCGGGATCACACATGGGGTTCTCGATGCGGAACCGAGCTGATAGCAAGGCCCGGGTCACGCGCCAGGACATCGCGTCGGCGCGCGACGAAGGCTGGTGGGGCCGGCCGATCACGGTGGGCCAAGAGCAGATCCTCGAACGTTGAGACGGACAGTCAACGTCAGGAGCGCGACGGTCTGGCACGACGCAGATCTAACGATGTTGACGCGCTTGCGTGCTAAAACGGCGTCATCTCGACAGTCCAATTTCTGGCACCCGCCGTGCAGATCGGAAAAAAGCATGAGCCAACACACCAGCCATCTCATCCGTACGCTCTCCGTCGTCCTCGCCGTCACCTCGCTGGTCCTCATCCTCTTTGCTGGCGTGGCCGCCGCCCAGGCGTCCGGCGACCGCATCCTGTCGAACGACCAGTACACGTCGGACAAGGCCCGGCGGCTGGCTCAGAGTCACGACGGCGCGCTGCGGGAGCTGAACGAGGGCGTCTACCACTGCCTGCCCTGGCTCGAGGTGCAGAAGCAGAGCATCGGCTTCTTCAAGCCGAAGGGCGCGACGCAGGACGATCGCTACCTGTCGATGCGGGTGTACATCGAGCAGGATCCCTCGCCGCAGTTCTCCAAGCTGCGGACCGAGGAGCGCGCGGCGGCGATGTTCTCCCGCTACGTGGGTCCGCTCGTGCGGCGGATGGCAGCCAGTCGCCCGCTCCTGACGGACAACCAGCTCGACGGCTTCACGGTGATCCTCGAGTGGCAGAAGCAGGCGGTCTCCGCTGGTGACCGCCCGGTCCACGAGACGATCGCGGTCTTCCTCAAGAAGGCCGTCGTCACCGAGTACCTGGCCGGGCGCTCGTCGGTGGGCCACCTCGCGGAAGTGGCTCAGGTCCTGGGCTGGGACGGCGAGACGGCCCTCGGCGCCCTGAAGCTGAAGGCGTGGGACGACAACTTCGTCTCCACCTACAAGGTGGCCAACTACCAGGTGGCGAGCGGAGTCACCTGCCGCCAGTAGCCGAGAGCGCGCGCCGCAGGAACCGACGCAGGCCTCGAAACGCAATGGTCCCGAAGGGCACGCGGCCCTTCGGGACCCAGCGTGCCCCGCTCACGTCGTCGGCGATCCTCAACCTCCCCGGTCCCGCCGTCACCGCGTAGATCACCGTCAGCACCGGAAAGCCGCCCGGGCCATAGCGATCGGTCGCGAAGCCCATCAATCGTGGCCGCTGCACCTCGAGCCCGAGCTCCTCACGGAGCTCGCGGCGGAGGCCGCGCTCAGGGGTTTCGCCGGCCTCGAGAAATCCCCCGGGCAGATCCCACGTGCCCGCGTAGGGCGGCCGTGCGCGCCGTACGAGGAGCACCCGGTCGCCGCGCTCGACGAGCGCCACCGCGGCCGGGACCGGATTGTCGTAGAACGTCCACCCGCACTTGGGACAGCGACGGCGCGTACGGCCGTGCTCACGCACAGGCCGGAGACGGGTGCCGCAGACCAGGCAGTAGCGCGCCGTCAACAGCGGGGACGGCGCTCGAGACCATCGCGGATCTTCTCCGCGATGACGGTGAGCGCCCGGGCAGCCGGGGCGGCGGCCTCGGTGACGACGAAGGGATCGCCGCGATCGCTCGCGAGGCTGAGGCCGCGGTCGAACGGCACGGCCCCGAGAAACGGGATCCCGGCTTCTGCCGCCAGCGTCGCCGCGTCGGGGCCCGGAAACAACCCGGCCATGTTCTCGACCAGGCCGAGGATCGACACCTTCTCCTCCCGGGCGACGGTGATCGACTTGCGCACGACGAGCTGCGAGACGTCCGACGGGATCGTCACGATGACCACTCCCGCCAGCACGGGGACGAGCGAGACGACCGTGGCCAGTCGATCGGTACCCGGCGGCAGATCGATGACGAGCGCGTCGAGCTCTCCCCAGGCGGTGTCCGCCAGGAACTCGCGCAGCGCCTGAGCCTCCATCGTGCCCCGCCACGTGTGGGCCTCCTGCTGCGTAGGCGCCCGCCAGTGGAGCGGCTCGTCGTCCGAGGACAGCAGCAGGTCCATCGACATCACCGGGATGCCGGTGGCCGAGCGCGGAGGATCGACGGCGTCGCCCGCGACGGCCAGCGGCCGGCCGCGCACACCGAGCATCTTGGCCATCGAGGGGCCGTTGAGATCGGCGTCGAGCACACCGACTCGCCAGCCCTTCGACGCCCACGAGGCGGCGAGGTTGGCGGTCACCGTGGACTTGCCGACGCCGCCCTTGCCCGACACGACCGCGACGACGAAGCGCACGGCGTCGAGCCGGCGTTTGAGCCTCGCCTGCTGCTCGCCGACCTGGGCGACGACGTTCGAGCCGCCGTCCCCCACGATGTCCTTGTATTTCTTCATGGCATCGAAGCGTGGGAGAACGGCCTGAGCCGCATCATCACGCTCTCGACGCGGCCGCGCGCGCGACGAAGACGAGCGCCATCAGCGTGACGACGAGAAAGATCACGGCGCCGGCCTGGAACGTGATCTCCCCGCCCCAGGGCGCCGCGACCGTCGCGCCCGGGTGGACGGCCGCGGCGCCGACCTTGAACGCGCGGATCGCGAGCAGCACGGCGACGAGCACCGCGAACGTGCGCCGCGACAGCCAGCCACGCATCCACGACCAGCGCCGGGCGAGCAACCACGGGATGACGATCAGCGGGATGAGGCCGATCAGGCCCCAGCGCACCATCGTGACCGCCGTCGCGCCGCTCGTCGGCGCTCCCATCACGCCCACGCCGCGATAAATGAGATACAGGCCGCCGACGAGGTAGACGACGCCGTAGACGAAATACGCCCGGGCGGCGGCGCGGAACCGGTCGGCCATCAGCCCTGAGAGCGGAAGCGGCCGCCCCAGCGCTGTCGGACGTCGGCGAGCAGCGCCGGCGTGATCCTGGTCGCACCCTGGCCGCGCGCGTAGGCCTCGACGGCCTTCACCACCATGCCGCGCGCGAACGACGGGATCGCCTGCAGGCGCTCGCGCGCGGCCGGGTCCCAGGCGAGCTCGTAATCGACGGGGAGGCCGAAGGTCAGCGTGGCCGGCAGCTCGATCACCTCACCGCCATGAGCGCCGGGTTGATAGCCGCACGCCGGGTCCTCGGCCAGGTAGTCACCGTAGGTCGCGTAGGCGCGGCAGCGACAGCCACCGCAGACCTTCGAGAACTCGCAGGCGCCGCAGCGGCCGCCGAGCTTCGGCTCGCGCAGGTCGCCGAACACCGGCGCCTGGCGCCACAGCTCGGCGAACGACGTCTGCCGAAGATTGCCGGCGGCCACCGGCATGTAGGGACACGGGGTGACGTCGCCCTCGGGCGTGATGCGGCAGTAGTACTTGCCAGCCGGGCAGGAGCCGTGCGCGTAGTTCTTGAGCAGCGGCGAAGCCGGGTTGAGCTGGTAGATGATGCGCCGGAAGTGCGGCGCGCACTTGGCGCGGATCAGCAAGCCGTCGGCGCGTCCAACGGGCGTCGACCAGGGATCTTCGAAGCCGGACGGCGCGGGCTCGGACGGCGCGCGACCGAGCATCCGCTGGACCCACGTCGGCGGCCCCTGCCCCACGCCCTGGACCTCGGCGAGATAGGTCAGGATCCGCTCGTAGGCCGCGGCGTCGATGTCGGTCAGGTCCTTCCCCCGCCCCGTCCGCACGAGGAAGAAGAAGTTCAGCACCTTGGCGCCGAGGTCACGGGCGAGATCGATCATCGCGGGCACGTCGTCCACGTTCCAGTCGGTGACCGACATGTGGAGCGAGAAATCGAGCCCGGCGTCGGTGAGGACCTTCGTCGCCCGCACCGCCCCCTCCCAGGCGTTGGGCAGATGGCGGAACGCGTCGTGCTTCTCGGGATCGGTGGAATCGAGGCTGATGGAGGCGCCGAGCACGCCGCGCTCGCGCATGAGGCGCGCCTCGCGCTCGCGCAGCAGAACGCCGTTGGTACCGAAGACCGTGGTGAAGCGCTTCTCCGAGGCATAGGCGGCGACGTCCCAGATGTCGCGCCGGAGGAGGGGCTCGCCGCCGGTGAGGATGAGGAAGACGTTGGGGTTGACCGTCGCGATCTCGTCGATGACGCGTCGACACTCGTCCGTCGTCAGCTCACCCCGCGTATCGGCGCCCGCGAACGCCGACATGTAGCAGTGCGCGCACTCGAGATTGCACCGCTGCGTCAGATTCCACGACACGCTGTACGCCGTATACGGCTTCGCCCCTGTCATCATTTGTGGACGTTCCCGGCGGTCGGCGCCGCGTGGTAGCCTTCAGACATGAGCGCCTTCACCGTTCACGCGACGTTGATTCATCCGGACGACCGTCAACGATCGGCTCCCCTCGATCTCCTCGTCGACACCGGGGCGATGTACACGATGCTCCCCACGGACGTAGTCACCCGGCTGGCGCTCCCGACGCCGGAGCAGCGAACGGTAGAGTTCGCCAACGGCCAGCGCGACGTGTGGCCACTTGGAGAAGTGCGTATCAGGCTCGCCGACTCCGAGCGCACGACGGTCTTCCTCGCCGGGCCGGCGGGAGGTCGTCCGCTGCTGGGTGCCGTGACGCTGGAAGAGTTCGGTGTGGCCGTCGATCCCAATCATCAGCGACTCGTTCCGATCTCGAGCTTTTTCGTCTGACGCCCTTCGCTCCGATGGACCCAGGCCACCGCAGGCATCGCGCCACGCATCAGGGGTCGCCGGGAGCGTCTCGACACGAGACGCGAGCCCATGACGTGTGTCGGGTGGCGGTCGGGCTGGAGGTCGGCGACCTGTTCCCCGCTCACTTGCAGTC
>Ga0209236_1001306_pt1 | contig 15022 bp, 16 predicted proteins | sample GraSoi013_1_40cm_FD_185819 | JGI IMG/M metagenome (GOLD analysis project Ga0209236, IMG submission 185819) | Grasslands soil microbial communities from the Angelo Coastal Reserve, California, USA - Sample 09_27_2013_1_40cm (SPAdes) (version 2) | ecosystem: Environmental > Terrestrial > Soil >... | reverse complement strand
CACTGAAGAGATCACTATGATGGTTCCCCATGTCGGATACTGGTTGAACCGAAAACTCATCACAACAGCACTCACCAGTACGAGGATTCCAGAGAGGATCAATATCACCGCGGAGATGCGTGCGCTCGCTATGGCGAGCCCGAAATTGGTTGACCGGACGCTGTTGCTCACGAAATTGTTGAACGCGGCTCCCGAAGCAGTGTATTTGATGATCCCGCTCGTGGAGGCTTTGGCCAGTCCCCCGATGAAGGTCAGTATTCCAGCGAGCAGCGAGATCGCGTATGCGGGAACTCGGTCCTGAGCGGACAATTCTCGATCCCTTTGATCTGGAGTCCGGAGTCAGCCGAGAAATAAGCGTTGCCTGGTTATCAGTGTGCTAAGCGGTTATTTTGGCTCTTAGTCTCTTGGACGCGCTGCGTACCGTTCGGGATCTCCTTGGAGATCCACCTGCGCCGCTCTTGCTTTCGTCTTTGGTCATCCAGTCAGGGACGATAACGGCTCTGATTAGTTCTTGCATGGTTATGCCTCGATCTTTAGCGATCTTTCGGAGTTCGGCGTAGACTTGAGGGTCGAGGGACTGCATGAACTTGGTCGGCATTTCTCTACGCTTCCAGTATACCGGCCGCATCCGTAGGATATAATTGCACGCTTTTGATTCGGATAAGATCCGTTTCCATCTTTCTATTCCACCATGGTCGAGGGACGGCTCACTGCTTTGCCACAGGCAATAGCTCGACTAGGGATCGTAGGGGGACTCCTTCGATACTCTCTTTCCCACTCTTGTTTGCTAGCACGACTACACCGACCGCCTTCGCCTTTACTCCCGTAAGGGTCTCGATGGCCGCTCTGATGGTCTCGCCCATGCGAAGGATCGTGTCGACTATCAGTACTTTCTTGCCTTCGACTCTTGCGAAGCTCGGGTTCACCGCGCCAGCCACCTTTTTCTCGCCGAGTCTCTGGGGTCTTACGGAGGCGATGGGTTTGTTCAATGATCTTGCGACGATGAGTCCAAGGGCCATTCCGCCGCTCTCTATTCCCGCGACAACTTCAGGTTCCTCCATCAGTCCGGCATCGATTGCGTCGCGGACCATGTCTGCCATTGCTCGGCCGACGAGGGTTAGGCGTCGAACGCTCGATCCGATCGGGTTCCAGTTAACGTAAACATCGTACGTCTCCTTTGTCTTGACTCCGTCCTTGCCGTGGAGCAGGAGCCAGACCACTGTGTCCGCTTGAACTTTCAGCTCGTCAGCTATTTCGTAAGTGGACATGCCCTTTTCTTTCAGCTCGCGTGCACTCTTCGCGAGCTCTTCCAGTGATCTCACGTCTAACTAACCTGTACTATCGAGCGTCGTTGAACCTAGTTATAACTTGTCAGATGTCCTATCGGGAATAGGGAAGGTTTCTCACCCTAACATTATAATTCGATCAAAGGGACCGAGAGAGTGGTCTCGCTTGAGAAAATTCCAGGTGGCAACCGAGGAAGAGATCAAGAACGCGGAAACAACAGATGTCTACTTCACACGCACAAAAGAGATTCTCGAGAAAGAAGGACTATCAGATCTTCATGTAACCGCCGAGATAACGACTGGCTCGTTTCCCCGGAACTGGGAATGGGGCATCCTCGCCGGTGTTGAGGAAGCAGCTCGCCTCTTGGAAGGCGTACCCATCGATGTTCATTCTTTTCCGGAAGGAACACTGTTTCATTCAAGTGACGTGGAAGGTGTAAGAGAGCCCGTAATGGTGGTCGAGGGCCGATACCTGGACTTCTGCCTCTACGAAACGCCGCTACTCGGATTGCTCTGCCAGGCATCCGGAATAACGACAATGGCGGCGCGTGTGAGGAAAGCGGCTGGCAAGAAAACTCTCCTCTCCTTCGGGATTCGCAGAGCCCATCCAGCTCTCGCACCCATGATCGACCGGTCGTGCTACGTCGGTGGCTTCGACGAGGTCTCCAGCATAGTTGGCGCACGGCTTCTCGGAAAAGATCCGGCGGGGACAATGCCTCACTCACTGATAATCGCGATGGGAGACCAGGTCAAGGCTTGGAAGAGCTTCAACAAGCACATGCCGAAAAAGGTGCCAAGAATCGCGCTCGTCGACACTTACTATGATGAGAAGACGGAATCTATCTTGGCCGCTGAAGCACTTGGCAAAGACCTCTATGGGGTCCGGCTGGACACCCCTAGCTCGAGACGTGGGAATTTTGCCGAGATTGTTCACGAAGTGAGATGGGAGCTTGACTCGAGAGGATACAATCACGTGAAGATCTTCGTCTCAGGCGGACTCAACGATGAAACGGTCGCTCAGTTATCTCACACGGGCGTTGACGGATTCGGGGTAGGGACCTCCGTGAGCAACGCCCCAAGCATCGACTTCGCCCTAGACATCGTAGAAGCTAACGGAAAACCCGTAGCAAAGAGGGGAAAGTTGGGCGGTAGGAAAATGGTCTGGAAATGCGACGACTGCCTGATAGAGAAGGTAACGGCCGCAACCGTGGCTGCGCCAAAGTGTCCGAACTGCGGAGGAACAATGAGGAAGATGCTTACAGCGCTCCTCTCGAAAGGGCGATTATCAAAGCCGCTTCCCTCTCCGGATCATATTCGGGAAATGGTGCTTGCCCAGCTCAAGAGACTGCACTCTTCTTGGCTAAGCGGACTCGAGGCCCACCGTCTTCAGTGAAAGGGGTGATGCTCATGTTCTGCTAGAGGCTGGAAGACAGTTGTGCTCTGCTCTTTACCCACCGTTGATCTAACTCCTGCAATCATGAGAGCGGTGTTCTTCAGCGGGCTCACTTGTCTTGCCCTAGCTGGAGTCGCATCCTTTGGCGCTTACGCGTATTACCTGAGATTGCATTGTTGTGGGGCTGGGGCAGCGCTAGCGGCGATCCACTCACGGTTCTCCTACCGCTCGGAATCGTGTTCCTAGTGGGTGCTCGGCTATTGCTTGTGAACCGCGGAAACCTCAAGAGCTCCCGAATTGATCATCGCACCTTCTTGCCCCTCGTACTTGTCGGGGCCGTTGTTACGCTAGGAACGGGTTTAGTCTTAGCGGGTGCGACCAACACACCTGGAGGTGTTTGGTGGAACGATTATGGGTTTCCACTTCCGTGGAAAGTAGACCTCTTTGTGAGCTGTCCACCTTGGTGCGGCCAATCAGGCGGGACGAGCTACAATTGGTTCTTCTTCGCAATGGACGCTGTTCTCTATGGCGCGATCGGCTATGGTCTGATAGCCGCCTACAAGAGATTCATCGCACAGCCGAAACCTGGGTCAACCCTGCGCTCATACCCTGAAAAGACATTGTGAAATACAGAGCTCAGTGTGCTCAGATTTCTGAGGAGCGATTCTTGGCCAGCGGTGGTGCACCTTTAATCCCAAGCTAGGGAGACCGAATGCCGACGTCCTCATGATCCAAGGCCATCTTCCAGTGCTGGACGATATTATTGCCGCAAGTAAGCGGATCGAAGGGGTAGCGACCAACACCCCCCTCGTGGAGTCGCCATCGCTCTCGAAGAGATTTGGTCGCAGGGTTTACCTGAAGCTCGAATGCTTTCAGCCAATACGCGTGTTCAAGATTAGAGGAGCCTACAACAAGATCTCTCAACTGTCAGCGAAGAAGATTGTCGCCGTTTCCTCCGGGAACCATGGAATGGCCGTAGCCTACAGTTCTCGACTCCTCGGAAAGAAATGCACCGTGATTTTGCCTGAGACAGCGGTCCAAGAGAAAGTAAACACAATCATCGAATACGGCGCTGAAGCGATCAAATATGGCAAATACACAACTGATCGTGATGCGAAAGCCAAGGAAATAGTAGCCAAGACCGGAGCGACACTCGTCCACCCATTCAACGACCCAGACATAATCGCCGGACAAGGAACCTGCGGGCTAGAGATCGCAAATCAACTGGAAGACTTGGATTCTGTAATCGTCCCAGTTGGCGGGGGAGGTCTCATCTCGGGCATATCGACTGCGATCAAATCGCTAAGGCCAGAAGCGAAAGTCTACGGGGTTGAACCGCAGGGCGCACCGAAACTCCAAGCAGCCTTGAAGGCTGGCAAGATTGTCACGTTCGATTCGCCGAAATCGATCGCGGACGGGCTTATCCCATCAGCAGTCGGAGAGCTGACCCTTGAAGCATGCAAGAAGCATGTCGACGGCGTCTACAACGTTTCGGACGACGAGATTCTCGCGGCAATGAAACTGTTGGTTCGTGACGCCCACATTTTCCCCGAGCCGTCTGGAGCGGCACCAGCTGCTGTTCTACTCGCAAACAGGGATCTGGAGAAGCTTGGCGAGAAAGTTGTTCTAGTCATATCGGGCGGTAACGTGTCCTTGGATCTTCTTGCCAAGACGATTACGGGATGATGATTAGAATCTAGTATTCTTGCCTGTCAGTGGAAAGGTATTCCGCCGGGTTTACGATATTCTTTGGCTTGAGGCCTCGGAGGAAACGGATCACGTTTTCGACAGCGAACTTCGCTGGTTTTCCAGTTGCTAATCCTGATGGGCCTGACACGTGGGGGGTCCCGATGAAGTTTGACAATTCGAAGAACGGATTGACGGTCTTGAGAGACTCTTTTCCATCTCTGTACCACCATACATCAGTCGCGTATCGAAAGTCCGGGTTCGTTTTCAGGTGCTCGTAGAGCGCAGCTTCGTCCACGAGTTCTCCGCGCGCTATGTTCACGAGTATCGCGTCTTTCTTCATCGTGGCAAGTTTGTCAGCGTCAATGATCCTGTTGGTGAACTTTGTCAATGGAAGCGAGATAATGACTGCATCGCCCTCCGCAAGGACCCTCGACAGTCCCTTGTCTCCTTGAAACGATCTCACGCCTTTCCTTCGAATTGGCTTTCTCGAAAACGCATAGATGTTTACCCTGAATCCCTTACCTATTCGTGCAACGGCGGACCCTATGCCGCCGTATCCAAGAATGCCGAGCGTCTTTTCCTCCAGAATGGTCACTTCTTTTCCGCCTAGGGTTCGTCTCAAAGTCCATTGATCAGTCTTGACTGCGTTGTGAAAGTCAACTATCCTCTTAGCGGCCGATAGCAACAAAGACCAGGCGTACTCGGCAACCTCGTCAGAATAGGCACCCGCGTTACTACAAACAACCACCTTCTTGTCGAGCTGGGCGAAGGGGATGTGGTTTACACCGGCGAGGATGTTCTGAATAAGTCGCAGATTGCTCATCCTCGACAAATTTTCAGGGGTCAGGAAGCTGGGCCAAAAAAACACGAGAAGGATGTCAATCGACGGTAAGAGTTGATTCAGCGCCGCCTCGTCAACGGCAGTCGAGCTGAAAACCCCTGCAAATTTGGAGAGAGCCTGAATGCTAGCCGGGTCAACGACATCAGTTGCAATCAACAAGTTAGGTTTTGGCAATCGTTTACTCATCCTTCGCTTGTCATTACTTCATTCTCAGTTGGGTTGACTGCGTCAGCGGGAGCTAGTTCAGCTTTAACCATGGTCGCCTGTTAACTCATCGTCGGGTGCCTGTCCGACTTATACGCAGGTTTTTGGCCTCTCTTCGTCGCGTTGGCAGTCAAGTCGGTCTGGCAATACTATATTCCAACACAAGACGTTCTAAGGTTGTTGGAGTTGTTCAGGAGGATGATGAACGACGCCATAAGGATCGCTCTGGCTTACGATGCAACTACCCTGAGAAGACTTTCCCTCCTCGCTTACAACGAGCTCGCCCGCTACGATTCTCCTAGCTACTACAAGCTCTGCGCTATATCTCGGGCCGCGGGAATACTTGCCGCTAGGAAGAAGTCTATCCGGAGAGGTTTCACCACTAGGACCCCGTATGCTTTCAGACAGCAGCTCGTCTCCTGCTACGGGTTCAAGATAGAGAACGGATACTTGCATATTCCGGTATCGAGAGGGAAACATTTCAGCATACCCTTGACAAGGCATACTCTCGAGATTGTCTCTCAGCCAGGGATCAAGGTACGATCTTTCACCCTTACCCGGAACAGGCTGAGCCTCTGCATCGCCCGCGACACTCCCATGATAGAATGCCGCTCCACGGTGGGTGTGGACCGTAACCTTCGGGATCTAACGGTTGGAAACGACCAACAGACCCATTACTATGACCTCTCGAAGTGTGTGAGAATCGCAAACACTACTGTGCGTATCGTCGCCTCTTTCGCACGGAACGATGATAGAATGAGAACAGGGATAGCTTCCATGTACGGAAAGCGGAGAACCTCTAGAACAGGTCACATACTCCACAATGCCACAAAGACGATTGTTGCGATAGCAGTCCAGCGGAAGACAGCAATAGTTCTTGAGAACATCGAGAGCATCCGATCCCTCTATCGTAAGGGTAACTGTCAGGGTAGAAGGTATCGTCGCAGAATGAACAGCTGGAGTTTTAGTGAAGCTCAACGGCAGATCGAGTACAAGGCGCGATGGGTAGGCCTCCCGATTATCCGTTTGTCTAGGCGTGAGACCAGAGGTTCCAGTGTGACTTGTCCGAGATGCGGGGAGAGACTCCAATCGGACAAGCGACTGAGACGTAAGCTCTGGTGTGGTAAGTGTCGAGTGGTAATGGACCGGGACATGGTTGCCGCGATCAACTTGTCTCGGCGGGGACGGGTGAGGTTCGCACGTTCCCGGCCTCCCATACCTCTAGAGGCGCAAGGCAGGGCAGTTGAAGCTATGATGGGGAACCCGACGTCTACGGTAATCCCCGGAGTCGATGCCCCGAAGCTAACTCCACCAACCAAGGGTTAGCAGAACCACCATAAGTGTTAGAGAATCATAGATTAAGCATGGTAGAACGTGTGACTTCGACCATGGAACAGACCCCGGCGCTGGCAATCCTTGAGGATCTTGTTCCCAATGGAATCAGATTTGGAGCAAGCTATCTCGTAGAGTTCGGTCCGGACTCTCCGTGGTACGAAACGTCGCTCACAATAGCTGCAAGCGGGTTGAGAAACGGAGCGCGTACAGAGTACCACACCTACATGCATCCGCCTCACGAGGTTCGAGAATCCCTATCCAGGCTTGGACTAGACGTGAAGGGGTTGGAGCGGAAGGATCATCTCAGAATACTGGATACTTACGATGTGATGACGGGGCTCGCACACCCCGAAACGCCTGAGGGGATGCGTTCGAAGGGGCGGGAGGCTTACGAACATCAGTCATTCGATCTCAATCACTGGAGCAACAAGGTCGTCAACATGATTCGCGAGGGAGTTGCAGAGGATGAGAAGCAGTGGTTGCACATTGATGACAACACTTCGGTGATGTGTCATTATACCGATGAGAAGTTGATGGTCGATATCTGGAGGACGAGGATCATTCCATACGCAAAGATGCGAGGCCTAGCAATGTTTCATTCAGTGATGATGGGAATCGCCTCTGATTCTTTCTACAAACAGTTCGAATCGCTTTGCGATGGCATCATCGAATTCCGAAGCAGCGACGAGGGAGGGCAAGTCGAGCACTTTGCAAGAGTAAGAACTCTGCGGGGAACGTCCAGTGACAACAGATGGCGACGGCTTCAACTCCACAATGATGGCTCGGTCACGATCGATCCCGGTGGTAAGCCCAGGGAGCTCGGTATCGGAGGCTGGCTTAAGGGTCCTAAGAAATCCCGATAGATGGGTCAAGATTTCGCTCTGGACGCCCAGAGAAACTTCCGTTGTAGAGTTTTGGGGTAGATGTCCTTCCAGTCGAATTCTGCCTTGTTCGACCAGCTCTTGTAGACTCTTGGATCGATATAGTTCCGAAGAGACGTGTTCAGATTGTAATCGCGAGTCCGTTTCTGGAGATCCACGTCGAGCCTCAGTTTTCGTATGCGTTCCTCCAGCCTCATTTTCTGCTTGTCCGTTTTGACCTCTTTTGTCTTTAGCTCGTCCAATCGTTGTTGTTTTTTGAGGAGTGTTCCTTCCCATGTCTTTGGTGGGGTACGTTTGTGATTGCATCTGATCGCTGCTTCAAGATTCGCGACACGAGCGTGATACAATTTGACGAACGGTGATTCGCCAGGCTTGAACCCATTGTGCTTTCGCAGGTAGGTCTGAACTGTTTCAGTGGCGTGGTGCGTTCTGAAAACCTTCGCTGTCAGGCCTCTTACTGCCTTGTTTAGGAAACGATTCACATGCTGAGAAGTGATTCCATCAAAGACGAGGTCATCGGCTTTCTTTTCATGCGAGAATTCTTGAAGGTTCTTGCGAACGGGGCTATTCGTCCCGTCCACCTTCAGGGTTTTCTGCCAGCGAACGCTGTCTTTCCCTAGAAAGTCGAACTCAACCGTATGCGGGAGAAACCTGAGGTGCTCAACTCGTAGGGTCGAGGCGCCTACCGTGTCTGCCTCATCCTCCTCCTTCTCGTCGCCTACTCTCATCGCTAGATTGTCAATGAGATACGCAACGGTGGCGAGCTTGCGCATCTTCAAGTCCGGAGATAGAAGATTCTTGTCGATAAACTGTCGAACGTCCGGGAGACGTCGTTGCAGTTTCCGGGCTGCATCATATTTCAGCTTGTCCCGTTCTTGGCGCAGATCCGATATGTCACTTGGCCAGACGTATTTGCGGACATTACTGAGCTTGTCAACCCAGTAAGCGATCCAGATGGACTCGTGATCGTGAACAATCTCCTTCCAGTTGCCCGGAGGAGACTCGACATTCTCGGACAGGTTCAGAACGACATCTTCGGGATGGATTCTCGGCTTCCAACGCCCCCTCATCGGATGGCTACCTCTTCCCATGAAGAGGCTGGATGGTTCTACCATCCAGTTTGCGACCTCTGTCTTGACTCCATCAATCTCCGCATACCCGTACTTTTCCTTGAGCGAGAGGCGGAGTTGCTTTCGCTGAGCCGCCATTTTCTTCTTGTAATCAAGATCCTGTCTCCGCAGCTCTTCCTTTGCCTGATACTCGAAGACGTGGGTGAAGTCGATCTCGGGATACTTTGTGCTTGCAAAGTTTGGGGGAAGAAGCTTGAGAAAATCTGATAGAAAGTTTGTCTGGAAGACCGGGTCCTGAATGTAGGGCGTGGTCCGTTTTTTCCCCCACGCATAAGCTAGCTCCTCGGCTTCGGAAGAGAGTTGGACTACCGTGCCATGGATCCGGATAGAGAGTCTTCTAGGCTCGTACGGCGGCGGAAATGCCACGCCGTTGTGCCTCAGCTCTTTCCATGCCATGACAAGTTCCTCCGGTACGGTTCACTCTTTACCAGTATGAATAGCTCGGGTCCGTTGTTCCATCCTTGCCAGCTCTGCAAAGTTGTAGATGAGTATTTTTCTTAAAAGCTCTGTCAGAAATCACAAAAGACCGGGATAGACTAAAGAAGGCCAGAAGGATGTGGTCTAGGCCAGATTGAGCCGGCCAAAGGGCGCACCACTGCTGGGGCCAGTAGGCTTCCTCTTTGCCGCCGTAGGGTTCACCATAGCCACTGTCGTGGCAAGATTGTTCGTCGCGGTTGAGGCGAGATGCACTCAGGCCTGTCCCGTTATCAAGGTTCAGGGATTTCATATTCACCATCTCTACTATGGAGTGATACTGCTTCTAGCCTCGTCAACAATCATGGTCTTTGCAACAGATGTCCGCACCCGATGGGACGGTGCCCTGGTTGTTGGAGTGGGCCTCGGTCTAATCGCGGATGAAGTTGGTTTATTGGTTCTCCGTGTCCCCTACTGGGCCGTCGCTTCCTTAGCGACGATAGCCGTATGCGGACTAACATTGTACCTTGCGACTGCATACAAACTCTGGACAGTTGGACGACGGGACTTCGGATTGCTGGATCGCTACCAGACCTTGAGCATTTTCGCCGTTGTACTAGCTATGTTGGGTTTCCTGTACTTTGGAAGGCCTCTGAGGGCGATGTACGTGAATGCTGCGCTGGTTGCATGGGTCTCCGCCTCTATTCTCCTACTGACCTTCGGTAGGAAACATATCCAAGAGATCAGGCGCACACCCTTAAACCCCCTACCGCCCTCTCCCTAACTTAGTAGGCGCAAGGGCAAACTGCAGGTCTCCAAGCCACTCGGTATTGAGGCAAGAGAATATCAGACTTCTATTGCAGAGTCAGCCGCCAAGGCAAACACACTCGTGGTTCTACCAACTGGGCTAGGCAAGACCATAGTCGCTCTGCTGGTAGCGGTCAAGCGCCTTTCGCAATATCAAGACGACAAGGTCGTCATCCTTGCCCCTACAAAACCGCTGGTTCTCCAGCATGCCGAGTTTTTCAGAGAACACTTTCCCGACAAGAGTGTTAGATCATCAGTCCTGACGGGACAAACCCCTCCAGCTACGAGAGTCAATGATTTCGATGGATCTCAGTTGATTTTTGCCACTCCTGAAGTGATTAGAAACGACGTCTCGAGCGAACGGTATACCCTAACCCCCGTCTGCTTGATCGTCTTTGACGAGGCTCATCGGTGCGTCCGAGACTATGCTTACTCTGAGGTCGCTGAGAACTACAAAAGACAGGCATCGAACCCTCTGATACTTGGGTTAACTGCGTCGCCGAGCGCTCGAAAAGAGCGAGTTCAAGAGATCTGCGACAAGCTCGCGATCACCAACGTTGAGATGCGAACCGAGGAGGACGAGGACGTTGTTCAGTATGTCAATGACGTGGCGATAAATTGGGAACGGGTCCCACTTCCCTCAGCTTACAAGGAGATTAGCAAGATTCTTCGAGCCGCGATGGAGGAGAGGACGGAGAAGCTCAGGGCAATGCACCAGTTGCCGTCCGGTGTTCGCGCAAACAAGCGGATGCTACTTGAGCTTGGAGAGAAGTTGCGAAAGAGTCTGAGGAGAGGAGGGTCCGGGGCTTTGTATGGGGCAGTCATCCTTCAGGCACAGGCGATGTCGTTGAGTCATGCAATCGACGTGCTCGAGACACAGGGTTTGCACAATCTAACAAGATACCTTGCAAAGCTAGAGACTGCAAGTAGCAAGTCCGGCAAGAGTCTCTCAAGAGATCCTAGGATTCTAGAGGCTAGGAAGCTGGCATTCTCGATGGAAGAGAGAGAGCACCCCAAGCAGAAGAGGCTTCGAGAGCTTGTCGAGGGGGAGATGAAGTTGAACAAGGATTCGAAAATCATAGTCTTCACCCAGTACAGAGATACTGTCGAGACACTTGTTGAGAGACTGAACAAGCTCCAGGGCGTCTCCGCCGTCCGCTTTGTAGGTCAGGCGACTCGGGACGCGGATGACGTTGGCCTAAGCCAGGGTGAGCAGATGGGTATCCTAGAGGATTTTCGACAAGGGCGCAGCAACTTGCTCGTGACAACTAGCATCGGTGAAGAGGGACTGCACGTTCCAGACGTTGACCATGTGATCTTCTATGAAGCCGTTCCATCCGAGATTCGCCTGATCCAGCGTAGAGGGCGTACTGGTAGGACGAGGCAGGGAAAAATGACAGTACTCATGTCAGAAGGAACGATCGACGAGGCATACTACTGGACAAGCCAGAAGAGAGAGCAACAGATGCACCGTTTCCTCCAGACCGTGAGGAAGAAAGGAGCGAAGCCTCCATCGAAGACGAAGAGTACCCTAGATGACTGGTCCAGTTCCCAAAAATAACTAGGACGACGTTAGCAAGATTGATTTCTACACCGAGTGATTCATCCAAGCTCTGGTTTGAGCGTCTCTATGCTCGTTTTGGTCTACCATTTTGGGCCGGAGTGCTCCTCGTAGGATTTCTTCCGCCTCTCATTCTGACTTCGTTAGGATACTACATCTATGGCGTAAAGACAGACTTTACTGGCGATATTTCCCTCGGCGTCCCGCTACTCCTAGCTAGCATCGTTTACATCTTGTTCTCGTCCAGTTACGCGCGTCGTCGCGTCGAAAATCTTGAGCGATACGCGTATCGATGGGAGCAGACAAATCACGCGTCCAAACCAACTATCTGACCGACTTCCGGCCTATCGTTGCTATGTGGGTCTTTCTCTTGTCGGCGGGCGTGTTGGTTCTGGAACCCATATTCAACTCAGGATACTCTTTGCTTCAAAACTTGCTGAGAGAACTTCTCTACAGCTGCACACGTTTACTCCAAGCAACCTTCTCTGGGTCTTCCTTTCATCTATGGTCGCGATCTACAAAATCGGAAGATTTCCTCTGCGTCTGAGAGTCTTCACTGATGATAGGACATTGGGCCTCAAGCCTTTTGCAAATACTTCTCTGCATCTGATAACGATCTACGTCATCGTGATATTGCTGACATTTCCAATTTTTCTCTACCCCAATTTCGCAGTCGAATTGAGCTTGACCATATTCCTTGTTCCAGGCATATTTTTCTTCCTAGTTCCACTCTTTGGCCTTCACAAAGAGATGCGGGAGGTAAGAAATGAGAAGTCTGCCCTGGTCGGACTTCGGCATAGCCGGGTCATGAGCGAGGTCGAGGCTGGGGGGGCGGCATTGGGTGAAGGACTTGTTAACGGACTCCTGGCGATTGATGCTATCAAACGGTAGATCCATCAGATGCACGATTGGCCATTTGACGCTGGTACGGTTGTGCGTCTGGCAGGGATTCTGGGTGCTCCTCTCGTCGCCACTGTCCTAGCAGCTTACCTGATACGTCTTTTCGGGGTCTAACCCCGTCGCTTGTTGTTAGGAATCCTAAGGAAAGCCACTAAATACCGATAGCGTAGTCGCATGCGGTAAGGCCCAAAGTTGATAGAGAAAAGAAGTCCCGGTTGGCTGCGCTTTCTTGAGATACTTGCTGGGGTTTTGGTTCTCGCGGTCGCATTTTTCGTATTGGCTGACTCAGCATTCGCCCTAACTGTCCTCGCATATACCCTCGGTATCGGACTCGTCATTGTAGGGCTCTCTCGAATTTTTGCCGGTGTCTACGGGAGATATTTTGCGCCGTGGTTCCGGGAGATAAACGCGGGTGGAGGCATAATCGCCTTTGTTCTCGGAATCATTGCAATAATCAATCCACAGTTCGTAATCGGCTTCCTGACTATTCTCGTTGCCTTTGCGCTACTCGTCGTCGGGATTGTGGAAATCGTAGCAGCAGGATTTGCAAAGCACCCACCGTTCTGGGTGCGAGGACTAATCGGAGTAGTAGGGGTTTTGACCGTCATTCTCTCCGTTTTCGTAATCCTCGACCCCTCCCTTGGCCAGCTCAGCCTGTCCGTCACAATAGCAATTGTTCTAGTCGCAGTTGGAGTACGAGACATCGCTCATGGAATGACCGGGCATGGGCCGGTCAAGATCGACCCCGGCGTCATAACCGAAATCTAGACCTGCTCCAACGCATAGAGCCCATGCTATGCTCTTATTCCAAGACTCGAAGCGTATTCCGCAACTATAGGTGCGGAATCCGGATCTTGGGGATTCTTGCTCCAGACAGAGTCAGGACTAGTCCCAAGAGGATGAAGAAAAGACCCGAGATCATGTACGCATTCGCCGAGATCGTTGCGCCGTTGTAGGCGACTTTCTCGTTGCTAATGTACAAGCTCTCAGCCACGATTCCAAGCAGGACAAATACTGCTCCAATGAGGACCATGAATTTCCTCATCTTACGACCACAATTGAGAATACAGCGAAACGCCTCTTAAGTCCTGTTTAACCGGAGGTTTGTCTCCCTAGGATATGCCTTCGAATACTCCTCATTCTCGAGCTAAGCAAAGTGCTTGCATTCAGGTATGGGATCGAATCGAATTCGAAGTGATAGAATTCTCTTGGAGACCGAGATTCCTTTAGGGACTCAGTCCCAATTCGCTTATTAATCGAATCCTCAACATTAACCTTGAAAGCGACAAGGCATTTGGCCCTCTCGCTCTCCCTGGGCGTTGCTTGCCCAGGTCAGCGTTTTGTGGATGCCTCGGTTACCGCGGCTTGTTTCCTTTCTTTTTCCCATTTTCGGTTTTGGACCAAGCCATCGGAGTAGAGGATTAAGCCGGCGAGAAACAGAATCGCTGCAAAACCTGAGGACTCCCGGAATGAAAAATAGTGGAAAAGAAGCCAGCATGGAAAGCACTCCAATCTTTAGCTTCTGGGCAGGGCTACCGTTGGTAGCTGTTGGGACTGACAATACGCCCCAAGTAAACTCAGCGAATCGCCAAGTCCCACAGCTACCAACCTCTCGCGAAGCTAGTGACAATGTTACAAGTAAGAACACGAACTCCTAGTGGCGAGACTCCTGTTGTTGAGTGATAGTCAGGATGCTTACGGTCATCAACTGTACGACTGTTTCAGGGGTAAGAAGGTCGTGGAAGTAGTAGAGAGGGACGACGGTTTCATCCACACCAGCGCGATATACCCCCGATACTACTTTGGCCAAGTACGAGAACTGGCGGGTACATGAAAAGAAGGCTCTACGATATGCAGCGGGAAGGACCCTCGATGTTGGATGCGGAGGAGGTAGAATCTCTCTTTACTTTCAGAAGAGAGGCTTCGATGTCCTTGGAATCGATATTTCGCCTCTTGCGGTGAAAGTCTGCAAGCTGAGAGGCGTGAAGAATGCCCGGGTCGTGTCGATCACTGAGGTGAACTCAAAGCTCGGAGTGTTTGACACGATTCTAATGATTGGCAACAATTTCGGGCTGTTCGGCAACCCTGCTAGGGCAAAACGCTTACTCAGAAAGCTCCGCCAGCTTACGAGCCGGAATGCGCTAATTATTGCAGAATCCGTCGACCCATACCAGTACCAAGGAACCATTTCATCTAGGTTATCACAAACTCAATCGAAGCAAGGGCAAGATGGCTGGTGAGCTGAGAATCCGAGTGCGATACAAGAAGTACGCAACTCCGTGGTTCGACTATCTGATCGTTTCGAAGAAGGAGATGAAGCAAATGCTCGTAGGCACCGGATGGAAGGTCAAGCGTTTCGTTAGTTCTAAAGGCCCTGTGTATGTCGGGATCGTAGAAAAAATATCGAAGCTATGAGGCCCAGATCGCAAGCGACAAGTTATCGGCAGGGGCTCTGAGCCGGGGAAGCTACCCTATCCAGGGAACGCCGATTTCCGTTCCCACTTGTCTCATCGCTTCAACAACCTTGGGGCTGAGTGGAATACCCTCTCTCTGGAACTTTTCCATTCTTGCATGGCTCTTT
>Ga0209236_1001305_pt1 | contig 15039 bp, 10 predicted proteins | sample GraSoi013_1_40cm_FD_185819 | JGI IMG/M metagenome (GOLD analysis project Ga0209236, IMG submission 185819) | Grasslands soil microbial communities from the Angelo Coastal Reserve, California, USA - Sample 09_27_2013_1_40cm (SPAdes) (version 2) | ecosystem: Environmental > Terrestrial > Soil >... | reverse complement strand
GGCCTTTGCCCACCGGCTGATGCTGGCCTTCTTGCTTGGGGTCAAAGATGGGATAGAGGTACTGGGCGAGTTGCTCCGGTCCGACGCGCATGACCGCCTCGCGCTTGGTGAGCACGCCTTCATCAACGAAGTCCACTGCAATCCGCACGGCCGCGATCCCCGTGCGCTTCCCGACACGGGTCTGGAGCATGTACAGCTTGCCTTCCTGGATCGTGAACTCCAGGTCGAGCATGTCGCGGTAGTGACGCTCGAGCTTCTTATAGGTCTTCATGAGGTCTTGGTAGGCCTGCGGGAGCGGCTTAGCGAGAGCCTGGACCGGCAGCGGCGTGCGGATGCCGGCGACCACGTCCTCTCCCTGGGCATTCAGCAGGCACTCGCCGAAGAAGTTCGGGAGTCCCGTGCCAGGGTCTCGTGTGAAGGCCACGCCGGTTCCGCTCGTCTCTCCCAGGTTGCCAAACACCATCGCCACCACGTTCACCGCCGTGCCCCAGGTATCCGGAATGTCATAGAGCCGCCGGTAGGTGACCGCGCGCGCCCCGTACCAGGAGTTGAACACCGCATTGATTCCCATCTTGAGCTGCTCGTACGGATCGTCCGGAAACTCGTGCCCGGTCTCCTCCTTCACGATCCGCTTGTAGTGTGCGACCAGGCCCTTCAACGCCGCAGCCGTCAGATCGGTGTCATGAACCGCACGCGTCTCGGCCTTCTTCTCTTTCAGAACCTCCTCGAACTGCTCGCGCTTGAGGTCCATCACGACCGTCGAGAACATCGCAATGAATCGCCGGTAGGCGTCGTAGGCAAACCGCTCGTTGTTCGTCTTGCGGATGAGGCCCTGGATGGTCCGGTCGTTGAGCCCCAGGTTCAGCACCGTGTCCATCATGCCGGGCATGGAGGCCCGCGCGCCTGATCGGACCGAGACCAGCAGGGGGTTCGACGGATCGCCGAACTTCGACCCCATGGTCGATTCCAGGCGCTTCATGTACCGCAAGACCTCCTCCCAGAGTCCCGGAGGATACTTCCGCTTGTTTTTGAAGTAGGCCACGCAGGCTTCGGTGCTGATGGTGAAGCCGGCGGGGACCGGCACGCCCAGGTTGGTCATCTCCGCCAGGCCGGCGCCCTTGCCGCCTAACAGGTCCTTCATGTCCCCGTTCCCTTCCGCCTTGCCGTTGCCGAAGAAGTAGACGTATTTCTTAGTGGCCACGATTCCCTCGTATAAAATCTAAATTATCGGTTTACCTATTCAGCTATAACCATCATGAATATAGCTATTATGTCTGCTCGGCATTGACCTTGGAAAAGTCGGCGTACTGGCGAAAGAGGTTCCGCACGCGGACCAGCAAGGCCAGCCGATTACGCCGGAGCGCTTCGTCCTCGACCATCACCATCACTCCGGTAAAGAAGGCGTCGATAGGGACCTTGAGTTTGACCAAGGCCTCGAGGGCGTCCTTGTATTTCTCATCCTTTATGAGTCCAGGAACCACCTCTTCAGCCGCGCACGCGGCCGAATACAAGCTCTTCTCGACCTCTTCCTTCAGCAACCCACCGTCCACTTTGTCCTCGGTCTGGGCCTTGGTGATGTTCTCGGCTCGCTTGAAGGCGATCACGAGGGCCTCGAATTCCGGCCGGAGCGCGAAGGCCTGCAGGACCTGACTCCGGACCAGGATGTCCCGCGAGTCAAACGTGCCCGACTGCCATCGAGCCAGGACCGCCTCCACCAGATCGCCACGCAGCCTGGTGACCTCCTGAGCATAATACCGCAGTCGCTCGCTGAAAAAGCGTTGCAGCTCGCCGGCGGCCTTCCCCTCCACCGGGATTCCCTGTTCCTTTAAAAGTCGGACAGCATCCTGAATCGTCGCATTGAGCCCTAACGAGAGCTCGCCTTCGACCAGGATGCGGATGACGGCATAGGCATGACGCCGAAGAGCGAACGGATCCTGGGATCCAGACGGCACGAGACCCACTGAAAAGAACGCCGCAAGGGTGTCGAAGCGGTCGGCAAGGGAAAGGATCTTTCCGGCAAGGCTCGCCGGGATGGCATCCTCGGCGAAGCGGGGCAGGTAATGCTCGGCGATCGCGTCAGCCACCGCCTTGGGCTCGCCGTCGTGCAGGGCGTACTCCCGTCCCATGATCCCCTGCAACGTCGGGAACTCCCCGACCATGCCGGTCACGAGATCGACCTTGCAGAGCATGGCGGCCCGCCGACAGTGCTCGACCGTGTCGAGGTCGCCGAGCGTATCGGCCAGCTTTGTGGCCATGGCCGTGACGCGCCCCACTTTCTGATAGAGGGTGCCGAGCTTCTGGTGGAAGGTCACTCCCTTGAGTTTTTCGATTCGACTCTCCAACCGCGTCTTGCGATCTTCGTCGAAGAAAAACTTCGCATCCGCCAGGCGCGCCGCCAGCACCCGCTCGTTGCCGGCCTGGATCGTCCCCTCGCTGCCGCGCATGTTGACCACCGCGACGAAATACGGGAGCAATTTGTCGTCCCTGGCGAGCAAAGGGAAATATCCCTGATGCTCCTTCATCGCTGTACTCAACACAGCCTTCGGCAGGTCGAGATACCGCGAATGGAAGGAGCCGATGATCGCCCGCGGCATCTCCACCGAAAAGACGGCCTGCTCCAACAGAGCGTCGTCCCGAACGAGCACACCATTCTTCTGTTTGGCAATGTTTTCAATCTGCTTGGCAATCATGTCACGCCGCCGGTCCGGATCCACGATCACGCCGGCTTTTTCCAGCGCCTTCTCATAGGATCGGAAATCCCTGACGCGTATCGGGCGGCCGGACGAGAGGAAACGATGGCCGATGGTCGTATCTCCGGCCGTCAACCCGGCGAACTCGAACCGGACGGGCTTGCCGCCGTAGAGAGCTAAAAGCCAGCGGACCGGACGCGCAAACCGGACCTGCGTCGCGTTCCACCGCATGGCCTTCGGAAACGAAAGACCGCCCACCAACTCGGAGAGAAACTGTGGTAAGAGCACCGCCGTCTTGCGACCGGGGTCTTTCTTGACGGCGAACAGGTACTCGCCCTTTGGAGTGGTCCTGACCACGAGCGCCTTCACCGGCACGCCTTGCGAGCCCGCAAAGCCGATCGCTGCCTTGGTCGGCTGGCCCTGCGCGTCGAACCCGACAGCCTTGGACGGGCCCATCACCTCCATAGAGATTGGCTCCTGGTGATCTGCCAACCCTTGTACCCAGAGCGTCAGGCGACGGGGCGTTCCCAGAGTCTTCAGATCCCCGTGTCTCAGCCGGTGTCCCGTGAAAAGCTGCGTGGCCTTTTCCCGCAGATCGGTGAGGGCCGACGGCACAAACTGCGCGGGTAGTTCCTCGGTCCCGATCTCCAGCAGCAGCTCGTGGCCCTTTTCCGGTTTGCGTGTCATGCCGTCGCCTTGCTGAGCATCCCGACGTAGCCTTCCGCACAGAGACGGGCCAACCCTCGGACGCGAGCGATGTAAGCCGTTCGCTCCGCGACGCTCAGGGCGCCGCGGGCATCCAGCAGGTTGAACAGGTGCGAGGCCTTGATGCAACAATCATACGCCGGCAAGATCAATCCCTGCTCGGCCAGCCGCTTGCCTTCGGCCTCGTAGGCCGTGAAGGTGGACATCAGCACCTTCACATCGGCGACCTCGAAGTTGTACTTCGAGAACTGGACTTCGTCCTCATGGTGGATGTCGCCGTAGGTCACGCCCTCCGTCCAGAGCAGGTCGAAGACATTGTCCACGCCTTGGAGGTACATGGCGATCCGCTCGGTCCCGTAGGTGAGCTCGGCCGAGATCGGATTCAATTCAATCCCCCCCACTTCCTGGAAGTAGGTGAACTGGGTGATCTCCATCCCGTCGAGCCGCACTTCCCACCCGAGCCCCCAGGCCCCGAGCGTGGGTGACTCCCAGTCGTCCTGCATGAACCGGATGTCGTGCTGCTTGGGGTTGATGCCGAGCGCGCGAAGGCTCTGGAGATAGAGGTCCTGGACATCGTCCGGCGAGGGTTTCAGGATGACCTGGTACTGGTAGTAATGCTGGAGGCGGTTGGGGTTTTCTCCATACCGCCCGTCCGTCGGCCGCCGGCAGGGCTGCACGTAGGCCGTGCGCCAGGGGTCGGGGCCCAGCACCTTGAGAAACGTGGCCGGATGGAACGTCCCCGCGCCGACTTCCAAGTCATAGGGTATGTGGATGACGCAACCCTGGTCGGCCCAAAAGCGATGCAAGGCGAGAAGCAGATTCTGAAGGGTCACTGGCTGCGGTCTCCCGACCAGTACATCGGAGGGGCTTCACCCTACACAAGTGCGGTGGGAATTGTCAATTGAACGTCCGGCCGATGCGGGAGACGCAATTGACTGTCCTGACGGCTTTTGCTAGTCTCCGCCAAGGCTGGCAAGTCCGCACGTTATCTCTATATACTATATAAAGGAGAGTTCTCCGTGCCACCCACGTCCATCCCCGCCGTTTCCCTGGTCTCCACGCTGAATCACTACGCCGCCCGGCTGCGGATCCTGAGCGTTCGCTCCACGACCGAAGCCGGTAGCGGGCATCCGACGAGTTGCTGCTCGGCAGCAGACATCGTCGCCACCCTGTTCTTCGCGGTCATGCGGTTCGACCCGAAAAACCCCAAGTACCCGAACAACGACCGATTCGTCCTGTCCAAGGGCCATGCGGCGCCGCTCTTATACGCGGCCTGGGCCGAAGCCGGTGCGTTCAATCCGGACGAGCTGTTGCGCTTGCGGACCATCGAGTCGGACCTCGAAGGCCACCCTACGCCCAGGTTGAACTTTGTCGATGTGGCGACGGGCTCGCTCGGCCAAGGGCTCAACGCCGGCATCGGGCTGGCCATCAACGCCAAGTACCTGGACAGGTCGAGCTACCGCACTTACGTCGTGATGGGCGATGGCGAGTCCATGGAGGGCTCCAACTGGGAGGCTGCCGAGATCGCGCGCCACTACCAGCTCGACAATCTCTGCGCGATCGTGGACATCAACCGTCTCGGCCAGAGTGATCCCACTCTTCTGCAGCACGATGTGGAGACTTACCGCTCGCGGTGGAGCGCGTTCGGCTGGAATGCCATTCCCGTGGACGGACACGATATCGCCAAGCTCTTGGACGCGTTCGCACAAGCGGCTCAGACGAAAGGCCGGCCCACTGTCGTCCTGGCCCGCACACTCAAGGGGAAGGGCATTTCATTCGTCGAGGATAAACCGGACTGGCACGGCAAGCCTTTGAAGAAAGGCGAGGAAGCCGACAAGGCGCTGGCCGAGTTGAGCGCTCGGCTCCTTCCCACGCCGCCGACGGTGGAGATCCGCAAGCCGGATCCGATTTCTCTATCACCGGCGCCGGCCAAACCGGTCGCGCCTCCGGAATACGCCCCCACGGACTTCGTGGCCACGCGGGAGGCCTTCGGCGCGACCCTGGTCAAACTGGGAGAGGCGAACCCTCGCGTCGTCGTCCTCGACGCCGACGTCAAGAACTCGACGTTTACCGACAAGTTCGCCAAGAAGTTCCCCGAGCGGTTTTTCGAGATCTTCATCGCCGAGCAGAACATGATCGGGATCTCGGTCGGACTGGCCAGCCAGGGCAAGATTCCGTTTGCAGCCACCTTCGCCTGTTTTTTGACCCGGGCCTACGACTTCATCCGCATGGCGGCCATCAGCCGGGCGAACATCAAGCTGATGGGCTCCCATGTCGGGGTATCCATCGGCGAAGACGGGCCGTCGCAGATGGGACTCGAGGACCTGGCCATGATGGCCGCGCAGCCGGGCGTCGTGGTGCTCTATCCTTCCGACGCCGTCTGCACCCATTGGCTGACAGCGCAGGCCGCGGACCACCAAGGGATGGTGTACATCCGCACCGGACGCCCCAAGACGCCGATCCTTTATAAGAACGATGAGCGGTTCACGATCGGCGGGGCAAAGGTGCTGCGGGAGAGCGCCAAGGACCGCGTCACGGTGGTCGCTGCCGGCGTGACCGTGTTCGAAGCGCTCAAGGCCCATGACGAACTGGCCAAGCAGGGCATCGCCATCCGGGTCGTGGACCTCTACAGCATCGTGCCCATCGACCGCGCGACCTTGCTCGCCTGCGCCCGCGCGACGAACAACCTGATCCTCACGGTCGAGGACCATTACGCGCACGGTGGCGTGGGCGATGCGGTGCTGGCCGCAGTCAACGCCGACGGCGTGAAGGTGCACAAGCTCGCCGTGACGGAGATCCCGCACAGCGGCAAGCCAGAGCAGCTCCTCGACCGCTACGGCATTAGCACTCGCCACATCGTGGAGAAAGTAAAGAAGCTCATCTCGTAGGCAGGTGGCGCCGCATGGGACCCTGGCGGAGCGCAGCGCGACTTGCTTGGTTCATGGCCGGCCAGCCGCGTCGTAGGTGCGACTTGCTTCGCTTCGCGGAGCACCCAAGATGCGCTGGCCGGTCGGCGGAGCGCGAGCACGTCCGGGTAATGCGGCGACAAGACCCACGTCTATTGATCGGGAATGATCCGGCTCAGGAAAGATTCAGAACCAGGAGTTTGATGTCGGTCATCTCGTCGATGGCGTAGCGGAGGCCCTCGCGGCCGAGACCGGAGTCCTTCACCCCACCGTACGGCATGTGGTCGGCTCGGAAGGTGGGAATCTCGTTGATCAGCACCGTGCCGACGTCCAGATCCCGGAAGGACTGAAATGCCTTCTTGATGTCCCGCGTGAACACGCCGGCCTGCAAGCCGTACGGCGAGTCGTTGATTCCCGTCAGCGCGTCCTCGAACTTCACGTACGGGCTAACGGTCACAACCGGCCCGAAAACCTCCTGACAGCTCACCTTCATCTGCGGCGTCACGTCTGTGAGGACCGTCGCCTCGACCACACTCCCCTGCCGCTTGCCACCCACACGGACCTTGGCTCCGCCCCTCACCGCCTCCTGAATCCACGTCTCAACTCGCTTGGCGGCCCCTTCGTCAATGAGCGGTCCGATCACGGTCGTGTCCTCGGCGGGATTGCCGGCCTTCAGCGCCGCCACGCGCTGGAGCAGCTTGTCGAGAAACTTCTGATAGACGGACTCGTGCGCGTAGATCCGCTGGACCGAAATGCAGGTCTGGCCTGAATACACGTAGCCACCGACCGCGCAGCGGTCCGCCGCGTGGTCCAAGTCGGCGTCGGGCTCGACAATCACGCCGGCGTTCCCGCCGAGTTCGAGCACCACGCGTTTCTTGCCAGCCTTGTTTTTCAGCATCCAGCCCACCGCGGCGCTGCCGGTGAAGCTCAACATCTTGAGCCGCTCATCTGTGACCATGCGCTCGGCCACGGCGTTTGTGCAGGGCAGGATGCTGACCATCCCGGCCGGCAAACCGGTCTGGAGGATGACGTCTCCCAGCATCAATGAGGTCAACGGCGTCTGCGGCGCCGGCTTCAGCACAATGGGATTCCCGACCGCCAACGCTGGCGCGACCTTGTGGGCGACGAGGTTCAGTGGAAAGTTGAACGGCGTGATGCCAAGGATGGGTCCGATTGGCACTCGACGATACAGCCCAAAGTGATTATCGGTCCCCGGCGTGATATCCAAAGGCACGATCTCGCCGGGCATGCGCTTGGCTTCTTCCGCGGCGACGGTGAACGTGGTGATGGCGCGCCCGATCTCGCGGCGTGCGTCGGTGATAGGCTTGCCCGATTCAGAGGACAGGCAGCGGGCGAAGTCTTCTTTGCGGGCGGTAATCTCAGCGGCAATCTTCTGTAGCGCCGCGGACCGTGCGTGGGCCGGCAGCTTGCGACTGACGGCGAATGCCGACACCGCCGCCCGAATGGCCTCGTCGGCCTCTGCCTCACCCGCCAGGCAGACTTCCGCCAGGACCGCCCCATTGTAGGGATTGCGGATGGGGCTGGTCGTGCCGGTCTCCACCCACCGGCCGGCGATCAGCATGGCGCGACGCGTTTCCATACCCACATATTATGATGGATTTGGCGCGACGAAGACCAGTACGCTGAGCCGCTGCTGGGTGTGGTTGCGGACGCCGTGCTCCATGCCGGCGGACGCCATCACCGCCTGGCCGGGGCCGAGGACCCGCTCCTCGCTGCCGACCTGGAACGTCCCCTGCCCCTCGAGCACGATGTAGACCTTGTCCTGATCGCCGTGGACGTGGCCCTTCTGGGCCTGTCCCGGCTCGAAGCCGTAGATATCACAGAAGAACCGCAGCGTCTCAAACAGGTTGTTCTTCTTCATCTTGTCCGGCGAGAACTGCTTGAAGTCGTGCAACGTCAACACCGTCATGACTGACTCTGCTCCTTTGTCCCTTTCCGTTTGTTCTCATCCACGACGCGGAGGATCGAATCGACGGGGACCAAGTGGCGCTCGACGCCGAGTTCCCAGGATGGCACGCCCATCGCCAGCCCCAGCATCTGCGGCAAGTGCAGGATGGGCAGGTTCAGGCTCGTTTCGACCTTGCGGGCCGCTCGTTCCTGATAGATGTCCAGGCTCATGTGACAGAGGGGGCAGGGCGTGACCATCGCATCCGCGCCGCCTTCCTTGGCCTCCTTGAGATTCGTACCGTTCATCGCCAGCGCGATGTCCTCCTTCTCCAGAATGATCGGGAACCCGCAGCACTTGATCTTCCCTCCATAGTCCACCGGCTCCGCTCCCACCGCTCGGATGACCTTCTCCAGCGAGGTGGGATTTTCGGGATCGTCGAAGCCGAGATCCCAAGACGGCCTTAAGATATAACAGCCGTAAAACGGCGCGATCTTCAGATCGCCCAGCGTCACCTGCACTTCATCCTTGAGCTTGTGCAGCCCCACTTCCCGGACTACGATCCAGAGCAGGTGTTTGACCTGCACACGGCCTTGATAGGCGAGGCCTTCCGGCTCCAGCAGGCGATTGACGCGCTGAAGCAGCGCCGGGTCGGCTTTGAGCTGCCGGTTGGCGGTGCTCATGACGCCCTGGCAGGTCCCGCAGATCGTCATGATGTCGAGGCCAAGCTGCTCCGCCTGCGCGAAGGTGCGCGCGTTGAGCGCGAGGGCCCCATCGGGGTCCGCTTCGGCCACCACGCCCGCGCCACAGCAAGAGGAAGCGGTCAACTCGGTGACCTCGATCCCCAATCGCCCGATGATGGCCATCGTGGACTGATAGAGCTCCGGCGTCGCCCCCTTCGCCGCACAGCCCGGATACAGCGCATACTTCAGCGACATCTACACCTCACGCTCATAGATGAAGATAGCGGGTGGCGCCGATCCAGGCCGCGACGCGTAGGGGCGGACCTGCGTGTCCGCCCAGGAGAGGGCAACCACATAGGGTTGCCCCTACGAAGAAAAAAACGTGCGCAGGCGACAGGACCCGCCATTTCATCTTCCGGCACCCCTCACCCATAGTTGTACCGCACCCCCTGGCCGGCGTCTGGATACGTCATCTCGATGTTCTTGAACTCGTGACAGGCGACGAGACACGCCCCGCTCTCCAGACACGCCGGCCAGTCCACGTGGATCTTCAAGCGCTCCGCGTCCCACTGATAGACCCCGGCTGGACAGACGATCGTGCACTGCTTGCGGGCGCACTTCAGGCAGGCCTCGGGGTTTTTGATCCGGATGTGCGACGTCCGGAACTGAGGTTTGTTGGCGGCGTCGTTCTCGCTCATCGCCCGGTCCGCTCCAGCAAAGCCCGGACATGCTGCACACCTTCGATCGGCGGATGCAGCGGGTTCGGTACCTTGCCTTTGAGCAGCATTCGGATGCCCAGCGGCAGCACGTGAAGAAACCGGCGCAGGCTGGGACCAACGACCTTGAGGGGCATCAGCGCCTCGTTCAGGCGCCCGAATCGCGCGATCAGGTCCCGGAACCCGACGACGTGCCGGGCTCCATCGGTGTCGGTCAGGCGCGCCTGGATCGCCGCGCGGCGCAGGCGGATGATCGCCTCCATCGGCTTGACATCCTTGGGGCATACTTCGACACAAAAGTTGCAACGGGTGCAGTCCCACATCCCGGTCGGGCCTTGGAGCGCTTCCAGCCGAGCCGTCCGTGCGGTGCTGTCCTCACGGGGATCCGCCACGAACCGGTAGGCCTTCGCCAGCGCGGCCGGTCCCAGAAAGCCCTTGTCCACCTCGTGCACCGTGCAGGCCGCGACGCAGGCCCCGCACATGATGCAGGCGTCCACGTTGTGGAACTGGGCGGCGCCTGCCGGGAGGGACAACGGCCCGGTCGGCGGAAGATGCTCGGCCTGCACCCAGGGCTCGATCGCCTGCACCTTGCCCCAGAACGAGCGCATGTCCACCGCCAGGTCCTTGAGCACCGGCAGGTGGCGCAGCGGCTCGATGTTAATCACGCCATGGCGTTCCCACTCCTTGCGGACAGAAGTCCGGCAGGCCAGCTTCTCCGCGCCGTTGATGGTCATCGCGCACGACCCGCAGATCGCGGATCGGCAGGAGTAGCGAAACGTCAGCCGGCCGTCCTGTTCGTTCTTGATGCGGATGAGCGCGTCGAGGACGGTCATTCCCCGGGTGACCTCGAGGCGGTAGGTCTCGTCGTGAGGCGCGGCGTCCAGTTCGGGGTGGTACCTACGAATTGTGAAGGCCAGGCGCATCGCGGGCGCTAGTCGATCGCGAGAACCTTGGGGAAGTTCGTCAGATTGCGGCAGCCGTCGTCCGTGACCAGCACCATGTCCTCGATCCGGGCGGCGCCGATACCCGGGTAATAGAGGCCGGGCTCGACGGTGACCACGTGCCCCGTCTGGAGGCGGGACCCGGACTTGCTGATCCGCGGCATCTCATGAATGTCGATCCCGACCCCATGGCCTGTGCCATGGAAGAACCCCTGCATGCGTCCGTTGAGTAGACCGGTCTTGTACCCGGCTTGCTCGAAGCGCCGCACAACCTCGCTGTGGATCGTCTGCCCGTCCGCGGCGTCACGGACTGAGGCAATGGCTTCCTCCTGCGCAGCCAGCACCGTGTCGAAGAGCCGCTTCATCTCAAGCGTCGGCCTGCCCTTGACGACCGTGCGGCTCATGTCCGCAAAGTAGCGCGTGGTCGTGTTGCGGGGGAACACGTCCATGACGATGGGCTCGTTGGCCCGGAGCGGGCCCGCCCCCTCGTTGTGGGGATCGCAGGCCTGGATCCCGCCGGCGATGATCGTGTGCTGTGCCACGCAGTCCCCCTCCATCAGCGACACGTTGATCAGCTTCTTGATGCGCTCGGAAGTGACGGGCCGGCCCTCGTGGACGATCAGGCCGTCTTTCACGGAGGCCGCCCGCAGGAGATCGATGGCCCGCTGGACGGCGAGCTCCACCGCGCGCTGCGTGGCCTCGATCGCCTGAATTTCCTCGTTGGTCTTGACGGCCCGCGCTTCGAAGAAGGGCTCCCGCTTGGTGGTCAACACGTATCCGCGCTCCTGCAACCGCCGGGCGTACTCGAACCCGAAGTTCTCCGGCACGAGCAGGCGTGTGACGCCCCGCTCCTTCAAGAAATCGTCCACGATGTCCACCGCGCCGGGCGACGCTGCTCCCCGTCGCTTGAGTCGTCCCTCGTACTCCGAGTAGGACAGGACGGTGTCCACGGCGGCCGTGGCGCGCGCCCGGTCCACTTCCAGGTCGCTCATGATGAGCATCTTCTCGCCCTTGATGCGGAGAAAGATGAACGGGTCCGGGGCCAGAAACCGGGTGGCGTAATAGAGGTTGGCATCGGTCTCGCTTGCCGCGATGATCAGAATGTCAGGTTCGGTGGACATCCTCGGTGATGCTACCATGGCCTTACTGAGCGGAGCAAGGCGACTTCGACGCCTTCTCCGAGGGTGCAATCACCTCTTTCGGAAGCAGGATGAAGTTTTTCATGACATCGAAGGCAAGCTGGGCAAGACCGGTCAATCCCGACCCGACCGACTTTATCGGCTGCCATGTGACCTGGGGATCGGTCAATGGACCCTTGACTTCAAAGAAGGCGGTGGAGAATCCCTCGCGCTCCCCGGCGAACAGCTTGCCGAAAAGCGGGATGGATTGCAGGATGCTTTCGTAGGAGCCGAAGGGCGTGACGACCATCACCATATTGTAGCGGTCATTGGGAATGTCATAGGTGCCCGCGGCGGTCATCTTCATGATCTGGCTGTCCAGCCGATAGTCCTGGATCTCCGCAATTCCATTCTTCACGACGACCCGCCCGGACATGCAGTCGAAGGGCATGCCTTTCTCGGAAACCTCCGCTTTGCCCGCCAACAGCCTAGGGAGGTCCAGCAACCTGACCACCTTCGCGGTCGCGGAGAGCCTCTGGAAATACCCCTTCTCGACCACCACCCGGACATTCCCGTTGAGGGTACGCGCAGTCCCGCGAGGATCGTTGCCGTTTCCACTGATCGCGCCATCGAGCTTGAGCACGCCGGTAAACGGCGGCTCTTTGATGCCAAATGCTTGGAACACCGGCTCCACCGCGATGCCTTGCAGGTGCAGGCTTGTCTCCACCGACGCCGGTTTGCCTTGGGGCAACGCAATGCGGGCCTGTCCGGCGAGCGTGCCTGTCCCCGTCCTGCCGGTGATGGGGTCCACCACCAGGACGCCGTCCGCGCCGTTCACCGTCGCCTGGACCTCGTCGAAGGGGACGCCCCGGTAGCGGGCGTGCTTGACGGAGGCGGTCGCCGCCAGCTTGGCGTTCCCGCTGATCGCCTCCATCGCCCCCCGCACCGGCGAGCGCTCGCCTTCGGGGATCAGCAAAGCCAGGTCGAGGCTGGGCGATTCCACCACAGCCTGGATGCGCGGCACGCCCCGCCATCCCCGGATATCCCCGATGGCGTTGATCCGGCTGTCCGCGATCCTCAGAGTGCCACGATCGATCGCAATGTGGTCGTCTTCGAAAGAGATATGCAGGCTGAAATCTTCGATCGGCGCGCTCATCCCTTCGAGCTTGAGCCTGAGCTGTTTCCCCTCCGCCTGCCCGTTCAGCTTTGCGGCCCGCCAGTTGTCCAGCAGCCCGGTTGCGACAAAACTGGTCTGGAACATCCCCGCGGTCAGCGAGGTCTTGGAGACCAGTAGTCCTTTCGGCAGTGCCTTGAAGGAAAACGCCGGAACCTTCACGTCAAGCTCAAAGCGTCCCGGCTCCGAAAAGGTCAGCAGCCCTTTCGTGTGGACACTGAGTGGAGGAATCTCCACCATGAGCCGCCGCACTTTCAGGCTCCTACCGGGCTCCCAGAAAAGATCGAACTCCAGTGCGCCCGGTATGCCGATGGGCTTGCGGACCCCGACGGCGTGGGTGATCCCTGTTTGGCGAACATCCACTCGTCCGATGCTATGGAGCTCGCCGGTCCGTCCCAAGACGCTGAATCCGAAGCCCGCAACGCCGTCCGCCACGAATGTCTTCGATGCCTCCCGCACGAAGACCCCCAACGCCTCCTTCGCATCGGCTTGGCCGGACACCGTCAGGGCGTAATGGGCTTTGTCATCGGACTGGACCGCGATCTCCCCGTTTAGCGCCACGGAAGACTTGCCGATATGGCCGCTCAGCCGCTCAAACCCGACTCCGCGACGGACGGAATGCACCCCGCCGCGTAGGCCGGCGAACGGGAGGGACAGCCGCCGGTCCGTGAAGCCGAGGTCTTTCACCTCAAGGCCCCACTCCACCGCCAGCTGGTCAAGCTTGGCCAGCGGACCCGCCAGCTTGACGACAGCATCAGCTTCGCCCTGCAATCCCATGAGGCCGGCCGGTCCCGCGGGCAACAACGACTTCGGCGCGAACCGGGCCACGATCACGGCCAGTTCCTGGGCCGAGACCTTGCCCTTGATGTCCAGGGAGAGATTGGGATTCTGCGAGGGGGATGTCACCTCGCCTTTCCCCTCCGTCACCTCTGCCAAACCGTAACGGCCCGTCAGGTGCTCGATGACGATCCGGTCACCCGTGAGCACCAGCCTGCCCTTCACACCAGAAAGGGGGACGTGATGCACGCCCACCACCGCGCTGCCCCCTGTCAGGTCCACTTCCCCCTGGACGGTCAGCCGGTGCTCCTGCTCAGGCATCCACGCCACCTGTAACCAGACCAGTTGAACCGAACCGGCTATCTGGCTCTCCTTCAAAAACCCCAGCGAATGGGTTTGGATCACCTCCTCGGGTATGCTGGCGACAAGGGACTCCAGTTTGAACGGCGTGGTCGTCAACAACGAGGCCCTGACCTGCATTCGGGGGGAGAACAATTTGGCCAAGCCGATGCTGCCCGCGATCGTCGTCCCGCCGCCCGTTGCGGTCAGGTTCTTGATGTCCAGCGCGCGCGTGCCCGTGGCCCAGCGGTACTCGTAGGAGGCTGCCAGATCAACCGGCGTCTGGACTCCGCGCAGGACCATATTGTCGTTCAGGAACGGCGCGAGCCGCGCCAGGCCCACCCGCTTGGCCTCCACCCGTCCGGTCGCCCTGCCTCCCGCCCCTGCCTCCTCAATCGCCTGTCGGGCGACCACGCCCGTCACCGTGATCGTGGCGTCGCCGTCCTCCTGGGGCATCGCAGCGAAGAACCGGTACCCCAGGTGCACACCAGTCCGCTTGATGGTGGCGTTCACATGCCGGAACGAAACGGTGCGTGGAGTGGCTGAGCCGTACGTGTCCTCAAACGTTATCTCTCCGTCAGCGATCGACACCTCCTCGCCCAGCAGCGGGGTCGTGAATCCGGTCGTGTCGGCAGTCGCGGCAAAAAGATCGGAGATGTTCAGCTTGCCGTCGGGACCGCGCTTGATCTTCACCTTGGGCATGTCCAGTGCGATCCGCTTGGCCATTACCTTGCGCTTCAAGAGCGGAAAGATCCGCAAGTCGAGGAAGAGGTGCTCGGTGGAGAGGAACTCCTCCTGGCCGTCCGCTTCCCGGATGACGACGTCATCGAGCGCCATCCGGATGTGCGGGAACACCTCCACGTGGGCCTGTTTCATCTCCACTTTGCGGCCAAGCTGGGCCTGGGCTTCTCTTACCAGCAAGGCCTGATAATCAGCGCTGTTGAGAATCAGGGGCAGTGAGAGGAGAAGAGCGGCCAGGAGGGCGAGGGGCAGGAGGACGAGCCACGCGACCTTGCGACGAAGGTTCCACACAGCGCCGATATTACCCGACGGCGCGCAAAATGCCAACGGGTGATGTCACCCC
>Ga0209236_1001304_pt1 | contig 15039 bp, 16 predicted proteins | sample GraSoi013_1_40cm_FD_185819 | JGI IMG/M metagenome (GOLD analysis project Ga0209236, IMG submission 185819) | Grasslands soil microbial communities from the Angelo Coastal Reserve, California, USA - Sample 09_27_2013_1_40cm (SPAdes) (version 2) | ecosystem: Environmental > Terrestrial > Soil >... | reverse complement strand
CACGGTCGCTCTGGGAGTCCACGGATCCGCAATCCGTCGAAGGATGGTATCTCAACCTCTACACCTGGGACCGGTACGAGCGGGAGTGGGGGGAATGGCATCCCACCCCGACGACGATTTCCTCGAACCTGTTCTACGCCTTCCACCGGGCGCTGACCCTCCTGAAGGAGGAAGGCCTCGAAGCCCGCCTCGCTCGGCACGCCAAGGTCGCCGGCCGGTTACGAGACGGCCTCGTAGGACTCGGTTTCTCACCGATGGGACCCGCGAACCTGTTGTCGAACACGGTCGCCTGCTTCGCCCCTCCCGCCGGAGTGGACCCGAATCGACTGGTCCGGCGGCTCCGGGATGAGCACCACATCTACATCTCCGGCGGCCTGGGGCCATTGCGAGGCAAGACGATCCGGATCGGGACGATGGGGACTCAGGCGGATCCGGAAATCATGGACTGGCTCCTTAAGGCGATCCGCGCGAGCCTGTGAGGTTCACCGGTCCGGCAAATATTGCTTCAGCCACTCGAGCGTCCGCTCGTTCAGCCGGATCTGGTTTGACATCTTGCGGGGCCAATGGCCTTCGTCGGCGAACTCGAGATAGTCGACGAGCTTGCCCATCTTCCGCATCTCCTCGACCATCGCCCGCGCCTCGGTGACGGGGCACCGCGGATCGTGGGCCCCGCCGGTGAAGAGGACCGGGGCCCGGATTTCGTCGAGGAAGTAGATCGGGGAGAACTTGCGGTAGAGGTCGGCGTCGACCTCGGGTTCCCCCATCTTCTGGCGGTCGTATCGCCGGAGGTAGCCGCGCTCGTTCGTCGTGGCCGTGAGCCAGTTGAAGTACCCGACGATGCTCACGCCGACCGCCCAGAGGTCGGGCGCCTTCTCCAGGACATGCGCGACCGCGTACCCGCCATAGCTGACACCGATCGCCCCCAGACGGTCGGGCGGGGAGTGACGGTTCTGGATGAGCCACCGGCCCCCCGCGATGATGTCTCGGATGTCCCCACCGCCCAGGTCGCGGTCGCTCAGACGGCGCCAGGCGCGTCCATTGCCGGTGCCGCCGCGGTAGTTCGGCGCGAGGATCGTGAAGCCCTCCGCGGCCATGAACTGAAACCGCGGGTCCCAATCGTTGATCGTCTGCGACTCCGGACCCCCGTGCGGATCCACCAACGCGGCGTTGCGGCGGCGCTCTTTTCGGGGCACGAAGAGCCACGCCGAAATCGTTCGGCCGTCGAAACTCGGATACCGAACGAGCTTTCCGACGGCGAGTTCGTCCTTGGGAAGGGGCTCTCGGAGGCTGTCGACGAGGGTTACCGCCCGCTCGCCCCTCCGGAGGATGAGGCGGGTGGGCTGCGTGAATTCAGAATGCTGGTAGAACAAGCCCTTGGCGTCCGGGGTCCAGACGGCCCGGCTCGCCGAACCCTTCGCAGGGGACATCGCTCGGGAGCCCTTGCCGTCTCGGGAGACGGTCTTCAACTGGACGTTTCCATCGCGGTTCTCCAGGAACGCGATCCGCTTTCCGTCCGGGGCCCAGAGGGGCATCGCCTTGTCCCACCGGCTCTGGACCACGAACCGGACTTTCTTCGACTTGACATCGAGCACGCCGAGGTCCACGTGGTCGTGGACGTTCGAGATGAACGCAAGCTCCCGACCGTCCGGAGACCAGGGTCTCGGCCTGCCGAGGTCTCCCCCGATCGCGCTCTCCGAGTCCGGGAATGCGGCGATTTTCTCCATGTGACCGGCGAGGTCGACGAGGCCGACGTAATCCAGGAGGCCCACGCCCGCGCAGAAGGCGATGCTCTGACCATCCGGACGCCACGCAATCTCGCCGACGATGTCATCCACGTTCGTGAGTTGCCGGGCGTCGCCGCCGCTCGTGTCCACGACGAATACGTTGTCTCGGTCGCCATCCCGGTTCGAGAGGAACGCTATCTTCGTCCCGTCGGGGGACCATCGGGGGAACGCGCTGTCGAACGGCGTGTCGGTGATCTTCTGGACGTGCGCGCCCCGCACGGGCACGAGGTAGATGTTGTAGTTCTCGTCCCCCTCGAAGTCCGACTGGACCGCGATCCACCGGCCGTCCGGTGAGAACTCCGGATTCAGGACGGACTGCTCGGATTGCAGGAGGATTCGATCCTTCTTCGTCCGAAGATCCAGGAGGTAAACGGACCATTGGTCCCCCTTGTTCGCCGCGAACGCGAGCAACCGGCCGTCGGGGGAGACATCGAAGTTCCCGAGCTGCCAGATTTTCTTCAGGAAGCGGCGAGGGGTGAACGTGACCTTCCGTTGCATGGCCCACCGAGGTGGCCGAGGAACGAGACCTGAGATAAAGCCATCTCGTTCGGAGGCGTGACCGGGGCCATGGCCCTGAACGTCGCGACTCTTCCAATCACCGTCGGTGCGGGCGCGTTCCTCGTCCGCGATGGAGAACTCCTCGTGGTCCGCAAGACGTACGGCCCGTCGAAAGGCATGTGGACGATCCCCTCCGGATACGTCGAGCCCCGCGAGTCGGTCGTCCAGACGATCGAGCGAGAGGTGGCGGAGGAAACGGGCATCGGGGGCCACGCGGGACCGATCCTCGGCGTCCGCAACCGGGTGACCGAGACGGCGAACGACACGTTCCTCATCTTCTCGATGAGGTACGTGAGCGGCGAGCCGCGACCGGATCGCGTCGAGGTGAGCGAGGCCGCGTTCCGTCCCCTCGCCGAGCTGAGGACGTCCGACTCATCCGCACCGTTCACGCGCGCGATCATCCCGAAGCTCGCCCAAACCACGGGTTTGCGGCTCGATGCATACACGCCGACCGCGGACCCGACGCACCCTCTCGCGTACCTCTTGTACGTTTAGCCAGAAAACCTTTAGGCGACCCATCGTTCTGCAGCGCCGTGGTCGAGACGATCGTCGCGCTGTCCCTGGGTACGAAGTATCTCTTGGACCCGGCGGCATTGAGGCGCATCCGCGACATCCTGGGGACCGGCGGCCTCGTGGTTCATCCGACGGACACCGTATACGGCCTCGCGGCGGATCCGTTCCAGGCCGGGGCGGTCGAGAAGCTCTACGCGGCGAAGGCGCGACCCCGGGACCTGCCCGTCTCGATTTCGGTCGCCGATGTCGGGGACGTCTTTCGCTTCGGGCAGCGCACTGCAATCGGCGAGGCGTTCTGCGCGAAGAACCTCCCGGGTCCGTACACGGTCGTCCTGCGGGCGACATCCGAGGCGCCTCAAGCAATCGTGTCGAAGGATGGCCTGATCGCACTCCGCGTGCCAGCCCATCCGATCCCCCGCCTCCTCGCAAAGGCGTTCGGCCCGGTCACTTCGACGAGCGCGAACCGGCACGGTCAACCGGCGCCGAGCACGTGCGAAGGAGCACGGGAGCAACTCGGTGACCGAGTCGACCTCTACGTTGATGGCGGCCCGACCCTGCTCGGCGGAGAATCGACGGTCGTGGACCTCTCCGGTCCGCGCGCCAAGATCCTTCGGCAAGGTCCAATTCGTCCGGGAGCGTAGGCGCATGGACGCCGACGTGCGCGAGTCGTTGCTGCGGGCGGGTCGAATTTCACGGGATGCGCGTGAGCGCGCGGTCGCCCTGGTCGAGGAGGGCGCGTTGTTGCTCGATGTCGCGGAGGAAGTCGAAGACCTCATGCGGAGGAGAGGTGCAAAGCCCGCCTTCCCCACGTGCATCTCGATCGACCACGTCGCCGCCCACTACTCGCCGACCCATGACGACACCCTGCGATTCCGCCACGGGAACGTGGTCAAGCTCGATCTGGGAGCGCAGTTGGATGGCTGGATCGCGGACACCGCAGTCACGGTCGAAGTCGGAACGCGGAACTGGACCGAACTCGTTCGCGCCTCGGAACTTGCACTCCAGACCGCGATCGAAGCGGTCCACTCCGGCGTGTCGACCAGGGCAATCGGGGAAGGAATCCAGCGGGCGATCGAGGCGCATGGATATCGTCCGATTCGGAATCTAACAGGCCACACGATAGAGCGGTATCTGCTCCACGCCGGCAAGAGCGTTCCCAACATCGCCCACGGCCACGATTTCCTCGAGGCAGGCGAGGTCGTGGCCATCGAGCCCTTCGCCTCGTCCGGCGCCGGCCAAGTCGACGGTCGCCGGACTGGCAATATCTATCGTGTACTGAAGGTGAAACCGCAGAAGCAGGCCGAGACGGATGGGTTCCTCCGACTCATTGCGGACGAATTCAAGACGCTGCCGTTTGCGGAACGGTGGGCCCAGCGGCTTGAGCCGCGTGCGCCGGCTCTCTTGAACGGTCTCGTTCGGACCGGGGCCGTGATGACGTATCCCGCCCTCCTCGACGTCGGAAACGGAATCGTGTCGCAAACGGAGCACACCATGATCGTGGGACCCGCGGGGGCGGAAGTCACAACCGGGTGATGTGCGAAAGTTTAAGTGTACACGTGGATTTACATTCGTAATCATGGCGCTTAAGAGGAAATACAAGATGGTTCGAATCCCGGAGCATGAGTACGAGGAGCTCATGCATGCGAAGCGCGAGCTGATGAAAAAAGGGCTTGACAGTCTTCCTGACGACCTCTACGAGGACGATGAGAATGCCGACGATGAAGAGAACGGGGACTTTACAATGGGGCTCCTCGTCGGCCTTGGGGCGGCAGCGTTGGTCTATCTTTTGACGCGAAACAAACCGAAAGGAGGTGAATGAACTGACAACCTGCATGTTCTGCGCGGAACAGGCAATCGGGTACGTTCGGAGGTTCCGCGGGAGCGCGAGAGCCGCCGCTTACCCTGCCTGCGTGAGGCACTACGTGATCGCCTGGGCATATCAGGAATTTGGCCAAGACTTGGTCCGGGATATCGTCGAGTGGTTGCTGCCGGTACAAAGGAGCAGCATTCCGCGGTTCAAAGTCGGCCTGAACCCGTAGGATACGAAATCGCCGAACTTGCCGAGTCAGTCCTCCGAGACGACTCAGCCGATGATACCGAGTGGGGGGCTGCCCGCGGACAAACAATGCTCGCCAGAACCTTTAATTATCGAACGTTCCCATCGATGCCGTCCTCTTGGGTGTCCATCCGTTGACCGATATCAAACGAATTGTACTGGACGTGCTGAAACCTCACAAGCCGTCCCTGGTCGAGATGTCGGTTCGGTTGTCGAGCCTCAAAGGCGTCGACGGGGTCACGTGCACCTTGGACGAAGTCGACCAAGAGACGGAGAGCGTCAAGGTCACGATCGAGGGGCCGTCGATCAACTATCCGAGCGTGGAGGACGCGCTGCGGGAGCTCGGCGCAGTCATCCATTCCGTCGATCTCGTCGCCTCCGGCAAGCGCGCCGTGGAGGATGTCCGGACCGGCCAAGACCATCGCTGATCGCGGCTACCGGGACTCTTTGATTCGTTTCGCGACCTTTTGGACGATCGAGGTCTTGTAATAGTCCGCCCGCACGAGGACGCGTCCCTCCTTCCGCCATGGGGTCGACGGAAACGCCTTGCCTTCCTCGAGCTCCGGTTGCAGGCCGAGGGCTTTCGCCGCGGCGGTGACCTCTTGCGCGGTGGGGGATTCGACGGCCCACCGTTTCGCGACGCGCCGGCCCTGATCCCTCGTCCGTCCCAGGTCGAAGTATGCGGGATAGAGGACGATCGGGCGGTCTCCCTTCGGCATGGACCCGGCCCGAATCCCCGCGCCGCCATAAGGATTTGGGCGGGCTGCGCACGCTTTCGATATCTTCATTCTTGACGCCGCGCTCAGGGGGCCGCTTTCGGGGCGGAGCGTCATGGACGAAGAAACGGATCTCGCGAATTTTGCACTCGACTATGCGACAAAGAAAGGCGTCTCATACGCAGAGGCGCGGTACGAACACCAGGAGCAGGAGAACTTCATCCTGAAGAACGGGGTCCTCGACGCGCTCTACGTCGGCCAGGACCGCGGCGTCGGCGTGCGGGTGCTCGTGAACGGCGCGCTCGGTTTCGCGGCCACCAACATGCGGACGAAATCCGACGTCCGGGCGATCGTCGACGATGCGATTAAGCTTGCCAAGGCCTCACGGCGCAAGACGAAGATCACCTTCGCGCACGAAGACGCGATCGAGATGAACTGGTCCATTCCGGAGCAGAGGAAGCTCGCGGATGTCTCCGTAGAGGAGAAGATCGCCGAAATCCAATCGGTGGACCGCGACCTCATGGCGCTCGGACTCAAGATCCCCGCACGGTACTTCCAGTTCAGCGACAACCGGATCGTGAAGTATTTCGCGAACTCGGAAGGCTCGCGGATCCGGTCGTACAGCCCTCGACTTCGGGTCTTCTATTTCCTCACGGTCGCGCAAGACGGGCAGGTCGAACAGACGTACCGGAACTATGGGTGGTCCGGAGGCTGGGAAGGAATCGCCGCCTGGGACCTCCGAAAGCGGGTGATCGATGAAGCCCGCTCGATGCAACGCTCCTTGGTCGAGGGCAAGAAGTCCCCGGAGGGCAAGATGGATCTGGTCGCCGGACCGCAGGTGGCAGGCATCGCCTCCCACGAGTCGTGCGGCCACCCGACCGAAGCGGACCGCGTCCTCGGCCGGGAGGCGAGCCAAGCGGGCAAGTCGTTCATTCCACCGGATGGCATCGGCATGCGGGTCGGTTCCGCGGTCGTGAACGTCGTCGACGATCCGACCGTCGAGCACGCGATCGCGTACTACCGTACGGACGACGAAGGAGTGAAGGCGCGCCGCCGCTACCTCTACAAGGAGGGCCGCGTCACGGAGTTTTTGCAAAACCGCGAGACCGCGGCGGCCATGCACACCCGCAGCAACGGCGCGGCGCGGGCGGTGAACTACAACGTCGAGGCGATCGTGCGGATGGCGAACACGTTCGTCGAGCCGAAGGACCACACCGTCGAAGAGCTCCTGGAGGACGTGAAGTTCGGCGTCTACATGAAGAGCTTCATGGAGTGGAACATCGACGACAAACGGTACAACGCGAAGTATGCGGGTCGCGAAGCGTACCTCGTCGAGAACGGAGAGGTCAAGCACCCCGTTCGGAACACGATCATCGAGCTCACGACGCCCGCCTTCTGGTCCGCCGTCGACGCGGTGGGGAAGGACCTCGACTTCGAGGCGGGCTTCTGCGGCAAGTCCGACCCGGGCCAGGCGCTCGACGCGAGCTTGGGCGGGCCCACGATCCGACTCCGGAACGTGTACCTGAGGTGATCCGATGGAAGATGTATCCTCCCGGATCGTCGAGAAGGCCATCAGCCTCGGCTGTCAGGATGCGATTGCCGACGTCACCACGAACCGCTCGTACCAGATCCGGTTCGCGCAGAACGAAGCCGTCATCAGCAATCGGTGGCGCGAATCGACCGCCTCCGTCTTCTTCGTCTACGACAAGCGGATCCTCGCGAGCGACATCAAGGACCTCTCTCAGCTGGACGCGGCGGTCGAACGCCTCGTGAAGATCGCGAAGAGCTCCCAGCAAAATCCCGATTACGCCGGAATCGCCAAGGGCCCGTTCCGGTACGCGCGCGTGCGGCCGGATCCCAAGGTCCTCTCCCTGGACGAGGGGGGCAAGTACGTCGAGGCGGCGATCGGCGGAGCGACGGACCAGGGCGCGAAGGAATGCGCGGGGTCGTTTTGGAAGTACGAGGACGAGCACTTCCTCGCCACGTCGAATGGCGCCGAGGCCCACGACCATCGGGCGAGTCTCTACCTGTCCATCCGGGCGCTCGTCTCCCTCGAGTCGAGCGGCCACGGGATCGCCTGCGCGACGAAGCTCTCCCAATTCAATCCCGAGAAGGCCGGTCGGAAGGCGGGCCGAATCGCCGCCCTCGCGCGCGCTCCGAAGCCCGGGAAGGCCGGCCGCTACACGGTCGTGTTCGACCCGCTCATCTTCGGGTCCCTGATGGATCAGACGGGCGGACGCCTCGGGGCCTGGACGGTGCTGGCAGGTCTCTCCCCGTTCGGAGAGAAGATCGGGAAGCGAGTGGCGTCCCCGCAGCTGACTCTGTACGACGACGGATCCGCGGAGTCGATCACCCGGAAGCGCTTTGACGCGGAAGGCGTCCCGACTCGACGAAACGTCCTCGTGAACAAGGGAGTGCTGAAGACCTATCTGCACAACACCTCGACAGCGAAGAAGTTCCGGACGAAGACGACGGGGAACGCGGGGCTCGTCTCGCCGGACCCTCACGCGATCTTCGTGAAGCCGGGAGACCGGTCCCGCGACGAGATTTTCTCGGAGGTCAAGGACGGTCTGTGGCTCACGAATACGTGGTACACCCGCTACCAGTCGTACGTCACGGGAGACCTCTCGACGATCCCGAGGGACGGGATCTTCCATATCCGGAAGGGCGAGGTCGTCGAGGCGTGGAAGGACATCCGCCTGACGGACAACCTGTTGCATCTCCTCAAGAACATCGTGGCCTTGGGCGACGAACCGGAGCAGATGATGTGGTGGGGCGAAGTGAGCATCCCCAACTTCGTCCCCTACGCCGTGATCAAGGACGTCGGGATCACGAAGTCCGCCGAGTGAGGACCGCGGCCTAACTCTGCGCGCTCTCGAGTAGCACGGCGTTGATCACGCCATGCTGACCGGGCTTGGACGTGACCCGCGCGAGTCCGATTTCCGTCTGGATTGTCGCGCCGCGGGTGATGATGTTCCGCGTCACGAAGTTCGGATTCGATGGGTTCGCCTTCACGGTGACAATCTTGACTTTCTTCGTCACGGAAGTACGGCGATCCAGGACGTTGGCGAACTCCGCGCTCAGGATGCGCACCTTCCGGTTCGCCCCTTTCGTGCGGTAGAGCTTCAGGCGCTGAGCCCCGATGAACGCGTACTGCTGCTCTCGGCCGATCTCCCGCCTCCGTTTCTTGCGGAACGGCCGATAGCGGCCCCCGGTCGGTTTGCGCTTCGATCGTCCTTGCCAGAGGGCCATGGGAGTCGTCCCAACCGAGCCGGGATATATGACCCTTCTGCTCACGCGAGATTCAGATACCCATACGCGAGGAGGTTCGTGAGCACGAAGCCGAGGAGCGCGCCGCCGTTCAGCAGCGGAAGCCCCGCCTGCGGATTGCCTTTCAGGACGAACCGCATGAGGAAGAAAAATCCCACGAGGCTCCCGAGGACCGTCCCGGCGGCGACGAACGCGTTGGGCTCGAGGCCGAGGAACGATCGGCCCGGTGCGGTCAAGAACGTGAACGCGGACACGCTCATGATCCCGGGGATGATGAGATCTCCGAGCCCGATGAACATCGCCTCCCGTTCCTCCCCCGACGCGACCTGAGCCTTGAGGCTTTTTTGCTCCCGGAACGAGTAGCCGGCTTTCTTCGGAATCACGAGGAGAATCGGCAATCGCTGGCTGGTGAGTTCGTCCGCGAGCGTGATCATATGCTTCGTGCGGTACACGGCCCACGCATCGTAGAAGGCAAGGGCCACCAAGAGCAGGATCGCCGGGATGGCCCCGAACGAGATCCCGAGGATCGCGGTGACGCCTGCGGCCGTCACAAACCCGACCGTGTCGACGACGTACCACTCCGGGAACTTCACGAGGACGTAGACGAGGAGGGCCGCGAAGCCGAACGAGAGAAGGGTCGCGACGTTCGCCAGGATGTTCTGGAAGTTCGGGTCCGGATTCTCGCCGGTCGCGTAGTACAACCCGTAGTACAGCGGTAGCAAGAGAATGAATGCCAACGTGATGAAAATGGACGCCATGATGACGTACTTTGCGAGGTTCTGCCGGCGATATCGGACGAGTCCCAGGATCACCGCGGTGAAGACGAGGATCAGGATCACGTAGACGACGGTGTTCGTGACGTCACTCGGGTTCGGGAACGCCTGGTAGCCGCTCCCCTGGAACAACGGGGAGAGCGCAATCGCCACCGCTTGGCTGCCGACCAGGAGCGCCGCCATCGCCGCAATCGACGCGTACTCGCGGCGCATCGGTGCCTACTCCCGGGTCACGCGTCCGAAGGCCACCGTGCCGGCGATTTTCTCGATGTACACCTTGACGATCGCGCCCTTCGCGGTCCCGGGCACGTAGATGACGTACTTGTCGAGCTTTGCGATTCCGTCGCCTTTCTTGCCGATGTCCTGAATCATGAGCTCGTAGACTTTCCCCTCGACGAGGGGCGCCTCCTCGACCTTCGCGGCCTTCTTGACGGCCTTCACGGGCCGCCGTGCGCCGCAGGCATCGCACTCGAGCATCGCGATCCGGCCTTCCTTGACGAGCCGCGTGTCGGGCCGGCCGCATTCTTGACAGAGCACGTACGCGTCGACGTAGGACTTGACCCGCTCTTCGACCTGCTGCGCGGTGACCTTGCTCTTGAACACGACCCGGCGGCCTTCCATCGCGCCCGAGGTCCCGAGCTCCCGCAGGAGATAGGTCAAGACCATGTCTGGATCCCGACGGATTGCGCCGACGATGTCCTCGAAGTTCCGGAGGATCGTCGTCTTGCCCTCGATGACGACGTCCGGTGCGGGGACCTGAAAACGCTCCCCGCTGCTCAGGGCCGCAGGCAACGCCTTCTTGGCGCGCGCGAGGAGCTCTTCATAACCGAGGGCGGACACGAAGGGCGACCAAAGCCCGCGTCAGTTTAAAGGTTTGGGGGCTAGCGCGCCGAAGCTCGGACGAGGCCGAGATGGATCGGCGAAGGCCTCAGCGGACGGGACCTCAACTCCGGGTGGAACTGAGACGCGACAAAGTACGGGTGTCCTTTCAGCTCGAGCACCTCCATCCGCCGTCCGTCGTCGGATCGGCCGACATATCGCAGGCCGGCATCCTCGAGTTTCGGGATGTACGCCGGGTTGATTTCGTACCGGTGTCGGTGCCGCTCGAAGATCGTGGAGGCGCCGTACAGCTTCGCGGTCGTCGAGTTCGGGTCGACGTCGATCTCGTGGGCGCCGAGTCGCATCGTCGCACCCATCCCTTTCACCCCCCGCTGCTCCGGCAACAGATCGACGACCGGGTGGGGCGTCTTCGGATCGAATTCGGAGCTGTTTGCCCCTTTCAGGCCGAGCACGTCGCGGGCGAAGCCGATCGTCGCCAGCTGGAATCCCAGGCAGACGCCTTGGAACGGGATCTCGTTCTCCGCCGCGTATCGGGTCGCGGCGATCTTGCCCTCGATTCCGCGGTCCCCGAATCCGCCCGGCACGAGGATGCCGTCCGCGCCTTCGAGGAGTTTCGTTCCGTGCTTCTCGAGGTCGACGGACTCGACCCATCTCAGCTTGACGTGGACACGCGCGTGTGCACCGGCGTGATGGAACGCCTCAATATGGCTGATGTACGAGTCCTTCAGGTGCGTGTACTTGCCGACGAGGGCGATCGTCACCTCTTTGTCGGGATTCTTCAGGTTCTCGAGGAATTCTTTCCACTCCCGCATGTCCTCGTCCTTCGGCTCGAGTCGGAGCGTCTTCACGACGTATTCCGTGAGACCCTGGCCGTCGAACAGGAGCGGGACATCGTAGATCGTCGAGGCATCCGGGGCGCTGATGATGCCGTCCACGGGCACGTCCGTGAAGAACGCGATTTTCTTCTTGATGTCCGGCTCCAGGGAGTGCTCGCCGCGAGCGATGATCACGTTGGGCTGGATCCCCATCGACCGGAGCTCGCGGACGCTCTGCTGCGTCGGCTTCGTCTTCTGCTCGCCGACGGCGCCCATGACCGGCACCAACGTCGTGTGCACGAACAGCAGGTTCTCCTTCCCGATCTCCTGTCCGAGTTGCCGGACCGCCTCGAGGAACGGCATGCCCTCGATGTCCCCGACGGTCCCCCCGACTTCGACCAAGACGATATCCGCCCGCTCCTTCTCTCCGACGGCGCGGAGTTCCGCTTTGATCTCGTCCGTGACGTGCGGGATGATCTGCACGGTCCGCCCGAGGTAGTCTCCGCGTCGCTCCTTCTCGATGACCGCGCGGTAGACTTTGCCCGTCGTGATGTTGTGGTCGCCCGTCAGATTGACGTCGAGGAATCGCTCGTAGTTGCCCAGGTCCAGGTCCACCTCGGAGCCGTCGTCGAGGACGAACACCTCCCCGTGCTGGTACGGATTCATCGTGCCCGCATCGACGTTCAGGTACGGGTCGATCTTGACGGGGCAGACCTTCAATCCTTTCGACTTCAGCAGGACGCCGATCGAGGAGGTGCTGATGCCCTTCCCGAGGCCAGACAAAACGCCTCCCGTGACAATGACATATTTCACTCAAATCACGGGAATGCTCCATCCGGCGGGTCGATGATAAAGTTTGTGTCTTGAAGGTGGCGAACCACACGCACACCGCGTCCGCCGATTCATGTCGCAACCCGATGACGGTGGCGAAAGCCTATATCGCCCGCACGGATGGGTGAGCCCGGTGATCACGTGGAGGTCGTGAAATACGAAGGACTCCCGATCGGCTCCGCGGCTCCGGACTTCTCGTTGCCCGCGGTGGATGGAAAGACATACTCTCTGGCATCGTTCCGGGACAAACCGGTCCTCGCGGTCGCGTTCTGGTGCAATCATTGTCCGTACGTGCAGGCGTGGGAAGACCGCACGATTGCTGTCCAACGCGATTACGCGGGAAAGGGCGTGCAGTTCGTCATGATTAACGCGAACGACGAGGAGAGCTATCCGGAAGATGACTTCGCGAACATGGTCGAACGCTCGAAGCGCGAGGGCTACAACTTCCCGTACCTCCGCGACGAGAGCCAAAAGGTCGCCGAATCGTACGGCGCGGTCTGCACCCCCGATTTCTTTGTGTTCGACTCGGCACGGAAGCTTCGGTATCGCGGGAAGCTCGACGACTCGAAGGAACCGAAAGCCGTGAAGAAGCAGGTCATGCGCGAAGTGCTCGATGCGGTCCTCGCGGGCAAGCAGCCGCCGACGAATTTCGTGCCGCCGATGGGCTGCTCGATCAAGTGGAAGTCCGGTCACTGGCGCTGACGTCGAGTCGCGCGACGGGTCGTGCGTTTCCGCCTAGTGGCACGGGAACGTTTCTCACCGCGGACGAGTCCTCGGCGAAGAGAACCGAGCCGCCACTCTAGGAAGGAATACACCGCTCCCAGGTTCCCGCTCCGGCGATACGCTCGACGGACCCGGGCCGCTTCCTCCGGGTTCTCTTTGAGTTCCTCCACGAATTTCTTGGTGTTCAGGATTGCGCGCGTCAACTCATCCACAATGGGGATCGTCGCTCGCTGGGACGTCCGGGAGAGCGGGTTCAAGTCGACGCTGATGACGGCCTTCCCCATGCGGACCAGCGCCTCCGCGCGGTCGCCGTCCTCCAGCGGGACGAGCACGACATCCGCCCCATAGATCCCGTCGCGGTGAGAGAGAGCTCGCTTCGACTCAATGCCCGGGATCCGTGCGTTGGGTCGCAGGCCTAAGACATCCCGCGCCCCCGCGCGCTCGAGAATCCGGACGATTTTCTTCACGCGAGATTCTGTTCGGTGGAACAGGTTCACCTCGATTCGTGCGGGGATCGCCCGTGCGAGTTGCACGACTTCCCGCGCGGCGAGAGCGGCCACATTCCCGTTCACAGAAATCACGGGGCGGGACGCCGCGAGGAGATGCGCGGCCGCGGCTCGCTCCGCCACGAGGGCCGGTGCGCTCGTCCCCTCGCCGAACAGGTAGTCCCATGCTTCCCCTCGGCCGTGGGCGATGAGTCCCTCGGGGACCACGACACCTTCTCTCCATGCCCGAACGAGCCGCTCCCGGCGGACGAGGGATTCGTACCGCGGGTGAGACCGGGGGATCGTCATGTCATCCGCTGGATTGCAGCCACGAACTTTCCACAGCCGTGCCAGAGGGGATCGGCGGTCGGAATTCCATATTTCTGCTCGTAGGTTCGCACGGTGGCGTCCACTTCGTCCCTCGTCATGTTCTCATGATTGATTCCGATCCCGATGACTTTGCCGCCACCGATCGGGCGCGTGAAGAACTGAAGCCACTCGATCTCCTCGTCCACCGTCGGCATCGGCCATGCGACGACGTCCCGGCGGAACGACCGCGTCTTCCTGGCGGGGGCGTGCATCATCAGGATTGCGGACGGCATGGACGCGTTGATGATCGCGCGCGTCCCGCACACATACGCGGGATGGGAGATGCTGCCCTGGCCTTCGACGACGACCACGCGGGCTCGCGTTTCTTCGTACGCGCGGACGATTTCCGCCTCTAGCTCGCCGACCATGAAGTCCGCCTTGATCGAATCGAGCGGCACCCCGTAGGCCGATCCCTGGAGAAGCCCGGTCTGGCCCGTGGCCACGAACGCTGCGGGCACTCCCGCGGCGCTCAGCGCATCGGTCAGTAGCAGAGCCGTCGTCCTCTTCCCAATCGCGCCATCGGTCCCGAGGACCGGGATGCGCAGGCACGGCAGCTTTCGGGACAGATCGCTGAATTGCTTCGACTCGCGGATCGGCCGTGGTTTGCGCACATCGACGAGCCGAACCCCGTGCGCGTCCGCGAGTTTGGAGAACTCCGGATCGTCGTTCAGGTACTCGTGCAATCCCGCGACGATGTTCAACCGGTTCTCGATCGCCTCTCGGATCGTCGGCCGGAACTCCTTCGGGATGTAGCCGCCAAACGTGGCAACGCCGATAATCAGGGTCTCAGGCCGGCACTGTGCGATGGCCTGTTTCAGGTCCGCGACGATCGGGATGCCGTTCGGTTTCCCGTCGAGCATCACTCCCGCGTCCCGTCCCGCCTTTGTATGATCGATGACGCCCACGATCTCGTAGCGTTTCGAGTACCGAACGAGCCCGTTCGCCGTCTTTCCCGTGCTCTGGCCGAAATACCCGTCGCACAGGATTACGGCCCGTTCCATTGACCTCTTGTCCCCTGTGATAACAGCGGGCGAAAGTCCATAATCTCCTATAAAGCCTAAGCGCGCAGGCGCCCAAAATGGTCGCACGATTCCGCGTCAACCAGAGCCTACGCTCTTTCCCCCTCCTCGGTTCCGCCGCGCCGCGATGGGAGGTCCGCCCGTGACGCAGAACGTCGAGAACCTCGGCCCGTGCAGCGCCTGCGGCGGGAAACTGTTCCCGTTCATCCTCTGCGAGTCGTGCGGCGCCGCGACGATCCTGCGAGAGACCCGGCAACTCGAGAACCAGGCCACGTGTCCCGAATGCG
>Ga0209236_1001303_pt1 | contig 15043 bp, 14 predicted proteins | sample GraSoi013_1_40cm_FD_185819 | JGI IMG/M metagenome (GOLD analysis project Ga0209236, IMG submission 185819) | Grasslands soil microbial communities from the Angelo Coastal Reserve, California, USA - Sample 09_27_2013_1_40cm (SPAdes) (version 2) | ecosystem: Environmental > Terrestrial > Soil >... | reverse complement strand
GGGTTGAATACGGGATGTCTCAGATCGACCTCTCCGCTACCAGTTACAACTGCCCTGACGGGCTTACGACTCCTCAAGAGATCCTGAAGATCTTTGTCCCGGGGATACCAGGTCGCCGCCGGGTTTTCTCTTAAGATTCCGGCACCTCCCAAGACCGCATCAGCCGTCGCCCACCCGTACTGAAGCGCTCTATTGTCGGCGAGACCCCCAGCGGCTATGGGATTATTCTTCAAGTGTCGCAGCGCAATCTCGGACCCTCCACGCTGGCCAGATTCGAGGGGAACAGCAACGCCGTCGATGGTTGTAACAAACATCAGGTAGGTGTGGGGACTTCCCACGACTTTGTAGAATTCTGATAGTTGGTCTAGGGGTACGTTCGGGTCTTCAAATAATTGCACCGTTCTAACCATGGTCGACGGCAATGTTAACAGATGTGTATATTGAGCTTCACGTCCCGGACTTCAAGAGAGCAATCGAGTTCTACTCGAGACTGGGTTTCAAACTCCTGTGGCGAACTGAAGACTATCTTGTAATGAAGAGAAAGAGAAGTGTCATCAATTTTTTCGGTGGTAGCCAGAAAGTGTACTCTCACTCGTACTTCGGACGGTTCAAGAAAACCACAAAATGTGGTTTCGGAGTAGAGATAATCATTCCAGTTGACCAGGTGGAACGATTCTACAAGAGTGTAAAGAAGTTCGCAAAGATCGTTCAACCCTTGCAATTGAAGAAATGGGGACGTCGTGACTTCAGGATCGTCGATCCGTTTGGGTTCTATCTCCGGATAACCGAAAGATATGAGTGGGTTCGCAAGCTCGATGCGAGCCAGAGGAAGTTGATTGATAATTACAAGTTCAAACTCGAAGAGGAGGGGCTTGGAAGTCGGGGAACCCGAAGTTGCTAGTTTCAGTCCAGGCTATGAGGATAGGCTAGATCGTCGCGCTGTTCTATATCCAATATATGGCCCAGCTTCTTTCTTTTCGTCTCCAGATAGAACTTGTTGAACTGATTTGGTGGCATTACAACGGGTATCCTTTCGGCCACCTTGATTCCGTGAAGCTGCAAATCCTTCAGCTTGTCCGGATTGTTCGTCAGAAGCTTGACCGACTTCACGTGAAGCGACATCAGCATGTGGGCGGCGATGTCGTAATCCCGCTCGTCAGGCTTGAAGCCCAGCTTCTTGTTCGCCTCAACGGTGTCAAAACCTGTATCCTGCAACTGGTAGGCTTTGATCTTGTTGACGAAGCCAATTCCGCGACCTTCCTGTCTTAGATAGAGAACTATCCCCCGTTCCATCTTGCCGATTCGCGTGAGGGACTCCTGAAGCTGCTCTCGGCAGTCGCAACGTAGCGAGCCGATAGCATCGCCTGTAAGACACTCGGAGTGCAGTCTTACTGGAACGTCCTCTTTCTCGAAGATATCGCCATGGACAAACGCGGCATGCTCCTTCTTGTCGAAATTGTTCCAGAACGCGACGGCCTGATACTCACCGTATAGAGTCGGGAGGTTTGCGATAGCCATGACCTTGACACAGATCTCAGGTGCCTCCCGACATGCGTGGTCTTCGCTCTCCTTCAACAACTGGTTGACAGCCGATTTCGGAATGCCCATCAAGGCCGACGCGAAAAACGGGAACAGTTACTTTTGAGCATTACTTTCCAAGAAAAAACATACTCTCGACGAAACCCACAGCGTAAAACAGCCCATGACCCTCCAAACCCGATTTGGTCTCCATTCGATTGCATAGTCTTTTGTTGTGCCGACTCCCCTGAGATTCCAGAACCGTAATGGTCAGAATAGCTGTTGATGAGAGGGAGAGGCCATCTGGGGTTCCTGACGAACTGCGGTCAAAGGGAGCTTCTGTCGAATATAGGGTCCTTGAGGTGGCTGATTACATAGTTGGAGAATATGCCGTAGAACGAAAATCCACTCGTGACTTTGTTTCCTCGTTATTCAGCGGGAGGCTATTCGATCAAGCCTATAGGATAGGCGAGTCCTACAGAGACAAGATTCTAGTCGTCGAAGGTAACCTGGAAAATGAGCTCAAGAGAGCTAGAAACCCGCGTTCTCTTTGGGGTGCGCTGATTTCTGCCGTCCTGGATTTCGACATGCACTGTTTTTTCACGCATGATGCAGAAGAGACCGCAGAGTTCTTGATCACTCTCGGTAAGGGAGGTCGCTACAAAGGCCGCCATGGGCCACCGCCCCTTGTCGTTCGTAAGCCAAGGTCGGAGGACATCAAACGCCTTCAGGAATCCATTGTTGGGTCTGTGCCTGGCGTCGGACCTCGCACTGCCGAACAACTGCTATCCCATTTTGGATCTCTTAGGCGGACATTCAGTGCCTCCGTAACGGAGATGGCAGTCGGAGCGGGAATTGGCAAATCCAAGGCTCTGGGCCTTAGGGCCCTTCTAGACGCGTCCTACAAGCCTTCAAAAGGAGTCCACTCTCAAACCCAGCTTCGCGCAGAGGCGTAGAATTCGTGGGGCTGTTCCTGAAAGGTTGCGACTGGGTGATCACCCAAAACCCTGACCGAGAGGTTCTTCGGAACTCCTCTGTTAGCATTGATGATAATGGGACCATTCGAGATATGGGCATAACTCAAGGGTCGGGGAAGGACGAGGTTATCGAGTGTAGCGGTAAAGTGCTGATTCCTGGTCTGATCAACGCTCACACGCATCTTTCCATGACCCTCTTCCGGGGATACGCTGACGATCTTGAACTTCAGCAGTGGCTGGAAAAGAAGATCTGGCCTCTCGAAAAACGTCTCACCGGCGAGATGTGCTACTACGGCGCGCTTCTTGGTGCGATGGAAATGACGAGAACTGGAACCACGTGTTTCGTTGACATGTACTTCCACATGGAGGACGTAGCCCGAGCAACAGAAGAGGCGGGGCTCAGAGGAATACTCTCCTACGGAATGATCGACCCGCCCACTCAAGAGGGCAAAGAAAGGGAGCGAAAAAACTCCTTGAAACTGCTCCAACATATCCGCGCGATGAAGTCGCCAAGAGTATCGTTCGCCTTCGGGCCCCACGCTCCCTATACCTGCAGTAAGGAGACGCTTCTCTGGTGTCGAAAGGAGGCAGAGAAGGAAAACGTACTGGTGAACATCCATATCGCCGAAACCCGGGGGGAACAAGCGAAGTTCGAACGAGACAAGAAATCGCGCGAAGTAGATTATCTAGACAAGATCGGCTTTCTAAGCGATAGAGTTCTGGCAGCCCACTCTGTGTGGTTGACGAAATCGGAAGTCAAGCTGTACGGAAAGCGGGGCGTTAGAGTCGCTCACTGCCCGGTTTCCAATATGAAGCTCGCGGGAGGTAGCGTGGCGCCATTGCCGGAGATGTGGGAGGCAGGTGTGCTAGTCGGACTTGGAACTGACGGACCTGCAAGCAATAACAGCCTCGACATGTTCGACACAATGAAGGCTTGCGCTCTAGCTCACAAAGCACACCGCTGGGACCCGACAGTCGCAAATGCACAGAGAGTACTCGACATGGCCACAATCGATGGAGCCCGTGCGATCGGCAAAGAGAAGGAGATCGGAAGCATAGAGAAAGGCAAACGCGCTGATCTAGTTCTCGTCGATCTGAAAGAGCCGAACATGATGCCTATCCACGGAGAAGAGACAGTAATTTCTGACCTTGTCTACTCTGCGAGCGGCTACAACGTCGTTACAACAATAGTAGACGGTAAGGTTCTGATGAAAAACAGGAAGTATACTAGGTTGGATCATGCGAAGATCGAGGAAGGGGTCAGCGCCTCAGTTCAGAGGCTTATGTTGTAGCGAAGCCTGTTCGATAGCCAAGTAACCGCTCTGTCCGTCCCACTTATTGTGAGTTTTCTTGATGCTGACCCGATCCATGAAGTGGGGGGCGTCAAAAACAAAGGTTTCGTACTCGCCTCCCTCGCCGGTCAAATGTATCCCATGCTTTTTCGACAGTTTCTCCAAGGTGGACCATCGCTCATCTGTCAGTTCCTGCCCCAACCAAGACTCGTCCAGACCTGCAGCACCGACGCCCGAGAGGATGATCTTGAAGCCGGCAACTCTTAAGTCGTTTACAAGTATCTTTGGATCCTTATGCCAGAGCGGAGCGAAACTCTTGAGCCCTAAAGTTTCACAGATTTGGTCGATCCGAGATTTCTGATAGTCGCTGGCAACGGCTCCTGTTACAACTCCATCTATCCCAAGCGCCTCCCGTGTCTCGTCTAGTCCTTCCCGAAGGCTCAACAATTCGTCCTGACCGGCCTCGATGGTCCGATGTGGAAGACCCATTGCCTTGGCCTGAATCTTTGTCCAACGGACGTTAGGAAAGTGGAACATGAGGGACTCGACTCCTTTGGGCAGAACGCTGACAAGAGCCTCTACGTCCCAGCCTTGATGTTGAGCAATCCATGTGGCGTAGGTGCTGTCTTTTCCTCCGCTGAAAAGAACTGCGACCTTCAAGGGATTTCCGTTAGCAATCTGCCCTTGTTTTCAAACTGTTTCTCGTAGAGCTTGCGTAGCCGTTGGATGGTGTCGGCTTCTTCAGGGGTCTTGTCGTCTCTGAATTTCGCGATCCTTGCAAACCGCAGCGCAAATCCCGACTTGTACCGGGGACTCTTCTGAACCTCGTTGTGCGCAACCTCGACCACAATCTCGGGTTTCACGTGAACAGTCCACTTAGACTCCTTGGTTTTCAACTCCTGGAGCCGTTTCGTTATCATGTCAAACTCTACATCGGTCAAACCCTTGAAGGTCTTCCCAACAACCAAGTATTCGCCAGTCTCATCGTCCCTGACCGCGAGATGGTAGTTGCTCAGCCAACCCACTCTTCTCCCACTCCCCCAGTCTGCGGCAACGATTACTACGTCAAGCCTATCAGCCGGTTTGATTTTGAACCACTTCTTTCCACGTGCGCCTGGAGAGTAGTCGCTTGTGAGCGACTTGGCCATCAACCCTTCATGACCTTCTTTCAATGCGGACTGCATGAAATTCTCCGCGACGTGGGGATCCGTAGTCACAATCCTCGGAGTTAGGGATTCTTCTGGAACGAGGCTTGAGAGTGCTTTCCATCGTTCAGTATAGGGGAGATCGATCAGGGTCTTGCCTCCGGATTGGAGGACGTCGAAGAGATAGAGTCGTAACGGGATTTTCTCCACCATGTCCTCGATCCCGTGGACCCTGCGGAACCTACGCATTAGATCCTGAAACGGAACTGGCTTTCCACCCTCTCCTAGAGCGACAACTTCTCCTTCTATCAAGAACTCTGATGCTCTTATCTTGGTCTTGGCATAGTCAACCATTTCGGGAATACTGTCGGTGACATCGGTAAGTCTCCGGCTGAAAATTCTGACTCGATCTTGTCTTCTATGAATCTGGATTCTCGCCCCATCGAGCTTGTATTCGAATGCACTACCTTCCTTGTGTTCGGCGAGGACTTGAGGGATGCTCTCTGCCATCTCGGCCAGCATCGGCTTTACCGGGACGAAGAGTCGCAGGCCTACTTTCTCAAGAGCTACAGACCCCCCAGTCATAGCAATCCTCGCGACGTCTCCGATGTCTCCGTGCAGCATATGTGCACGCCTGACCAATTGTCGGGAGACCCCTGAGGCTTCGGCGATTGCGTCTAACAAGACTCCCTCGACCACACCGATTCGCATTTCGCCTAGCAACATTCGGCTAAGATACTCTGTCTCAAGCGGCGTTGTCCGGCTAAGCAGCGAGCTCAGGAGTGCCAGTCTCTTCTCCTTAGAGCCGACTCCCTTTATCTCGGCAAGCTTTCCCAGAGTACTGAAGACCTCTGTTATTGTCAGTGGATTCGCGTCTTCGGTGAGAAGTGTCTGACTCATCGTTTTCCCAGCCGTCGTGAGAGTGGCGTAGCTTATCTCTAGGACGCGAGGATCAGCCTCTGGGAACGGCTTTCCAGCCAAGAACAAGGTGACATAGGAGACATCCTCAGGTCTGATTTTCCTGAGAACTTCGCTGATGAGCCGAATCTTCTCGTTCCTCTTAGTGGTCGCTTCAAGAGCGCGGCATAGTTGGGCTACAATCGAGAACCTAGCGGGCTGTTTTTCTAGTTGAGCCAGTTCTCCAAACCAGCGTCTGTTTTCTCGCCTCTCCTAATGAGCCGATCTGTCAGTCGCTCTACTCTTTCCTTGTTGAAACCGCGCTCCTCTGAGAGGAACTTGATGAGTCCATCACGATCTGGTGGAGACCTCTTCAGCACATATTCTTCGAGAACTCTTGGTTTCAAGAAGACCCGACGAACACTGTTCAGATCTTCTGTCAGTTTTGATCTGATCTCTTCCGGCATTTGTTCTATTGAACCGTAATCGTGGACTAGTTTCAGGGCTTTCTTCGGCCCAATTCCTTTCACGCCCTGGTTGAAGTCCGTCCCGATGAGGATTGCGAGATCTACAAGTTGTTCACGTGTTATTTCTAGCAGTGCCAGATTCTCGGAGAGCTTGATTAGTTCTGGAATTAGCGGTCGTGATCGTTGCTGTGCCGGAAGCCACTCGCGTCCTGTCAAGGTCAAGTATCGCGCGAGGATCGGGGCGCCGTAGAGCAGGCAGTCGTAGTCCTTACTTCCGACAGCCCAGACGTCTCCTCTAGCCGCCATGTAGCTGGCTTGGGCTTCCGCATCTTCCAAGGCTTCAAGCCAAGGAACCCCCATCAATGTTAGAAGCCGTTTCGAATCGTCCAATACTGATCCGGTGACACGACCAGTCATGACAGCCTTGGACCATGCCTTCGAAAAATCCTTCTTTGAAACAGCCTCGACATATTCCGCTTCCGCTTTCTTTCGCGCTTCTCTTCTCATCTCGATCGTTCTCCTCTTCAACAGGTTCGGTTTTCCATCGAAGATGAAGACTGGCTTCATGTCAAAATCTGCTATCAGCCGACTCGTTCTCGTGAGGAGACCAATAAGGTGCGAGGTTACTCGTCCCTGGGAGTCGGAGAAGAGGCTCCCATCTCGCTTTCTGACGAGCGCCAAAAACTGGTGGATTTCAATACTGGCATCGATCGCAAAGGACGCGCCTTTGAGAGCCTTGAGGCTGGTCTGCTCTCTCTTCAAGATCGGCGTGAGCATCACTCCCAAGGGACCACCCTCCTAGTACCACGTCAAAGTGGGCCAGGACTCTTTAAGCAGAAGATGATCGAGGGGCCTCTATCAACGAGAAAATGGAGAAGGGACTACGTGCGAGCCGAGGCGTAGTCGTTGTCGGCTCTATTAGGCACGGGTTCTTGACTTGGCGAATCGGCTAGTTGTTTCCGGGGGGAGTAGGCTCAGGGGGTGGGGATGGGTTGAAAGGCTCATGAGGGAAGACGAATGAACCTGTTTCGTCCGATTGTTTCGTTTCGTGGCTTGATTCATGATGGCTTGTGTGTTCTCCCTTCGGATGGGTCGTGGCTGGTTGGGTTCCTTTGGACGGGCGAGAGTGAGTTGTCTTGGAGGACGCGGCTTTCTTTTGTGTTGATGTCTTGTTTGTCTTTCCTGAACCGGACTTTAATCTCTGGACTTCTCGTTTCAGACTGTCGATCTCATTGATTGCCGCGTTTAGGTCTGCGGTGAGTTCTGACGCTAGCTTGTTGAATACCTTAGCTAACTCCTGTAGTGCCCTCTTTGTCCTTATAGGTGAAGCTGGCATGACTATGTCTTCCGCCAATCGGCTAGTGTAAACGTGCTGTAACCTGGGTCAGTAGAATGGGTGTACAAGGATCCGATTGGAGGGCCCAGTTGTGTCCGGGGTCGTCTTCATTCTATCCGATCGATCCAGAAGTTAAGTGAGAAGGAACGGTCCCAAAAAATGGGCGTGGGGTTTTAGGCCTCCAGGGCAAGTTCGGTCTGCTAGTTACCGTCTTTCTTGCCGAGGTTATGCCGCTTTATGTATTGCCAGAGTCTCTTGGTCATCTCGGATGGGGTGACCTTCTGTCCTTCCTTCCCACCGAGTACAGTGGCGAGGTGCTCGTCTAGTTCGATCCCATAGCCACCGAATGACCCTCTCTTGTTTGGCGTCAGGCTCACCTCCTTGGCCTAAAATCCTAAGCTCCGATGGTTACCTTCGCCAAGAGAGCTTTGAAATCTCCACTGTAACTGTTTCACGTCACCCAGTCGTTACAAATATCCCCAGAAGCAGCTCGCGCTTTCCGTGGCGGTCGTCGATTCCTCCTGATTCGGGTCTCAGGCGTACGGTCGCGGGTTACAACAATTTCTTGAGCGGAACCTCGTCCAACATCTCAGTGCCTGGGTCCTTGGATACTGTCGCGGTTGCGTTAGACGTAATTGCCATTGGGGCCGTACTTGTCGTCACGACCCTGTCTCTGATTCTCTCGAGGGGATTGAATGGTACAGGGCTGAGAAGGGGTTTCGCCCTTACCGCTGTCGCGGGCTTTGTCCAGATTATCGGAAGCGCGACGCAGTTCGCAGTGGACCTTGGGTTTACCAGCTCTAGACTGCCACCGAATATCTTCTCAGGAATCCAAGTGTTGTTCCTTGTCCTATTGGCGTTGGCAGTCCAGAGCTTCTTTCCGGTCTGGTTCAAATCGTTCAAGGGAGAGAATAATCCGCCTAACCAGCCACGGGAGGACCCTCACTCCTCACACGGGTCTGTTGCTTCGACATCCAGCTAGGATCCAGTAGAAAGAAATACCAGTAAAAACCCAACCGTCGGTGACTTTCGATGGAATCAGGAGGTTGCATAATCAGGACAAACGATTTGATCCGCTAGTGTTTCATGGACTCGGGAAGTGTACTGTCATCCGTCCAGAGTAGGGGCGGCTATTTCTTGGAGAAGCTCATTGAGCAACCATGATCGCCGCGAAGCTTTCCTTGGAAACCGAGCTCTAGAGTTTCCGCGGCCTTCCTGTAGCTGCCAATGCAGGTGCTGCAAAATATCGACCTAGCCTGGGGCTTCGTCAGTCCGTATGCTTCTGCCTGTGCGAGTACGGATTCTATGCACCCGCAACGGTCCAGCCTCACTGTCCTAGACCCCTCGCCTGCCTCTACATCGTAGTCGCTAGCAAATGTCTCGCCCATGCTTTCAGCCAGGTTCTGGGAAAGAGCCTCGACCCCGCTTCCCTGGTTCTTCGCCTTGATCTCTTCAACTTTGAGATTGGCCTTCATGTCTGTCAGCATGTTCATCGCAGGCCCAACCGCGTCAAAGCCCGCGAGGCCGACAAAGGTGCCTACCTGGAGGAGGAGATAGTGAGCCAACGTCTTCCTCAGCAATTCATATCGTTCCCCAAGGCTTCGGGGCCGCTTCGAATGAATGAGGTTGGACATGCCGATTTCAATGGCCAATTTCTTAGCGACCCGTTTTTAAGTTATGGTGAACTCTAGTTCTGTAAATGTCGGACTCAGGCAAACTACCCGTGGAGAAGACATACCAGCCGAGGGAACAGTATCTCTCCCTGCAGAGAGATTCTCTCCGAGACCCAGAATCCTTCTGGGCCGGCATTGCGGGTCAGCTTGTCTGGCACAAGAAATGGGACAAGGTTCTGAAATGGGACCCGCCGTTTGCCCAATGGTTTGTCGGAGGATTGTTGAACGCATCAGAGAATGCTGTAGACAAGCATGTGAGATCTTGGCGCAAGAACAAAGCGGCATATCTCTGGGAGGGTGAGAACGGAGAACGTCGAACGATTACCTACGGGGAACTCTATCGTGAGGTGAACAGGTTGGCCAGTGTTCTTCAGAACCTTGGTCTCCAGAAGGGTGACACTGTGGCCATCTACATGCCCTTGATCCCTGAGTTTCCGATTACAATGCTCGCTTGCGCAAGAATAGGGCTCCCCTTCACCGTTGTTTTCTCGGGGTTCAGCGCGAAAGCGCTAGCCGAACGTATCCAAGATTGCGAGGCGAGAATCGTCGTGACCGCTGACGGTGGCTATCGCCGAGGAAAGGTCTTGGAGCTAAAGACTGTTGTCGATGATGCTGTAAAGGAGTCGCCTAGTGTGAAGCATGTTGTGGTTTTTCGGCGGACTGGACATGTCGTGCCGATGACTGAGGGTCGGGATTATTGGTGGCATGATCTGATGGCGAAGGCCTCCAGCTTCATCGCGCCCGTGCCCCTTGAGTCAACTCATCTTCTTTACATTCTCTATACGTCAGGGACGACGGGTAAGCCGAAAGGTGTTGCTCACAGCACCGGCGGCTATCTGGTGTTCGCCTATGCAACCCAGGAATGGGTGTTCGACGCGAAAGATGATGATGTTTACTGGTGCACCGCAGACATAGGATGGGTCACAGGACACACGTACGTTGTGTTCGCTCCGTTGATGCACGGCCTCACCTCAGTGATGTACGAAGGAGCGCTGGATTATCCGGAACCCGATAGATGGTGGGACATAGTCGAGCGTTATGGGGCTACGATTCTCTATACTGCGCCCACGGCGATCCGTTCATTGATGCGTCACGGAGACAATCTCCCCAAGCAACACGATCTTGATAGTTTGCGCCTCCTAGGAACAGTTGGTGAACCGATAAACCCTGCTGCTTGGCAATGGTATTTTGACGTTATCGGACATGGTCGATGCCCTATAGTTGATACCTGGTGGCAGACCGAAACTGGTGGGATCATGATCTCGCCGAGCCCTCGGCTGGGGCTTGTCCAGTTGAAGGCTGGTTCTGCGACGTTTCCGCTGCCAGGCGTAGAGGCTGATGTCGTCAACGAGAAGGGCAAACCCCTACCACCTGGCGAGAAGGGATTCCTTGCCATCAAGAGGCCTTGGCCTGGTATGTTCATGACTCTTTACAAGGACCCGGAGCGGTATCGTCAGGTCTACTGGACCCGGTTTCCGGGCCTCTACTATCCAGGGGACTATGCAATGCGTGATGCTGAAGGTTACTTCTGGCTCCTCGGGCGAGCGGACGAGGTCATCAAGGTAGCAGGCCATCGGCTTGGAACAAAGGAGGTGGAAGACGCGCTTGTCAGCCATCCATCGGTGGCAGAGGCTGCAGTCGCAGGCAAACCCGATCCGGTGAAGGGCGAATCTATCGTTGCCTTTGTGACGTTAAGAAACGTCGCTAGTCCTTCCAATCATCTCTCTGAGGAATTGAAGCAGCATGTCCGGAAGATGATCGGTCCTATCGCTACCCCTGACTCCATCTATTTCGCTCGGCTCCTACCAAAGACTAGAAGTGGAAAGATAATGCGACGGGTAATCAAAGCCGTCGCTGCCGGTGGGGCGATCGGAGACCTTTCAACTCTCGAGGACGGCGCCTCAGTGGAGGAAGTCCGACAGGCCATAGAGACCCTTCAAACCGCAGAGAAGACGACCTAAGGCAATTCGCCAAGGCTTGGCCGCGAGAACTGATGCTCTTCTATATGATGAAGTAGAAGAATATGAGCATGGCCCACAAGGGAAGCGCTATTCCAAGAGCGATTGGAAGGCTCTTACGGAATATCTTGGAACCGTCTAGCGGAGGGACTGGGAGCATGTTGAATGATCCTAGTCCCAGATTGAGGAAAAGCCCAGAAAAGGCGACAGTATGAAGGAAACCGAATGGAACAGAAAGCAATAGAGCCAGGAAACCGATGGCGAATGCGAGGTTGAGTCCGGGTCCCGCTGCTGAGATTATCATATTGTCCTCTTCCGGATCACTTCTTCCCCGACTTGAATCGTACCCGTAGAACCCTGCGACAGAAGGGGAGATGTAGACGGCTCCGGGAGCGCCGAAGACGAGTCCTCCGCCCGAGATGGTTACAATGGAGATGGTGAGAACAAGTCCCCAAATCCAGAGACGGAAATGCGCGAGATATCCTCGTCTTATAGCGACAAACTTGTGTCCCATCTCGTGGAGGATAAATCCAGTCGCGGTGGCCACGAAACCGGCTATCACAACATCAAGACTGCCTGCTCCTGTCAGTAGACCAACAAGCTTTTGGTAAGTGATTGCGACAGAGAGCACTGCCCAGGCGACAATGATGGAAAGGATTTCTCCAGAAGTGAATTGAGACGACATTGCGTATTTACCGGACGAGAGGAGGCTTTCGATCTCGATATTTCACTTTGCCTCTCGCGGCGAGCGCCTGTTAAGGCTCGGGGTCCTCGTGTTTCTTGCCTTGTCGATGTAGACCCCCACAACGAGAGAGTGCAACTGAGACCGTCAATGTTCGCTACTGGTAGAGTAAGCATTCTACAAGCCTGTCCTGAACATTTGTCTGGAGCAACTGGTCCGGCGAACGGAAGCGGACGGTCACGGTTCTGTTCCGTCCTGATACAGATTCGATAGCCTGAGTCATTGCGATAGGGGCCTCCGCGAGAACAGCCTTGACTCTTTCAACTGTTTTCTCAACGTTCAACGGTTTGGCTTTTAGGCTGGCGACAAGGCCGTCTGCACGCCAGCCCTCGATAGGCCCCAGAACACTCTCATCATCACCCGCTCTTTTCTGGTCGGACAGGTGCTCATCTAGAAAATCAACGAAGTCGCGGCCCTCCCAGCCACAAGTGGCGAGAACAGCTGGGCATCTCGGATGAAACCGACATCCTGCAGGCGGATGAACGGCGTCAGGCACTTCACCTCTCGGCAATACCTTCTCCTTTCTCTTGTCTGGGTCCGGTATCGGGATGACTTGAAGCAATGCCTTCGTATATGGATGCTTGGGGTCGGCGTAAATCTCCCTCGCCGGGCCGATTTCAACAATCCGGCCCATGTACATGATCGCTATACGATCACAGATGAACTTAGCCGTAGCCAGATCATGAGTGATGAAGAGATAGGTCAAGCCATGTCTTCGCTTGAGGTCAAGCATCAGTTCGAGCACCCTTGCCCTAATCGACATGTCAAGCATGGACACTCCTTCATCAACGACCAACAGGTCCGGTTTGAGAATTAGCGCCCGTGCGATCACTGCTCGCTGCTTTTGGCCTCCGCTAAGATCGCCAGGAAGTTTGTCGTATAGCTGTGCTTCTGGCGTAAGACCGACTTCTCTCATCGTGTTCAATACTCTTTGTCGAACCCATTCCCCGAACTTCTCAGGGCCCGACTTTTGGGGGCCGAGAGAAGAACGGTGAATCCAGAGAGGATGCCCGATTCCTCGCCCGATCGTCATGGCAGGGTTAAGCGAGGCGTGAGGATCCTGGAATATGATCTGAATTCTCTTCCTCAAGACGCGTAGATTCTCTCCCCCAAGCTTCGTGATGTTTTGACCGCCGAAGAAGATCCGGCCCGAAGTTGGTTTGACTAGTCTGACGCAAGCCCTGCCCACGGTGGACTTCCCGCACCCGCTCTCGCCCACAAGGCCCAATATCTCTCCGGCACGGATCCCAAACGAGATGCCATCAACCGCGTGAACTGCGGCCTCCTCTCTCTGCAAGAGGCGTTGGATGAAAGGCATCTTCACGGGAAAATGGACCTTAAGCTCGTCAAGCCTAAGAAGCTCATCTCTTAGCTCGCGCTGAACCGCGACCGCTGGAGTACTCATAGGAACTTATCTCCAAAATGGCAAGCGGCAAAATGTCCAGGCTCGAACTCGACTAGCGGGGGAATCTTATCTCTACAAATCGACTCGGCAAAAGAGCAACGCGGGTGGAAGCGGCACCCTGATGGTGGCGCGATTAAATCCGGAGGACTTCCCTCAATCGAGTGAAGCTGCTTCGTTTCTAGATGTATGATGGATGAGAGAAGGCCTTGCGTGTAGGGATGGAGGGGCTTATGAAAGATGTCCCGGACGGAACCTAGTTCGACAAGCTTTCCCGCATATAGAACAGCGACACGATCGCAGACTTCGGCGACAATCCCAAGATTGTGAGTGATAAGCAAGAGGGACATGCTGTACACTTGTTTGAGGTCTTGGAGAATCTCAAGAATCTGGGCCTCAACGATGACATCAAGAGAGGTTGTAGGCTCGTCGGCGATAAGCAGCGAGGGCTTCAGAACTAGAGCTAAGGCGATCATGATTCGCTGGCGCATTCCCCCTGAGAACTCGTGAGGGTAGTTTCTGATGCGTGTCTCGTGGATTCCCATTGAAACGAGGGCTTCTCGGGCCCGGTTCCGGGCCTCTGTCGAGGAAACGGATTCATGGACCTGAATCTCTTCCACGAAATGGTCTTGGACGGTCATGAGAGGATTGAGCCGAGTCATAGGGTCTTGGAAGATCAGGGCGATCTCTTCGCCGCGAACCCGCCGATACATTTGACTGTTCAACTGAGTCAGGTCTCTGCCATGAAACAAGATCTTCCCTTCCACGCGCGTATTTGGAGGAAGAATTCCGAGAATCGCCTTCCCCAATGTCGACTTCCCACAACCGGTCTCGCCAACTACTCCAAGGGTCTCTCCCTTGAGGACGATTAGCTGGATTTGGTCAAGGGCTCCGACCGGACCTCGTCTCGTCGAGTAGCCGATAGAGAGATCCTCTATTTCGAGCAGAGGTTCCGTGTCAGGCTCTCTCCTTCTTCAGGAGCGGGTTAATGATGTCGTTGAGTCCCTCTCCCAAGAAACTTAGGCCAACTGTGAGAAGAATTATCATGAGGCCAGGGAAGAGAGACGTCCACCAGATGCCTGAACCTAGGAACCTTTGTGCGTCGCTTAGGTCGCGTCCCCAGTCTCCTGGTATGTCTATTTCCAAGCCGAGGCCGAGATAGCTGAGCCCCGCGGCTGTGAGTATGGTGTCCGCGGCACTCAACGAGAAGATGACAGGAATGACTATGATAACGTTGTATGCGATGTACGACAGCATAATCGTTCTTGATCTTGCCCCGAGAGCTCGCGCAGCCTCGACGTAGAGCTCCTCCCTGGTCGACAGGGTCTGATTTCTTGTCACACGAAAATAGAGTGGAATGTAGATTACCGTAATCGCGATCCCGATGTTGAAAATTCCTTTGCCGATGACGGCAGCGATGAGGGCGGCTAGAAGTAGACCTGGGAACGCGTAGACCGAATCCATTATCACGACCAGAACCCGGTCAACTTTGCCCCCAACAAACCCTGACAAGAGTCCTAGGGGGAAACCTGCGACGAGGGCGAGGAGAGCTCCGATCGCCATAATCATAAGCGAAGTCCGAGTACCCCATATAACTCGGGCAAAAACGTCCCTTCCAATCCCATCTGTACCCATC
>Ga0209236_1001301_pt1 | contig 15047 bp, 16 predicted proteins | sample GraSoi013_1_40cm_FD_185819 | JGI IMG/M metagenome (GOLD analysis project Ga0209236, IMG submission 185819) | Grasslands soil microbial communities from the Angelo Coastal Reserve, California, USA - Sample 09_27_2013_1_40cm (SPAdes) (version 2) | ecosystem: Environmental > Terrestrial > Soil >... | reverse complement strand
TCAAAGCGTTGATCAACGATAAGCCCCCAAAACACCTATAGCCAGCAAAACGCTTCCTCTTATCAAGGTGAAAAATAGAATGCGGAATCCGTTCAGAAGGAAATCCAAGAAAGCAGAACCAGAACCAGCAAAACAAGCATAGATCGATCGCTCCATAGTCCGAGTCGTATCGGCCAAAAAAAAGACGAACTTAGGACAAGCACCGATAACAGGAGAAGAGTAGGGGTAAACCCCCGATCTCTTCACTCGCATTTTCGAACGATCGGGGATCCGTTTTTGTAGCCATTTTCGATATCGTTTTCGAGACTTGTTATGGAGGCGGATATTCGTAAACAACCTCTGCAACCGCTGGCCGAACGGGTTCTGGCAAGTTTTCGGAAGGTAGGCCTAAGGGATCTTACGTTGGAGAATAGAGCGAGAGTAAGATTCTTTTTTCAGCTTCGTCACACGGATTGCGAGAAAATCTGTATTACTGGTCGGGAGGCGAATCTGGGAATGATCTATGTAAATTCTCGGAACCAAGTCAGTGTCCTCGCTGCAATAGTTGGTCAGCAAACGAAAGATCCGACAAGATCCTGGGTCGGGTCCTCGATTCAAGGTCTCAGATTACCGGTAACATAGACACCCTCCGCGTACTTGACGGGTTACAGTGGGAAGATGTAAGGGCCTTTTAGTGCCCCGTAGTCTGAGGTTTGCAAATAGTGCACCGTCGAATCTTATTCGCCGCGACCATCGCAGTATTGGTCATAGGAATGGCAGCTCCGAGTTTTATGCCAAAGGCAAACGCTTCATATCAATCCGCAAATCTGCAGACAAGCGGCCTCGTCACACGAGGCTACACTGATCTTTATCTCAATACCGTCGTGGATGCCGTTAAAGCAGGCAGCACTTTCACGTTCACGCTTACTCTAGTCGCGAACACGAACCAGGTTCAGCGAAACATTTCGATGGGCGTAAAGTTCGACTGGATGAACCAGTTCCAGAACGCAACCAACGCCAACCCATCCTCCACATATTCACTCTTGGCAAATCAATACGCAACCCTCACAGTTTCGGTCACCATACCCCAACTGACCGGACAATACGCAAACTTCAACCTCACCCCCCACTACTGGACCCTGGAAGTCTGGAGCACCCCAGCCAACCAGCCAACCTGGACAGCGGGATGCCCAACGTATGCGCAACCCCCGAATGATCCGAACGTTGACTGTCTGATGTTCTCCAACAATGGAAACGGCTACAACAACTGCTACTGGTACACCTACTGCACAGTCATCGGCCACACGGTCGCAATCTACAACGACCAACAAGCGGGCAGCGTCTCAACCTTTCAGCAAGCCAGCGCCGAAATAACCGTGCTCGGAAACTACCTAAACGGTCTCAAGCAAGCACCCCCCGGCACATCCAGTGCCGTAGCCAGCCTTGCAGCGGCTGAAACACAGTTGGGTCTCGGCGAGGAAGCATACCGGAACGGAGATTTTGCCACCGCTCAGACCGACTATCAGAATGCTTTGAATGACGCTAACGCGGCTCAGAGCAGCCTCTCGACAACTGGCGGTGGCACAGATGTCGCCACTATGACGAGTATATGGCTCGGAGGCGCAGCCATTATCATGGGAGGAATCGGAGCACTGCTCCTAGGATTCGGCGGCTTCAGGTACATGCGAGGCAAGACCAAATCACTACCAAGCTACACTCCACCCACTGCAGCCAAGTCCTAAACACTTTTTTTCCAGAACCTCTACCTTCCCTCGACTCTTCCCAACGAGCGCTTCTATCATCTATCGTATTCTATATCGGATGCGATATAGCTTATATCTGACCCGCCATCATGAACAGGAAGATGCGCCAGCCAAAGCCGCAAGAAGAAAGCTTCAGCGTTCATGATCGACTCCACAGCGCCCCGAAGGGCCTACTAAGATACTATATCCTTCACAAGATAGCTCAGAAACCAATCCACGGCTACGAGATCATTCAAGATATAGACAGTAAGACAGAAGGCGCATGGAGACCCGGAGCTGGATCGCTCTACCCGATTCTCAAGAAGCTCGTCTCTGAGGGTCTCATCAAGGCAGAACCTGAACCCTCCGACGAAGCCACGCGACGAGTCTACCACATTACGCCAAAAGGTGTCGAATCTCTTGCTCACGCCAAGGAAATGTTCACCAACTTTCAGCAGCGCTTCGGCAGTCTACGACGCCTCTTCATCGAACTCATAGACCCGGAGAACTTGGCCACTTTCTTCGTTGACGGGTCCAACCGCCAGTTCCAGATGGCTCAGGAAATGCTAGAATCAAAACTAAACAAGATCCCGCAGACAGATCTGGAATACATTCTGAAAGAATACACGCTGAACCTTGAAAGACAGATGAACTGGGCCACTCGAATGCTAAACCGGTCCAGGCCAAAACTGACACCGACCACTCGCACGAAAACCGTCAAACCTCAGTGATCGATCACAGACGCGTTGTTGATCGTCACGTGAAGCCTCGATAGAAAACAGCACGCCAAACTAGCGTGGAACGTCTACATTCCGGGGGACCGGGCAAAATACTGGATGGTAACGGGACTCCTATTCCAACCCACCTACTCCTCTAACTGGTCTGACTTCAAGAATGAAGGCGGCCCGTCTGCTATCCGTACCATGAGGAGTAGATAATGAGCGAGGGTACTAATGATAAGTTTGGTTTTCTCCGCCAGGTCGATCTGCTCGTCTTGTTCGGCGCTCTTCTGGCGCTCTTCGTCGCCCTCGGCAGCGAACCATGGTGGACCCTAACTGGAACGGCTACCAGTAATCTCCTGAGCATCCAAGTCTCACCATTCTACTTGCACATCAACGCCCTCGGTCTCCCCTCCACGATGCCAGCTGCCAATACTCTCGGATCCTTCACTCGCGTTCTTTTGATTCTAGGATCGATGGCCTTGTTCGCGGCTAGCGTTAGGCCGACCGCTTGGTGGCGGAATTTGGGGGTATACCTCGGACTCTGCTCCCTAGCCGAGCTCTACCTGAGCTTCGCCTTGATCCACTTCTGGGCGGAGACAACGATTGTTCAGGCATACGGAGTCGTCCCACCATACTTTGGGACAGGCGTCCTGCAAGGAAGCATCTTGGGTCTCGACCTCAGATACTACTCAGCCCCTTTAGTAACAGCCACGTTCTACTTTCCCTTCTATCTAAGTCTCCTCGGCATAGCACTGGTTCTAGGTCGCGGTCTTATCAAGACCATCCATGAGAGAGCCTTCCAAGTTCTAAGTGCTCTACTCCCAGGCGGCGGCATCCACGACGTCTACCTAACACCGCCCTACCAGCACGTCTGGTTCTCCAGTGGAGACAAAGAGTTCAATCCTATGAGGACGGACCCCGAAGGACTGAACGACGACGAGCTCTTGGTCTCGTTCGAGAAACTGTACAAAACGGTCGAGGCTGGCGGCAGTGTCTCGATAATCCTGCCGGCATGGGCAACAGGTCTCGATGATCGACTTGAGAAGCTAATGCCCCAGACCGGATTCATCTTGGAGAAAACCGGGGTGATCTACAGGACTCAGGGAAAGCCCGAGAACGAACTACGCTTTAGAAAGCCTGTCCAACAAGAAGAGGCAACATCCACGCCGCAGCGGCCGGTGCTGGAAGAACAGGTAACTTTAGTCCAACCCGCACCACCTGCCGCAATAGCTGAATCAGCCTTAGACTCGGTAGCTCCACCAGTTCTGGAGATCGAGGAGGAGCCCGCGTGGACCCATGTCAAGATGAGCCGCTTGGAGCGCGAAACGCTCAAGGTAGCAATCGCAACTATCAGTGCGCACCGAGAACCAGTACCCTACCGGGAACTCGTAAACCAGGTCTACATGGAACTCGTGGAGAGGAAAATAGACTTCGACTCCGCAAAGCAGATCGAGGCAACACTCCTCGACCACAACGGCAGAGAACTGCTTCTAATCGACGAAACAGACGAGGCCCGCTCGACCATCGTCAAGAAATGGTGGCTCGGCGAGAAGAAGATGAGATCCAGCAGGCACCCCGACTTTTCGTCCCTACACAAGATCTCCGCTGCTCGACACAAGGTGCCAACAATCCACAGGCTACTCAAGAAGTGGCAGAGGCAAAGATACAGACCGAAGAGCGATCGGGACGAGGACGCTAACAACTAGGCCGATGGGTAGTCCTATCCTGTTACCATGCAGAGTCCACGCTAGGAACGTGTGGCTTATCGAAAAGACGACAGGCTTACCTTTTTCCTGAAGTGGAATTGAGCAGCCTTCGTGTAATTGTGAGCCGTATCACTACCAAGAAAGTCCCGGCCTTAACGCTAGTAGTTGTCGGCATCGTAGGAATGGTTGCGGGCGTTCTTGCAGCCACCATTACCCTCAACCAGACTCTCTACAACGGCGAGGTGGGCACCTATCACAACAACACCGGCGTCTTCACTGTCACCGACACCGGACTGTCTGTTGTATCCAACGCGGCCTTAACTAACGCTACTAGTGCTATAACGATCGCTGGATCTGGCATTGCTTTGAACAATGCCTTGACTGCTGGTCATTGGATGGACGTGCTGACGTTTGTAATGAATACTCCAGGCGGAAGCACTCACACTGCTACCATCACAGCGAGAAACGGCGCTGGACCTGAAGGCACATCCCTAGTAACTGTCACTTCGGGTACATGGACCACCACTGGAGGTAGCACGGGCACAGTAACGTTCTACGTCGACTTGGGGACTGCAAGTCTTACAGCCCCTGTCACAGTCTATGTCAACGTCACTTAGAAACCTCCAAGGCCCTAGCCGCCGAAGCACCCAACCAACTTTTTTCCTCCCTATTCCGAAATCTTAAGACCCTGAATGAGCAGTGTGGGTCATTCAGTCCCGGTAGCCTTTTCGCTCTAGGTTTTCAACGGGTGATCTGGCGTTACTCGGGTGAATATGGTCCGGTTACTGAAATCTCAAACTCGGTTCTTCTTGAGTTTAGCAAGGACAAAGCTTGGGCAAAGTTAGTCGGATATCCCGCATGCTCGGGAAAGGGAGCAGGTGGATCTTTGCTGCCAAATTGCTCTTGTCACTGGTGGCTATCGTCTTTGCTGCTAGCGTCTCAGTGACATCGAGCACCTATCAGGCTGAGATAGGCTCCGCAGTAAATGTCGCGAACGGTCTTATAGCGACGGACAAGGGCTTTTCGCTAGCTTCAGCAGCTTCGAACAGTACATCATGTTCCAGCCCTGTAACGTTTGGCCCTTCTCCCGGCATAGCTGACACAAACATTACTGCAGGACACTTGGTTTATGACGTCCAGGTTAATTCGACCGGCAGCACTTCAATTCCTCCGGCAGGAACCAGATTCAACGTCACGCTTGTGATCAGTTCGACACTGTACGGTCCGGTCTGCATACAGACCCCTATACCCTCGGTGAGTGGCCAGACGATAGAGTGCAAGTTCGACGTAGGCACAGCCCTCCCAGCCTCACCCTACACTTTCAAGGTCACCATTCAATGATCCTCTAGCGACAGGCGACAAATCGGAGACTACGCGCAAAAACCTTCAGTCAGTGGAGACCCCTCCTGGAACTTACAAGAAATATTTGCTGCGAAAACAGAACAGCTCGTTGAGGATTCTCCCAGATTTCTTATCTTTCTTTTTCTACTAACTATTCTTTTTCTGTTATCTATTTCTCGACCCCCCCCAGGGGCATGTCAAAACGAAAAAACTCCTTCACACTTTACCGGAAATCCTACCGTTGAAAATCGCCCGGAACAAGCCCTGATCCGGAATCGGGGCAGGCGATTTGAGATCACGCAGTTTGCGCGTTGACCTGCACGTTGAGCTACACCATGTCGAAAACAGCCGACCGGCTGATTCTGCGCCCTGTCTCGCAACATTCGCCCGGTTCAGTTTCAACTGGCTGGACCCCTCGTCGAAAAATCTCAAAAGCAGTTGCTTCCCGCGACACAAAACCCGACTCCGGGAGGGGATTAACAAAGAGTAATCTCTCCTCCGTCCCGGGCTCTTCAGAAAAGGAAACCCGCAGACTGTTAGGTTTGAAACTGGACAATCACAGAATAAGCTTAGATCGGAAATCTGGGCGTGCGTTTTCTGACCCCGAGATTTTCACGAAAGGGCACGCGCTTGATTTCCACTCTGGAAAGACAGTCGAAGTCCTTGTCAGCCGTTCTATGTTCCTTCGACTAGCTTCTGGACTTCTGTGAGCTTGGAGAGTGCTTCTATTCCTAATGGTGTTGTCTGGAACTTTGACTTGCCCTCATCCACCACCGTCTCAAGCATCCCTCTTAGCAGAAGACGCGTAATGTACTTCTCAGCAGCAACGAAGTTGATGTTTGACCGGTAAACTATCTCCGTCTTCGACACCCGTTTCACGGCCACCGCCAGAATATCGCGGATGATCAGCAGCGAGTCTCTCGGCTTCGGACTCATACACGCTCTAAAGGACCGCTCTTCCCCGGAGTAGGGGATTTAGTTCTTTCCAACATTTTCAGGCAAATGGGAAGAATCTTCCCCTCTCTTTACTGTGAGGTGCCGAGCCGTAGCTGTTCGTCCACGTACCCCGTCTTCTCAGTCTTCAACCACAACCTAGCCCCCCGACGAAGGATGAGTACCATCGCCGCCAGATTGGCGAGCGAGACGAGCGCCGCGTAGGGGTAAGTTGCCAGCAACAAGCCCAGATGGGAGAGCATGCTAGATCTTGCAGAGGAGACTACAGCCGCGACCAGTGTCCCCACATAGACAATGTTGACCGCGACCATCACGAGGAAGAGTGGTAGAAGCGTCTCGAAGGGGAGTCCCACTTTGACTATTCCCAGTCCTAGAATAATCCACGCCACAAACGTCAACACTGCAAGGATCGGGCTCATCATCAACGCCTCCATGTCAAGAGTCTTCGCAAGCGACATCGACTTCCACGCATTCCAGTGCTTAACCCCAGTAAGCATGTTACCGCCCGACCACCTAATCCGTTGCTTGAACAAAGTCCCAACCCGGGCAGGCATCTCTTGCCAACACTCCACCGGCGCCAGTCGCGTAGCAATGTGAGCTCTAGCAAAACGCACCGACAGCTCAGCATCCTCGACAAGGGATTTTGGATCCCACAACCCAACCCTTTCAAGCGCCGTCCTTCGAAAGAACGTGTTAGACCCCGAAAACGTAACGAACAATTTCAAAGCATACTTTCCGTCATTCGACAAGCGATACAAGAAATTCTCGTAAGCCGCCAGCCGCGAAACAATGCTCTCCCGAAGATTCAGCGTCCTATGAAAACCATGCACTGCCCCAGTCTCCGGACTGTTAAAGTAACGGAGAGCCTTCTTCACAGCCTGCTGCTCCGGCACATCATCAGCATCAAAAGTCGCAATGATCTCACCCGTCGATTGGTGAAACGCAAAGTTCAGCGCATCACCCTTCCCGAGACTCGTATCACGATGGAACACTTTGATCCAGGGATATTTCGCAGAGTAATTCTTGCAGATCTCTAGAGTCCGATCCCGCGACTCATCCTCCACAATTACGACCTCCAAGTTCTCTTTCGGATAATCTAGCCTGACCAGTGCATTGAGCAGCCTACCAACCACCTTCTCTTCATTCTTCACCGGGACAAGGACAGAGACATCTGGAGGATCCCAGTCCTCTCCCGGATCCTCCCCGAACCCTCGCTTCTTGTATCGCCAGACCCCGAGCATTATGATAGGCGTCGCATAGACGAAGTAGACCAAGAATAGGATCGTCAGCCCGAAAACAAACCAGTTGGCGACGCTCACTATCTTTCGTCCAGCTTGAATTCGCCGTTCTGAACAACCCGGCTATTTATCGTCTTAGAATCGAGCCTTTCTCGCGAAACGCCGTAACAAGAACCAGAGTTGTGCGCCAACAGAAATTGTTCGAGTCACAACGTCAAACTATGAAATCCATGAAATGGTACCACGCCATTTCTTGTTGGTTCGAGAATTGTCATGCGGGTCCGCCCACTTTTCTCCACTCTCCTACTAGGAAAAGTAGGAACGGACGAAGGAATCATCTAACTGTTTCCGCATTTATACTCGATTCACACTTTCAAGCCTTAAAACATACCAAGTCTCCCAACGATATCCAGGAACCACCCGCAAGTTACTGTGGATATCCGCAGGTCGATCAGTCACGGATTGACCGTTTTTCGTCAATAAGAATGAACGGAACCTATGGAAGCATACACAACCGGTACAAAACATGGGCAAACTGATGATCTCGCTCAGCGATCAATCCGAAAACCTAGTACGAAGCGAAGTCCAACGCGTCTATCACGGCAGAGTCGGAGGCCTATCAATATTCTTTGAGCAAGTACTCCGAGACTACTTCCACGGCAACGGCAAATCGACAAAAACCACGCGGACAAAGAACGGCAAGAACTAAGCTAAAACCACTAGATCTGCTAATACGGGATCCAAAAACCTGGCCCACCTTCCAGTGCCTACTCTGTTCGTTTTCTCAGCTAGGTACGTGGGACCTGAGGAGTAACTGGTCTAATTCCTCTTGCCCTCGATTCTAGGGCTCGGATGAAGCTCGGAAGCTCTTCAACGGATCGGACCTCAGTTCTGGCAAGGGATCGCATTCTGATCCAGATTTTGAGATCACTTTTCACTCCTCGCTGGGAGAGTTCTTTGTAGAGCCATGTCTCAAGTTCCTTTCCTTCTCGGTCGAAGTCTGTCAACACAATCGCCTCTTTTGTTCCATCGAGCCTATCGAGAAACTCGTGGCGGGATTCACCTCTCGCCTTCAAACAGTGCACCTTCCCCGTTACTCCCAATCTTCGGAGAGCAGCTTCGTCTCGCCGTCCCTCGACGATGATAGGGACCCCGGCCTCGGATTGCGTTCTGAGTTCATCGATTATTCTCTGCGTCTCTTCCATTTTCCACGCATAGTACTCTGCTCGTGGATTCCGTAATCGAGCGAGATTTCTACGCGGAGCTGGGCCAGCCACATGTCGTCAGCTCTTTTCCAGCTTACGAACCTCATCCAGAGGCTGTGGATTTCTCTTGAAGTACTCTCTCACAGGTTCTAGCTTCTGGGAGAGAATTCGTGACATGTTACTCTTCAGATCCTGCGGGTGGATTTTTTCCGAAGAGTAAAGTCTTTCAAGTTGTTCATAGTTGGGCACCTCAAGATCTCCGCCGTACTTCGGATCGCGCTTCAACGTGAGCGGCTCTCGGTTTTCAAAGACGAGGATGCGATAGTATTCTAGTATCGGGTTTCCATCTATTACTTTTGGTGGACAGAACGCCTGCTGGATCTTCTTCCCAATCACCTCGGGCTCATCATGGATCAGAATGTTGTTCTCAGGTTTGCTCTTCGACATCTTTGCAGCTATTACCTGGTTCAGTTTAGGATCTTCATCGAAGCTGTCGCGTGGGGTACTCTGAACACCTGCGAGTCCGACGAGCATGGAAGTGTGAAGGCTGACCGGCTTGCCCCAGCCCAGTTTCTCCCCCGCCTCTCTGGCGAGCACGTGGGCCTTACGTTGGTCTATCCCGGCACATGCAACGTCCAATCTCATCTGGAAGATGTCCGCAGCCTGCATACATGGGTAGAAGATTGTCGCTGCATCGTTCTCTTTCGACTGCATGTCCCGTCCCATTATAGGGATCGCCCTCAGGACCCGTTGTGTAGTCGTTGCTCTCGCTATTCTGAGAACCTTCTCCCAATAGTCGGATCTCTCGGCAAGTTCAGAGGCCCAGATGTACTCGGCTCTGTTTTCCGGGACCCCCAGGGCCGTGAAACAATGCTTGTAGTATCGGCCTACCGTTCGGATCTTCTCGAGGTCGCCGCCGAATTTGTTGTTGATCATCGAATGCCAGTCGGCCAGGAAGATTATGAAGTGGAACTCGGCTTTGATCAGGTCTTGAATCTTGGAGGCACATACAAGACCTTGGCCGATGTGCATCATTCCGTGCAGTACACGCCTGCGTTCCGGAGCACTCAAACCCCCAATAGGCCCGAGGAGTCATCTTCTCCACCAAGAGCTTGTCTAGCTCAGACCTCTGGATTATCTCGACAGTCCCTCTTTTGACCAGCTCAAGACGCTGCTCTAGATTCATGCCCGCCTCCGGGAGCAAGTTGTCTCTGCATCTCGGCTAAAAGCCTCTAGACCATTCCACGTTCATTTCCTAAGATAGGTCGGGAAGGCGAGTTTCGCATTGGGGCCCTTCTTTCCAGAAGGGTTCCTTGTCGCCCGCGACACTAACACCAAAGCCTCACTGTGAAGATCACCGTCTTCTCTCGGCCCGGCTCTCTCGAGGCGGGCGTCTCGCGCTCGCCCTCAGCCGCGAACGATCGTTCCCGTTGTAATAACCTATTCTAGCGAAAATGAATAGTCGGGCTGCAGCCTTCTACTCCTAACGCACGACCTGAAGACCACCCAAAAGAAAACGGTGAAACTTCCATTTTGACATGAAAGGAAACCAGGGTAGAGTCTACTTGAGAGGAACGTACATGCTAGACCGAGACGCACCGATCCCAGGTGTCCCATGAACAACCTTCTGGTTCGTAATGGCGAATTCCCCGACGAAATGTCCAATCATCTCCGGCTTGATCTCGATGGAGACGTACTCCTTGCCAGAGTGTAACTGGAGATTCAATCCCAACATCTCAGGAATGACGATCATGTCTCTGACATGGGACTTGACGGGGGCAGGCTTACCGCCATTCTCTTTCCTTGACTGGCGAACATGTTCCATCAGAATTCGCTGTTCATTGGTGAGGCCTTTGAGGAGTGATCTGCGCTGTCGCGAGGGGAGAAGCTTGATGAACTCGTCCATCGACATCTGCTTCAGTTCGTCGACTGAATGGCCTCGATAGGTGAACTGTCTAGGCGCAGCTCTTCACCCGCATTGCGTTCCTGGGTACGACGTGCATCATAAGAATGTTCCTGGGGTCTATCGCGCTGAGCGGCGCTTAGCCCGTCCAGTCTGGCGGGCGGCTATGTTGCCCACCTTCCTTCCAGGAGGTGTATCGCGTCCGACAGTCGTAGGCTTTCCTGCGTGTTTGTGTCTGCCCCCTCCGTGAGGATGAGATGCGGCAATCATTGCTTGACCCTTGACTACGGGCCATTTCCGGCCTCGAGACTTTTGCAGGAACCACTTGGGGCCGGCTTTCAAGAACGGTTTCTCAGTACGACCTGCACCAGCGACTACTCCAATCATTGCTCGACATTTGTCGTTCACGTGAATGGTTCGTCCTGAGGGCATGCGAAGCTCAGTCCCTGATGGCGTGTGAGAGACTACCAGTGCAAAGCTCCCGGAGGAGCGTGCCATAGTACCTCCGTCTCCGGGACGTAGTTCGATGTTGCAAATCATTGTCCCTTCTGGGATCCTGCCAAGAGTCTTGATGTTCCCTGTCTCTGCCGGTGCTTCGCTCCCGATCTCGATGCTCTGGCCTACGTACATTCCCTCAGGAGCAGGAATGTAGACGTCGTTGTTGCTCCCTACCACTAGCCGGGCTAGAGGAGCTCCGCGCGCGACTTCGTGGAGAAGATCTCTGACGAAGCCAGTGCTATGTCCGTCTACCGAATTGTATCCCGTGGGATGCAGTCTTCGATGGGTGGGGGCTCTGAAGATGAAGAAGCCTCTACCACGTCTCTGGACCAGAATGTTCTTTCCCATGCTAGACCAAATCGCCCTAGAGTATTCCCAGTTTTACGGCCAAGTCAGAAGCCTTCGATTCAGGGCTTAGTTTGACGTATGCTTTCTTCTTTCCTTCTGGGGTTGTGAGGGTAAACACTCGGGAAACGTTTACTTCGTATAGTTCTTCCACAGCCCGTTTCACATCGTTCTTAGTTGCTCTGTTGTTGACGATGAAGGTGATCTTGTTTTCCCCTTCGATCAGTTTGACAGTGTCTTCCGACATCATCGGGTAGACAATCACGAGTTCGGATTCTAACCGGGCCATTTTTACTACCACTTCCTCTCTGCCAGTGTCTTAATCGCTGATTCGGTCCAAATGGTCAGCCTGCCAGGGTGCGTACCTGGCGCTAAGGCCTCAACACTGAGGTCCACAGCTCTAACTATTTCTAGACCCTCAAAGTTTCTAAGGGCCTTTCTAGCGTTCTTATCCTCACCGACCACAACTAGCGGTCCAACCGCATGAATCCTTGCTCCCGCCTTGATTCTTTTGCTCTTTCGAACCCGGAGGATGTCGTCCCAGACTCCGATAGATGTGAGGAATCGCTTGGCGTCAGAGGCTTTTGAAAGCTTCTCTACTTCATTGCTCACGACTAGCGGCAGTCTGCGATCTTCGTCAAACTTGTGGCCCCGATTTCTGACGACCTGGTCCGATGCGGTAGCCGCGATAGCTGCCCTTAAGGCCAGTCTCTTCTCCTTCTGGTTGATTTGTTTAACCAGTGTCTTCGATGTGACTGGTGGGAATGCCATTCTCCCACTCACTGTTCCGGGGGCGAATGCCGCGCTACCCGACAAGGGTCCGTGTCCGCCAATTCGTGGTACTCTTGATATTCCCCTCCCAACTCCGAACGATTCGGCTGTTGTTCTCTTTCCCGCCATCAGATTCCGTCCTTGGGGCTGGAAACCGTGGGATTGTTGAGCGATTGCCGCTTTTCTAATAACGTCCAATCTCAGGACTGTCTCGAAGACTTGGGGCAAAGGAACCTCTCCAGCTGATTTTCCTTCTACATCGAGAACCTGCGCAGTTTTGACCAAGTCGGTTCCCACAGAGATCTACGCTCCCTGTTTCGATGCGAGGTTGAACTGCTCCAGTTTTGGTGGTTCCCCTGTCGGATTGCCTCTGGCGGGGTATCGCAGAGCAACTAGCCTTCTGGCAGGCCCTGGAATTGTTCCTCGTAACACAGTGTATTCATTCTTCACTGGCCCATAACGTAGGAATCCTCCCTTCGGAGTAACGTCGGCGCCGTTATTTCCCATCTTCAAGATCTGTTTGTTATGCTCGGTTCTTTGAGCGAACCCCATTTGCCCGGCTCTGGGTACGGAGTACATTACGTAGTGTGGGTGCCATGGACCAATCGATCCGACCCCTCTGACCGTTTTTCTCGACTTGTGTTTGAGTTTCTTTATTCCCCATCTCTTCACTGGGCCTTGGATTCCCTTTCCTTTCGTGATCGAAATTACGTCGACCTCCCCTCCCTCTTTGAAGACCTCCGAAACCTTGATCTCCTTTCCGAGGATCTTTTTCCCGAACTCGAGCCGCTCCTGAACTGTTCCCCCATCGATCTTCACCTCAAACAGGTCAGGTATTTTCCTACCAATCGTTGTGTTTCGGGGCTGGCTAGAAACCACCACTCTCACTTCTGATACTTTGTTTGTTGACGGGCCAATCTTCTCCCATGCCTTAACGTCGTCAAATTTCTCGGGCATTTTGATTCTCCTTTGGAGATCCTTCGTCTGGTCGTTGGACCATACCTCTCCAACGGTTTGCAATCCACCATTGAGCGTTTCGTAGAACCGCAAGGCGGTAACCTTCAGAGGCGGAGTCTCGACTACCGTCGCAGGGAAAGTCACTTCTTTGCCATAGTTCAGGGAGCCCTGGCGATTATCGACCACGGTGACATGAGTTGTTCCCGCCTTGAAGCCAGCAAATCCCAAGAGGCGCGGCGGACCTTCGTAATCTGGCCAAAAACGAATTCTCGGCGCCCAGTGACTAGCCCTTCCACGAGGAAGATAAGCAAGAGACCCCCTTCTAGGAGCGCTATATTTTCGGTGACCCATCTACGTCTCCTCTAACAAGTTCAGTATAGACATCGTCGCAAGGATTGCTTCTTCTGTCCGGACTGTTTCTACTCCCTGATTCGGGATCATATTCAGGTTGAAGTCGACGACCTTACTGAGATCAGTTCCTTCCTTGGCGAGAATCTCAGGGACTCCTTCTGAAGGTGAGCCGAAGAGGACCAGTGGTCGTCGGGACAATTTCCACCGAAGAGTCAGGTCGTTGAGCATTTCGCGTACCTGTTTTCCCCCTCGAGAGGTCGAGATTGTCAAGTCCTGAGTTCTGCTCCTAATCAGTTTACCAAGCGTCAGATTGGTTCGAGTGACCTTGAATCCCCAATATATAGGTAACCGAGTCGGCTCAACGAGTTCTCCCTTAAGCTGTGGCGTTATTTGGACGACCCTTATGGTCACTCTCTCAAGTAGTTTCAACCTCGAAGAGATCTCAACTGCCGCTCTGAATCCCGCGTTTACGATTGAGTGGGCTCCCGATTCGATCACGAGCGCTTCGTGAATCTCGCCTATTCGAGGCTCTCCAACGTTTGGATGGCTAGGAATTCGTAGAGGGGGCAGTATTCCAGAAAATTGAAGATCCGGGTCTTGCTTGAACAACGCCTTCCGTAAATACTGAGGTGTTTCCTGATACGTGAGTAGCTTCTCTAGGAGATCCGCCTCCCTCGCTGAACTACTCCCGGTTTGGTCATAATAGACCACAACTTCGTCGACTCGAAAGATTGCCAGAGAGCGTGCGATTAGGCCAACCCGACTGGTCTTCTCTCTGAGATGCGGCACGTCCTTCGTAAACGATGAGGGAATTGCGACTGAGAGTCGTTGGGGTCTTCTAGGAACCTCCATCATAGGGTCACAAGGCTAAGACCACAAGATATTAGCCAATCTCGAGATCGAGAGTCCGGGTCAGGAAGACCAAAAGATGTATGTCGATTTGGACGATTTGAAGCTCCTTGCGAAGATAGATCCATCTAACATGGTGAGTGCGGTCGATCGGTTTCCCGATGTTTTTCTTCGCTCAAGAGACGAGTGGGACATTGTTCTCAAATCAAGATCCTCGATTCAAAGTGTCGTTCTGATGGGGATGGGAGGGTCAGCGAGTGCAGCGGACGTAGTCTTGGATTGGCTCAAAACGGCCTTGCCCGTTCCAGCGCTGGTCCATCGAGAACCAGGTTTACCTGCGTTTGTAAATGCGAGAACACTGTTCATTGCGATGAGCTACTCTGGTGAGACATCAGAGACGCTGGCCGCGTTTCAAGAGGCGAAGAACAGAGGCAGCGCCCTCATAGGGATTGGACATGGGGGATCTCTCGCCTCCTTTTGTGATCG
>Ga0209236_1001298_pt1 | contig 15061 bp, 11 predicted proteins | sample GraSoi013_1_40cm_FD_185819 | JGI IMG/M metagenome (GOLD analysis project Ga0209236, IMG submission 185819) | Grasslands soil microbial communities from the Angelo Coastal Reserve, California, USA - Sample 09_27_2013_1_40cm (SPAdes) (version 2) | ecosystem: Environmental > Terrestrial > Soil >... | reverse complement strand
AGATGTCCCCCCTCACCCTCCCCTCTCCCTCCGATGGGGAGAGGGTTTGAATGAGCTGCGCGAGCTTCACCGCATCCTTCTCCGTCGTCACAATCCGGTCCACGCCCGCCTGAGCGGCCGAGCGCCGAATTCTCCCTAGATCATCCTGTGAGTATGCGTGATGGTCCGCAAAGACGCAATGGTCCACGACCGTGGCCCCAACCGCCGCGAGCAGCCATCGGAAGGACTCTGGATTGCCGATTCCGCTCACCGCCAGCACCCGCTCGCCCTTCAGTACAGACGGCTCCACTGAGGTCGAGCCTCCGACCTGCACGACCGCGCTCGGCGCGAAATCCGTGATCCAGATCGGCACCGCCGGCGCCGCCGCGCGGACCGTGGCTTTGAGCTCGTCCAATCGCTGGGCCTGCGACGCACGTGTCACGAGCACCGCCGAGGCCCGCGCCATGGACGAGAGCGGCTCACGCAGCCGTCCTCGCGGAAGCAGATACCCGTTGCCGAACGGCGCGGCGGCGTCCACGACCAGAAGGTCCACATCCCGCCGCAAGGCTAAGTGCTGATAGCCGTCATCCAGGATCAGCGTTTCGATGTGATGGCGATCCAGCAGGTACCGGCCCACCCGCGGCCGGTCGGCGCCGACCGCGACCGGCACGCCTGGGCAGCGTTGCGCAATCAGAAAGGGCTCATCCCCACTGTCCCCCGGATGCCCACGCAGCGTGCGCCCGTCAGAGATCTCCAGGATGGAAGTCCTGCTCCGGCGCTTGTACCCACGGCTGATGACCCCGACCTTCCGGCCGCGATCCCGCAAGGCCGTGGCCAACGCGATCACGACCGGGGTCTTTCCCGTCCCCCCGATCGTCAGATTGCCCACGCTGATCACTCGGCAGGGCAGGGATTGCTGTTTCAACAGACCTCGCGCATAGAGCGACGCTCTCGCCCGCATCGCAAGACCGTAGAGGCGCGACAGCGGAATCAGTAGGGCAAGGAGCCACCCCGCCGGCGTCCGGTCGTCCACCGCAAGTAAGTGCTCCACCCGTTCGAACGGCAATATGCGTAAGTCATTCATCGTTAATCGTTATTCGTTAAACGGGTAATTCCATATTCGGGCTTCTGGTCAACTCTAACGATTAACGAATAACGGTCAACGTCCTTCGAGGACGTTCGCAATCAAGGCCACCGTGCGCCCCAACGCCCCCTGGTTCTCCAGCACGAGTTCATAGGCGGCCTTGCCCATCGCTTCCAGACGGGATCGGTCCAGAAGCAGGGATGTCATGGTTTGTGTCATTTCATGGGCGTCGCGCACCATCACGCCCGCGCCGCAGGCGCAGAGCTGCTCCGCCGCCTCGGCAAAGTGATCCATGTGCGGGCCGAAGACGACGGCCTTACCCCAGGCTGCCGGCTCCAACGGACTGTGTCCACCGACATTGACCAGGCTGCCCCCCACAAAGACCAGCGTGGCGTCCCGATAGAGCGTGGCAAGATCCCCCCGCGTATCCAGGATGACGACGCGCGGACCAGTGATCAACACGCCGCTGGCGCCGGGCAGCTTCGTCCGTCTCACAGCGGTGAACCCGCGTGACCGTACGGCTTTGACGACATCCTCCGCCCGTTCGATATGCCGCGGGGCGAGGACCAGCACCAGCGCCGGTGCGACGTCGAGCAGACGGCGGTAACAGTCCAGCACCGCCTCCTCCTCGCCAGGATGGGTACTCCCTGCTACAAACAACTCCTCGCCCCCCGTCAATCTGAGAGCGTGCCTGGAGATCTGACCAGGGTGGGCCTGCGCCGATGCGGCGACCTGATCGTACTTGAGATTGCCGGTCCGCACGACCCGCTGCGGCTCCACGCCGAGCTGGATCATCCGCTCCACATCGCGGTCGGTCTGCATGGCGCAGAGGGTAAACGCTGCCAGCACGCGGCGGAAAAACGGCCGGATCCGGCGATACCCGGCAAAGGAGTCGGTTGAGAGCCGGCCGTTCACCAAGATGACGGGGATCCGCCGCGCTGACGCCTCGCGCAGGAAGTTCGGCCAGAATTCCGTCTCGACCACCACGATCAGGTGTGGGTGGACCGCTCTCAATGCGGACCGGACCGACCAGCGGAAGTCCAGCGGAAAGTAGAGATGCTCCGCCTGCCCGGCCAGCCGGCGCAGCACTGTTTCCTTGCCGGTCTCGGTGACGGTAGACACGAACACGCGGGCGGCCGGATAGCGTGTCTTCAACTGTTGGACCAACGGGACCACCGCCGTCGTCTCACCCAGAGACACGGCATGCACCCAGATCGTCGGGCGCCCATCACGGCTTTTATCAAGGTCTCGGGGCAGCCAGCCCAGCCGCTGACGCAGGCCCGGGCGGCACCGCTTCTTGGCCAGCAGGACCGCCAAAATCACCGGCGACGCCAGGAGCAGGAGAAGATTGTAGAGAACGAACATAGCCGCTCGTTAAACGTTAATCGTTATACGTTAGTCGTGAATTCCTGGAATGACTACAGTTCCGTTTGACGATTAACGAATAACGGTTAACAAGTAACGTCCTCGACCGCGTGATCCGCCTCGTCACCGAGCTTGTTGAGCGCGGTCTCCACTTCCATCCGCTTCGATTCAAGCTGCACGCGGTCCGCGTCGCGCGGCACCCAGATCGGCTCGCCCCATGCACAGCAGGCCTGGCTGAACGGCAGCGGGACCTGAAACCGGTCCCAGCTCCGGAAGAGTTTTTTTTTGAGGCGGCGAAGGTCAGGGGGATGATCGGAAGCCCCGTCAGCTTCGCCAGCTCGACCACGCCGGGCTGCGCGATACACCGGGGCCCCCGGGGGCCGTCGGGGGTCACCGCCAGATCGCCGCCCGCGCGCCCCAGCCGCGCCATCTGGCGGAGCGCCCGCGCGCCCCCGCGCGTGGTGGAGCCGCGAATGGTGTCAAAGTCGAACCAGCGCACGATCCGATGGATCAGTTCGCCGTCACGGTGCTCGCTGATCAGGATAGAGAGCCGAGAACCTCCGTAGCACAGAGGCATCATGAGCTGGCGGCCGTGCCAGAAAGCGATGATCACGCCACGGCCGGACTCCCAGAACGCCAGGACGCGCTCGGCATGGAGCGTGCGAAGCCGCAACGTCCATCCCAGCACCCGGATCAGCGCATAGCCCAGAGGAGGCAGTATCGTAAGTTTCAGCCAATCCCACATATCCTTCACAACCCGTTAATCGTTCTTCTCCCCGTCATCCTGGAACTGCATCTGGTAGAGGCGCTGATAGGTGCCGCCACGCGCGAGGAGATCGTCATGGCGGCCTATTTCGACCAGACGACCTCCGGCCAGAACGGCGATCCGGTCGGCTCGCTGGACCGTGGAGAGCCGATGGGCGATCACGAACGTGGTCCGGCCTTGCATGAGATTGGCCAAGGCCATCTGGACCATGCGCTCCGACTCCGTATCCAGCGATGAGGTGGCTTCGTCGAGGATGAGGATCGGGGGGTTGCGCAGCAACGCCCGTGCAATGGCCAATCGCTGGCGCTCCCCGCCCGAGAGCTTCACTCCATTCTCGCCGATCAGGGTGTCGTACCCATTGGGCAACTTCACGACGAATTCGTGGGCATACGCAGCGTGGGCGGCCTCGATGATAGCCTCATCGCTGATCTCGTCTTTGCCGTAGCCGATGTTGTTGCGCACCGTATCGTCGAACAAGAGAGTTTCCTGGGAAACGATTCCAATCTGCCGCCGGAGCGCGGCCAGGCGGATCTCGCGGAGGTCCACGCCGTCGATGAGGAGCGCCCCTTCTGTCGGGTCGTAGAAGCGGGGAATGAGATTGACGAGGGTCGTCTTACCGGCGCCGCTGCTCCCCACAAGAGCCAGCACCTCGCCGGCCCGGACCTTCAATGAAATATCACGCAAGGCCCAGGTCTCGACGCCATCGTAGCGAAAGGACACCCCGCGCAGCTCCATCGAGGACTGCACCCCGTCGAGGCCACGCACGCCGGTATCGGTCGCTGCCTCGGTCTCGACATCCAGGACGGCAAAGACCCGCTCGGCGGCGGCGAGCGCCTGCTGGATGTTGTTGTTCGCTGAGGCCAGGCGCTTGATCGGGTTGTACATCAGGAAGACCGCCGTAAGGAACGAGAAGAACGTGCCAGGCGTCATCGCGCCGTGAATGACCTGGGAGCCCCCGTACCAGATGATCCCGGCCACGCCGAGGATCCCGACGGTCTCCAACACCGGCGAGGTGATAGCGGACACCTGCGTGGACTTCATCCAGGTCCGGAAGTAGGCCTGGTTGATCCTGGCGAACCGCTGGTCCTCGGTGGCTTCCCGCGTAAAGCCTTTCACAATCCGGATACCAGTCAGCGTCTCCTGCAAGGCCGTGGACATGTCGGCCGTCCGTTCCTGGCCGGTCGTCGCGATGCGGCGCAGCCGGTTGCCGAAACGGATCATGGGATAGACCGACAGCGGAATCACGACAATCGAGAGCAGCGTCAACCGCCAGTTCTGATAGAACACCACGCCCAGGAGCATCAGGAATGTCAGGCTTTGCTGGAAGAGGTCTTTGAGGATGCCGGATACGGCGTTCTGGATCCAGTTCACGTCGTTGATGACGCGGGAGAGCATACGGCTGGACGAGTTGCGCAGGTGAAAGCCGACCGGCAGGCGCATCAGGTGGCTGAAAAGCTGCTGGCGGATATCGGTCACGACCCGGCTTCCGACATAGACCATCAGATAGGTCTGTCCGTAGCTGGCCACGCCTTTGAGCGAAGACACCACGATCAGCGCGACCGGCAGGAGCGCCAGCCATGTCACGTTCCTGTTGATGAACACCTCGTCCAGCACCGGCCTCACGAGCCAGGCATACGCGCTGGTGAACGCCGCCACCAGCCCGGAGCAGACGACGGCCACCGCAAGCCGCACCCAGTACGGCCGGAGATACTTCAGCAACCGCAGGTACAACTGCATCAGACCCTCGCCTCAGCGCGATCAAGCTGCTGCAACACCATCGCCGCCGCGCGCTCGGAAGCTCCCGGGGGGCCCAGCAGCGACTTGACGCGGGTCATCTCCGTTCGCATGCGCTCCCGGTACGACGCATCGTCCAAGATGCGACGGGCCTCCTCGGCAAGCCGCGCAGGCGTGGCTTGGTGCTGGATCAGCTCGGGGATGAACCGCCGGCCGGCGACGAGGTTGGCCAGACCGATGCTGGGGACCCGGACCAGCAGACGCGCGAGCAGGTAAGTAAGCCAGGGCAGCTTGTAGACGATCACCATCGGGGTGCCGATGATGGCGGCCTGCAAGGTCGCCGTGCCGGAGGCGATGAAGAGCACATCGGCACCGGCCATCACCCCGTTCGGATCCCGCGCGACCAGGCGAACGTCCAGCCCGGCGCCCTCGCACAGGCGCTTGATCTCGTCCGGGTCCACCGTCTCGGCGACCGCCAGAATCACTTTGAGCGACCGTCCCCGGCCCTGCAACAGCCGCGCGGCCTCCAGCATGACCGGCAAGAGCGCGCGGACTTCTCCGGCGCGGCTTCCCGGCAGAAGGCCGATCACACACGCCTCGCGCGGAAGGCCGTAGGCGGCCCGCAGCCGGTCCCGATCGTAGGATGGCGCCACCTCATCCAACAGCGGATGCCCGACGAACGCGCAGGGAACGCCGGCGCGGCGATAGAGCTCCACCTCGAACGGCAGGATGACCACCACGTAGTCAACGCGACGCTGGATCCACCGCATGCGGCGCGGACGCCACGCCCAGAGCTGCGGCGCGATGTAATAGACCACGCGATGCCCGGCCCGCTTGGCCACGCGGGCGAAGTGAAAATTGAGCCCGGGATTGTCGATCAGGACGACGAGGTCGAGGGGGTCCCGTCGCAACATCCGTCTGATGGCGAGAACCCGGCGGGCCAGGGCGCGGACCGCGGAAGGCCCGGCGATTCCGATCACATTCAGGTGGCCGAGGCTCTGCACCAACTCGACGCCGGCGGCCTGCATGCGCGGGCCGCCCACGCCCAGAATCGAAAGCTCGGGGGCCTTGGCTTTGAGGGCGGCGGCGAGATTGGCGCCGTGCAGATCGCCCGAGGCTTCACCCGTGATGATGAGAATGCGTGCCGATCGCGTTGATGATGGCATAAGCCAGTTCCAGCGCAGCCGCGCCCTCCCGCCCTGAGACCAGCGGCTGGACCCCGTTACGGACCGCATCGAGAAAGGCCTCCAGCTCGAGCTTCAAGGGCTCCCGCCCGTCTCCCCGGACCTGCTCCGTCAAGACCTCATAGCGCCCCGAGGTGCCCATCGTCCGCCGCCCCACGCTGGCGGTCTGCTGCGCCAGATCGATGACCACATAGCCTTCAGGCTGGAGGATGCGGACCTCGCGGAGCTTGGACTCGGCAACCCGGTTCGCGCTGAAGGTCGCCACGCAGCCGTTCTGGAAGACGACGCGCGCCTGCGCCACATCGGTCGTGGCGGACAAGATCGAGACGCCACTGGCCTGGATCTCCCGGACCGGCGCGCTGATGAGGCCCAACACCAGGTCTAGGTCATGGACCATCAGATCCAGCACCACGTCCACATCCGCCCCGCGGGGGGTGAAGGGGGCCCAGCGCCGACACTCGATGAGCGTGGGCTCCTTGATCGCGCCCCGCGTCGCGCGAAAGGCCGCATTGAACCGCTCGATGTGCCCGACCTGCAGCGTCACGCCGCGGTCCGCCGCGGCAGCCACCAGGTCTCGCGCCTCCGCCACGGTCGCCGCCAGCGGCTTCTCCACCAGCACGTGGCGCCCAGCCGCCAGACACGTCCGTGCGATCACGTGGTGCAGGAGCGTCGGCGTCACGACGCTCACGGCCTCCACGTCGGGCAGTAGCTCGCGGTAATCGGTCACGGCTCGGCAGCCATGCCGGCCGGCAATAGCAATCGCCCGCGGCCGGTCCACATCCGCGACGCCCACGAGCCGGGCTCCGGCCAGCTCCGCAAAGACCCGGGCATGATGCTGGCCGAGTGATCCGACGCCGATGACGCCCACTCTGATTTTCTTCATAGCTATCGCTACTACCGTTATTCGTTAAACGTTATACGTTAAACGGTGGGCGAGACTCTGTTCTTGTCTTCACGATTAACGAATAACGATTAACGTTTAACGCTTTCACCAGTGACTCCAACAATCGCAATGCCGGCTTCATCGGCGGCCGCGATGGCCTCCTCTCTGTCCAGGAACACCGCCCGGCCGGCTTCAATGGCCAGCACCGCCGCGCCGCAGTCGGCCATCGCGCGGATGGTCCCCGGCCCGATCGCCGGCAGGTCGAAGCGGCGATCCTGTTGCGGCTTGAAGCGCTTGACCACGACGGCGCCCGATCGCGCCAGGCTGCCCCCGCGCCGGACCGCCTCATCCGTACCCTCCACCGCCTCCACGGCCACGACGACCTGGTCCTTCACCACAACACACTGGCCAATGTCCAGACGGCCCACCGCCCCGGCCATCTCCAACCCGAACTCGATGTCTCGCCACTCCCGTTTGGTGGGCGCCCGGCGGGTGAGCGTGCCCTCTTCGACCAGCAACCCGTCGAGTCCAAAGGTGGATTCCCGGATGCGGATGCCCTCGTCCTCCAGCTCGGACGCGATGGCGCGCAACAGCGTGTCGTCCTTGCGGACGGACACGCGGCGCAGCAGCGCGAGCGAGCGCAGATCGGGGCGGATGTCGGAGAAGAGATGCGTCTTCTTGACGCTGCCGACCATGACGGCTTGGCGCACGCCGTCCTGCTTGAAGGCCTTGATCAGCCGCTGGAGCTGGCCCAGCGCAATCCAATGGATCCGGTCCACGACCTTCTCCAGCGAGGGGTCGGCCTCCCCGGTCAAGGCCACGGCTGAGACGCGGTAGCCAAGTCGCCGCGCGTTCTCTGCAAACAGGAGCGGGAAGCGCCCGTTGCCGGCGATCAAGCCGATCCATTCTGTCCGTGCGTCCGGCATCTTTGCCCCTGCCGATCGGTCGGAGGCCGTCCTCACGTCGGCTCACTCCTCCTCGCGTTCATCCGAGCCCTTGCAGATGCCGCGCTTCGTGCCATCCAAAAACTTCAGCAGGACCTGGACATCCTCGGACGTCCCGCACTCGTCGCGGACCTTCTTGACCGCTTCGGCCAGCCGCAGGTCCGAGCGGAAGAGCGCCATATAGACCTGTTTGAGCCGCCGGATGCGGTCTTCCGAGAAGCCCTGGCGTTTGAGCCCGATGGTGTTCACCCCGAACAGCCGGGCGCGATACCCGCCGGCCGCCCGCATGAACGGCGGGACGTCCTGACCGACTGCCGAGCACCCTCCGATCATGCTATGGGCCCCGACGCGGACAAACTGGTGGATGCCGACGAGCCCGCCCACGATGGCGTGATCTCCGATCGTGATATGGCCAGCCAGGGTGGCGGCGTTCGCCATGATCACGTGGTTGCCGACGTGGCAGTCGTGGGCGATGTGCACATAGGCCATCAGCACGTTGTGCTCGCCCACGCTCGTGACCCCGCCGCCGAAGGCCGTTGCGCGGTTGACGGTGACGTACTCCCGCAGGATGTTGTGCGAGCCGATCCGGACGTAGGTCTCCTCGCCGTTGTACTTCAAGTGCTGCGGCGGGGCGCCGAGAGACACGAACGAATGGATCTGGCAGCGTTCCCCCACCTCGGTCCAGCCCTCGATCACGACATGCGAATCGATCCTGGTCCCTCGGCCGATGCGGACGTGCTCGCCGATCACCGTATAGGGCCCCACACTCACATCATCGGCCAACTCGGCCTTGGCGTGCACGATGGCGGTCGGATGGACCTGGGGGCTCATGGCTCGTCCTCCGGCGCGGCTGTCCCGTCCGTGACCATCGCCATCAACTCGGCTTCGCAGACGAGGCTGTCCTCCACATAGGCTTCCCCCCGCATCTTCCAGTAGGGATGGCGGGCCCGGAGGATGTCGACCACGAACCGCAACCGGTCGCCCGGCACGACCGGCCTTCTGAACTTGGCCTTGTCGATCCCCATGAAATAGACCAGTTTCGCCCCGCTCTGGTTCGCGGACTTGAAGGCGAGGACCCCGCCTACCTGCGCCATCGCCTCGATGATCAGGACCCCGGGCATGATGGGCCGCCCGGGAAAGTGGCCCTGGAAGAACGGCTCGTTGACCGTCACGTTTTTGATCCCGATCACCCGCTTCCCTATCTCCAGCTCCTCGATGCGATCCACCAGGAGAAACGGGTAGCGATGGGGCAGGATCGCCTGGATTTCGGTGCTGTCCAAGCATAGTCCCTGGCTGCGCTGCTGGCTCACTTTGCCCCCTTCGCATCCAACTCCTTGATCACGCGCTCCGTAAGATCGATCGAGGGATGGCTGTAAATGACAGGAGAGGCCGCTGCTCCATTCTCACTTTTATCCATGATAAGACTGAACTTCTCCTTATCGGCGATCCCCCTGACGACCTGTTCGACGTTCTTCTGGAACTCATCAAGAATTTCCTTTCTCTTGACCTGGACTTCTTGTTGAAGCTGGCTTGTCCTTCTCTGGTAGTCCGTAAACTTGCGACGTAAAGCCTCCTCTTTGTCCTTCTTGGCCTCAGGACTTAAGACCGCTCCCTGCTTGGCAAGCTCATCCTCCATTTTCTTGATATCATCTTCATAATCAGTGACGATCTTTTGTCGGGTCCTGACATACTCCTCTAATGTTTCCTTCGCTTTTTTCCCCAACTTAGCGCTTTCGAATACTTTTTGTGAATCGACGACGCCGATTTTAAGCTCCGCCCCCCACGCCGGCGCCCACACCGCCGTGGCGAGCGCGATCATCACGCCCAGAACCATGCTGCTCGGCTTCATGGACCTGTCCTTTCCATCTTTTAAAAAAGCGTGCCGACCGAAAACTCGAACTGCCCCGGCCGTTCCCCGGTCCGCGGGTGAAGATTAAACCCGTACGCCAAGCGCAGGGGCCCAAACGGTGAGATCCACCGCAACTCGAACCCCGTCGCGGGACGCAGGTTCAGGCTCAGCGACTCTCCATCATCGAACCCTTTGCCATAGTCGAAGAACGCCACGCCTTTCACCTTGAGGTCGGGCGCAATGGGGAAGATATAGTCGAAATTGAAGATGAGCTGCTTGCTCCCCCCCAGCGGGCTGAAATCCGATGCGGTAGGACCGGCCCGGCCGAAGGTGAAACCGCGCACCGTCTGAATGCCGCCCACGAAGAAGCGATCGCCCACCGGGAGCCGACTGCCAGATTCGTAAGCGTGCGCCACGCCGAGCCTGGCGCGCGGCGAGAAGACGGTGTCCCAGACGACGGGGAAATACCACACGCTGTCCCCCGTGGCCTTGTAGAAGTCGTTGGTCCCGCCCAGCGGGCCGCCGGCAAACTCCAGCGTGAACCCGTACCGCGCGCCGTTACTCGGATCGAGATAGAGGTCCCGCGTGTCGCGCGCAATGGCTAGGATGATCGCGTCGGTGGTCGTCGTCCCGATCTGCTGCTGGATCAACGGGGGAAGATCGGAGACGGGTACGTTGGTCGTCCCCCCGCCGCCTAAGAAGAGTTTGCTGGCAAGATCGTTGGAGATCGTCAAGCGCTCCCGGAGCAGGCTCACGCTGCCGCTCAGGTACTCCGAGAACCATTTGCCGAGCACGATGTCGCCGCCGATGCGTTCTTCGAAGTAGCTCACGAAAAACGTCTCGCGCGCATACAGATCGATCTGGCCCGACAGCGCCTCGTCGAACAGGTAGGGCTCACGGAACGTCACGACCCCCAAGGACCGCCGCTGGCCGAGCTGCCCGCGGATCTTGAGGAGCTGGCCTCGGCCGAAGAGGTTGCCTTCTGTGATGTCGGCCACGAGGCCCAACTTGTCCAGCGAGCTGAAGCCCCCGCCCACGCTGAACGTGCCGGTGGACTTCTCCTTGACCTTCACGTCCAGATCGACCGTGTTCGGATCGACCTGCTTCGGAATGACCTCGACCGTCTCGAAGTAGTTCAAGTTCTTGAGACGCTCGTAGCTGCGCTTCATGGCGGCAGTATCGATCAGCTCGGCCTCGTTGACCCGCAGCTCGCGCCTGATCACCTTGTCGCGGGTCTTGTCGTTGCCGGAGATGTTGATGGTGCGGACGCGAATCAGGGTCCCTTCCTTGACCTCGAAGGTGACCGCGGCGGTCTTCGAGCCCGGATCCGGCAGGATCTGGGGATTCACATCGGCAAACGCGTACCCCTTCGTGCCATACAGGTCCGTGACCCGCGTGAGATCGTCCCGGACCTCCGCCATCTTGACGACTCCCCCGGGGGTCAGCTTGCTGCCGGCCCGGAGTTCAGACTCCGAAAAGATCGTCTGTCCCTGGTAGCTGACCTTCGAGTACGTGAACTGCGGGCCCTCGACGACGGGGAACCGGACCGTGAACCACTGCTTGTCGGGGCTCAGCTCGACCGTCGGCGTCCCGACCTGGACGTTCAGGTACCCTTCATCCAGATAGACCTGGCGCAGCCGCTCCACGTCGTTGGCCAGCTCATCCTTCTTGTAGATGCCGGAGTCGTCGTACCAGGAGGTGAGCCAGAAGTACTCGCGGGCCACGAGCGCTTTCCTGAGCTTCTTCTCCGGAATGGCCTTGGCGCCGTCGAAGGCGACGGTCTTGATGCGGGCCCTGGGACCCTCCGTGATGAAGAAGGTCAGCGACTTCCGGTCAGCATCCAGGGACTTGATGACCGGCACGATGCGCGCACTGAAGTAGCCTTCATCCTCGTAGAGAAGCCGAAGGCGCTCGACGCTGTCTTTGATCTGTTGCTGGTCCAGGAACGACTGGGGGCGGACCGTCAGTTTTTCGGTCAGTTTCTCGTCCTTGATGTTGTCGTTGCCATCATAGAGGATTTCCGTCACGAAGGGTTTCTCCGTGACGACGAAAATCACCGAGACGCCCCCGGCCACCGACTCAGTCTCCACGCGGACGTCCTCGAAGTATCCCATCTGGTAGACCGCGCGGATCTGCTCCCTGATCTTCTCTGCGACGAACGGCTCGCCTTCCTTCAGCGAGATGCGGCCCCGGATGGCCGGCGCCTCGATCCGCTTGTTGCCCTGGATTTTGATCGCCTTGATCAGTTGAGCCGATTCTTGCGCGATGCCGATGCCCTGGCCGTAGGCCCAGATGAGCCCCACCCACATCAAGCCCCAGATCCCCAATAGCGTGGACACTCTACGGGTGGCCCTGCCTCCGAATAGCACAAGCCCTACCAGTGTTGGGCCGGAACGGCTCGCGCCTCTCGTGCGGCAAAGCGGCACCCTTCCCTATCCTCTCCCGACACACAGGTAGCCTCCGGCCATTCATCGAAGGCTTGGTTGAAACGTCGCAAAAAATCGAAGAAATTCTACAGATCGCCCCGCGAGAAGTAAAGGGAAAAAGCCGGTTGGAGCTCTCCCTGGTTCGCTTGACATTAGCTGGGACTGGCCCGTAGAATTCGCTCGATATGCCTTCTCGGAAAGTCTCCAAGGCCATCATTCCTGCCGCTGGCCTCGGAACCCGCTTCCTGCCCGCCACGAAAGCCTCACCCAAAGAGATGCTTCCGTTGGTGGATAAGCCCTTGATCCAATATGCGGTCGAGGAAGCGGTCAGCGCCGGCATTCAGGACATTATCATCATCACGGGCCGGGGGAAACGGGCCATTGAAGACCACTTCGACGTGTCCTTCGAGCTGGAGGAGAACCTTAAAGGAAGCGGAAAAGAGAAGTTGCTCAACGAGATCCGCAGGATTTCGGAGTTGGCAAATTTTTGTTATGTCCGCCAGCGGCACGCCAGGGGTCTGGGGGACGCGATCCTCTGCGCCCAACACCTCATCGGGAACGAACCGTTCGCAGTGATCCTCGGCGACGAGGTGATCGATGCGCCGGTCCCTGCCATCGGGCAGTTGATCGAATCGTATGAGACCTTGGGCACCCCCGTCCTGGGCGTGTACGAGGTCGAACCGGAGGAGGTGTCCAGCTACGGCATCATCTTCGCTGAACCGGCGGGGCCACAGCTCTTCAAAGTCACCGACCTGATCGAGAAGCCGTCGCAGCAGGAGGCTCCCTCACGGCTGGCCGTGATCGGCCGCTACATCCTGCCGGCGGCGATCTTTGCCGCGCTGGAGAAGACGTCGCCCGGCAAGAACCAGGAAATCCAGCTCACGGACGCCTTGCGGACGCTGGCGCGCTCGTCGCCCATGCACGCCGTACTCGTGAACGGCAACCGGCACGACGCCGGCGACAAGCTCGGCTTCCTCAAGGCCACCGTCGAGTTCGGCCTGAAGAACCCCGAACTGGGTGACCGGTTCGCCCGCTATCTCAAAGGACTCAGGCTCTAGGACTGGAATGGACGAGCAGGTTCAGAAGGACCCGTCGCAGGTGGAGATTCCTGAACGCCTCCCGCTGCTCCCGATCCGGGACATCGTCGTCTTCCCGTACATGGTCCTCCCGCTCTTCGTCGGCCGCGAGATGTCCATCAAGGCAATCGAAGCGGCGCTGGCCGGAAACCGGACCATCATGCTGGCCGCCCAGCGCTCGCTGGAGGTCGAAAACCCCACCCCGCAGGACATCTACTCCGTGGGCACGGTGGGCATGGTGATGCGGATGCTCAAGCTGCCGGACGAGCGGATTAAGATCCTCGTCCAGGGCCTGGCCAAAGCCCGCATCGAGGAGTTCGTGCAGACCGAGCCCTACTTCTCAGTCCGCATCAGGCAGCTTCCCGAGGTCAAAGCACAAGGCCAGTCCCTGGAGAGCGAGGCCCTGATGCGGACCGTGAAAGAGCAGCTCGAACGGCTCGTGAGCCTGGGCAAGGTCCTGATGCCGGACGTGATGGTCGTCATCGAGAATCTCCAGGATCCGGGCCGGCTCGCCGACATGATCGTGTCGAACCTCGGGCTCAAGGTGGAAGCCGCCCAGGAGGTCCTGGAGATCCAGGATCCGATCCCGCGGCTCCGGCGCGTCAGCGAGCTCCTGGCGGCGGAGGTCGAAGTCCTCTCGATGCAGCAGAAGATCCAGGCCGAGGCCAAAGGCGAGATGGACAAGACCCAGCGGGAGTACTTCCTGCGCGAGCAGCTCAAGGCCATTCAGAAAGAGCTAGGCGAGCTCGACGAGCGGGCCGAAGAGGTCGCCGAGTTCCGCAAGAACATCAAAGACGCCAAGATGCCGGAGAAAGTCTTCAAGGAGGCCGAAAAGCAGCTCAAGCGCCTTGAGAAGATGCACCCGGACACCGCCGAAGCGGCCACGGTCCGGACCTACCTCGAGTGGCTGGCGGAGCTGCCCTGGAGCAAGAAGACCAAGGACAACCTCGACATCAAGGCGGCCGCGAAGGTTCTGAACGAAGACCACTACGACCTGGAAAAAGTCAAGGAGCGGATCCTGGAGTACCTCGCCGTCCGCAAGATGAAGGAGAAAATGAAGGGGCCGATCCTCTGCTTCGTCGGGCCGCCAGGGGTCGGCAAGACCTCCCTGGGCAAGTCCATCGCGCGGGCGCTGGGACGGGAATTCGTGCGGATCTCGCTGGGCGGCATCCGGGACGAGGCCGAGATCCGGGGCCACCGCCGGACGTATGTCGGCGCCATGCCCGGCCGCATCATCCAGGGCATCAAGCAGGCCGGCTCCAACAATCCGGTCTTCATGATGGACGAGGTGGACAAGGTCGGCGCGGACTTTCGTGGCGATCCCTCGGCCGCGCTCCTGGAGGTCCTGGATCCGGAGCAGAACCACGCCTTCAGCGACCACTACCTGGGTGTCCCGTTCGACCTCTCGGAGGTCATGTTCATCACCACGGCCAACCTCATCGACCCGATCCTCTCGGCCCTGCGGGACCGCATGGAGATCATCGAGATCCCCGGCTACTCGGAGGAGGAAAAGCTCGGCATCGCCAAGCGGTTCCTCATCCCCCGCCAGTTGACCGAGCACGGGCTCACCGAGAAGCACATCACCTTCAGCGACCGGGCGCTCCACCGCATCATCAACGAGTATACGCGGGAAGCAGGCGTGCGGAACCTCGAGCGCGAGATCGCCGATGTGATGCGCAAGGTGGTCAAGAAGATCGCGGAGGGCGACGACCGGCTCTACACCATCACCCCGGCGTCCATTCCCAAGTACCTGGGCGTGCCCAAGCACCAC
>Ga0209236_1001293_pt1 | contig 15086 bp, 16 predicted proteins | sample GraSoi013_1_40cm_FD_185819 | JGI IMG/M metagenome (GOLD analysis project Ga0209236, IMG submission 185819) | Grasslands soil microbial communities from the Angelo Coastal Reserve, California, USA - Sample 09_27_2013_1_40cm (SPAdes) (version 2) | ecosystem: Environmental > Terrestrial > Soil >... | reverse complement strand
GAAGACGTCGATTTTGTTCTTGCGCATCAGCGACTGGACGCCCTTGTAGAGTTGATCGACGACGCGGGCCTTGCGGCGCTGCACGGCGAGCAGATCGACGGCGACGCTGTCGACGGTCAGCCCCAGTTCCCGGGGGTCTTTCAGGTGCTCGAGGAGCTCGGCGGTGTGCAGCATGGCCTTGGTAGGGATGCACCCGATGTGTAGGCAGGTGCCGCCGACCTTCTCCCGCTCTACCAGCGCGACCCTCAGCCCGAGCTGTGCGGCCCGGATCGCGCCGACATACCCGCCCGGGCCACTGCCGATGACGATGAGGTCGTACGCATCAGGCATCGCTGGGATGTCCTCCGTGCGTCTAGTGAATCAGATGCCCGGGCATCGTGCTGAGCGGTTTCCGCCCGGCAAACCCCTCCTGCGCCCCGTGCCAGTAGTGCACGGCATCTTCCCCCAGTCGCCAGCACAGGAAGTATCCTGTCCCACGGAATTGCGCCGGGAAGTCCACGAGCCCCGTCTGCGGGTCCCGCACCACGCAGCCGATCTCGTCGAGGCGCCGCAGGATCTCCGCCACTTCCTGCGCCTGGGCATCCAGGTCTTGCTGGCGCGCTCCGATCTCATCGAGCACGCGATTCCCGGTTTCCAGGCGCTGCCAGAGAATGTCCAGGCGTTCCTTTAACGGGATGCCAGAGGCGTGTAGCTCTTTGAGGCGGGCCAGCAGCGGCGCTACCTGCGCTAGCGTCCGGTTGGCTTCGTCGAGGGAAAAGTAGCGGATGGGCCGCATCGGCACCGAGTCCCGTCCCCACTATAGGGTCCGGCGCCAGACGCGTCAAGCAAAGCGGTCATGCCTGCCGACAGGCTATTTTCTGACGCGGATGCGCACCGTGTGGTATCCCGACGCACCATCCGGGAGCGTCGGAACCTCTCTGGCGTTCTGCACGACGCCAAGACCGTCCCGGGCGCGGACTTTCAAGGTGTACTCGCCGGGCGCGGTGGGCGTCCAGAGCGCCGCCCACAACACCCAGGTGAACGGCCCCAGTGGTGGCTTGACCTCGGCCGGCCGCCACGTCCCCCCGCCGTCGGTGCTGTATTCGACGGCCTTGATCCCGCGATCGCCGCCGTACGCCGCACCACCCAGTCCAATCTCAGCGACGGTCCCGGAGCGCGGCGCGACGGTAAACTCCGACATCGTCTTCACGACGGCTTCGTCACTCCACCCAGACGCCTCCCAGTATCCGCGGAAGTCGTAGTTGACGACCTCGATCTTGGTGATCCATTTAGGATTCTTCATCCCAAACAACCCGGGGACCAGTAGGCGGACTGGAAAGCCGTGCTTAGCCGGCAACGGCTCGCCGTTCATCTCGTAGGCGAGGAGCGTGGTGGGATGCATGGCGTCGGCGACGGGAATCGACTCGGAGTATCCGTCCGCACACCGGAACGCCACTTTGACCGCGGTGGCGGCTGGGCCTCCCGCGCGCATGAGGACGTCGCGTAACTGCACACCCTTCCACTTCGCGCTGCTGATCAGGTCGCCGCCCACCTCGTTGCTGATACACTCCAGCGTCTGCACCTGTTCGATCGCCGGCATCGCCCGGAGGTCCTCGAAGCTGAGCCGCACGGGCTTACTGACCAGGCCACCGATGTCCAGCGACCATTTCGCCACCTCGACAACGGGATCAAACCCGGGTGGATTCTTGCTGACGATATAGAACCGGTCGTTCGGCGTGATCTCCGACGGAAGCCCCTGGACGCGCGCGAACAGACTCTGCGCTGCGGCTGTGGCGCGGCGGAGTGCGATCTGCAGCCACTGCGCCGCGGCGCCGCCGGCGGCCGAAGCGATCACCACGGTCACGGCCCGAGAGAGGAGTTCGCGACGGGTCACTCCCCCGGATGGGGGCGCTCCCGCCGCGGGCCGGCGCGACATCGCCACCATCAGCACGGTATAGAGCGCGGCAAACAACACGCCGTAGGCGGCCAGTGCCAGCGGCACCGTGTAGGGATTCGCAGCCATGCCTTCGGCGGCCAGCCGTTCCGCGAGATAACGTGACGCGGGACCAAACGCCAGGACAGCCAGCAGCCCGGTGACGACGACCCATGCACCCACCAAGAGCCGCCCGGCCTTCCACCCGGCCCACCGGGCGATCACGGCTCCGATCAACCCCAACAGTACGACCAGCCCGGCGAGCATGCCCCAAAACGCCGCGGGCTTGGCGGCGAACTTGAGGCGCACGATCAGGAACGAGAACACCTGCAATGGAATAAGCCGCATCTGCCGTTCCCAGAGCGCGAGGGCCACCGCAGGGATACGATGCGTAAACCAACCGAAGTACATGGCAATCGCGACGAGGAGTCCGGCCGCGAGGCCGGCCCAAAACCCTGACCGCGTGGATGACATCGTCATGATGAGTATACCGCCTGACTACGCACGGGCGTACACGCGAACGCGGTGCAGCCCCGACGCGCCGTCCGGCAGCGTGGGAGCTTCATCTGGTGTCTGCCACTCTCCAGTGCCGTCCTGGGCCCGTGCCCGCAGCAGATACGACCCCGGTCCCGGCGGCGCCCACTCCACTGCCCACAGGACCCAGGTGTGAGGACCGAACACCGACCTGATCGCGGCCGGCAGCCAGGTGCGGCCGTCATCGAAGGAATACTCGACCGCGCGGACTCCGCGCTTGCCCGCATAGGCCACACCGCCCAGCTGCGTGGGCTGGCCCGTGGGGAGGATTGCTCCGGAGTTCGGCGTGGTGAACTTGGACATTGTCTTCACCACTGCCTCGTCGCTCCAGCCCCGCTGCTCCCAGTACCCTAGGAAGTGGTCGACGGGCTCGATGCGTGTAATCCACTTTGGATTCTTCATGCCGTACAACCCGCCGACCAGCAGCCGCGCGGGAAACCCATGCTTGGACGGAAGCCGCTCACCGTTCATCTCGTAGGCCAGCAATGTATCCGGGTGCAGGGCGTCGCTCATCAGGATCGCCGTGCTGTAGCCGTCCGCACAGTGGAACGCCAGCTTCCTGGTGTTGGTGTCTGCTCCGGCCATCTCCAGAATCGCGCGCAGCGGCACCCCTCGCCACTTCGCGTTGCTGATGAGATTCCCACCGACTTCGTTGCTGATGCACTCCAACGTATGGTCCCGCTGCACCGATGGCAGCGCGACGAGCTCACGGTACGTGAGCCGTAGGGGCTGTGTGCGGCCGGCGACCTCCAATCGCCAGAGCGCCGCATCCAGGTCTGGGTCGAACCCCGGCGGGTTCTTGCTGACGATGTAGAAGTCACTGTTGGGAGTGATCTCCGCCGGGAGCCCGCGCACGTCCACCCCTTGCGCCTGGGCGAAACGCCCCCCTCCGGCACGCAGCCACTGAGCCAGCGCCGGGCCTGCGAGCGCGCCCGCGGCCATGACCGCCGACCGCCGCAGAAGTTCACGCCGGGTCAGTGCGGGTGCATCGTGATCCGACCGGCTGGGCACGTCCGCGCTACTCCCAGGGGGAGGAGTAGCGTTCCTCCTTCCACGGGTCGGCATGATTATGGTAGCCGTTGCGCTCCCAGAAACCGCGCCGGTCTTTTGCCAGCAGCTCCACGCCGCGGACCCACTTCGCGCTCTTCCAGAAATACAGACGAGGCACCACCAGGCGCAGCGGCCAGCCATGCTCGGGCGTCAGGTCCCGCCCGTCGGCCCGATAGGCGAACAGCGCGTCATCGGACAGCAGATACTCCAGCGGGAGGTTGGCCTCGTAGCCCTGCTCGGCGTGCACCATGACAAACGTTGCGTCCGGTTTCGGCTTCGCCAGCGCCAGCACCGCTTTGGCCGGGACGCCTTCGAAGTTGACATCCAGCTTGCTCCATGCGGTCACGCAGTGGATGTCAGACCGCAGCGTGGTTTTCGGGAGCCCGACGAACTCCTGGTAGGTCAGACGCACCGGCTGTTCCACCAACCCCCAGATCTTGAAATCCCACTGTCCGGGATCGAACCGAGGAATGCTGCCGGCATGAAGCACCGGCCACTTTTCGGTCAGATACTGCCCCGGGGGCAATCGGTCTTTCCCGTCCTGGCGCGTCGCGCGTTCCTTCATGTGGTCCTCCTCTGCCCCTCACTATGCTACGAAGGTTGTGTAAAAGTCCCGTAAACCGAAGCAAGGGAGCACCGTCCTCGCTCCCCTGCCGACTCGCCTTCCCAGCTCGCCTACTCGCTGGGGGTTAAACCCGCTCTCCCAGCCCGAGGCCTTCTGCGTCCTTCTGTCGCTCTTTGGCGACCTCCACCAGCCACGGCGGGTCCTGGTAGACGTAGTCCTTGCGGAGGGGATGCCCGACCCAATCGTCGGTCATCATGATGCGGCGTAGGTTGGGGTGCCCGTCGAAGGTGATCCCCAGCAGGTCGTAGGCTTCGCGCTCGTGCCAGTTGGCGCCATCCCACACCCCGCTGACCGAGGGAATGTGGGCATCGTCGCGCGGAATGCGCACCTTGAGAGCAAGTTCCTGTCGTGTCTGGTGCGAGTACAGATGGTAGAGCACTTCCAGCTCGTTGCGGTCCGGCCAGTCAACGGCGCTGACGAAAGAGAGGTACGTCAGCCCGAACTCAGGATCCCTGGCGAGCGTCGTACACACGGGCAGTAGCTTCTCCCGCGGCACATAGACGCCTGGGGTCAGGTACTGCGGCGGCACCTCGTGCGCGGGACGGCGCGGCGCGGCCGGCGTACTCTCCGGCACCGCCGTACCCTGCTCACCGGACCCGGTCCCCGGTCCCTGGTCCCTGGTCCCTGCGGGTTCCGTGCCCGCCCGCGGGAAGAGTTCTACGTCGGGGAAAACGGCTTTCAGCTTTTCCGCCAGCGCCCAACTCATCTTCCCACCCCGGGCTTTACAAAGCTCCATTTCTCGCGCATCGATTCATCGCCTCACTTTCACGATGCCGGTGGCGATCGGTTCCTTGGGCGTGGCGCGGTGGAGGTCGTCCAGGTCATAGAGCAGGTTGGCCCGGTTGTAGGTACTGGCCTCGTAGTGCGGGACGAAGACAATGGCCTCCGTCGGGCAGACCTCCACGCACAGCCCGCAATAGCAGCACTTGTCCATCTCGATATCGAAACGCGTCAGCAGGCGGTCCTTGGCCTTCCCGGTCGCCTCGATATGAATGCAGCGATCGGGGCAGACCCGCTCACACTGGAAACAGATAATGCACTTGTCGTTGTCGGTCTCGGGGTCGATCGGCAGCGCCAGCAGGCCATGCCACCGCGGTGACACGTTCAGCTTCTGCAGCGGGTACGAGACCGTGACCTTGGGCTCGAACATCGCCCGCAGGGTGGATTTGAGACCGACGACCAGCCCCACCAGTCCCGCCACGATCCGGACCATCCGCGATCGCCTGCCGTCGGAGTGGGGCATCATCTCGGCGCTCATCGGTCCACGTCGGACAGCACGATATCGATGCTGCCCAGGATCGCGATCACATCGGCGACCTTCCACCCACGCATCATCTCGGTCAGCGCGTACAGATTGGAGAATGCCGGCGCGCGGATCTTCACGCGGTACGGCCTGTCGGCGCCGTCGCTGACCAGGTAGATGCCCAGGTCGCCGCGGGGAGACTCCGTGCGAGCATACACCTCGCCCTTGGGCAGCCGCAGCGTGACGGCCACCTTGGAGCGGATCTCCCCCGCCGGCAGGCGCTCCAGACACTGCCGGATGATGCGCACGCTCTGCCGCATCTCCTCCAGCCGTACCAGATACCGCGCGTAACAGTCACCCTCGGAGCGCACCGGGATGTCGAACTCCACCCGCTCGTAGACCTCGTAGGGATGGGCCTTGCGGACGTCATAGGCGAGCCCCGACGCCCGGGCCACCGGGCCTGAGGCACCCATGGCGATCGCCGTATCCAGAGGAAGCACTCCCACGCCCTGCGTGCGGGCCAGGAAGATCGGGTTCCCGGTGAGCAGCTCGTCATATTCCGGCAGCCGGTCCAGGAAGTAGTCGCAAAACTCCTCACAGCGGTCGGTCCATCCGTCGGGGAGGTCATCGAACACCCCGCCGATGCGGAAGTACACGTGGTGCAGCCGGCCGCCGGTCGCCGATTCAAACAAATCCATGATGCGCTCGCGCTCGCGCATCGCCCACAGGAAGGCGGTGAACGCGCCCAGATCGATGCCGAACGTCCCCAGCCAGATCAGGTGGCTGCTGATCCGCTGCAGCTCCAGCATGATCGTGCGGATGTACCGGGCGCGTTCAGGCACCTCGATCTTGCCCAGCCGTTCGCAGGCCAGGACCCATACCTCCTCGTTGGCCATCGCCGAGAGGTAATCCATCCCGCGGTCGACCAGCGCGATATTTTGGAGGTAGGTGCGGTTCTCCATCATCTTCTCGACGGAGGAGTGCAAGTAGCCGATGTCAGGCTGTACGTCCACGACGTTCTCGCCGTCGAGGGTGACCACCATGCGCAACACCCCGTGGGTGCTGGGGTGCTGGGGTCCCATGTTCAGCATGAGCTCTTCAGTTCTCAATGCCACGAGTGTGCATCCCTCCGCTGTCAACGTCTGTCGCGTCTCTTGCGTCCATCGCCTCTAGTGCGTCCGCCAGGGCTCACGCAAAAAACGCAATAGACGCGAGAGACGTTTCCGGTTACGCCTGTGTGGCCGCGGCGGCGGCTCTCGCGATCCGCCGGCGCAGGAACGGTTCCTTTTTGATCTTGTCCTGGAGCTTGAGGAAGCCTTCGATCAGCGCCTCCGGCCGCGGAGGGCAACCCGGCACGTAGACGTCCACCGGGATCACCTGGTCGATGCCCTTCAGGATCGAGTAGTTATCGTAATAGAACGGCCCCCCACAGGTCGCGCACGAACCCATGGAAATCACGTACTTTGGCTCGGGCATCTGTTCCCACAGGCGGCGCACGATCGGCGCGATCTTGATCGTGGCCCGTCCGGCCACGATGATGCAGTCGGCCTGCCGGGGAGTGGCCCGGGGGATGATGCCCATCCGGTCCATGTCGAAGCGGGTCGCATACGCCTGCATCATTTCGATGGCGCAGCAGGCCAGTCCGAAGGTGAGCGGCCACACCGAAGCGGCCCGCCCCCAGTTCAGGACTTCCTCTACCTTGGTGAGAATCACACCCCCGCCAGGCAGCGCGTCGATGACCTCCAGCGCCTTGTCGAGTGGCAACACCTGGCTGCGGGGGACGTATTGGGGCTCGGTGGGCACGCGTCATGCCTCCTCGTAGACAGCGCCGGGTCGCCTGTTGGTACGGCGGCGCGGCGGTGATGTCCTGCCCGAGGTCGTCGCCGTCCGCCTCCGGCTCTCACTGTGATGATACGGTCAGGAAAAATCTACGTCAAATCTCAATCTCTTCGAGCAGCGGGCATCGAGAGGCAATTATGTTAGTTGACACTTACGTAAGTCTATGATTAAATAACGGCCATGGAACCCGCGATGAAAGCGATCGCCGAGCCGCGCCGGCGCGAAATCCTGCGCCTGATCTGGGCCCGGGAACTACCGGCCGGACGAATCGCCTCGCACTTTGCGGTCACGCGTCCTGCGATTTCGCAGCACCTGCGGGTGCTCAAGGAGGCAGGGCTGGTGAGCGAACGCCGGGATGGCACGCGCCGCCTCTATCGCGCCAGACCCGACACCGTTGCCGAAGTGCGGCGGTTCCTGGAGGCATTCTGGGACGAGGGTCTGCAACGTCTGAAGCAGGAAGCGGAAGCTGAGGAGCGCCGAAAGCGGAATCGCCGCCGGCGGTAAACGAAACCAGACTCTGGAGGAGGGGATCCGCAGATGACGGTTGAGGAACGCAGCGCCATCAGGCGTGAGGTGCGTGTGGGGGCGAGGCCGGAAACTATCTTTGCCTTGCTCACCGATCCGGCCAAGTACGTGCGGTGGAAGGGTGCGGTGGCCACGCTGGATCCGCGACCCGGCGGGGTCTACCGCGTACAGTTCAACAGCCGCGACATTGCCCGCGGGACGTACGTCGAAGTGGTGCCCTTTCGCCGAGTGATCTTCACCTGGGGCTGGGAGGGGGGCAAGGAGGGTACCAGTCCCGTGCCGCCGGGCTCGAGCACCGTCGAGATCACCCTCACCCCTGATGGGGATGGGACGATCGTGCGGCTGGTGCACCGGGACCTGCCCGAGGAAGCGCGCGACAAACACATGCAAGGCTGGGAGTTGTATCTGAACCGGCTGGCGATCACTGCTTCAGGCGGCGACCCGGGGCCGGATCCCAACCAGGAGGCAGGCAAGATGTAAGGAAGAAATTCATCCTATCACGGAGGTGGTTGGAATGGGCAAGCCTGTCGTGCACTTCGAAGTCACGGGCAAGGACGGAAGGCGATTGCAGAAATTCTATGCGGATCTCTTCGACTGGAAAGTCGACGCGAACAATCCGATGCAATACGGGATGGTGAACACCGGCGCCAAGGGGATCAACGGGGGCGTCTCGGCCGCCCAGGAGGGCAGCCCGGGCGGCGTCACCTTCTACGTTGAAGTTGAGGACCTGGACGAATACCTCCGGACGGCTGAGCGGCTCGGAGGGAAGACTGTGTTGCCTGCCAGCGAGGTACCGGGGGGACCGGCGCTTGCGATGTTCGCCGACCCCGACGGCAACCGGATCGGCCTCGTCAAGGCCGGCACGATGAGGTAGGGTTCAGTGCGCGACCGGGGCCGGGCCGGCTTGTGCAGTCAAAGTGCGGACGGCCCCGGCGATGTGCCGGGCGCTGATTCCTGCGGCGTCCAGCAGTTCGTCCGGCGTGCCGGAACCGGGCATCGCCCGCACGGCCAGGATGTGCACGCGGGGGAACGGCTCCAGCCCGGCCAGCGCAGCCAGGACCGCCTCTCCCAAGCCGCCCTCGGGCCAGTGATCCTCGGCGGTAACGATCACTCCCGTCTCGCGGGCGGCCTGACGCAGCATCACCGCGTCGATCGGCTTGACGGAATACGCATCGATCACCCGCACGGCGAGGCCCACAGCGGCCAGCGCCTGCTGCGCCTGCAGCGCCTCATGCACCGTGATGCCGGCGGCCACGATGGTGGCCACGTCCCCCTCCGACCGTCGCAGCACCACGCTGCCACCAATCGGAAAACGCTGCTCGGGCGCGTACAGGACCGGCGTCTTCTCGCGCGTAGTCCGCAGGAAGACGACGCCGGAGCGATCGACCATCTGCACGACCAGCTGCGCGGTCTGATTCGCGTCGCATGGGTACAGCACGGTGCTCCCGCCAACAGCGCGCATCATGGCGATGTCTTCCAGCCCCATCTGGGAAGGACCATCCCAGCCGATGGACACGCCGGCGTGCGAGCCGACCAGCTTGACATTGGCCCGTGACACCGCCGCCATCCGGATGAAGTCGTAGGCCCTGGTGAGGAACGCCGCAAACGTGGAGGCAAACGGCGCGTACCCCCGTACCTGCAGGCCGACCGCAGAGGCGACCATCTGCTGCTCCGCGATGTACATTTCGAAGTAGCGGTCGGGAAAGGCACGGGCGAAATCTTCGGCGTAGGTGGAGTTGCTCACTTCGCCGTCCAGCGCGACCACATCCGGACGGGCGGCGCCCAGTGCTTTGAGCGCATCACCATAGGCGCGGCGGGTGGCCACGCTCTCCCCCACACGGTAGACGGGGACCTGCACCGGCTGTGCGGCCGGGCGCGCCGTCCGGGCCGTGTCGGGGCTGCGGACCTGCACAGTCAGGTGCCGTTCACCGCCGAGCTCCGCGATGGCCTGGACGGCCTGCTCTTTGGACATCGCCTTGCCGTGCCAGCCTTCCTTATTCTCGACCAGGCTGCTGCCCTTGCCCTTGACGGTCCGGGCGACGATCATCGTCGGGACGTCGGACGGTCCTTCCGCCTGCGCATACGCCCGCTCGATCTCCTCCAGGTTGTGGCCATCGATCTCGAGTGTCCGCCACCCAAAGGCCTGCGCCTGCTGTGCGTAGGCGCGGGTGTTCCATCCCAGCATCGTTTCGCCTCGCTGGCCCAGACGGTTCACGTCCACGATGCAGATCAGGTTCGCGAGCTTGTAGTGCGTGGCGTGCTGAACCGCCTCCCACACCGACCCTTCGGCCATCTCGCTATCGCCGGAGAGCACCCACACACGATAGGGAAGCTTATCCAGGTACTTGCCGGCCAGCGCGATCCCCACGCCGATGGCCAGCCCTTGCCCGAGCGACCCCGTGGCCACATCCACCCATGGCAAGACCGGGGTGGGATGCCCCTCGAGCCGGCTGCCGAACTTGCGTAGGGTCATCAGCTCCGTGTCGGTGATCGCGCCGGCGGCCCGCAACATCGCGTAGAGGAGCGGCGAGGCATGCCCTTTCGAGAACACCAGGTGATCGTTACTAGGATTCTTGGGATTGGCGAAGTCGTAACGCAGATGATCGGCCAGCAACACCGCCATCAGGTCGGCGGCCGACATCGACGAGGTGGGATGGCCGGAGCCCGCCTCCGTGGTGGCCCGGATACTGTCCACACGCAACTGCGCTGCGAGTTCGCGCCAGAACTCTTGTCGTGTCATCGAGTCCTCACTCAACCTCGCTTGTCGCTTTCGCCTCCACCTTGCCGCGAGCCGACTCGAATTCCTCTACCCCTTGATCCAGGGCCACCCAGGCCAGCGTCGCACATTTGATGCGCACCGGGAATTTGCGCACGCCTTGCAGCGCCATCAGGTCACCTAGTTCCTCTTCCGGAACTTCCTCCCCGTGCATCATCGCCTTGAACTGCCCCACCAGGGCTCTGGCCTCGTGCAGCGTCTTGCCTTTGATCTGGTCGGTCATCATCGAGGCCGACGCCTGGCTGATGGAACACCCCCGTCCTACGAAGCGCACGTCGGAGATCCTGCCGCCGGTGAGCTTCACGTAGACGGAGAGTTCGTCCCCACACAGCGGGTTGGCGCCTTCCACCGTGATGTCGGCGCCGTCAATGGTGCCCTTGTTCCGGGGACGGGTGTAGTGGTCAAGGATGACTTCGCGATAGAGGTCATCTAACGCCATTTCAGAGTCTCCCCAGTCTACACAGTCTTCCCAGTCTTCTCAGTCTACCCCGCAATTCACGGCTCGTCAAAATAGACCGGGCAGTAGACTGTGAAGACTGGGGAGACCGGGAAGACCAGGTAGACTTATCGTTTCGCCGGCGCCGGCCTGGGCGAGAACAGGTGACGCGCCACGTGAAGTCCACGCACCAGGGCGTCGATGTCACTCTCATTATTGTACAGGTACAGGCTGGCCCGCGTCGTGGCCGCGACACCCAGCCGTCGATGCAGGGGCTGCGTGCAGTGATGGCCGGCCCGCACGGCGATGCCTTCCTGATCCAGCACCTGCGCCACATCGTGCGGGTGCGCCACGTCTGTCGCGAAGGCCACCACCCCGCCCCGGCGGTCCAGCTGCCTCGGCCCAAAGAGCGTCACGCCCTCCACCTCGGCGAGCCGCCGCAGGGTGTAGTCGGTCAGGCGCTGTTCATGGGCCCGGATCGCCGCCATGCCGATTCCCTGCAGGTAGTCCACGGCTTCTCCCAGCACGATGCAGTCCGCAATGCTTGGGGTCCCCGCCTCGAACTTGTGCGGCGGGTCTTTATATGTGGATGATTCCAACTGCACGAGCATGATCATCTCTCCGCCGCCGTGGAACGGAGGCATGGCGTCCAGCAGATCATAGCGCGCCCACAACACACCGGCTCCAGTGGGGCCGCACATCTTGTGGCCGGAGAAGGCGACAAAGTCTGCCCCCAGGTCGCCCACGCTCACCGGCATATGCGGGACGCTCTGCGCGGCGTCGACGAGGACGGTGGCGCCGGCGGCGTGCGCGGTCATCGCGATCTCTTTGATGGGGTTGATCGTCCCCAGCACGTTGGACTGATGCGTGACCGCCACCAGCTTCGTGCGCTCCGACAGCAGGCGCTGGTACTCGTCCAACTGCAGGATGCCCTGGCCGTCGAACGGGATGAATCTCAACTTGGCCTGCTTCTCTGCCGCCAGGAGCTGCCAGGGGACGAGGTTGCTGTGATGCTCCATCTCGGTGAGGATGATCTCGTCGCCGGCGCGGATGTTGGCCCGGCCCCAGGCGTAGGCTACCAGGTTGATGGCTTCGGTCGTGCTGCGGGTGAAGACAACTTCTTCGGGCCGCGTCGCACCGATGAATGCGGCGATCTTCCCGCGCGACTGCTCGTACCGCATCGTGGCTTCTTCGGCAATCCGGTAGATGCCGCGGTGAATGTTGGCGTTGTACTCCTGGTAGTAGCGCACCAGTGCGTCGATGACCCGACGCGGCTTCTGCGAGGTCGCCGCGCTATCGAGATAGACGAGCGGCTTCCCGTACACGGTCTGCTTCAAGATGGGGAAGTCCTCACGAACCCGCTCTGCTAGCATCGAACTCATCTCCTCACCAATTTCTCCAACCGCGGGACTTGGGACTGGGGACTGGTCAACGTCGTCCTTCATCGCCCTGGCCAGTCCCGAGTCCCTAATCCCTAGTCCCGTCCCATCTTAAGCTTTGTGCGGCATGCCCCGGCCCCGCTGTGGAACGGGTAGGAGCAGCACGTGGCCATCTTCCACCTTCACCTGGTAGGTATTTACAGGGATCACCGCAGGCAGCGACAGCACCCGGCCGGTGGGAAGATGAAACCGCGACCCGTGCTTTGGACACGCGACGATCTCGCCATACAACGCCCCCTCCGCCAGAGACGCCTCCTCATGCGTACAGGTGTCGTCAATCGCGTAGAAGGTCCCGTTCACGTTGAACAGCGCAATCCGCCGCCCGTCCACCACGACAGCTTTTCCCGTGCCCGGGGGAATCTCGTCCGTGGCCGCAACCCTTACAAACTCCGCGGTGCGCTCAGTCATCGTCATAATGCCGGTTGCCGCTCTTCGCTCCGCACGGGGCGCCGTGTGGGGATTTCCCCCTTCCCGTTTCCGTCGGCGTCATCCGCCATCTTCTGGTCGATCTCCCGCTGCAGACGGGCTCGGAGGTCATCCAGCGGAACGCGATCCAGCAACTCGGCAAAGAACCCTTCCACCACCATCCGGACCGCCTGCGCCCGGGCCAGCCCGCGGCTCATCAAGTAGAAGAGGTGCTCCTCGTTGATCCGGCTGGTGGCCGATCCGTGCGTGCAGCGAAGGTCGTTGGCCATGATCTCCAGGTTGGGGATGGAGTCGGCCTTTGCTCCCCCCGAGAGAATCAGGTTACGGTTGGCCTGGAACGCGTTGGTCTTCTGGGCGCCGGGAAGCACGCGGATCATGCCCGAAAATACGCTGCGGGCCCGATCTTTCACCGCGTTCTTGTACAGCAGGTCGGACAGCGTATGCGGCGCGCGGTGCTCCTGCAGCGTGTGCAGGTCGAAGTGCTGCCGGGAGTCGCCAAACACCAGTCCTAACATTTCTGATGTGGCGCCCGGTCCATCCAAAATGGACTCGACATTGGTCTTCACGACCTTGCCGCCGAAACCGACCAGCAGGCTGCGCAGCTCCGCGTCGCGCGCCAGCACGGAACGGATGATCCCGATCTCGGCGACGTTGCTGCCCCACTCCTGCAGCGTCACTAGGCGGATCTGCGCCCCGTCGCGGAGGATCAGCTCAGTCACGGGGTCGGCAAACGCCTGGCCCTCGACGCGCCCGGGCCCCCCACCGTCGATCGATGAGCCGGGCCGATCCCCTGGGGGAGACGCGGCACACGTGATCAGGGTGACCTTGCTGTTCTGGCCGGCGATGACCAACAGATGGGGAAAAATCCCGACCCCATCGGCGTCGATCCAGGCCAGCGAGACCAGCGGCGTGGTGATCTCGACGCCGTCGGGAACGTACAGCAGCGCGCCTCCACTCCACAACGCCGCGTGCAGTGCACGGAACTTCGTCTCATCGGGACGGACACAGGTCGTCATGAAATTCTCGCGGATCAGGTCGCCTCGCTCGCGGAGGGCGGTGTGAAGATCGGTGAAGACGACGCCGCGCCGTGCCGCCCCGGCGTCCAGCTGAGACCGCACCCCCTGGGAGTTGCGCTGCAGCAGCAGCCCAGCCGGAGCCTGCCAGGCGTCCACCACCTGCTGCAGGCTCGCCGGCAAGGCGCCGGCGGGCGCGTCGGCAAACGGCCGGATCCCCTCCAGCCGGAACATCGTGGGGTCGGTGCGGCGCCAGTCCGGATCCGCGGGCGCAGGCCACGGCAGGCGCTCGAACGTCTCCCACGCCGCCAGGCGGAACTCCCGCATCCACGCAGGCTCACCGAGCCGCTCCGATAGCGCGAGCACGCTCTCGCGGCTGAACCCAGCCCGCGCGAGATGCGTCATCTGCTCCTGCATCGTCTCCTCCGCACCGGCACTACGTTGACGGATGAAATGTTGAAGGTTGGAGGGCAAAGGCGCTTCCCTTCAACCTCCAACCTCCTGCGCCATGAAACGCGCTATGCCCGATCAGCCAACCGAGCCCTCCATGCCACTATCCGACAGATCCTTCCATTTCGAGCGCGATCAGGCGGTTGAGCTCCACCGCGTACTCCAGTGGCAGTTCCTTGACGATCGGCTCAACGAAGCCGCGGACGATCATGTTCATCGCCTCATCTGCCTTCACCCCGCGGCTCATCAGGTAGAAGAGCTGTTCGTCGGACACCTTGGAGACCGTGGCTTCATGGGTGATGCTGACATCCTGCTCGTCGATCTCCATCGTCGGGTAGGTGTCGCTGCGGCTCTGGTCGTCCAGGATCAGCGCGTCGCATCGCACCGCCGATTTGCTCCCGTTCGCGCCTGGGTAGATCTTGACGAGCCCACGGTACCCTGCCCGGCCCCCGTCCTTGGCGATGGACTTGCTGACGATGACGGACTGGGTATGCGGCGCCGCATGGATCACCTTGCCGCCGGGATCCTGGTGCTGCCCTCGTCCAGCGAACGCCACGGACAGGATCTCCGCCTTGGCTCCGGGCTCCACCATGTAGACGCTCGGGTACTTCATGGTGATCTTGGAGCCGAGATTGCCGTCGATCCATTCCATCGTGGCATCGCGGTAGGCCACGGCGCGCTTGGTGACCAGGTTGTACGTGTTGGTCGACCAGTTTTGAATCGTGGTGTAGCGGCAGCGCGCCCCTTCCTTCACGATGATCTCCACCACCGCGCTGTGCAGCGAGTCGGTCGTGTAGATCGGCGCCGTGCACCCTTCC
>Ga0209236_1001288_pt1 | contig 15105 bp, 14 predicted proteins | sample GraSoi013_1_40cm_FD_185819 | JGI IMG/M metagenome (GOLD analysis project Ga0209236, IMG submission 185819) | Grasslands soil microbial communities from the Angelo Coastal Reserve, California, USA - Sample 09_27_2013_1_40cm (SPAdes) (version 2) | ecosystem: Environmental > Terrestrial > Soil >... | reverse complement strand
CTACGAAAGCCTAAAGTCTCCATTCCATGTTGGGGGAACGAGTTTCCTATGACAGAGGGGAAGCCAGCCCGCTTTGGTCTAGCTGAGTTTCGATCCTTCATCGAAAGACGACCCTGGTCCGTCTTATCTTGGTCAACCGGCCTAACCGCGCTTGCTTTCATCGTATTCTACGGGCTGCAGGCAACAACGAACCCCCAAGTGGGAATACAGTTCGTACAGTCAGAATGGCCTGATCCCTCGATCTTTCCCTATTTCTATGCGAAACCGATAACCTGGTTCGCTTACTTCAGCTTCGTCTACTGGGCTGCGGGCCTCGAATCGAACAAGGATCATTTCCTCAAGCTTTCCCCGAGGGTTCGAAACATGCTGTTCCTCGGCGCCGCCCTCGTGGCTTTCGCCTCGTTCTACGAGATTTTCTACAACTTCATGGTCTGGTTGGCTCTCGAAGTTCTAACGACTAATTGCTTACCATTCCCGTGCAACCCTGATAAAGTGGCAAGCATTTTCGACCTTAAGAGTCCTCTCAATCTAGTTTTCGCGACAAAGATTGTGACAACGGCTTTCGGCTTGTCTATGTACTCGCTATGGTTCCTTCACCGCGTGGATGTGGAGACGGAAAGGCGAAATCAGACGACGAAACTTGTTGAAACTGATGTGAAAGCCCATTTGGCTACCCCGTCAAGGAAACCTATAGAAATCGAAGCCGGTCTCACTGCCCAGCAACTGATAGACCCAACTGTAGACCAAACCTGAATCACTATGATGGGAAAAATGACCTTTTGGAAACCTATGACGTAGCCGTAATCGGAGCCGGTCCAGCAGGAGTGATGGCCGCGTGGAAATCAGCAGAGTCACACGCAAGGACTGTTTTGATAGAGCGGGAAGGTTCTCCTGGAAAGAAAGTTTGTGCCGAGGGAGTGTTGGCAGATGTTCTGACAGACGCAGAAGTTAAGCCGTCACCCGAGTTTGTAGCCAATGAAATCTCCGGGGCATTCCTCTACGCTCCAGACGAGGCGAAGAGAGTGAATGTTGGCGGCGAAGGCTACATCCTCGACAAACCAGCGTTTCTCAGGGTTCTTGCCAAACGCGCCGAAGGGGCAGGCGCGGAAGCCCGATACTCGACTACGGTGGAAAGTATCGAGCGACAAGATGGGGCGGTTGAAATCCAGGGCAAGAAAGATGGAGAGCCCACCTCCGTAAGGGCCAGAATTGTCATAGGATGCGATGGAACCGGATCTATCCTAGCTCGGAAATACTTTCCGCGGAAGAATTACCAGGCGATTACCGCCCTGCAGTACTCGATGACTGGATGCGAAGTCGAGGACGAGTCGAAACTGGAAATCTACGTCGGTCACGAAAAGGCGCCCGCCGGGTACATCTGGGTTTTTCCGAAAGGAAAAGGCGATGCGAATGTGGGCATTGGGGTAAAAGGTGCTGGCGCGAAGATGCTTCTCGACAAGTTCATCGAGAAACACCCCCGGGCTTTTGGATCCGCTAAGATAGAGCGGACCCTTGCTGCACCGGTTCCGGTTGGAGGAGAGGTCGAAAGCTATGTCGCTGACAACATGTTGCTTTGCGGCGATGCGGCCGGCCAGGTCATACCGTTGACTGGAGCAGGCATTCATACCGGGTTGGTGGCTGGAAAGATCGCTGGCGAAGAAGCAGCTATCTCAGCTCTTAGCGGAAATACATCGGCGGAGAATCTGCAACGCTACCGAGAGCGGTTTGACAAGCTGTGGGGGCAACGCATATCCAACAGTCTGAGAGCCCTGGACTCCTTCGAAAGATTCTCTGATAATGAGCTGAATATCATAACAGGACTCTTGGAAGGACAGGATCTGGTTGAGATGGCGAACGGTTTCAGTCCTACGAAGGCAGTAGGGCTGATGGCGCGACACCCACTTCTCGCGATGAAGGTCGCCTATCAACTACTGACGGGATAGAAGGCGCGACAAATGGGACCCGTAGAATCCTCACTGCTCTCAGCGATCAAAGAGCAGGGATGCATTCACCTATCACTAATTGATCCTGAGAAGTTGACAGGACGCCTATCAAGATCACTAGAGGATCTTCAAGGTTGGGGGAGTGCGGCGATTATGGTGGGTGGCTCCACGGTCAGATCTGTTGATCAACTCGATGTAACTGTGACGAAGATCAAGGAGCTAACAGATCTACCGGTCATTCTATTCCCGAACGGTCCCGCTGGCGTGAGCCGCTTTGCCGATGCGATATTCTTCATGTCGCTCCTCAACTCATCCACTCCTCGATTCCTAATACGTGCCCAGGCGAAAGGTGCGCCGTCTGTCAAGCGGTTCAAGCTCGAACCGATTCCGCTAGGGTATCTGGTAGTTGGAGATTCCAAGACCGCTGTGAGCTCTATCGGACGAGCGAGCAGAATTCCCTATTCCAAGCCAGAATTAGCAGCTGCCTATGCCCTTGCCGCCCAATATTTGGGGATGCGATTCGTCTACCTTGAAGCGGGAAGTGGGGCCGAACACCCAGTAGATACGAACATGGTCCGCAAGGTATCCTCGGATTTGGACGTTCCAGTAATTGTAGGAGGGGGGATTCGAACACCAGACCAAGCGCGTGCCTTGGCAAATGCGGGCGCCTCGGCCATTGTGACAGGAACTCTGCTTGAGCAGCAAGGACCGGGTCCAGTAAAGAGTATCGTATCCGCGATGAGACGCGCCTAGTGGATACGTCGTGACTCGTGAGGCCACTGGAGAAGTAGGTGGTACCGTTGGAGCATTCAATTTCATTCGGAGAGTAGGCTTTCCATCGACTCCTGAGGTCCTCTCCGTTTTCCTAACTCTGTCATTGCTTTCGTCGATTCTTGCCCTCCCTCTTGCGGGAGTGGGACTCCAAACTGCATTGCTCTTCCCCTTGATTGCGATCGTGATCCCGACCATCATCGGCGAGGCCCTGAATTCAACAATGTTTCTTCACGGCGACAAAGTTCTGAACTTTCGACGGCTCACTGGGCTTGAGATTCTATCATGGTTCCTTCTCTTGGTGGCATTGCCGCTCGCGGCGATAGCCGGGACGGCCGCTTCGAATACAGCATTTTGGGCTGATGGGTTCTTTATCGTATTGGCCTTGTCTTTGCCCATTCGATTTCTCACAATTGCCTCCATTTCATCGGTGTCGTTTTGGAAGAAATTCGTGGCCTCGGCATTGCCGCCGATTCTCTCGATCCGATCCTTTTCGATCTTAGGTCCAAGTGTTGTTGGTCTGACAAATGTTGACAGTGGTCTAATTATCCATGGAACAGCCGCGGTCTTGGTAGGAATCGTTCTCTCGGCTGCTGGCGTATCAAGGATCATACGGAATGTAGAACATTCGGGCACAGCGGAAGTTCGGGATTCCCCAATGACCCTCTTCAGAGTATTCCTCCAACACTGGCTCAAGTCTGACCCAGAGCCTCTGGAAAAGCGACTTGGCGCGTTGGGGAAACAGGGAACGATCGAGGGCTCGATGCTTGGCTTCTCTGGCGTGAAAGGAGCGGTTGGTTGTGTCGTGGTGTCGAACTTCCATCCGGGACCTTATCGTGACCTTGGAAGCGCAGGGCTCCCGTCCAGGTTGAAGTGGTCTATAGAAGGGTCGAAAGGCGGGATCTCGCTGGTACCACACGGGATCTCAAATCATCAATTGAACATCGTTTCCCAATCGGATGTGCAGCGAGTCATAGACAAGGCCCTGGAGGAATACCCTACCGCGACTCCAATTCGCGACTCCAGCACTATGGTCAGATCCAACGTCGACGAAGCTAAGGTATCCGGCCAGATCTTCGGAAATGTCGCTTTTCTCACGTTGACTTTGTCCCCCACAGACATGGAAGACTTACCTTCCGAAGTTGCCCAAGAGATCGAGCGAGAGGCGCAAGCACGGAGTCTAACAGCTATGGTTGTTGACGCTCACAATAGTCTGTCAAATCAAACCTCAATAACCTCTGAACAGGCACGAAAGCTTGTTGAGGCGTCAGTCAAAGTGTTGGACCAGTTGGCTCTCGCCCCAAGATCGCCGTTCAGCGCAGGGTCTGCTGCGGACCCTCTAGAAGAGTTTCGGCTGGAAGAAGGGATTGGTCTTGGAGGGCTTTCCTCGCTGGTTGTGCAGAGTGGGAACCAGATTGTTGCTTATCTGACCATAGATGGGAATAACATGCATACAGGAGTCAGAGAGGCGATACTGGAAGAGCTTGAAACAATCGGAGTAGCCGATGGCGAGATAATGACTACAGACACGCACTTGGTGACGGGGCTCGTGAGATCTAGTCTCGGATACTACCCTGTTGGCGCCCATCTAGACGTTGGACTGTTGACCCGGAAAGTGAGGGAAACTGTTCACCGTGCGATGGGGTCGATGGAGGAATCCACCGCGGGTTTCTCCAAATTCTCGATTGAAGTACGAGTGCTCGGATCGGAAACGTTCCAGACCATCACGAGTTTTGTTGGTCGCATTGCAAGACGAATCGGACGTCAATTCTTCAGGCTTGAAGCCCTAACTCTTGTTGTGACTCTGATTATCTTGTTCTTCCCGTGATTGCCATGGAAGTTGACGAGTCCCTTCACTACATGCAGCTTCCGCGAGAGGTTATCGTGGGTAAGAATGTTCTCGGCCGCGTTGGTGAGGTTTGCTCACGGCTCGGCTTCATTGGGACTGCGCTTGTGGTCTCGGGTCCCGTAACCTATCCCCTTGCGGGCGAGCCTGTTGCGAAATCGGTTACAAAGGCCGGGTTGAAGGTCGACCATGTTATCGTGAAGGAATCAACTGAACAAGTTGCAAACCATGTCGTAGAGACGATCAAGAAAGCCAAGGCCTCACTGGTCCTTGGCGTTGGCGGCGGGAAGGATATCGACCTGGCGAAACTCGCTTCTGCCAAGTCGAAGGTGCCTTTCATGAGCGTTCCGACGGCTGCAAGCCACGACGGAATCGCAAGTCCCTATGCTTCGATCAAAGGAGGTTCGAGGCCTTATTCGATTAGGGCGCAAGCGCCCGTGGCGATTCTTACGGATGTTGATGTTATAGCCGATTCACCTTACAACCTATTGGCCGCTGGCTGTGCTGATATCGTTGCCAAGTTCACAGCCGTTAAGGACTGGCAGCTCGCCCACAAACTGAAGAATGAATACTACGGTGATTACGCGGCCAACCTTGCTATGATGAGTGCTAAACTCGTCACCAAGAACGCCAAGGAGATTCTAAAACGAAATGTCGAAGGCGTCAAAACGGTCGTAGAGGCACTCATAAGCTGCGGCGTTGCAATGAGCATAGCAGGAAGCTCCAGACCATGCAGTGGGTCGGAACACTTGTTCAGCCACGCACTCGACATTGTGGCCGGTGAAACGAGTCTTCATGGTGAGAGAACAGGTGTTGGCGCAATCTTGTGCGCTTATCTCCAAGGATCTAACTGGGAAGCGATCCGAACGTTCCTGAAAGAGATTGGAGCTCCTTCGACCGCTGAGGAGCTTAAAGTCTCCCCTGAACAGTTGGTGCGAGCCCTGACGATGGCTCACAGTCTGCGTCCCGAACGATATACAATTCTCGGCGAGACGGGAGTCGCTGAGGCCGCTGCGGAGAAAGTCGCCCGGACCACAGGCGTCATTGGATAGCATGTTGAAGGCCTCCGCTCGAGCCTACGCGATTCAAGGGCTCGTGAAATACCACGGTCTCCGGAACGAGAGACTCCGACTGCCATTTCACGACAGCATATCCGTATGCATGAAAGCACTTCCAACTATCACAACGGTGGCGTTCAACCGAGAGTTCGCCGATGATCGTATCTGGATAAACGGCAAGTCGCCATCCCGAAAGGAACAGGATAGAGTGTTCGCGGTGGTTAACCGTCTCCGGCATTTGTCTCGTTTGGGGTCCTTGAAGGCAAGAATTGAGTCTAGGAACCCCGATGTCAAGGGCAAGGGACTGGGCTTCTCGTCCTCCGGGTTCGCAGCGCTGGGACTCGCAACGGCACGAGCATTGGAGCTAGGCATCAGAACGCCGGAGTTGTCCGAAGTTGTTAGATTGGGCGCTGGCTCTGCTTCACGGAGCTTGACCGGGGCCTTCTCCATCTGGTACGCGAACAGAAACGGTCGGTCTTATGCCGAGGAGCTTACATCTGCCAGCTCAATCAAACTAAGGACGATAATTGTTCCGATAGAGTCAGAGATCAAAACGGATAGAGCTCATGCTGACGCCGTCAAGTCTCCATTTTTCAAGCCCCGGCTAGCTTACCTTAGAAGTATTCTCCCACGGATGAAACGGGCTATCTCACGAAAGGACGTAGAGTCCATTGGACGGTTAGCCGAGGAGGATACACTAAACCTGCATGCAGTCACAATGACGGGTAGGGAGGGACTGGTTCTTTTCGATCCACTCTCAATCGACATCATCAGAGAGGTAAGAAGGCTCCGAACCGAAGAAGACCTTCCAGTTTGGTTCTCCCTGGACACTGGCCCGTCGGTTTTCGTCAACACTACGCGAGACGCAGCCCAGTCAGTTCGAAGGAATCTCAGCAAGATTACAGACAACGTTTTGGTCTCTGATCCGGGTGGACCAGCCGAGATCATCGACAAGCACCTTTTCTAACCACTCAATCGGTTTGAGTGCGCGAGAACAAGAAGCTCGAATGTCATCGCAGAAAGAGCCCACTGTTGGATTGACCGATGCCAAGAGTCTAGCTCCTCTACCAAATGCGAACAAGTATTCCCAGATCGTAACTCGCTTTGCCCCCAATCCTGACTTCGTACTGCACATAGGGTCTCTACGCGCTGTCTTCCTTTCTCACGACTACGCGAGGATGTACAAGGGCAAATTCATCCTCCGGTTTGAAGATACGGACCCTCGACTGAAGAAATCTGTTCTCGAGTATTATGGACAGATCGAGAATGACGTGAAGTGGCTGGGTTGCCAGTGGGACGAGGAGTACATCATGAGCGACAGAGTCCCGATCTACTACGAGTATGCAGAGAAAGCGCTTGGACAAGGATTCGCATTTGTTTGCACGTGTGAGCCGGACCAGTTTAAGGCGATAATCGAGTTAGGCCGAGCTTGTCCTCATAGGTCTAGGAGTCCTGCCGAAAATCTCGAACTGTGGCACACGATGCTGAGTGGAGGGATGAAGGAAGGAGAAGCAGTGGTCCGGGTTAAGACAGAGACGACTCACCCGAATCCGGCGGTTCGGGATTGGCCAGCTTTCCGAATAATCGATCCTGAGAAGTATCCGCATCCACGAGTTGGGTCCAAGTATCGGGTCTGGCCTCTCTACAACTTCTCTGCTGCCGTAGATGATCATCTGATGGGAATTACTCATATCATTCGTGGAAAGGAGCACTTGACCAACGCGGTCCGACAGACCTACCTCTACAAGCACATGGGTTGGTCATATCCTGAAGCGATCGAGTACGGTCGTTTGAAGATGATAGGCTTCAAGCTCAGCAAATCAGAGATGGTGAAAGAGCTAGAAGAAGGATTGGTCGATGGATTCGACGATCCCAGAATTCCGACGGTTGCGTCGCTCAGGAGGAGAGGATACTCGCCTGAGGCGCTGCGAAAGATCGTCCACGAGATGGGCGCTCGTCCGGTTGATGCGACATTGAGCTGGGACAACATCAACTCTACGAATCGAAAAGAAATCGATAAACTAGCTCACAGGTACAATTTCATCCCTAATCCAGTCCCGATGGACGTGGACCATGTCTCACAAGCGTTCGAAGCCCATCTGCCTCTTCACCCCGAACTTCCATCGCTCGGAAACCGGACATTGAAAGTGGTACCTCAGGAGGGTGTAGCTCGCGTTTGGCTCTCAGGATCTGATCTTCAGCTGTTTGAGAAAGCGAAGGTTGTGAGGCTCATGGAGCTGTTCAACGTAGAGATTCATTCAACCAATCCGGATTTGGTCAAGGCAACTTTTCACAGTCAGGAGTACGCGAAGGCCCGCGAGCTCAAAGCACCTCTAATACAATGGGTTCCCGGTGAACAACACATTTCGTGTGAAGTGGTTATGCCGGATGCAACAAGGACCAGGGGGTTCGGAGAGACAAACTTGCTGGGCGAGCATGTGGGGAGCATTATTCAGATGGTTAGGTTTGGCTTCGGCAGAATCGACTCCGAAGAAGAACCGCTAACTGTCTACTTTGCCCACAAGTAGTCCCGAACGTCCTGGTCACTCGCGTAGAAAACAAGAAAACCATCCTTTACCTAAAGTACCTCTGAAGTAAAATCATATATACTTCTACGCTCGACGAAGTATAGAGATGTTTACTTGACTGAAACAAAAGACGACATAAGAGAAGAACTCAGGGAGGAAATCAGGTCCCTGAAGGACGAAATACGGCACCAGGTTTCACAAGCTCTCGAGAGCTCGGGAACCGGTTCAATCAGGGTTGACCTCCACAAGGACGACGTGGCCCAATCCGAGCCCTCTTTCGTCGTCGTCAAAGACCTTGTCAGACAGATCCGCGAGAATGTAAAATCAAGCCTGGCTACGCGAGGAGAGATTGCCGTCGACGAACTTGTCGACAACATGCCCGAGACAACGGCGGCCGACCTCCTGAAGTCACTGGCGAATACTGACAGAATCAAGATGGCCAAGATGCTGTATTCTACGAGGAAGACTTTCTCAGACTTCAAGACGGCGACTGGTCTTGAAGCGGCTTCTGTTAACAACCACCTGAAGAGCCTCTTGAACATGGGTCTTGTTTCCCACAGCGACGAGGGGGGCTACGAGCTCACCAAGCGAGGGAGAATACTCGTCAGGACTTTAGCCCTGATGAGCGAAGCACTCGGAGGAGAGCAAATTGATTGAGATAGGACGAGACTCAGGACTGTCGCTGGCGACGAGACGAATCGCGGGCACGTTGACCGGCGTTTCAGGAATCCTCGCCCTCATCTGGGTCATTAGGGGACCGCTTGCAATCCAGCAGTATTCGCTTTCCTTACTTCTCGCCGGTTTCAGCTTGGGTTTCCTGGGCCGGGTCTTCCGCACAGAGACCCTCTCGGGACCGGGTAGAGCGCTTGTCAGCTTCCTCTGGAACCTCACCTGGGCATTTGTCGGAATCATACTGGGGATCTGGATCTTAGGCTGGGTGGCTTCCTTGCAGTCCGATGTCTTCCCAAGTGCCATTTCAAGCTGGACTCCCAGTTTTGTGGTTGCGGCGATCGCGGCCGGTCTAGGAGCATACGCTGGGCAAAGGCTGGGCCTGGCACGGAAGTGGCGAGCAACTCCTTTCATCGTCGCTGAAGGCAAAGGGCCGACCATGGAAGGAACCAAACTAACGGTGAAACAGGACACGGTGGGTATGCCGATCAGGCGAGAGGGACGAACTATCGGATGCGTTCTGATGGGTGAGGTTTCAACCACTTTCAAGACCCCGATGGGGACGGTGAGCGCATCGCTCCCTGCTCCGGTCACAACGGTAGGAATCCCATTCCAGGGGAAAACAACGACCAACGATGAGGTCGTGAAGATGACTGGAAAGTCGGCAAACCAACTGCTTGAAGAGACAAGTTCGCGAGGAGACGAGTTGGATGTTGGACGGATAAGGCTCCGCGACGGCTGCATGGGAGACCGATGGAAGATTGGTCCGCTCATATTCGACTGGGACGGGGAGGGCGAGCATCATCCAAAGGAGAGATGGCTGGCAAAGGGAACTGGTAACGCCTACATCACGACGAACGGTCACCGTGCAACGGCAAAGTGGAACGGGAGCTCCCTCTCTGTAGGAGATGGATCAATGGAACTCTCAGCGGGGTCAGACAGCTTCTCATATTCTCCCACCGAGATCAGGACGACATCCCCACTCCACACGCTCCGGGTCACCCAGGACAAGATCACGCTCGACATTCGAAAGTTCACACTGAAGGTCTCAGGTGGCACCGTAGTCTTCAGAACCGAGGACAAGACCAACAGAACAGAGTCGAAGGCGCTAGCCAATGACCTACGATCTCTACTAACCGAGACGGCGAAGAAGCAGGTCAGTGACGTGATGGAAGGGTCCCCGATCGACATTAGTGAGATGTTAAACACGACAGAGGAGGTACTCGCAAAATATGACTGAGGAAGTCACAATGACAACCGAACCAAAGCAAGTTGAGACGGGACAGATGAAAGCGATTGTCCGCGAACGATTCGGGTCACCGGACGTTCTTGAGCTGAAGCAGATAGAGAAGCCCTCTCCCGACGATGTTCGTGGAGTATTGGTAAAGGTCTATGCATCTTCAGTAAACCCAGCAGACCGGTATGACGTGAACGGGATGACGTTCGCCTTGCGGCTTGTTCTGCCCCTGTTTAGAATGAGTGTGGGAGTGCGGCGGCCTAAGGAGCGACAAGTCGGCACGGACATCGCGGGCAGAGTGGAAGCAGTTAACGATAATGTCACGCAGTTCAAACCAGGAGACGAGGTATATGGTGTGGGTTTTCATGGATACGCCGAATACGCAGTTGCTAAAGAAAACAGGTTAGCCCTGAAACCAGCAAATCGTTCGTTTGAGGAATCTGCCGCGGTTCCTATAGCAGGATTCACCGCGTTACAGGCTCTTCGCAATCATGGACACATCCAGCCTGGACAGAAGGTATTGGTTAACGGTGCGGGTGGCGGGGTGGGAACATTCGCAGTCCAGATTGCCAAGTCGTTCGGGGCAGAAGTCACTGCGGTGACCAACACGCAGAATCTAGATATGGTCCGTTCCCTCGGTGCAGACCACGTCATCGACTATACCAAAGAAGACTTCACCAAGAACGGACAACGTTACGACCTGATCTGCGACATTGCCTCGAATCATTCACCTTCTGCGTACAAACCCATACTGAATGCCAATGGAATCTGCGTCATTGTCGGTTTCAAAGATAAGGTCATCAGACGTCTGATCTATTTTGTGATACGTAGGCCGTTTTCAAGGGGAGACAAGAAATTCGCGTTCTTCGTAGCAAAATCAAATCAAGAGGACCTAGACTTTCTGAAGGAGCTTATGGAAGCAGGAAAAGTCGTGCCCGTTATCGATAGGCGCTACCAGTTGAGCGAAACTCCTCAAGCCCTCAAGTATCTCGGAGAAGGAAAAGCCCGAGGAAAAATAGTCATCACTGTCGCTGGTAAACAGGAACCGTCCGGGTCCGACTTGCACAGTCCGTCTTGAAGGAGGCATGGCGATGATTCTTGTCGTTGGAGGCCTGAATGGTTTCATAGGCTCCAACACAACAGAAGCCTTGGTTGATCAAGGCCATGACTGTGTGGTCACCCGGCACGAGAACACCGAGGTCCCCCGTTTCCTTCAGAATCACATCGATCATCACCGGGTGGTTATCGAGCCTGCCGACTCGACCTCGATCGCGGACCTACGAAAGATCGGCGAGAAACACAAGGTCGATGGCATCGTTAACGTCGCTGGAGGCTTCGCGTCAGGGGAGGGTCCGTTGCGCGGTCTCAGGGGATACTTCGACATGCTCGACGCCACCTTCCGAGTGGCGCAGGACTGGAAGGTCAAACGGGTGACCTTTTCCAGTACAGGTGGAATGTACCTCGGGCTCCAAGGAACAGTAAACGAGGAGGCTCCCATTTCTCTCCCAAGCATGTTCCCCATTCTAGCATACCAGAAGATTGTCGAAGTGGCCGCGGACCAGTTCGCAACGAAGACCGGCATCAGCACCATCTGCGCTCGACTAATGGGAATGTATGGTCCATTTGACGGTAATCAGCTCGGCCTCGAGGCGCGACTAGTTCATGCGGCCGTAAGCGGGAAACCGCCGAACCTTGAGAACGTGTTTTTCGGTAACGCTGAAGATACGGGAGATCTGTGCTACATCAAGGACTTGGCGCGCGCCATCGCACTGGTTCATACCGCCGAGAAGCTGCAGTATGATGTTTACAACATAGGCTCAGGCAAGCTCACTCCGAATAAGGAAGTGGTGGAAGCGGTCAAGAGAGTGGTCCCGAACTTCAAAGTCGATCTTCCTCCAGGACATTTCCCATTTCCACCGCTACCTCTCATGGAGACCAAGAGGTTGCAGGAGGATACGGGCTTTGCACCCAAGTTCGACATTCAGTCAGCCATTCGACACTATGTCGACTGGCTCAAAGCAGGGAACCCTAAGTAGCATCCTCATCTCAACGGGACGGTTCATATGCTACTCGTTCTGGCCCGTTCTTGTTTTATGTTTGGAATTAGCGTTTAGCGGATGGAATCTCGGGTCTGTGAGTCTGCGAAGAGCTGGACCCTTCCACAGCTCTGACAGACGAACGCGTCAAGGTGGAGGAGACCTTCTCCGAGTTCTGCCCAGTTCCCGAAGAGGAGATGTGCAGCACCGCTGGATCCTCCTGTCCTGAATGGAATGTCGCCCATGTCAGCCATGGCCGTGTTGCAGCTTGGACAATTTATGGCAAGACTTGTTTGAGTAGTCGACTCTGACAAGATGCTCCTTGTGGAGTAACGGCTAACCGAGGCTTAAGCTTTCGTCAGTGAAGGCCCAACAGCTCTCATTTGAGTAACGCTAGCCCTGCCAAGCGGGGATTCCCTAGTCGCCAGAGTCATCGCTTCTTCAGCAGTCTTCGTACTCACGTCAGCTTTCCGAGGAGAATCTCCCAGGAATAGATTTCGATAGTGCGAAGCACTCCGTCGCGCATCCAAGGGTCTTCGGCGAGTCTCTTTCGGAGAATCTCCTCAGTGGGCGCGTCAAGGATGAGCATGGCCCTATGTTTACGATAATTTCCCAGAGGACCACCCATGATCACGAAGCGCTCGTCGGCGAGAGCGTCCACGAACACGGCATGTTCCGGCCAGCCTTTCTGATCCCGCATAGACCGCTTTTCATCCCAACGGGGTCCCGCCTCCTCGATCACTACAAAGTAGGGCGTCTTTCCTAGCCCTCCCACGGAGGGAGTTCCAGCGCGCGCTCAAAGGCGGCGCGTTTGTGCACTGGTTCGCGATCGGCGTGTGAAATGATGACTTTCTCAAACGGAAGCTTCAGCAACTCCCTCATCGAGGGCAGCGCTCGCTTCTCATGCCACGGGGAACCCCATATCCGAAGGTCGCCTCCTCGCTCGGTTAGTCCATCTCCAAAGACTATCACTCGCTGCTCGGGCAGCCAGAGCGGCGTCTCAAGGCGTCCTCTTCCATCGTAAAGAGCAACAAAGCCCCCGGGAAGCACCATATCCGATTCGATCATCTCCAGCTTATTCTTCGGCAAGTCGTCGGGCCAGAAAAGCCTCGGACCGAAACCACGAACACCGTAACGACGGACAAACTCGTCGATGTCACGCACGTGGTCAGGGATAATGACAGCGGCCATGGTAGGTGGCCGGCTGTCTAGGCGCTTCCACAAATCTGTTGTACCTGTTTTCGGGACGAGGGGATCGATCACCAGTCTCTCGCCTCCCGACTCAACGTAGGTAGAGGTGACAATCGGCTGCCAGTCGTCGCCCGGCTTCCAGTGATGATGTTCCGCACGCCAGATCCACAGGCCATTTGCTACATCTCGAAGCTCGACCTTACTGGTCACGGATTGCATAACGTGTTTCTCTATGATCGCTCATAGAGTTAACATTTACTGAAAAGATGGTCTCGGGGGTGCCGATTAGCGCGAATTACTTACAACTAAGCTTCGATACAGCTAGGTGGAACCCTGCAACGAATCTGTCCATCTATTCAGATGGTTAGATTCGGCTTCGGACGAATCGATTCCAATCAGGAGTCAATGACGCGTACTTGCCCCCTTAGCAGCCAGTTCTGACTTAGTGAGCAGTGCTCCCGAATCCAATCTGAAGGTCTATTGAGTAGTGGTGACCAGAAATCCAGGTTACCGCGAACGTGAAGATGTTGCCGCGTCCCGTTACGACTTCAATTGTGTATTGACTTCCGCTCGTGAAAGTGAAGGCTGAACCATGGAGAGTGCACTGTGGACAACTCGAACCGATGCTGAACGTTGTAGTCGTAACGCCATTCGGTACTAGTGAAGGGCCGCTCCAGTTTGCGAATGTGTATTCGTTGCCGCTTGAGTCCGTGACATAGTAGCTTGTTAGGGTTGCAGTTTCGGTGCCATTGTTCTGAAGATCGACAGCTACCTGCGTGGAATCCTGGAATGCAGTGGAAGTCGAAGCTATGTTTTCCACGTGAGCCCCTGGTTCAGCAAACGTGGTCGTGAACTGGTTTCCGCACGATGTCTTGACTGGAATCCAGGTCTCGGAGTTAGGATCTTGGACTGTCGTGAATGTTCCGTTCTGTCCTGCCGCGATTGCTACGTCGATGCTGTACGACTGGGTCCCAAGTATGTAAGACGTGAGTCTCACCGCCTCTGATTGTGCGTTATGGACTTTGACTGTGTAGGTATAGGGTGTGGTTTGGCTTGCTGTGAAGCTTCCGGCTAGAAGGTTCGAGTTTTCAGTATTGCAAGAGGACGTGGGGGTTAGCTGAGGGCTGAGTGCTCCGGTTGAGAAGAGTGCGATTGCTCCTACCGCGATTGCGCTTACTAGTATTGCAATTGCCTTGGTATTCAGTTTTCATCCTTTTCTGGCTCATGAGCTTTACGTATTCAATCGTCATGTAACTGGGCACAGCCACCCTGTGAATCACGTCTGTCAAAAAGTCCGAGTCATTCGCCAACCGAAGAAGGATGAAGATTGGCGGAAAAGTGGACGTGTTTCCACAACCCAGTTGCTGCCTCGCGAATCTCGACTTTACTCGTCACAGCTTGCATGATATGTTTCTCCACAATCCCTCATCGAGTTAAGATTTGCTGAAAGGACAATTCCTAGCTTGTTGACTAGTGCGAATTAATCACTCGCCACCATCTAACCGGCATCTCCGGGTAGAAGTCCGCGCACAGAGCAGAAGCTTCTCATATCATCCAATTACTCCGTTCACAGGTCCCGATGTCCATGCTGGCTGACGCAAAATCGCTCTTCGGAGAAATCGTCGCATGACACCTCGCATCGTCCTTGCTGGCGGCAACGGCTTCATCGGTCGTCTGCTCGTGAAGAGCTTTGTCGCAGGAAACTACGAGGTTGTCATTCTCACACGCTCGCCTGGCGCAGGCGAGACGGCCATTCGCCAAGTCCGCTGGGACGGGCGCACCCTGGGAGATTGGGCCGTAGAGCTCGAAGGCGCCCACGCACTGAT
>Ga0209236_1001286_pt1 | contig 15113 bp, 13 predicted proteins | sample GraSoi013_1_40cm_FD_185819 | JGI IMG/M metagenome (GOLD analysis project Ga0209236, IMG submission 185819) | Grasslands soil microbial communities from the Angelo Coastal Reserve, California, USA - Sample 09_27_2013_1_40cm (SPAdes) (version 2) | ecosystem: Environmental > Terrestrial > Soil >... | reverse complement strand
TGCGCGTGGACGGGTCGCCCTCGTAGAAGATGAGCAAGGAATCGTTCACGCTGAACGTCTGCCGGTTTCCGAAGATCGGCGTCTGGCGCACGGTCAGCGTGATCTGACCGACCCCGCCGCCCAACGGCGGCGTGGCGCACAAGAACGAGAGCTGCCGCATCGCGCGCATCCGGATCGAGTCGGGCCCCATGGCGGTGATGTCGCCGTCCGCCGCGTCCAGCTCGCGGAACTCGGCCGGCAGAATGGCGGCCGCCGCGCGGATGTTCTGCTGCAGGTCGATCGTCTGCGTCTGCGCCAGGTACAACCGCTGATTGTTGACCAGGACCTTGTACACGGCGGCCGACACCAGGCCCAGGAGCACCAGCGCGATCATCAGCTCGATGAGGGAGAACCCTCGCCGGTTTAGAAGAGACATGAGATCTGAGTCTCCGTGCTGTCGGTCCGCCACTTGCCGAGCGCCGTCTGGTACTTGCTGCGCACCACGATCTGCCAGTGGGTCGCCGAGGTGGCCACGAACCGCCACGTGAGTGAGTCCAGCGGCGTCGACCCGCGCATCAACACCTCGCTCCCCCCCGCCTGCGACTTGCAGCCGGACACGCGCAGCATCTCGAGGCGCCGCTGGGCGTACTGGGCCGAGACCGCCGAGCGCTGGCCCCGGCCGATCATCCGCGTCACCAGCGCCGCCGACGTCACGAGCGCCAGCAGGCCGACGGTGAGCACCAGAATCGCGACGATGACCTCGACGATCGTGAACCCCTGTTCGCGTTTCACTGCCGCACCACCTTGCCGAGCGGGTTGATCATCACCGAGTCCTGGTTCGTCGTGACGCTGCCCGTGAGCCGCGCCACGGTGTTCGACGGAAAGGCATCCATGCTCAAGCCACGCGGATCGTATTGCACCGAGTCGCGCGACGCGCTCATGGTCACCTTGAATAGCGCATACAGGTCCTGGACTCCGGAGATCGTATCCACCGTCGTCGGGCACGCGGTGGTCACCCACACCGTGTTTCCCGTGAAGTGCAGCACGCTGCGGCAGCCCCGCTGGATCGCCGCCGCCCGCGCGGTGCCCGCCAGCGTCCCCAACGCGTCGCGCGCCGAGCGCACGTTGGTCTTGTCGAGCGTTTTCGAGATCGTCGGGAAGCCGATCATCGCGATGATGCCGATGAGGACGACCACGATGACCATTTCGATGGTGGTGAAGCCCGAGCGCCGCATGGCAATGCCTCCAGTTCGCAGATTATCCTTATCACGCCTCGTGCCACGGCGTAAGTCATTGTATTGCTGCATGTTATGTAATTGGACGGGGGCTCGGCTGTACTGCAAAAAGCTGCATAAGTGCAGAGTACTGCACTAGTCGATGCGGTATCGATCCATCTTGTAAAACAGCGTCCGGAGGCTCACGCCGAGCCGCTTGGCCGCCTCGCGACGGTTTCCGCCCGCCCCCCGCAAAGCAGCGGTGATGGCGTCGCGTTCCGCACGCTCGACGGCGTCACGGAGGGTGACCTCACCCCCGCGGTCCCCCTCGCCACGTTGTGGAGCGGGGGACAAGGGGCGAGGACCAACGAAATCTCCCGCCTCCAGGATCTCCTTGTCACTCAGCACCGCAGCCCGTTCGATGGCGTGCTCGAGCGAGCGCACGTTGCCGGGCCACGATTGTTCGCCCAGCCACTCGAGCGCCGCGTCGCTCAAGACCACGCTCCGGCCGAGCCGGCCGGCGAGCCGTGCCGCAAAGTGTCGCGCCAGGGGTGCGATGTCGGCCCGCCGTTCGGAGAGGGGGGACAGGTGAATCGCCACGACGTTCAAGCGGTCGAACAGATCGTGGCGGAAGCGTCCCCCTGCCGCCTCGGCGGCGAGATCCTTGGCGGTCGCGGCCAGCAGGCGCACGTCCACCCGCCGCGTCTTCTGGTCCCCCACCCGGCGGATCTCGTTCTCCTGCAGCACGCGCAACAGCTTCGCCTGGAGCGCGAGCGGCAGCTCACCGACCTCGTCCAGCAGCAGTGTGCCACCGTCGGCCTGCTCGAACAGCCCCGGGCGGTCACCCGCCGCGCCGGTGAACGCCCCTTTCACGTAGCCGAACAGCTCCGACTCGAGCAGCGTGTCGGGGATCGCGGCGCAGTTCACCGCCACGAACGGACCCGCTGCCCGGGGACTGGCCCGATGGATCGCCTGGGCGATGACCTCCTTGCCCGTGCCCCGCTCCCCGGTGATCAGCACCGTGGTGGGGTGCTCCGCGACGCGCGCCACGGTCTCGAGGGCCTGTCGCATGGCCGGGCTCTCGGCGATCAGGGCCCGCGCCGCGGGGCTGCTATCCAGCTGTGCTCTTAGTGTCGCGATGGTGTGGCCGAGGCGCTCCCGCTCCTCGGCCTTGCGCAGGGTGAGCACCACCTCGTCCGGTCGGAACGGCTTGGGTACGTAGTCGTACGCGCCCTCCTTCATGGCGGCGAGCGCCGCTTCCTCGCCGCCATAGGCGCTCATCATGATGACCAGGCCCGTGCCGCCGCCCCCTTTGTACGCGCGTAGGAACGCCAGCCCGTCCATCTCCGGCATCCGCACATCGCACAGCACGAGGTCGAACGACTCGGCGAGGGCGCGCTCGAGCGCTCGAGTCCCGGTGCCCTCGGCCGCCACGTCGTAGCCAGCGTCGGCCAGCAGCAGCCCGAGCGACTGGCGCAGGCCGGGTTCGTCATCGACGACGAGGACGCGGGTCATGCCGCAGGGAAGAACATCTTGAATGCCGCCCCTCCCTCCCGCGCCGTGTCCACCCACACCACACCACCCATGTCGTGCACCGCGCGCGCCACGATGGCGAGACCCAATCCGGTCCCTCGGCCCGGCTCCTTGGTGGTGTAGAACGGGTCGAAAACCTGCTCACGATCTTCGGGGGGTACCCCGGGCCCCGAGTCCGCCACGTAGAGGAGCACCCCCCGCTGGCCGGCGACGAAGTCGGTCCGGGCGGGGCGACTCTCGGGCCAGCGTGGAAACGTGGTCCGCTGCGGATCGCTCGCCCGTCTGGGCGAGGCGCGCCGGGATTCGTAAGCCCAGGCTCGAACCCCGAGAATCACGACGCCATCGCCCGCGGCGTCCACCGCGTTCAGGACCAGGTTCACGACCGCCTGCTCCAGGAGATGGGCGCGTCCGAGCATCCGCGGCAGGTCGGGTGCGACCTCGAGGGTGGCGCGGACGGGCTTCAGGGCCCCCTGCGCCTCGAGCAGACCGTACGCGCCCCGCGCCACCGCGGCGGCATCGAGCGGCGCGAGCGACTCTTCCTGAGGCCGCGCGTAGTCGAGCAGACCGCGCACGATGCGGTCGAGGCGATCGAGCTCGCGGGTCACGCCGCTGATCACCTCCGGGTCGGCCCCCCGGCGGCGCAGCACCTCCACGTAGGTCCCGATCGCTCCCAGCGGGTTCCCGACTTCGTGGGCGATCCCGGCCGCCAGCCGCCCGATGCTGGCGAGTTTCTCCGAGCGCACCAGCTGCCCCTGCGCATCGAGCAGATGGTCGGTCATGCGGTTGAGCCGCGCGGCGAGGGTGGCAAAGTCGCGCGTTTCCGCATCCGGCGCACGCCGACCCAAATCACCGTCGGCCACCGCGTCGGCGGTGGCGACCACGCGCTCCAGGGGCCACAGCACCAGCCGGTTCACGAGGTAGCGCCCGAACACGATGAACACGCCGACTTCCAGGGCGATCATGAGCATCACCAGCGCGAACGTCCGCTCGGGAGCAAAGCTCGTGGCGATCAGCAGAGTCGCCACCCCAACCAGCAGGGCGGCGGCGGCGAGGAATGAAAGGTAGAACAGCAGCTCGGTGCGGAGCGCTGGCTTAGCCGGCATGGCGCTGGAATAGGCATAAAAACGAAGCGGCGGGGAAGTCCCCGCCGCTCGTCAGATGACCGCAAGGTCGGCCGCTTATTGACAGGCGGGTGCGCCTTCCGTGACGGCCGGTGCCAACACCGCCGTGTTGATGAAGATCGCGCACGTCACCAGCGGGGTCGTCAGGTTGTTGTTCGTGATCGTCACGGCCCAGCCGCCGCTACCGGTCGCGAGGCCGACGACGCCGAGGTTGTTCCCGGTCGTGACGCAGAAGTTGACCGCACCCGCGGTGGGCGGCGTGGTGCACGCCGTGGTCGCGCTGTACTTGACCGAGTCGGCGAAGTACGCCTCTTCGGCGGTCACCAGGTTCCGAAGGTCCGACTTCATCGAGGCGATGTACGCCTTCGCCTTCGTGTTGGCGAACTTCGGGATCGCGATGGCGGCCAAGATGCCGATGATGACCACCACGATCAGCAGCTCAATGAGTGTGAAACCCTTGCGGTTCATCTGACTGTACCCCCGTTGAAGTCCATCTCATGACTACGCAAAACTGCTTGAAGCGCAATTTTCCACGGTAGGGAGAGGCAAGGGCCGTGCCTCGCGTCCCCTCATGCCACATAAGCTGCTGTGTAACAATCTCTTAGGCAGGCTAGGGGTGGCTCTTAGTACGCTCCACGACACCTGGTCCATGTGGGCCTTTTGCAAGGCACCGGGCTCACCGCAACGTCGCACATTGCGCCCTCATTGCGCCTCCACACGGGCCGCACGGGCCATGAGCGAGTCGGCAGTTCCCGGATAGCCGTGGGCACGTGCCATCGTCGCCTCGTAACGCAGGTACCCGGCGGCGCAGGGGCCGGAGCAGAAACGCTCGAGCCGGGCAACGAGCGAGTCGGCGGCGTGCGAGTCGCCCATGGCGAGCGCCGCCACGGTGCCGGTCGCGTAGACCCAGGGGTCGTACGGCGCAATGCCCGCGGCGATGCGGGCCGCGGCCAGCGCCTTGGCAGGCTCGTGCCGGTCGAGGTACACCCCGGCCATGCGCACGGGGCCGCCGTAGGAGTCCGGCGAGTCTTCGAGGATGCTTTGCGTCACAGCATTATCGTCGCGCCAGGTGGGGACGCGCAGCGCCGTGCGAACGCCCCCGAGAAGACAGAGCATGGCCACCACCAGGCGCACCCGCTCCGCGGGCAGGCGCGAGAGAGCGGCGCTCGCAACCAGCACCAGCCCGGCCGACGGCAGGTAGAGTGTGCGCTCGGCAACGTAGAAGCCCGCGGGATAAAGGAGGTTCGCCACGGGCAGCAGGGCGACGCCGATCCAGCCCAGTCCGAACGCCTCGAGCTTCCTCCCGCGCCTCCAGGCAACGAACAGCAGCGCACCCCACGCCAGGGCGCAGAACAGCCCGGCGGCGAAGCGAAGATCGAGGGGAGACGTCACCACGGTTCGCTCGTTCGGGGAATAGTCCACGCGCAGCGTGAGTGGAAAGACGAGCAGGCGCGCCACATCGGCGAGCGCGGCGACGGCGGTGAGACGTACCGAGAGCCATGATTGGCCGATGAACATCGGCGCGATGCTCATGTATCCGCCGAACGGCTGGCGCACCAACGTACGAACGGCGGCGTACGCGGCGCCCACCAGTACCCAGCCGACAAAAAGCGAGACCATGCGGCGCCGGTCGGGTCGGTCGAGACCGAGTATCCACGCCCACACGACCAGCGCGGGTGCGACCGCTGCGTTTTCCTTGGAGAGGAGTCCGAACGCCAGCGCGACGGCACTCCAGCCCGCATGCGCGCGACCGAGGGCGGCGTACACGGCGAGCACCACGAACACGGCCGCCATGAGCTCCGCCCGACCGACGACGTTCGCGACCGCCTCCACGTGTACCGGATGCACGGCGAACAGCAACCCGGCGACCAGCCCGCCCGACGTGTCCATCCAGCGCCGCGCAAGCGCCGCCACGGCCACCGCGACCCCGGCGTGCCACAGCAGGTTGACGGCGTGGAACCAAACGGTTCCGTCCACCAGCGCGTCGAGGGCGAACCCGGCAATCACCAGCGGCCGGTACATGTGACCGCCCAGCTCCGGCGTCCAGTACGGCGCGGCGAACGCCCGCCAGAGCCCCGACGGCTGCGTGACCAACGGATTCATCACGATGATCGGGACGTCGTCCAGCGCGAACTGATTCCAGAGAGCGCCGAGGTAGACGACGACGGCGCACAGAGCGACGGTGAGGTAGAGCCGCCTAGCGGTCATGGACCGGAAGCGGCGCCCTCCCGACGCGGGCGGCGAACGAGTCGGCCGCGACCGGGTAGCCGCGGGCTCGGGCGACCGAGGACTCGTACCGGTAGAAGAAGTCGCACGGCCGGCACACCAAGTCGACGCGATCGAGCAGAGAATCTGCCAGGGGGGCCTGCCCCGTTTCAAACGCCGCCTCGGCGCCCTGGATCTGAAGCCAGGGCAGCGTCACGTCGTAGATCTCGATGGCTCTTCGATAGGCCTCGAGCGCCTTGGCCGGCTGATGCCCGGTGAGGTACAGCACCACCATGTGGGCGGGCCCGGCGAACGAGCGCGGGGAATCCTCTAGCTCGCTGCCGATCATGGCCCGCGTATCCCGCCACACCGGAACGCGGAGCGCGGTGCGCACGCCCCCGGCCACGACCAGCAGGCTCAGGACCACCGTCAGCCGCCGCGTCTCGAGGTCCTTCAGCCACGCCCCGGCCGCCAGGGCGAGTCCGGCCGAGGGCAGGTACAGCGCCCGCTCCGCCAGGAGCACCCCGACGGGAACCACCAGGTTCGAGACGGGAAAGAGTGCGATCGCGATCCAGCCGAGCCCGAACGCCTCGACCCGGCGGCCACGTCGCCAGGTGAGCCACAAGAGCGCGCTCCAGGCGGCGACGCACAGCAGCCCGAGCGCGAATCGGGAGTCGAGCGGAGTCGGGACGAGGGTGCGCTCGGCGGGCGAATAATCGACGCGCAGCGTGAGCGGAAAGACGAGGAGCCGCGCGACGTCCGCGAGCGCCGCCACGGCCGTCAGCCGGACGGCGACGGGAGACGCGCCGAAGAACACTGGAGCGGGGTGGCCCACGAGCTCGTGACCCAGCACAGCCCAACGGACCACGCCGTACGCGAGCCCGACGGCGACCCAGACACCGGCGTACATGGCCATCCGTTGCCGGGACGGCCGCGGGGCCAACGCCATCATCCAGCCCCACACGATGAGCGCGGGCGCAACCACCGCGTTCTCCTTGCTCAGGAGACCCGCAGCCAGCGCGGCCGCGCTCCACCACAGGCGATCGTGCGCCAGCGCCGCGTAAACCGCTAGGATCGCGAACAGCCCGGCCATCACCTCGGCGCGCCCGACGATGTTGGCGACGGCCTCGACGTGGACCGGGTGCACCGCGAACAGCAGCCCGGCGGCGAGCGCCGCCCGCTCGCCGCTCCAGCGCCGCGCGAGCCACGCGACGGCCACACTCGCCCCGGCGTGCCACGCGACGTTCACCGCGTGAAACCACCAGGCGGCGCCGCCGAGCTGCCAATCGATGGCGTACGAAGCGAGCGGCAAGGGACGATACATCCCGCCCCCGATGACCGGAGGCCAGTACGGGCTCACGAACGCCCGCCACACGCCGCTGACCTTGAGTACCAGGTTGTTGAAGCGGACGATCTGATTGTCGTCCAGCGCGAATTGATTCCACAAGGCGGCGACGTACACGACCGCGGCACAGATGGCCACGGTGGCATACAGGCGCCTAGCGCTCACGCCATTTCCCGCGGGGCGGGAACAGGTTATAGCGAAGAATGTGGAACATCGCCGCCATCCCGTCGCGCCAGGTGATCTTCTTCCCCTCGGCGTAGGTGCGGCCGCTGTACGAGATGGGCAGCTCCCAGATGCGCGCGCCCGCTTGCGCCAGCCGCGCCGTCAGCTCGACCTCGATCCCGAACCGAGTCGCCGTGAGTGGCAGCCGCTTCAATAAGTCCGCACGAACCATCTTGTAGCACGTCTCCATGTCCGTGAGGTTCAGATTGGTGAACATGTTGGAGACGAGCGTGAGGAAGTTGTTCCCGACGGCGTGCCAGAAGAACAGGACGCGACGCGGGCCGCCCTGGAAACGGGAGCCGTACACGGCGTCAGCCCGTCCCTCCTTGATGGGCGCGAGCAGACGAGGCAGCTCGGCTGGGTCGTACTCAAGATCGGCATCCTGGGCCACGATCACGCTGCCGGTCGCGGCGGCGATCCCCGTCCTGAGCGCCGCACCCTTGCCGCGGTTCGTCGGGTGGTGGAGCACCCGCTGCACGAGTCCCGAGCCCGCCAACCCGTCGAGGATGGTGCCGGTGCCATCGGTCGACGCGTCGTTCACGGCGATCACTTCGACTCGCAGCGGGACCTGCTTGAGCTGCCGCACTGTGGCTTCGATCGTCGTCGCCTCGTTGTACGCAGGCACGATCACCGACAGCAGGACGTCGTCGATTGATTGCTGTCGCGACATCATCCCGGCACCTCGCCGATGGCGATGAGCGACTGACCGATCCGCCAGGGGAGCAGCCGCTCCAGCCGGAACAGCGGTACCAGCGCTTCGTACCAGCGCAGCGCTCCGGTGGGAATGAGCCGGCGGCGCAACACGCGACCGGCGACCCACCATCCCGGCACGCCGGCCAGGTTGAAATACTCGATATGGCGCAGGCGAAAGCCCGCTGCGCAAAGCTTCTCTGACAGCTCGGCGGGGACATACCGGCGGAAGTGTCCCAGCGCTTCGTCGAGGGTGCCGTACAGCGCTCGCAGCGACGGCACCAGGAGGACGAGCCGTCCGCCGGGCTGGAGCAGGTCGTGCATCGCACGCAGCGACGCGCGGTCGTCCTCGATGTGCTCCAGGACGTTCAGGCAGACGACGGTATCGAGCCGCTCGGCGCCGAGTCCGGGGCTCACCGCGGGCAGCCGCAGCTCCGCGACCGACACGTGCGGCCGCCCTGCGAACCGCTGGCGCAGCCGGTCAAGGTAGTAGCGCTCGGTGTCGGTGAGCACGACCCGCTCGCGGTCGACCAGGAGCGCCGACATGTTGCCGATTCCGGCCCCGATCTCGAGCACCCGGCGCCCCACCCAGGGGCGCAGCCGGTCGAACATCCAGCGATTGTAGCGGGGGGCCGCGGCCATGCGCTCGAGCGTCGCGGCCCCGACTTGATCCGCCGCCTCAGGCGGGGGGGACATCGCCTTCGTAGCGGCTCAGCTTACGATACAGGGTAGAGGGATCGATGCCGAGCACCTCGGCGGCGCGCGTCTTGTTGCCGCCCTCGCTCTGCAGTACCCAGGTGATGTACGCGCGCTCGATCACGTCGAGGGTCGGGTTCGTGTGCGGCCGATCGGCCACCAGCGGCTCGGCTCGACGCTCGGTGAGCTTGTCGGGCAGCGCCGCGAGATCGATCGTCGTCGCCTTGCTGAGCACCACGGCGCGCTCGAGGGCGTTCTCGAGCTCGCGCACGTTGCCGGGCCAGTCGTACGCGAGGAGCGCCACCTTGGCGTCTTCCGCCAGAGCCTTGGGCTGCTCGTCGCGCTCCTTGGCGATGCGGCTCAGGAACTCCTCCCACAGGATCTGGATGTCGTCGCGCCGGTCCCGCAGCGGCGGGAGATGGATGGCGATCACGTTCAGCCGGTAGTACAGGTCCGTACGGAAGCGGCCGCGCTTGATGTCTTCCTCCAAGTCGCGGTTGGTCGCGGCCACGACCCGAACGTCCACGGGAATCGGCTCGGTGCCGCCCACCGGGATCGCCTCCCGCTCCTGCAGCACGCGCAGCAGTTTCACCTGGGTCGCGGGGGACATCTCGCCGATCTCGTCCAGGAAGAACGTGCCGCCGCGCGCCGCGGCGAACAGCCCCTGCTTGTCCCGGACCGCACCCGTGAACGATCCCTTCACGTGACCGAACAGCTCCGACTCGAGGAGGCTTTCGGGAAGCGCGCCGCAGTTCAGTGAAAAGAATCCGCCGTCCGCGCGCGCCGACAGCTCGTGGATGTAGCGCGCGATGACCTCCTTCCCCGTCCCCGACTCTCCCTGGATGAGCACGGTGCTCTCGGTGGGCGCCACCTGCTCGGCGAGCTTCAGCACGTCCTGAAAGGCGCGCGACTTGCCCAGCGGCTTGACGAGCCCGGAGCGCTCCCGCCGACGGATCTCCTGCTTGAGCTGCTTGTTCTCGGCCTTGAGGAGCCGCTGCTCCGCCGCACGCCGGCAAATCGCGACGAGATCGTCGTTCGAGAACGGCTTCTGGATGTAGTAGAACGCCCCCTGGTTCACCGCCTGGATGGCGCTCTGGAGCGAGGCCTGGGCGGTCATGAGGATGACGGGGGTCTCCGGGTCCTGATCGCGCACCGCAGCGAGGATCTCGGTGCCCGAGACGCCCGGCATCTTGATGTCCGTGAGCACGATGTCGGGCGGGTTTCCTTTCAGCGCTTCCAGCCCCGCCTTCCCACCCTGAGCGGTGGTGACGTCGAACCCTTCCCCTTTCAACAGGATCCGGAGCACGTCCAGGATCCCCATCTCGTCGTCGACGACCAGAATCGATGGCTGCTGGCTCATGCCGCTTCCTCTTTCCGCCGGGCGGCGGGGAAGTAAACCGTGAACGTCGTTCCCTGCCCCGGCGGCGAGTCCACCAGCACCAGGCCACGGTGCGCATCCACGGCGCGCTGCACGATGGCGAGGCCGAGGCCGGTGCCGCCGACTCGACCCGTGACGAACGGCTCGAACAGGCGGGCCCGCAGGTTCTCAGGGATGCCCGGGCCGTTGTCGCTCACGGCCAGGGATACGGGAGTCTCGATGCCGGCGCCTCCAGGCAGCTCGTGCGCGGCGGGTCGTCCGGTGCGTACTACGACGCGGGCGCCTTTCCCCGCGGCCTGGACGGCGTTCAGCACCAGGTTCGACACCACCCGGTGCAACAGGTCCTCGTCGCCCTCCATCGGGGTCGGTTCGCCCTTCAGATCGATGACGGCGTCCTCGGGGCAGTCCGGGTGCTCGCGCACGAGACGAATCGCCGCGGCCGCCACGGTCCGCAGATCGAGTGGCCGGCACTCCGTGGCGCGCACCCGGGAGAAATCGAGAAACTCCGAGAGCAGACGCGACAGCCGGTCGGTCTCGCGCACCACGAGCGAGGTCAGGAACTTCTCGTCGGCGTTGACGCGCTTCGCGCGCCCCAGCTGCTCCACCGACGAGCGAATGGACGCGAGCGGATTCTTGATCTCGTGCGCCAGGCTCGACGACAGCTCCGCGACCGCCTCGAGCCGTTCCGCGCGCAGGTGGAGCTCCTCGAGCCGCTTCGAGTCCGAGATGTCGGTGAAGATCGCCGTGACCCGAGGCTCGCCCGCCGGCTCGACATCCAGGGTCGTGGTCGTCACGCCGATCGGGAAGGTGCGATCGGGACGCCGCACGGTGGCTTCCACGCGCATCGCCCGCACGCCCCGCCGCGCGGTCGCCGTGATCGCGGCCCAGAACTCGGGGGCGATCCTCGCGAACTCCGGCATGATGGGCCGTCCGCGCCACTGACGCTCCTTGAACCCGAAGATCTGCTCGGCCGCCGGATTGCAATACAGCAGGTGGCCTGCCTGATCCACCGTCACGATCCCGGTCGGGACGCTGCGCAGGACGTCCGCCGCTTCCAGCCGGGCCTGGCGCAGCTCCCCCGCCAGCGCCTCCCGCTCGGCCCCCATCACCGACACCCGGCTCGCGAAATACGCGGTCACCGCCGCTACGGCCGCGAACACCAGCAGCTGCAACCCGACCTGTCCCGTCATGGGCGTCGTATGCCCGAAGAACACGTCCGCGAAGTACACGATTCCCACGAGCGCCGTGATCAAGCCCGTGCTGGCCGGCGGCATCAGCACCGCCGTCACCGCGATCAGCGGGACGTACAGCGGCGTCAGGTCGCTCTGGGGACCGCCCGTGATGTGCACGACCGTGGTGATCAGCGCCACGTCGAACAGCGCCTGCCCGTACAGGAACGTCCGGCCTGGCGTGCGGCGCGACAGATGGGTGTACCAATAGGAAGCGATCGTCACTATGACCGCCGCGACCAGCACGAAGGACGTGACGAGCAGGTCGAGGGGAGCCGCAACCGCGAACTTGAGCGCCGCCGCCAGGTAGATCGCCCCGGCCACGCACAGCCGCCCGGCGTACACGGACCGCAGTAGACTCTGCGGGGTCGGGAGGACTGACCCCCGCCGGTCACCCACCAGCCAGGTCACGCGACAGCCGCCAGCCGAAAGTCGTAAGCCGTAAGCGGGTCCTCTCTGAAGACGGGCGCAAGCTGAAAGGTGTAAGCCCCAAGGCAACCGCAAGTTACGCCCCTTGCGGCGCTCGGCTTGCGGCTTGGAACTATTGTTGACGGTGTGGCAAAGTGCAAGAGCAAAAGCGCCGGTGCGGTTTTTACACCTCGAGTTTCGCTATTGTACGAGATGCGGCGCGCGCTGTGTGTCACGCTGTGGCTGACGGTCGCAACGCTCGCGGCTCCCGGTCGCGCGGCGGGCCAGGCCACCCTGACTCCAGCCGACTCCGCGATCCTCAACTCCCAACCGCTCAAGCGCCTCGTGCTGGCTCCGTCGTTGCTCCGACGGCTCAGTCTCCTGGCGGCCGGCCTCGACCGGGAAGTCGTCCTGTGCTTGCAGGGCACGGTCGTGGGAGACACGGCGCTGCTGAGGGAGTTCGCGATGCCGGACATCGTGCACTCCAGCGTCGACGCCGTGACACCGCTCCCCTGCCCGCCAGCCACGACGCTCGCGGTATGGCACAATCACCCGTGGGTGGGGCCGGACTCGAGTTTCGGGCTGAGGACGCCCGAGGACCTCTGCTCTCTCAGCCAGCCTGACCTGCGGACGGTGGTGGCGGACTCGATCCCGTTTGCCGTGGTGAGCGTCGGCCGAACGGCCCAGCCGATCGTGTGCTGGTGGCGGCGGGTACAGGCGGTGGTGAACCGCCACGTGAAGTTCCTGCCGCGATTCCCGCGGCAGTGGCTCGAGCTGCCGGGGCTCGGAGGAGCCGCGTCCGGCCCCTAGGCTGCGCCCGACGTCATTCCGGCGGCTGCACGATGATCTTGCCGCCGGCGCTGAGGCAGGTCAGCCGCTTGCGACCGGCCCCCCGCAGCCGCTCGGGAACGCGATGCGCGCGCAAGGCCGCGATCACGTCGGTCGCGGTGTGGTGCGCGACCACCTCCTGCGTGATCAACAGCGCTCCGCCCCCGTCCGCCGCCTGTCCCGAGCCGACGTGGAAGGTGTAGACCGGCCCCGTCCCTTCCCGTCGCACCTCGATCGGCACCGGCTGCAGCTGATCGCCGACCCACCCCAGGATGTCTCGAACCACCTGGTCGGCGCCGGGCGTGCCTGCGAGCGCGTGTCCCCGCAGCTTCGCCTCCTCGAGCGCCCCCCAGCGGGCGGCGAACCGGGCGATCGCGTCCTGTACCGTGGCGTCGAGCGACAGCCCGAACGGCATGGGGTCGTACGGCTCGAAGAACTCGCTCACGATGCCGAGCGTGAGCGGCAGCAACTCTTCCATCTGCCGGCTCACCGCGCTCCACACCGCCCGGTCCTCGGCCACGAGGCGGGACAGGAGGAACAAGCCGTAGGACATGTGCCGACCTTCGTCTGTCTGGGAGTGCCGGAGACCCTCGCGGAACCCGGGCATCGAGTCCCCCCGTGCGAGGGCGGTCGAGAAGACGTGATATCCGGCATCGCCGAGCACGCCTTCGCCGACCAGGCTGTAGGTCACGAGCGCCTCGGCCTGGGCGGCCGGGGACGGATCGGCCAGCAAGCGCTGCATCGCGTCGGGCAGCCGCTCGGCGAAGAGGTGCCGGAAGCTCGGGGTCTGATAGCGCTGGAGATCGCCGGATTGGCGGCAGACTTCATCGAGGATGCGCCGGAAGAACTCGGTGTGCTTCGCCTCGTCGGCGAGGAAGGTGGTGAGGAACAGCTGCTCCTCGAGGCGCTCTTCACGCACCACGGCCATGACGAGGGGCAAGAGGTCGCGGGTCATGCTCTCTTCCGCGGCCTGGAACAGGACGGTGAGGCGGAGCAGCACGTCGCGCTCGGCGACGGTGAAGCGCCCCCAGTCGTCGACGTCCTGCCGCAGGTCGAGGCTGCGCGGGTCCCACGCGCCGAGCCGTTTCGCCTCGTGGTACAGGCGCATCGGGACGGTGTCGTGGCGCAGCGTGCCGGTGCGGGCCGGCCTCGGCTCCCGGGGGCCTGCGGGGTCGGGGGCGATCATGTGAGGCGTTACTGCACCGCGTTCACCATGTCGAAGATCGGGAGATACATGGCGATGACCATGCCGCCCACGATGACGCCGAGCACCACGATCATGACCGGCTCCATGAGCGACAGCAGGGCGCTCACCGCCGCATCCACCTCGTCGTCGTAGAAGTCGGCGATCTTCGAGAGCATCTCGTCCATGCCGCCGGTCTGCTCGCCCACGGAGATCATCGAGATCACCATCGGCGGGAACACTTTCGACTTGGCCAGCGGTGCGGCGATCGTTTCGCCCCCGGCGATCGAGGCGCGCGACTCCATGACGGCGTTGTGGATCACCATGTTCCCGGCGGTGCGCGCCGTGATTTCGAGGCCGTCGAGGATCGACACGCCGGAGGAGATGAGGGTGCCGAGCGTGCGCGTGAACCGCGATACGGCCGCCTTCCGCAGCACGTCGCCCAGCACCGGCGTCTTGAGCAGCATCGTATCGATCTGGAGGCGCCCCGGCGCGGTCTGGTAATAGCGGTTCAAACCGAAGACGCCGGCCCCGATGGCCCCGAGAATGAGCCACCAGTACTGGGTGAGCGTGTGGCTGGCACCGATCACGATGCGGGTCGGGAGCGGCAGCTGCAGGTTCACGGACGCGAACATGTTCTGGAAGGTCGGGATGACGAAGATCAGCAGCACGGAGATCGCGATGACCGCCACCGACAGGATGACGCCGGGGTAGATCATCGCGCCCTTCACCTTTCGCACGATCGCGTCGTTCTTCTCGAGGAACTCGGCCAGCCGGATCAGGATGGTGTCGAGGATGCCGCCCGCTTCGCCGGCCGCGACCATGTTGACGTACAGGTCGCTGAACGCCTTGGGGTGCTTGCGCAGCGCGTCGGCGAGCGTCTGACCGCTCTCCACGTCATACACGACCTGCCGCGTGGTGTCGGCGAGGATCTTGTTCTCGGTCTGCTGCGCCAGGATGTCGAGGGCCTGAACGAGCGGCAGGCCGGCGTTGATCATCGTGGCGAACTGGCGGGTGAACACGACGACGTCGCGGGTCTTGACGCCGCCGCCGAACTTGAGGTTGAGCTTGAACTCTTTGGG
>Ga0209236_1001284_pt1 | contig 15114 bp, 14 predicted proteins | sample GraSoi013_1_40cm_FD_185819 | JGI IMG/M metagenome (GOLD analysis project Ga0209236, IMG submission 185819) | Grasslands soil microbial communities from the Angelo Coastal Reserve, California, USA - Sample 09_27_2013_1_40cm (SPAdes) (version 2) | ecosystem: Environmental > Terrestrial > Soil >... | reverse complement strand
GCCACTGCCCGAAGTCCCGTCTCCGCCAAAGCTACCTCACGAACCCGCCGACGTCCTGCGAGCGCGGCACGAGGCGCAGGGGCTGCGGCTCCACGCGCGGACGGCGATGCCTGGCTGGCTGGGGGAACGCCTGGACGTGGGCTGGGCGATCGACGTCTTGCACCCGTTGGCAAATAATCCAGGTTAGAACAGCTCCGGTTCGCCTGGATAGGTCACCCTTCCATCCTCGACGCGTGCGAAGTCGCGCAACGCGTGGGGCTCGGCGCGCTCCGGCGTCAGGATGTGCAGCACCGGCTCGCCCCGCGCGACCAGCGCGTCGGCGATCAGCGAGCGATGGCAGCGCCACCACACGGCCTCCGCGCACATGATCGCGACGCTCTCGCGGTGTCCGAGCGACACCAACCGATCGAGCTCGGCGGCGAACATGTCGCTCTGCATGTAGTCGGCGTAGGCGCGGAACGAGGGGTTCTTCCACGCGCGGTTGATCGAGTCCGGCTGCTCGCGCCTGAGGCCGCCGAGGCCGGCGAAGTGGGTGTAGCCGAGACCGACCGCCGCGAGGGCGCCGGGCAGCGTGTCCACGTTGAACTGCGGGTGACGCCGCGAGCGCGGCAGCTTCCGGACGTCGGCGATCGTCGTCACGCCGTGGGCGCGGACCAGCGCCACGAACGTCTCCAGCGGGTGGGTCGAGTGGCCGACGGTCCACACGCGGCAGCATACTGTAAAATTCTCGCGGTGGAGAGCGTTCCCGAGCATTTCAACGCCGCGGCCTTCTTCGTCGATCGTCACGTGGCGGAGGGACGCGGCGCGCGCACCGCGTTCCGGTTCGCCGGCCGCGCCATCAGCTACGGCGCTCTCGCCGCCTCCGTCGACGGCTGCGCCAACGCTCTGGCCGCATTGGGCGTAGAGATCGAGCAGCGGGTGTTGCTGGTGCTCAACGACTCGCCGGCGTTCGCGGCGGCGTTCTGGGGCGCGGTCAAGCTCGGCGCCGTCGCCGTGCCCGTCAACACACTGATGACGCCCCAGGAGTACGAGTTCCTCCTCACCGACAGCCGCGCGCGTGTCGCGGTCGTCGAGGCGTCGGTGGCCGGACGACTGCTCGCCGTGCGCCATCGCTGCCCGTCGCTGCGCGCGGTGGTGGTCGTCGGCGGCCAGGGCCTGCCCGGCACCCACGACTTCGACGAGCTCCTCGCCGCCGCCAAGCCCACGTGTGAGCCCGCGCTCACGTTCGCCGACGACACCTGTTACTGGGGTTACACGTCGGGCTCCACCGGCAAGCCCAAGGCCGCCGTGCACTCGCACGCGCATTTCCTGGCCGCCGCCGACCTCGTCGGCGTGGGCGTGTTCGGCCTCGAGGCCGACGACCTCGTGTTCTCCGCCTCGAAGATGTTCTTCGCGTTCGGGCTGGGCAACAGCCTGTACTTCCCGGCGCGCGTGGGCGGCGCCTCCGTGCTGGTGCCCGAGCGGATCGACGCCGAGCGCGCCTTCGAGGTGATCGCGACGGAGCGGCCGACGGTGTTCTTCACGGTGCCGACGCTCTACGCGCGCATGCTCGCGATCGATGACGCCGAGCGCCGCTGGGACCTCTCGTCGCTGCGCTTCTGCGTGTCGTCGGGCGAGGCGCTGCCGCCGGCCATCTTCGACGCGTGGGCCGAGCGCTTCGGCCTCGAGCTGGTGGAGGTCGTCGGCTCGACGGAGGCGCTGCACGACTTCATCGCCAACACGCCGGGCGCGGCGCGCCGCGGCGCCTCCGGCCGCCTCGTGCCGGGCTTCGGGGCGCGGCTGGTCGACGACGAGGGCGTGCCGGTCGCGGACGGCGTCGTCGGCCACTTGCTGATCAAGGGGCCGACGACGTCGCCCTATTACTGGAACCGGCTCGACCGCACGCGCGCGACCATGCAAGGGCACTGGCTCAGCACGGGCGACATGTTCGCGCGCGATACCGACGGCTTCTTCACGTTCGCCGGGCGCTCCGACGACATGCTCAAGGTCGCCGGCCTGTGGGTCTCGCCGGCGGAGATCGAGGCGGCCCTCGTCGAGCACCCCGGCGTGCTGGAGGCAGGGGTTATCGGCGCGCCGGACGCCGCCGGGCTCACGCGGCCCCACGCGGTGGTCGTGCTCAAGGACGGCTGGAGCGCGTCCCCCGATCTCGCCGCGACGCTGACGGAGTTCGTACGGCGGCGCGCGGGCGGCCATCGCACGCCGGCGACGCTCGCCTTCGCCGACGACCTGCCGAAGACGGCCACGGGCAAGGTCCAGCGCTTCCGGCTGAGGCCGGGGTAACGTGCGCGTCGAGGCCGCGGTGAAGGCCCTCGGCGAGTGACGCGGTATCATGGACGGCCTGTGAGGAGACGGCCCGCGTGAAGATCAAGAAGCTGCTCGTCGCCAACCGCGGCGAGATCGCCGTCCGCGTGCTGCGCGCGTGCCGCGAGCTGGGCATCGCGACCGTCGCCGTCTTCTCGGAGGCCGACCGCGAGGCGCTGCACGTGCAGATGGCCGACGAGGCGTACCCGATCGGTCCCGCCCCCGCCACCGAGAGCTACCTCGTGGTCGACCGCCTCGTGCAGACGGCGCGGCGCGCGGGCGCCGACGCCGTGCACCCGGGGTACGGGTTCCTCTCCGAGAACCCGTCGTTCGCGGAGGCGTGCGCGGCCGCCGGGCTGACCTTCGTCGGCCCGCCGGCGGCGGCGATGCGCCGGATGGGCAGTAAGACGGCGGCCCGCCAGCTCGCGCGTGAGCTGGGTGTGCCGATGGTGCCCGGCGCCCTCGAGGCCGTGGCGAGCGACGTCGAGGCCGCCCGGGTCGCGCGCGAGATCGGCTATCCGGTGATGCTCAAGGCCGCCATGGGCGGCGGCGGCAAGGGCATGCGGCTCGTGAGCCGCGAGGACGACCTCACGGAGGCGCTGCGCGCGGCGCGCGCCGAGGCCGGCGCCGCCTTCGGCGACGCGGCCGTCTACCTCGAGCGCGCCGTCGCCGAGCCGCGGCACGTCGAGATCCAGATCCTCGCCGACGCCCACGACAACGTCATCCACCTCGGCGAGCGCGAGTGCTCCATCCAGCGGCGTCACCAGAAGCTGATCGAGGAGTGCCCGTCGCCGCTCGTGGACGCGAGCCTGCGCGCGCGCATGGGCGAGGCGGCCTGCCGGCTCGCGCGCGCCGCCGGCTACGTCAACGCGGGCACCGTCGAGTTCCTCGTGGACGCCGAGCGCAACTTCTATTTCCTCGAGATGAACACGCGCCTTCAGGTCGAGCACCCGGTGACCGAGATGGTGACGGGTGTGGATCTCGTGCACGAGCAGCTCCGCATCGCCGCCGGCGCGAAGCTCGCCCTCACGCAGTCCGACGTCACGTGGCGCGGCTGGGCCATCGAGTGCCGCATCAATGCCGAGGACCCCTTCGCGGGCTGGCTGCCCTCGCCGGGGACGCTCACGGGCCTGCGCGCGCCCAGCGGACCGTGGGTGCGCGACGACTCCGGCGCCTACGAGGGCTACACGGTGCCACGCTGGTACGACACGCTCATCAGCAAGCTCATCGTGTGGGGCGCCGACCGCGAGGCGGCGTGCGACCGGATGGCGCGCGCGCTGGCCGAGTACCGCGTCGTCGGCGTGCGGACCACGATCCCGGTGCTGGCGCGCGTCGTCGCCCATCCCGATTTTCGCGCGGGCCGGCTCTCGACGGGCTTCCTCGAGCGCGTGCTGCCGACCCTGCGCGCCAACGAGTCGCGCGTGCTGCCGATCGCGCTGATCGCCGCCGTGCTCGCGGAGTACGAGCGCGGCCGGCACGAGGCCGCCGCCCCGCCGGCGGACACCGCGCCGTCGGCGTGGCGCGCGGCCGGCATCCGCGGATGGAGCCGCCCGTGAAGTACGTCGCGACCGTCAACGACGAGAGCCGGGTGGTGGACGTCACGGGCACCGACGGCCGCTACCGCGTGGCCGTCGGGGACGACGTCTGGGAGGTGGACGCGCGCCTCGCCGCGCAGGGCATCTATTCCCTCTTGATCGACGGGGTGTCGTACGTCGCCGACGTCACCGATCGCGACGGCGCCTGCGTGGTCGAGGTGGGCGGGGAGTGGTACGAGATCACGGTCGAGGAGCAGACGCGCCACATCATCCGCACGCGCGGCGGGGCGGCGGGCGGGCCGCGGAGCCGGACGCTCACCGCCGCGCTTCCGGGTAAGATCAGCCGCGTCGCGGTGGGAGTCGGGGACGCCGTCCGGGCCGGCGACACGCTGGTCGTGATCGAGGCCATGAAGATGGAGAACGAGTTCAAGGCGACGGGCCCGGGGACGGTGGCCGAGGTGCGCGTGGAGGCCGGACAGACGGTGAACGCGGGCGACGTCCTGATCGTGATGGCGTGAGGAGAGCCGCGTGACGACAGATCGCTTCGGCAACGAGTTCGCGGCCGGGCTGCCCTACGCGCGGGGCGCGATCATCCGCTCGACGGAGGACGACTTCGTCAAGCTCGAGCGCGCCCGCCGCGTGATCGAGCGCCGCATCGCCGCGCGCGGGCCGGAGGCGATCTTCAACTTCTCCGGCCTCGAGCGCGCCCTGCCGATGGAGGCGTCGGAGCTGGCGGTGGCCGATGACGAGGTGGCGCCGGCGCTCGCGGGCGCGCGCGTGCGCGCGCTGGCACTGGAGCACTTGGGCGGCGACGCGGAGCGCCACGACGTCATGCTCTTCAACCGGCTGACGGCGGCGACGTTCGCCACGCACCTGGCGCTGGTGTCGCCCGGGGACGCCGTCCTCGGGCTGTCGCCGAGCTACACGCACCCGACGGCAATCCGCTCTGCGCGGCAGTGCGGCGCGCGCTTCGTCGAGACCGGCGACCTCGCGGGCCTCGCGGCGGCCCTGGACCGCGAGCCGCGCGTGTCGCTCGTCGTGCTGACGCGCCTGGCCGTGACCTACGATCTGCTGCCGCTCGAGATCGCGAGCGAGGCAGTGCGGCTGGCGCACGCCCGCGGCGCGCGCGTCTACGTGGACGACGCCGGCGGTGCGAGGGTGGGCCCGGCCGTCTTCGGCCAGCCGAAAACGCTCGAGCTGGGCGCCGACCTCGGCGCCACCGGGCTCGACAAGTACGGCACCGTCGGCCCGCGCCTCGGCCTGCTCGCCGGCGACGCCGCGCTGGTGGCCGCCATCCGCGCGCGCGCGTTCGAGTTCGGCCTGGAGGCGCGCCCGATGCTCTATCCGGCCGTCGCGCGCTCGCTCTCGGGCTATCGTCCCGAGCGCGTGCGGACGCTGGTGGAGACGACGCGCAAGGTCGGCGAGGCGCTGAGCGTCGTCTTCGGCGCGCGCCTGCACGTGACGCCGGTGACCGCGCAGCTGCGCGCCGACGATCTGCTGGCGCTGGCGATGGAGCGCGCGGGGCTCACGACGCCGCCGATCGTGCCGATCGAGGCGACGGCCGCGCTCGCGATGCTGCTGCTCGAGGACTACGGGATTCTCACCGTCCACTTCGCGGGCATGCCGCCCGGAACCTCGAGCCTGCTCGTGAAGTTCATCCCGCCGGAGACGCTCGAGCGCTTCGGCGGCGCCGACGCGTTCGCGAAGGCCGTGGACAGCTCGGTCGATCGCCTGGCGGCGGCGCTGCACGATCGCGCCGCGCTCAGCATGCTGCTGCTGGGCGAGCGACGCGCCAAGCCCCCGGCAGGGAACGGATGACGGCCGGCGAGCCGGCGATCGTCTTCAGGGACGCCGACAAATGGTTCGGCAAGCTGCACGTGCTGCGCGACATCAACCTCGCCATCGCCGCCGGCGACGTAGTGGTCGTGTGCGGGCCGTCGGGCTCGGGCAAGTCCACCCTCATCCGGTGCGTCAACGGGCTCGAGCGCGTTCAGGCCGGCGACGTCGTCGTGCTGGGCGACTCGATCACGAAGCGCGGCGTGAACCTGCCGGCGCTGCGCACGCGGGTGGGCATGGTGTTCCAGTCGTTCAACCTGTTCCCGCACATGACGGCGCTGCAGAACATCATGCTGGCGCCGATGAAGGTGCGGAAGCTCGCGCGCGCCGAGGCCGAGAAGACGGCGCGCGCGCTGCTCGAGCGGGTCGGGCTGCGCGAGAAAGCGGACGCCTATCCCGCCAACCTCTCGGGCGGCCAGCAGCAGCGCGTGGCCATCGCCCGCGCGCTCGCCATGCAGCCGAAGATCATGCTGTTCGACGAGCCGACCTCCGCGCTCGACCCGGAGATGATCAACGAGGTGCTCGACGTCATGACCGCGCTCGCCCGCGAGGGCATGACGATGATGTGCGTCACGCACGAGATGGGGTTCGCCCGCCGCGTCGCCCACCGCGTCGTCTTCATGGACGAGGGGCAGGTGGTCGAGGAGGGCACGCCTCAGGATTTCTTCGCCGCGCCGAAGTCGGACCGCGGCAAGCAGTTCCTGTCCAAGATCCTCACCCATTGATGGAGGTCACATGGAAGCGACGTTCGCCGTGTTGCTCGCGCTGGCTCTTGCCCTCTCATCGGCGGCGCCGGCGCTCGCCCAGCCGGACACGCTGGAGAAGATCAAATCCAGCGGCGTGCTGACCATCGGCACGCGCACCGGCTCGCCGCCCTTCGCCTACATCAACAAGAACAACGAGTGGGTCGGTTTCTCCATCGACCTCGTCGAGATGCTGGTGAAGCCGTCGGTCGAGAAGGCCGTGGGCCGGTCGATCAAGATCGAGAAGAAGGAATCGACGCCGCCCACACGCATCCCGTTGCTGACGAACAACTCGGTCGACCTCATCGCCGGGACGATGACCGACACGCCACAGCGCCGCGAGTCGGTGGACTTCAGCCTCACGTTCTTCTACACGGGCGCCCAGTTCCTCGTGAAGAAGGGCAGCCCCATCAAGGGGATCAACGACATCGCCGGCAAGCGCATCGCGGCCCAGCAGGGCGCAACCAACGCCAAGATCCTGCGCGAAAAGTACCCGCAGGCGCAGCTGCGCGAGTTCCCCGACCAACCGGCCGCCTTCCAGGCTCTGGTCCAGGGTCAGGTCGACGCGTACACGAACGACGGCATCCAGCTCTACGGACTGAAGGCGAAGGCACCGAACCCGAACGACTGGGAGGTCGTCGGCGACTTCTATTCCGAAGAGCCGTACGGCATGGCCATGCGCAAGGGCGACACGAAGTTCAAGGCCGCCGTGGACGCCGGGCTCAAGAACGGCTTCGAGTCGGGCAAGTACTTCGAGATCTACGACAAGTGGTTCGGCCCCAAGGGCGAGCTGCCGTACCCCGTGACCCCACAGGTGAAGGCGTATCTGCTGAAGCAAATCGGTAAGTGAACTACACCTTCAAGTGGAGCGTGCTCTGGACCGGCGAGTCGGGACGCTGGCTGCTCCAGGGCCTGCTCACGACGCTGGAGCTGTCCGCGCTCGCCTGGGTCCTCGCCGTCGCCCTCGGGATCCTGGCGGGCGCGCTGCGCACGGTGCGATTCACGCCCCTGCGCTGGGCCGCCACCTCGTACGTCGAGTTCTTCCGGAACGTCCCGCTGCTCGTGTGGATGTTCTTCTGGTATTTCGGCGTGCCGCCGCTGCTGCCGCGCGGCATCCAGGACTGGCTCTTCAACCACGGCGCGGAGTTCTGGGCGGGCATGCTCGCGCTCGGCGTCTATCACGGCGCGCGCATCTCTGAAGTCATTCGCTCCGGCATCCAGTCGATCCCGCGCACCCAGTTCGAGGCGTCGGTGGCCATCGGGCTGACGACCTTCCAGTCGTACCGGCTGATCATCCTGCCCGTCGCCCTGCGCCTGATCGTGCCGCCGGCGACCAACGAGTCCCTCAACCTGCTCAAGAACTCGTCGGTGGCGCTCACCATCAGCGTGGCCGAGCTGACGTTCCAGACGCGCCAGATCGAGACGTACACCGCGAAGGCCATCGAGGCGCTCACGGCGGGCACGCTGATCTACCTCGTGCTCTGCCTGTCGATCGCCACGATCATGGCGAAGGTCGAGCGCCGCTACGCAATCCCCGGGCTGATCGCGCGCGTGGGGCCGGCGGCCTAGCCCAGGTCGACGCATGGACGTCTCGGTCATCACCAGTAACTTCAAGTTCCTGATCCTCCAGGGGCTGATCGGCATCGGTCCGTTCATCGGCGGCACTCTGCGGCTGGCCATCCCGGCCATCCTGTTCGGCTTCGTGCTCGGCATCTTCGTGGGTCTGGCTCGGCTGGCGCAGGCGCCGTGGATCCGCATGCCGGCCACGATGTACGTCGAGTTCTTCCGCGGCGTGCCGCTGGTCATGGTCATCTTCTGGATCTGGTTCATCATCCCGCAGCTGCTGCGGCTGCCCATCCCCGAGTACGGCGTGGCGCTCACCGCCTTCGTGATCTTCGAGGCCGCCTACTTCGGCGAGATCGTGCGCGCCGGCGTGCAGTCCGTGCCGCGCGGCCAGGTGGAGGCGGCCACCGCGCTCGGCATGACGGGGACGAAGACGATGGCCTACGTCGTGCTGCCCCAGGCGCTCAAGAACATGGTGCCCTCGCTCGTCACGCAGATGATCGTGCTCTTCAAGGACACCTCGTTGGCCTCGATCATCGGCTACGTGGATCTCACCAAGGCCGCGCAGATCGTCAACAACCGCGAGATCAAGCCGTTCCAGATCTACATCTTCATCGCGATCGTCTACTGGCTCTGCACCTACTCGATGTCCGTCTTCGCGCGGCGGCTCGAGCGCCGCGCGGCGTAGGCGCCGGCGTCAGGGCCAGAGCGCGTCGGGGACGAGGCCGAGGCCGGTGAAGGGCGGGAGATCGACGGGCTCGGGCCCAGCGGCGGCGACGGCGAGCGCATAACGAGTGCCCTCGAGGGCGAACGCTTCGATGGTCCGCCCGTCGGGGTCCACCAGCCAGAGAAACGGAACGCCATAACGAGCATACAGCCGCGTTTTCGTCACGCGATCGATCCTGCGCGTAGACGGCGAGAGGATCTCGACGGCGAGCGTCGGCCCGCCCTCCATCCCACGCGGGCTGGTGAGGGCCATCCGATCGGACGCGATATAGAGGATGTCGGGCTGGACGATCGACGTCTCGTCCGGCCGGTCGGCGAGGATCACGTCGAGCGGGGCATAGAGCAGCAGCCCACCGGGACGCGTCTCGAGCCATTTCATGAGCTGGAAGGACAAGCGGGCACTGATGATCTGGTGCTCGAGCGACGGAGCCGGGGTCACGCAGAGCTCGCCATCGTGGATCTCGTAGCGCCGCCCGTCGTTGGGCAGCGCTTCGTAATCCCGATAGGTGAACGCGCTCTTCGGGGTCATGCGCCTCTACTATTCGACCGCGTGACCACCCTGTCAATGCCGCGAATCCGATACGCTGGCGGCCGTGCCTGAACTGACGCTCCCCAACGGCGTGCGGCTGCACTGGCGCGAGGCGGGCGATCCCGCGAAGCCGCCGGTGGTCTGGATCCACGGCGGCTCGATCGAGGACTCGTCGTCCATGGTCGCCGACCTCGAGCCGTTCGCCGCGCGGATCCGCGCGCTCTTCCCGGATACGCGTGGCCACGGGCTCTCCGAGCGCTTCGAGCGCGTCGAGGACTACACGTATCCGAAGAAGGCCGAGGACGTGCGGCTCTGGCTCGACGCGCTCGGCGTCGAGCGCGCCGTGTTCGGCGGCGCCTCGATGGGCGCCGCGCTGTCGCTCTGGCTCGCCGTCCACGCCCCGCAGCGCGTGCGTGCCGTCGTCTCCATCAGCGGGCCGCCGTACGCGCCGGCGCCGGAAGACATCGCGTGGTGGAAACAGCACCGGCCACTAGTCGAGGCCGGGCGGTTCGAGGAGTACTACGACGCCAACGTGCGGCTGCGCGTGGGCGGCGAGGCGCTGGCGCGGTTGAAGGCGCGCCCGGACCGCTACGTGGAGGTGCTGGGCACGCTGCGCCTGCACTCCGTGGCCTCGCTGCTGGCGCTGCTCGACGAGACCTACTCGCGCACGGAATGGCTCGCCGACTGCGCGCGCATCCGGTGTCCCGTGCTCGTGATCGCCGGCTCGGAGGACCACTTCCCGACGGTGGCGATGTCGCGCCGGGTCGCCGAGACCATCCCCGGCGCGCGCCTGCACGTCGTCGAGGGCGGTGGCCACTTTCCCAACCGCTCGCACCGCATGGACGTGCAGGCAGTGGTCGACACCTTTCTGGCCGGAATCGGCGTGTGACCCTGATCGTCAAGTTCGCCCGCGCCCATCGCGTCGCACTGCTGGCCGGGCTGCTCACTGCGGCGTTCGCCGCAGCCGGTTGGTTTGAGCAGTTCGAGTACTGGTCGCTCAGCAGGCTCTTCGAGCTGCGTGGCGCACGGGCACCGACGCTGCCGATCGTCATCGTGAGCGTCGATCAATCGACACTCAGCGAGTTGAACGAGCAATGGCCGTTCGCTCGTGGTCGCCATGCCGATCTGATCCGTGCGATCATCCCCGGCAAGCCGCGCGCGATCGTGCTCGATCTGAACTTCGATGAGCCGTCACTGCGCGGTCCTGCCGATGACGCCCAGCTTGCGGAGGCCGTGGCGTCTGCTGGCAATGTTCTCCTTGCTGGCGTGTACGGGATCGATATTCAGCCCTTCTACCGGCGCGATGCACTCAATGTGCCGATCCCGGAGCTTCGGCGTGGTGCCGCCGCTGTCGGTCTCGTCAACGCGCCGATCGAAAGCGATGGGCAGATTCATCGAATGCCGGTCAGGCTCACACTGCCCTTTGGAGAGATGCCGACCTTGATCGTTGCCGCGCACGGCTACCTCGCGAAGCTCGGCCTGCGCGGCGCACCGTTACCGCGCACGAACGACGTCTTGATCAATTACCGCGGGGGACCGAAAACGTTTCCGTGGATCTCGTACTACCGCGTGCTGCGCGGTGAGATCCCGGCATCCTACTGGAGCGACAGAATCGTCATGGTCGGCGTGACCAGTCCGCTCCTCCATGACCGGTTTGCAACGCCGTTTGCCCGGAACGGTGAGATGCCGGGCGTCGAGATTCTCGCGAACGAGCTGGAAACGTTGATGACGGGCAACTGGCTCCGCGAGGTCTCGCTGGCCGTCTCGGTGGTCCTGGCCGTTGTCTTCGCTCTGCTCGGCTCTGTCGTTGCCGTGCACGTGCGCGGCGCACGCTCTGTGCTGCTCGCGGGCGCGCTCTGGATCGCCGTGTCAGCGACGACGTTCGCGGCCTTTGCCGTCGCCGACGTCTGGATTCACGATCTGCCGCTGAGCTTTGCACTCATCCTCGGTTACATCGGGCGCTGTGTCGATTCAGCGAAGCTCGAGCGGCCGGCCGTGGTGGCGTAGCGACGAATCGGTGTATAAGGAGGGGCCATGCGCATCGTCGACCTGTCCTTTCCCATCCGTCCGCACTTCCGCTGGAAGGTCGAGCCCAAGCTGGTCCGATCGCATGCCGCCGGGGACGTCTTCCAGTCCACCGTGCTCACCGTCGCCTGCCACGCCTACACGCACGTCGATGCGCCGGTCCACTTCCTGCCCGGCGACCGCGACATCGCCGCCATGCCGGTCGACCAGTGGATCGGCGAGGCCGCGGTGGTGGACCTCACGCACCTCGGCGACAACGGCGAGGTGACGGCGGCCGAGCTGGACGCGCACGCCGGCCACGTGCGTCGCGGCGATATCGCGCTGCTGCGCACCGACTGGCCGCGCAAGGTCAGCGTGGAGAGCGAGAAGTTCTGGCGGGATGCACCGTACACGGGCCGCTCTGCGTGTGATTGGCTCGTGAGCCGCGGCGTGAAGGCCGTCGGCTACGACTATCCGCCCGACTACACCGTGCGCACCTCGATCTTCGAGCCGGGCGTCAAGCTGACGCCCGCCGAGTGCACGACGCACCACGTGTTCTTCCCCGCGGGTATCACCGTCATCGAGTACCTGACCAACCTCGACCAGATCGGCGCCGACCGCTGCCGGTTCCTGGCCCTGCCGCTTCGCATCGAAGGCGCCGACGGCTCGCCCGTCCGCGCCGTTGCAATTGTCGATTAGGAGACCGGCAGCGCGGAAGGCCAGAGGGTCAGGCAGACGGGGGTGCCGGCGTTCTGGGGTATCATCTGCCGGATGCCCCGCCCCTGGTTGGCGCTGCTCGCCGTCGTGCTGGCTGCCGCCGGCTGCACCGGCCAGCCGGCCGCGTCCGCTTCCGCCTCCGCGTCGACGGAACAGCCAGCCGCCGTCGTCCCGCCGCGTCCCGTCAAGGTCTTCCCGGCGGTCGAGGAGCGCGTGCCGCGCACGGTCGCGTCCACCGGAGCGTTGGCCGCCGACGATACCGTGGTGCTCGGCGTCAAGGTTCCCGGCCGTCTCGTCGAGCAGGCGGTGGACCTCGGCACGCGCGTGCGCAAGGACCAGGTCGTCGCGCGGATCGATCAGACGGACTACAAGCTGCGCGTCGAGCAGGCCGCCGCGGCGCTGCAGCAGGCGCGCGCGCGGCTGGGGCTGTCGCTGACCGGCACCGACGAGCAGGTCGATCCGGAGAAGACCTCGATCGTCCGGCAGGCGCGTGCCGTGCTCGACGAGGCTCGCCTGGCGCGCGAGCGCTCGGCCAAGCTGCTCGAGCAGGACCTGATCGCGCGGGCCCAGGACGACACGGCGCAGGCGAACCTCGGCGTGGCGGAGGCCCGGTACCACGATGCGATCGAGGAGGTCCGCAATCGCCAGGCGACGCTGACGCAGCGGCGCTCGGAGCTCGACCTCGCGCGGCAGCAGCTCATCGACACCGTGCTCGTCTCGCCCTTCGACGGCGCGGTGAGCCTCAAGCAGGCGGCGGTGGGCGAGTACCTGGCCGCCGGCGCGCCGGTGGCCACGCTCGTGCGCACGCACCCGCTGCGGCTGCGCCTGCCGGTGCCCGAGCGCGAGGCGGCCGGCGTGCGCGTCGGCCAGACGGTGCGCCTCACCCTCGAGGGCGCCGCCACGGTCCACCAGGGCCGCGTCGTGCGGCTGAGCCCGATCGTGCAGGAGCAGAACCGCACGCTCCTCGTCGAGGCCGAGGTGCCCAACCCCAACGCCGTGCTGAAGCCCGGCGCCTTCACGCGCGCGGACATCGTCACCGAGGGCTCGCAGCCGGTGATCCGCATCCCCGCCGCCTCGCTCGTGACCTTCGCGGGCGTCGAGAAGGTGCTCGTCGTCCGCCAGGGGAAGATCGTCGAGGTGCGCGTGCAGACGGGCCGGCGCGAGGGCGACAGGATCGAGATCGTGGCCGGGCTCAAGCCGGGCGAGAGCGTCGTGCTGCAGCCGGGCAACCTCGCCCCCGGCCAGGCCGTGACCGCCGAGCGGTAACCCTTCGTGCAGAAGCTCGCCGAAGTCTGCATCAAGCGCCCCGTCTTCGCGACGATGATCGTGATGGCGCTGGTCGTCGTCGGCGCCGCGTCCTACTTCCGGCTGGGCGTCGACCGTTTCCCCGCCGTGGACCTGCCCACGGTCACCGTGCGCGTCGAGCTGCCCGGCGCCTCCACCGAGGAGATCGAGACGCAGGTCACGCAGCGGTTGGAAGAGCAGATCAACACCATCCAGGGCATCCAGGAGCTGCGCTCGATCTCCACCCCCGGGAACTCGCTGATCATCGTCACGTTCGTGCTGAGCCGCGCCATCGACGTGGCGGCCCAGGACGTCCGCGACAAGGTGTCGATCGCCCAGCGCAACCTGCCGCGCGACGTGAAGCCGGCCATCATCGCGAAGTTCGACAACGACCAGGCGCCCGTGTTGACGATCGCGCTCGCCAGCGACCGCTCGCTGCGCGAGCTGACGGAGATCGCCGACAAGATCGCGCGGCCGCAGCTCGAGCGCTCGCCCGGCGTGGGCGAGGTGCGGATCGTCGGCGGTCTGCCGCGTGCGATCAACGTCTGGGTGGACGCCGACCGGCTGGCGGCCTACCAGCTGCCGATCACGAGCGTGCGCGACGCGCTCGTGCGCCAGAACGCCGACCTTCCGGGCGGCAACGTGACGTCGGGGCTCAACGAGGCCTCGCTGCGCACGATGGGCCGCATGGCCGACCCGCGCGCCTTCAACGACCTCGTGGTGGCGACGCTCGGCGGCTCGCCGGTGCGCGTGCGCGACCTCGGCTACGCGGAGGACGGGACGAAGGAGCAGCGCTCGGCGGCGCGGCTCAACGGCGTGCCGACGGTCATCGTCGAGATCCGCCGGCAGTCGGGCGAGAACACCGTGGCCGTCATCGAGGGCGTCAAGAAGAGCCTGGCGCGTTTGACCGTCCAGGTGCCGCCCGACGTGAAGCTCGAGATCATCCGCGACCAGTCGCGCTACATCTACGCGGCCCTGCACGAGATCAACCTGCACCTGGTGCTGGGCTCCATCCTCGCCTCGCTGGTCGTGCTGGCCTTCATGCGCTCGTGGCGGTCGACGTTCATCGCGGCGGTGGCCATCCCGACCTCCGTCATCTCCGCCTTCGGGATGATGTGGATGCTGAACTTCACGCTCAACAGCGTGACCATGCTCGCGCTGGTGCTGATGGTCGGCATCGTCATCGACGATGCCATCGTCGTGCTCGAGAACGTCTTCCGCTTCGTCGAGGAGAAGAAGATGCGGCCCTTCGAGGCCGCCCGCGAGGCCACCGCGGACATCGGGCTGGCGGTCATGGCCACCACGCTCTCGCTCGTCGTCATCTTCGTGCCCGTGTCCTTCATGTCGTCGATCTCCGGCCGCTTCCTCTACCAGTTCGGCCTCACCGCCGCCGTGTCGGTCATGGTCAGCCTCCTGGTGTCCTTCACGCTGACGCCGATGATGTGCGCCAGGTTGCTGCGTGCCGAGGACGCGGGCGGGCACGGCGACGGCCACACAGCCGCGTCGCGGCGCGGGTTCTACGCGTACATCGACCGCGCCTACGAGGCGTGCCTGGCGTGGTCGATGCGTCGCCGCTGGGTGATCGTGGTGGTGAGCGCGGTCGTCCTGGCCTCCACGGTGCCGTTCTACCGAGGCGTGAAGCAGGAGTACATCCCGAGCGACGTGGACGAGTCCGAGTTCGAGATGCTCGTCTTCGGTCCCGAGGGGATGAGCCTGGCCGCCATGGACGAGGGAATGCAGGCCCTCGCCCGCGAGGCGCGCGAGACGAACGGCGTGGCGCTCACCCTGGCATCCGCCGGAGGCGGCTTCCTCAACCGCGTGAACCAGGGCTATATGTACGTGCGCACGGTGCCCCACGGGGAGCGCACGGTCAGCC
>Ga0209236_1001283_pt1 | contig 15118 bp, 16 predicted proteins | sample GraSoi013_1_40cm_FD_185819 | JGI IMG/M metagenome (GOLD analysis project Ga0209236, IMG submission 185819) | Grasslands soil microbial communities from the Angelo Coastal Reserve, California, USA - Sample 09_27_2013_1_40cm (SPAdes) (version 2) | ecosystem: Environmental > Terrestrial > Soil >... | reverse complement strand
AGCCCGAGTTCATCACCGTCGGGTCGGCGCTCATCGCTCCGGGAATCGCGCTGGTCGCTGTGGGGCTTTGGATCCGCGAACGGCGACACAAGCGGGCAGCCAGCCCGACCTGAGAGTGTCCTCACGAACGGCCGATCGCGGAGTCTTTCTTCGAGTGATTGATGAGGAACGACATTTCTAGCCTGACCGGTCCCGTCGCTTCCGACGTTCAGATTCAAGGCGGAGTTTGGTGTTGGCGAACCGACCCCCGGCCCCGAGTGAAGGCGAGATACGCAGTCATCTTCTCCTCCGGGAAATCTTTCCAGTCTCCCGCGAATTCCAGAAGTGACCGCCTCCCGCGGGCGAGCCTCAGGACGACGTCACTAAAGCTCTCTCCCTCTTTCTTGACCTGCGCCAGTGCGACATATGCGTCCTCGGATAGGGTGATCGTTTTCACAGTCGTGTCCCCGTGGATGTCGGCGAACGTATGTCAACCTTCTCGACCGCTAGACGAATCCCATTATATTCAGGCAGGGCATAGGCCGACTCCGGGTGTCCGAAGCCTCCCTCGAACGCCTGCGGAAGTTCCTGCTGCCCCTCGAGCTCGCCGAGGCGGAACTGAAGGCGAAACCCGCCGCCGCGGTGATGATCATCCTGCGCGACGGCCCTCACGGCCTCGAAGTCCTCCTGGGCGAGCGGACGAAACGCGAAGGCGACCCCTGGTCCGGGCAGGTGGGCCTTCCGGGTGGACGCCATCGGGCCGAGGACCCGACGATGCTCGCGACCGCGCTCCGCGAGACGAACGAGGAAGTAGGCATCGACCTCGAGGGTCGCGCCGAGATCCTCGGACACATGCCTCCGCGCGCGCCGGGCAACAAGCCAGAAGTCCTCGTCGTCCCGTACGTGGCACTGGCGACGGCCCGCCTCGAAGCGATCGCCGGGCCCGAGATGGCGTCCGTCTTCTGGGTCCCCCTCGCCGACTTGCCGGCGAATCAAGGGAGGGCGACCGTCACGACGATCCTCGGAGAATTGAACGTGCCGTCGTTCACCTACGACGGACGGCTCATCTGGGGATTCACGTACCGGATCCTCGAAGAGCTCCTCGTCTTCGTCGGGCTCAGCGCTTGAGCCGCGGATCGCGCGGCGGATTCGGGCTATGCCGGAGGCGCTCGAGCAGGTCCGGGTCGTCGATCGCGGCCACCAGATCGCGACTAGAAACGTTCTCCAGGTCCCGCGCCGACGTCGTGACGTCGTCTCGCGAAACGGCTTTTGACGCGCGGGCCGAGAAATGCGCGGCGTCCACGGCCTTGCGGAGCGCCACCGCGGAGACGATCTCTCGTTCGGAGGGCTTCGGCGTGAGCTCAATCCGGCGGTGGGCCTCGCGTCCCGCGGCGGTCAAGGTGTCGAGGCGCTGTCCGCACTCCGGGCAGTGGATCGCGCCCCTGCGAGAGCGGGTCGGGCGCATTCCCGCCGCGATGATCAGCATCCGCAGGAACAGGTAGATCACAATCGTCGCGAGGAAGTACGCCTCGATCGGCGCGTTGGACAGCGCGAACGGGCCCCTCAGGTAGAGGTTCTCGTGATTGAGGAACAGGAACGAAGCAAGTCCGGCGAGGCTGACGATGGCGAATTCCCGCGCAGCCGACCGTCTCTCGCGCGTCCGGTAACCGCTCAACGGATCCCTCCGTCCGGGCCGACTCCGAAGGAATCCGGCCCTCCTCAGCGAAGACGCACGACCCCGGGCGGGATATACCTTTGGACGGCGGGCGAGCGGCTATCAAAAATGAGAAGGAGGGGATGAAGTATATCCGACCCCCCGGTAGGATTGGTGGAGTCGGATGGCGAATGCGATGAGACCGAGGACCCTTGCGATCATCTTCGGCGCCTTCTTCGCCGTTGTCGCCTACTTCGCATGGACGTTCGCGGCCACGCTGCCCGCGCCGGGATGGTTCGACTCAGGCATCACGCGGTGGATCTACACGACGTACATGCTCGTCGCCGCGATCTTCCTCGTCGGCTTGGGCGGACTCGCCCTGAGCATCCGTCGTTCGTTCGCTCGCCAGATTCGCGAGCTCGACGGAAAATTCGCGCGCGGCTCATCGAACAACCCGACCTCCGACGCGTTGCCGCCGCCGCTCCCCGACACGACGTCGGGCCGAGACCACGTCGACCGCGATATCGACGAGCTCCTCGAGAGCCTCAGCGAAGTCGAAGCGAGCGCCGCGCGGGACGCGCGGGCGATGGAGATGGAGCCGGCCGGCATCCCGGACGTCCCGACGATCGAGGTGACGGACCGGGAGATGGCCGTGCGCAAATCACGACTCGTTCAACGGCAGAAGCTCCTCGCACGATACGTCGTCGGACCGGCCGCCGCCTCCGCGGTGATCCTCGGGGTGTCGGGCATGATGCTCCCCGGGGCCGACGAGTTCGCGCAGAAGAATTTCATGTTGAACACGGCGCTCATCCTGGGCATCAGCTACAGCTGGATCGGCGTCGGCGCGTATGTTGCCGCGACAATCGCGGCACTCGTGAGCCGGGGTGGCGGGAAACGGAAGAGATAGGGAGCGACGTGACGATTCTCACGTCTGATGTTCGAAACAAGCACTCATCGGGGATGTATTTATATAGAGCAACAATCCTACGAACTTATTGAACGGAAAGGAGCATCGCATGATCACGACCGTCGTCACCGTCACGTCGACGTTCCTCGCGGGAAGCTTCGGCGCCGCGGCGGTCGCCGCCCTCATTCTGTTCCTGATCATGCGGGAGCTGACGAGCGCCCACGCAGAGGAATCGGGCAGCATACGGTCGAAGGTCCTGTCCCACACGCTCCTCGTGCCGATCAGCCCACTCCTCGTGGTCTTCGCGTTCATCGTCGCGGTGAAGGTCCTCGAAGTCCTGTAAGTCCGGTCCGCTCGCCTGCGGCCCGTTCTCGCGCCATCCGAACGATGCGAATCCTACTTGGTGGAGCGGCTTTCCTGTTTGGCAGAGGGTCTCTGCCCGGTCGACCGCGGGCTCGACTCGGAATGAGGCTGCGCGATCCAGCGGAGGACGGCGACCAATCCGGGATCGAATCCGTGGCGTCCTTCCAGGCGGTCGAGTGCCTCCAGAATCTCCGACCAGGGCGTGTCGCTTCGAAGTCCTGCCCGGGATGCGAGCGCGACCCGGGTGATCTTCTCGACCGTCGGCCCTAAGAGACGTTCGACCGCACGGTCGGCGGCGCCTCGCCCTCGTTCGCTCTGGGGGTTTTCACGTGGCCGCGCGAGCGAGCCCTCGGGCTGCAGGACCCGGGAACGGTTCCCGGCGGATGACGAGGTCCGCCTCCGTGTCGTTCGGTCGACCCCCAGTATGCGCGAAGTCTGCGCGAGGCGACGCGGTAAACCAAGCCCCCTCTGACAGGCTGCGACTGCCTGGGCATTGGCCGCCGGAGGTCAAGGACGATACGTCCACAAAGGCCACCAGTCGTAAGACAATGCGTTCGATTCGTCAACGCCGCCCTCCGGCGCGGCCGCGTGCCGAGTTCGAACCGTGCCCCTGCGGTCGCTGAGTCACTGCACCGGATCGTCGCGGATCGACCAATCTCGACGGGGCTCCGTCGTGGGCCTCGACAGGTCGCCATGGCGCTCTCTCCATCGGTTGTACGCCTCGGCATCTCGACGGTCGAAGGTTACCAGTCTATTCTCGTCGTCTCCGGACATGATCACTCCGGGCATGTGACCGAGATCTCGGAGCACATGCTGGATGTCCCGCGTCAACACGGCTAATCGGGATGGCACCTCGGCGAGCCACGACTCCAAGCGTTTGTCGCTGGCCTTCACGTTCTTGAAAATGCCCGTCGTCGCGGGACCGGTCACGTTGAAAAGCTTTTGGAGCAATCGCTCCCGGAGGGCGGCCTCGTTGTTGAACGTCCCGACACCCTGATAGTAGCGGTAGAGGTTCGAAGCCACTTGATCGGGGGCGCTGTCCAACAGCCGGTGGAGCCCGCCGATTGCGAGAAACCGATCCCATGCGTCCACGGCGAATGCATCCACGGAAGAGGCCCACGTGCGGAGCGAATCCAGGTTCGGCTCCGAGTTGACCCCCTGACGAACGAGCACCATCCGACGGTCGAGGCTCTCGAGATGCTGCGACAGTTCTTGATGAAGCTCCCAGAGGGCGAAGCCAAAATGCCTTCGGACCTCGGCGCGGCGCAGGGCTTGCTGGACGGTCTGTGTGAGGAAGACGACCTCCATCGCGACCGCGGTCGGAAGGATCAGTTCTACGGGAACGGCGGCCGCGCGCGACAGGGAGTAGGCAATCGGCGGCACGACGATGACGGCCATGATGAGCCATAACGGTAGACCGAGTACGCTCCCCCGCATACCGCGAACCGATTCCTTGATGTGTCTTTAACCTTCCGGGGCCCTGCCCTCACGCGATTGACAAAAAGTGGACCATATCGGCCAAGGGTGTCGGATTTGACACAACACGAACGACGCGCGGGAAGCATCTCGTTCGGTGATCCTTCGACGGTGCCATTTGCGAAGCCGGCGAAGATGCAGCGCCGCTCACGATCGCGTTTCTATTGTTGATAATCGCCTTCGAAAATTAGTCGTTGATAATCTAACTCGATAACCGGCCCTCCATGCTATTTATGGACTCTCCGTTTTCCCGCCGGTTGCTGATAACAAAGGGATGCTCCACATGGACGCCGCGGAAACCGAACAAGATGCGGTCGATCAGGTTTTCGATACCCGGATGAAACGGGCCGTCGCCGTCCTCCAGGCGTTGCTCGCTTACTACCGCGTCAAGAAGGTCCCACCGATTGCGACCAAGGAGCGAATCGAAATTGAGGACGCAGCCCTTGCCGTGGCCACCGGCGAGTTTTGCCTCGCGGATGTCGCGCTTCGATTGGACTCTCTCCGATACGACCGCACCCCGGAGGGCGAACCGTTGACCGACGAGGACGGCTTCCCCGCGGAGTGAGGGTGCGCGCTTCTTATCCCGGTTCACGAGACGGGCAGGCGACCGGCTAGTCCCGCAGACGGTCCACGAGTTTGGTCATCTCCGCGTAGTGAGGGCGGATGATGTCCGCGCCCTTGTCGCCCATCATGCTCTCCGCGTTCGCGTTGCACTGATTGATTGGGCAAATTGAATAGCCACGCCCAATCGTCAACGGCAAAGCTCCGAGACTAGAAATACGCTCCTCCAGATATGGGCCGGTGGAGGGCAGAAGTTGCCCGGGCAGCGCAGGGCGGCGTCACGGACGCAGATTCGTAGACGGGTTCGGACAATTGCAATGGTCGTCCTCGTCGCCTCTTGGGGACTTGCTCTTTCCATGGCCGTAGGACCCGCGGCCGCGGCGGGTTGCACGCCCGCTCACCACGGACCGATCCTGATCCAGCGGGACAGCGACTTCACGCACGCGAACGGCGTCGTGTCCGGTTCGGGGACCGCGGCCGATCCCTACCTGTTCGCGAACCTGCAGCTAAAGGACCTGAACCCCGGGTACGGGCTGAAGGTCGACAACTCGAAAGGGAAGATCACGAAGCTCTTCAACATCGACTGCGTGCAATCGAACTGGACGAACGCCCCGCCCAACGGCGCTACGCTCATCTGGATCGTGAAGGTCCGCGCGGCGACGACGATCTCGCGGGTCAGCGCGAACTCAGGGGAGGCCGGCGGCTCCGTGGGAATTCGAGTCGACGGCTCGAGTGCCATCCTCCTTGAGGACGAGAGCATCAACAAGTTCGGCTCGAACGGGGTCCAGGTGACGGCCTCGGACCACATCACCGTCATCCGAAGCAAGCTGAAAGCGATGGGCAACGGCCTCGCGATCGTTGACAGCCACGACCTCACGATCGGGCAGTCGTGTACCCTCGTGAATGGGAACGGGTGCAACGAGTTCACCTACGACGACGGTCGCGGCATCTTCGTCCATGACTCCTACAACGTCCTCGTCGTATACACGATTACGACCGCGGACGATACGGGAGGCGTTCTCCTCGACGGATCCGGGACGTACAATGTGACGCTGCGGAACGGCAAGGCAGCCGCGGATGGACCGATCTGCGAGGGCGGCGTCCCGACCGGCGAGGTCGTCGACACGATTGCGGGCATCGCGGTGACGAATGGAGCCCATGATATCGCGGTCCACGGCTACACGATTAACGCAAACGGCGACGGATTCGGGGGATTCTTCGACATCATGAACGGCGGGAACGGGGGCTGGCTGAACCCATGCAGCCTGGAGAGCACGACGTTCCGGGCGACCCCGCCGGGCGGCCCGAACCTGGACTTCAGCGGTAACTGCTACCACTTCGAGTTCGGCTTCGATCCGGCGCCAGCCCCTGCATGCTGAAGTCACCGTAGGAAGGACTCCGCCTCTTCCCATTTCTCCATGGTGCGAGACCCGAATTCGGGGTAAGTGCCACGCCCCCCGGATTGGCGAAACGGGTTGGCACTCGCTCGAGGTTCGTCCGAATCGCCGTGGACAGACGGAGTGCCACGGTCCCCTGACCCATCTCCATCGACAATAGGAGGTGCTGGATTGTTTGAATCAGCGCCTCAAGGTGCCTTGCAAGATGAACAGCTGATACATTTTATTCGTGAGGAAAGTACGCACCACGATTCGAAGCCGGAGCGAGAAACAGGAGCCGCCACGACGACCGGTTGTGAGAGGCCCGCAAAGCCCGACTAGGGTCCAATTAGGGCCAAATTCTGGCAAGGGGGGAAGGCCTTTCGACTGCTTCAAGAAAGCGGAGGAAGACATGTCGCTGAAACTGATGAGCCTCGTCGCCCTTGCATTTGTGACCGTCGTCGCTGTGCTGCCAACCGCCCGTGCGGACACCCCCCCGTTCGTCTTCCCGGACTTCTGCTGTTATTACAACGGCAGCGTCGTCCGCACGGTTACGCCCCCGGCCGCCTTCCCGAACGAAGGACGGGACAACTTCTACGTTGTGAAGAGCCAGCCGATCATCGGCGTTACCGGAGTCGCTCCGGGAACGATCGGCTATCATGGCGGCCATTGGAAGTTCCACCTGGTAACCTGGAACGTGATCGCGTACCCGCTGACCTCCGAGGCCGCGATTCTCGGAGCAGCGGCCGCGGGGGATGTGACGATTGCACGGATCCCCGCGAACGACTTCCTCTGCCCGATCCAGTTCTAGAGACTAGCACCCACAGGGAGGGGGACCTCGTCCCTCTCCGTCTTCCGTTTCCCCAGAGATCGAGAAGACGATATTTATCTCGTTGTCCACCTACAGCCGCCGAGCACCGTGACCGCGGCCCTCCGACAGCTCCTGTGGTACCTCATCGCCGGCACCCGCGGAGGGGTCAACCGCGTACGGATCCTCGAGGCACTCCATGAACGACCGTACAACGCGAATCAACTCAGCGAAACCCTTGGGCTTGACTACCGCACGATCCGCCACCATCTCGAACTCCTTCAGAAGAACGGTCTCATTTCGCGGCCCAGCGGGGACGCGTACGCCTCTCCGTACTTCGTGTCGTCCTATCTCGAGGGCAACTACGCGATCTTTGAGGAGATCCGCAAGAAGATGCCGTCCTCGCGAAGGTGATTCGGGTGGAATTGTGCAACAGGTCCATGTCCTTGATGAACGAATCGGGGGAGTGAACGCATGGGCGTCCTAATGTCCGGCAGTATCCTCGTTGGCGTTCTCAACATCGTCCTCGCCGCCGTGCTCCTCGTCGTATATCGGGGCGTCTTTTCACGGACGAGGGCTCCCTTCAGCCTCGCGCTCCTCTTCTTCGCATTGGCCTTCCTCGCGCAGAACGTACTGGTCGTCTACGCGTTCGTCACGATGATGTCCTTGGTCCCCAGCGCCCTCGATCCCTATCTCTTCGGAATCGGCGTTCTTGAGGCCATGGGCCTCGGGGCGATGCTTTGGACCGCGACCCGCTAGGACGGATCGGGTCTGGAAGATGGCTAGGACGGTCGACGAATCGTAGCGGCGGAACGGGTATGCCTCCGGCCCCAACGGGACATCGTTCTCCGGGTCGGATCCTCCGCTCCGAGTGACCCGCTGTGCTCTCGTCCTGCTGGTTACGACAGGAGGATGGGCCCCCATGAAGAACGCATCACGGTTTCGGGTCCACGCGCTGCGGTCAATCCAAAATCTACTTACGCCGTGACACGGGTTAGCAAGTAAGGTCCGACAAGGTGCGCGTCACCGCAAAGGAGCGGATTCTCCTCCACCTGCTCGAGTTCGCGGGCTACGCCGATGCGGTGGAAGTTCCGGCCTCCATGACGCAGGAAGGCATCGCGCAGGCGGTGTGGATCCTCGTGCCTCATGTCACCCAATACGCTCGACCTTTGATCCGCGAGGGGCTCGCGCGCGAACGTATCGCCCACATTCAGGGCGGTCGGAGGCGTCGAAAGGTGTACGACCTCACGGAAGCGGGACGGTTCGCGGCGATCCGCCTCCGCAACGCGCTCAAGGCGGAGACGGTCCGATCTCGCGACGCGAACGGGGTTCGGGATGCGACAGTGGCGGAAGTCCTGGCCTACGCGCCCGGAATCTCGCTTCTCGAAGTCGTTCGTCGGTCCGTCCAGAGCGGAGTCGTGGATCTCGAGTCCCTCGCCGTTCGACCGGCCGAGGTGAGCGTGCAGATGCTCTCGAACGCACCGCGCGTCGAGTGGTTCGTCGGTCGCGAGGAGGAACTCGGTGCCGTCACTCAGCTGGATGGTCCCCGCCTCTTCGTAGTGCGAGGCGTAGCGGGAATCGGCAAGACAACCCTCGCTGCACGGGCTTGTGAACTGCTCCGCACGAAGCGGAATCTGTTTTGGCATCGCGTGCGCGCATGGGACACTCCAAAGTCCGTGCTCGCCGCGCTCGGCGACTTTCTGGTCTCGCTGGGCAAGCCCGGTTTGCGTTCGGTCCTGATGCGCGGGGACCTCACCCAAGCGATTCAAGTCCTCCGAGAGGACGTGCGAGGAAGCCGCTCTTTCCTGGTCTTCGACGACGTTCACGATGCCGGGCCGGAGCTGCTCCCGTTCTTTCGAGCGCTCAAGGATATCGTCGTCCAGGTTCCCGATGTCCATGTCCTCTGCATGACCCGCCGGACCGTCCCCTTCTACGATCGACGGGACGTCATCCTGGGAAGCGCGGTGAAGGAAATCGAACTCCGTGGCCTCGATCCGGCCGAATTCGCCCAAGTCCTTTCCGGACAACCGGGGAGCGAGAATCTCGCCGACGCATGTCGGGCCGTGGGAGGCCATCCGTTGTTTCTTCAGCTCGTCCGGTCTGCGACCAGCCCTCCGCGACCCGCGGAGATTCGGCGGGACGTGCATCAGTTCGTCGAGGAAACGGTCTATCGCGAGCTGGGAGAGCCGGAGCGGCAGATCATGAAAGTGGCCTGTCTCTACCGCGTGCCCATGCCCCGCGCGGCCTTTCTCCCCGAGCCCGGCCTTTCCCACAACGCGTTTCTCTCCCTCGTCGACCGCGCCCTCATCACCCCGATCGGTGAGAAAGGATTCGGCGTCCATGAGACGATTCAAGGGTTCTTCGAGAGCGTCGTCACACCGATGGAACGGCAAGGCCTCGCCGCTTTCGCGACGCGCTCCCTACGCGACCGTGCCGCCGAAGTCCTCGCCAACGGGGACGCGGTCGCCTGCATCGATTATCTATCGAACGCCCTTCGGGTGGCGCCCCCGGACGAACGCGTCGCCATCGAAGAAGAATTGGGCGACGCCCACGAGCGAGTCGGCGATCTGCCGGCGGCTCTCGTCGCGTACAAGGAAGGCCTCAAAGCGTCCGGCGCTCCCGAGACGCCCTCCCGGATTCACCGGAAGATTGCAACGGCCTTTCTGGTCCGTGGCGAGATGAAGCCTGCGGAATCGGAGATCGAAGCGGCCTCGCAAGCGATTGGAGACCTCCAGTATCACGAACGGGCGCGGATCGATTTGCTCCGGTGTCGTTTGGCGAGCTTCAAGGAGGAATGGGAGGAGGCCCGTGAACACGGCGAGGCCGCGCTCCGCGTGTTCCAGGAGTATGACGATCCGCGCGGGCAGGCGGAGGTACTCTTGGAGCTCGGAGGCAACGAATTTCAATCTCCGGCGGGCGATGTCCCCGCGGCGGAGAAGCACTTGCAAATGGCGTTGGCGCTCTGCGACTCGATTGGAGACGACCTACTGCGCGGGATGGTCCACAAGGCGATGGCCCACTTGTACGCATATCGGATCGGGGATGCCGAAAAAGCAGGTCTGCACGTGGCAGCAATCGATGGTCTCCCCAAGGCATTACAAGATCCACACATGTACCGCGGGTTCGTGATGCTGAAGGGCTATTATTGCCTCGAGTTGCTCGCCGATACCACGCGGGCAGAGGCGTACTTCGCCGAAGCCCTCGCCCTCGGCCGCAAAATATACGACCCGGATACCATGGTCGCAGCGCGATATGGCCTTGGCTTCGTGGCCTATTTCCGGGAGCGGTTCGAAGACGCGCACGCCCTGTTCGAACAATCCGCGACGGATTTTGCGTCATTGGGACACGCGGGCTTAGCGGTGGAGTCCCTCTCGATGGTCGCGGAGTGTTGCCTCCTTGAAGGGGATTTCGAAGGCTTTCGATCCGTCACGGCGTCGCTCCGGGAGCCGGGCATGGCCCGCGGAGTCGAGGCCCGGTTCGCTTTGGTCCATGTTCTCGACGGTGTCGACGCTCTCCTTCGGCACGACGAGGCGGCCTGCCACTCCGCCTTCGCGGAAGCCCTTCGGCAGACGGAGGTACCGGCCACGAAGGAGTGGCCACTCGTGCACGCGGTCCACACATTGTACGGAGTCGCTCTTGCCGTAATGGGTCAAACTGAGACCGCCGCGAAGCACTCCCGGCAAGCCGATCTGTTCCTCCGGGAGCACGGGATGAAAGCCCGCCTCGAACTGAAACCGAAGGTCGAGCGGCGGCTGGAGACCGAGTTGAGGCTTGCCGTGGCTTCCCAGTCTACTTCCTAGATTCCTTCTTCGATTCTCTCATCAGATCTTCTTCTTTCTTCCGCTTGGCCGGGTTGACTCTTTGAGCTTCCGCATCCGAGCGGAGCAACAACAACTCCCCGAGGAAGTAATCAATGATCGCGGGCCACAGCTCCGGATCCTTCGTCTTGAGATACTGCCTCACGTACTCCATAGTAAGGTGCGGTTTGAACCAATCCTCGACAGTCGGCACGTCGCTCCCCCGTCGCAGAAGGTCATTCCGCCGCTTAGATGTTTTGGCGGGGTCCGACTTGCAGTTCGCGAATGTCCTCGTTTCCGAGGACAAGTCTCGCGGCGGATGCCTCTCCGACACACCTTCCTCAGTCGCGAGTCCGAAAAAGCGAAACGAAAAAGGAAAGGAGGGTCGGGGACCGACTACGCGATCCGGACCCACTGGGCCGCGAAGCGGACGAGGTACGCCGCGACGACCAAGATGGCAAAGAGCATGTCACACCTCCGAGGGTTCGGGTACTTGGAACGCGCCCCTTGTCGGCGCGGCGGCTCCGGCTCCCTGGGCGGGATCGAGGGAGGTCATCCCCCTCGGCGCGCGGATTGGGAACATCCACGTCGCCGCCGCCCGGGCCAGGCGCCGCAAGATCGCGAGTCCCGAGGGTCCCCTCCGCGGGATCGGTGGGACCGAAGCCGCGAACCCGAAGAGAGGGTGGTACGATGCGTACGCCGACACGGCCGTGGTCACACCTCGGAGGTCGACGTCTTGGAGCGGCGGCCTGCGGCGATCGAACGCACTGCCGCGATGAACGCCCGGATGCCTTCCGCGAGCCGGCTCCGACCTGTCGTTCGCGCCTTCCTTGACACCCGCGCGGCCTCGGTGAGGAGCGTTTCGACGTGCAATCGCCCGCCGTACTCCCAGCGAAGGTAGCGCTCGAGATCCGTGTGGTTCTGCCTCTGTGCCCGGGGTGCCGGGACACCGAGTCCGTATGTGCCTAGCATGTGGTTTTTCTCCTGTGCGAATCCTTGTCGGATTCCATGGACGCCCGAAGATCTCGGTGTCGCATGTGTCTGGCGAAGTAGGTACATAGTAGGTTTCCAAAACCGGGCGGCAGGGCGTCCGATTTTTCCCACAACAGTCCGCTCCAAAATGCAGAACCGTACCCACATCTCTCGATCGCGGTTCATCCGAATCATCTGGGAGCGTCGGCTCACCGGCGTCCGGTCGAGGTCGCGGTTCGCTCCAAAAAGACCATCTGCGAACCTCGTATTCTGGCGAGCCGGGGATCGCGTGGAACCGTCCGAAGGGTACGTCAAGATTCTCGGCTTCAAGCTCTTCTATCGCACCTATGGAACGCCCACGAGAGGGACCGTGCTCTGCCTCCACGGCGGACCGGGGATGACGCACGACTACCTTCTCTCCCTCGAGGACCTCGCCCAATTCGGGTATCGAGTCGTGTTCATCGACCAACTCGGTTGCGGCAAATCTGAACGTCCGCGGGGCACCGACCTCTACACCATCGCCCATAACGTCGAGGAGGTCGAAGCGGTGCGAAAGGCGCTGCGGCTCGGGAAGGTCCACCTGATGGGCTCAAGCTACGGCGGCGCCCTCGCGATCGCGACCGCGTTGAAGTACCAGCGGAACCTGCGCAGCCTCGTCATCACGGGGGGCTTGGCGAGCGTCCCGCTGACGGTCCGCGAGATGAGACGGCTCGTGAATCGCCTGCCGCCGAAGACTCGTGCCGCCATCGAGAAGTACGAGGCGGCCGAGGACTACCAGAACCCCGAGTACCTCGCGGCGGTCGACGTGTTTTATCGGAGGTACCTGTGCCGCCTCCCCGTGTGGCCACGCGAACTCACGTACACCCTTGAGCACGCGAGCCAACCGGTCTACTTTACCATGAACGGACCAAACGAGTTCACGATCATCGGCACGATCAAGGATTGGGATGTGACGGACCAACTCCCCCGCATCAAGGTCCCGACCCTCGTGACCGTAGGCCGCTACGACGAGGTGACGCCGCGGGTGGCCGCGAGCATCCACCGAGGCATTCGCGGCTCCAAGCTCGTGCGCTTCGAGAAGAGCGCCCACTTGGCGATGTGGGAAGAACGGGCCCATTACATCGAAGTCCTCCGAGATTTCTTGGACGGCGTCCGCCCCAACTAACGGAGTTTGGGATGTCGATTCCGCCGCAGCTTAGCGAGCGACGTCCGCGTCCGCGGATCGAGACGCTCGCCGACCTGGTGTTCGGTCTTTCTCTCTCGATCGGGGCCATCGGTCTCATTGCCAGTGCGCCGGCCACACAAGGCGAGATTAACAGCCACATCTACGCGTTCGGATTCACGTTCTTGGTCCTCATCACCGCGTGGATCATCTACACGACGTTCATGTCCGTCCTCCCCGGGGAGGTGCGGGCGATCACGTTCCTCAACGTCGCCCTCCTGCTGCTGGTCGCCCTCATTCCCTACCTGTTGAACAGCGTGGAACTCGCAAACCCCTCGTTGAGCCCGGGCGAGGCGTCCGCGATTGGGGCGTACGCGTCCTCCCTGTTCGCCTTGGACCTGACGGGAATCATGCTCATCCTGTCAGCGTTCGCTCACGTGCTCAGCATCGAGGAGAGGAAGCTCGTCGCGCCGGAACTGGCTCGTCTCTTCCGAAACGGGAGGAACCGCCTGGCGATCCTCTCGCTCGCGACAGCGGTTTCGATCGCCCCGCAGTTCTGGGAATGGACTCTCTTCGGGGTTCCGACGCGACTGTACATCTGGTATTTGCCGCTCATCTCGTACTGGGTCGGACGACTCGTACGGCCGCAGAGCCGGACGTACCGGGCCTCCTGACGCGAGATCGGCATCACGGGGAACCTGCTATGACGTCAAGGAGATCCGTCCGATGCGCCTCCTCGAGATTCTACGTCGATGTCGGCACGGAACGCGAAGAGACGCGCGGGTTGTTCGACAGCTCATGCGCGAGGACGCGCCCCACCCCACCAAGCCCAACAACTCCGACCTTCACACGCACGGCGAGCGGGTGGGGGTGGATATGCCTTTCGGGCCAATCTTCTCCGGTGTCATTTTTTCCCATCAGGCCGTTTGCGGTCCGTCCCGCGGTGCGCCTTGGTCGGCGGACCCCGCGGGTGCTCCGGGACCGAGGCCCAAAAGCCTATTTGCGTTCTCGGGATGGCGTGTTGCAGGGACGGGAGGGCTTTGGAGCCTGAGGAGAGATCCAGATCCTCCGACGAGGACGCGGTCGAACCTGCGTCGTTCACGCGTCGCCGCTTTCTGAAAGTCGTGGCCGGCGCAGGGGTGGTCACCGGCGTGCTCGGACTCGGGGCGCTCTCCGGTCTCGGGATCGTCTACCGACCGCCCGAGCCGCCGCCGCCTTGGGAGATTGCTCCCGGTGTCGTCGACTATAGCAAGGTGCCGGAAGGGGTGCTGGGCGGCCCGACGCCGAACATCATGAAGGTCGCGCAATGGTACGACTACTGGCCGGGCTCGTTCAAGACGGACTTCCAGAATTACATGGCCGCGAAGGGCTACAACGTGAGCGTCCAGCAAGACACGTTCACGAGCAACGAGGAGCTCTTCGAATGGATCACGCTCGGCGGGAAGAAGTACGACGTCATCTTTCCGACGAACCACATCGTGGACAATATCAAAAAGTCCGCGCTGATCTACAACCTAAACCTCGCGTGGATCCCGAACTTCTCGAACCTCTGGAGCGACTTCATCCGCGTCCCGCATTACGTCGATTCACCGGACAATCTCGATCAGCGGCAGGATCCGAACGGCCTCAACTACGTCAGCGTCCCCTATTTCTGGGGGACGACCGGGATTGCGTGGCGGAAAGACCAGATCCCGAAGGACGAGGTCGAGTCCATCGGCCTCGACTTCTTTACCATGGCCTCCTACAGCCCGCAGGCTGCGGGCTACCCGGCGACAGTCACACTGGACGGCAAGATGCGAATGCTCGAGGACCAGCGGGACGTCTTCACCTTCGGGGCCAAGAAGGCCGGGTGGACGGCACAGCAAGCGGATGGATTGACGCCGTCGCCGTACGTCACACCGTACACCGACACGACGGGCAAAGTTTGGGCCGGAACCCAGTGGACGTCGAACGAGACGGCGCCGGAGCGGGTGAACGCGATGGGCGATTGGCTCTTTCAGGTCAAGCCCCACCTCTTTGATTTCAACAGCACGGGCGACACGCCCTCCTTGATCGCGGGCGTC
>Ga0209236_1001278_pt1 | contig 15148 bp, 13 predicted proteins | sample GraSoi013_1_40cm_FD_185819 | JGI IMG/M metagenome (GOLD analysis project Ga0209236, IMG submission 185819) | Grasslands soil microbial communities from the Angelo Coastal Reserve, California, USA - Sample 09_27_2013_1_40cm (SPAdes) (version 2) | ecosystem: Environmental > Terrestrial > Soil >... | reverse complement strand
TCTGAATCCCGGCAGTGTGCTGAAAAACCCGCGCACCGGAATCCCACAGCGCCCCAAAAGCGAAGGCACGGTCAGGATTGTCGTGGACGACGAAAGAGAGGCGATTATCAACGCGCAAGGGTACCCTCAGAAGGGACTCGACTACACGATCAAAAACTTGAAAAAGTTCAGCGAGGGTCAGAGGGGCAATGCAAATATTCTGCTAAATTTTTCAGGCATTACCGATACCTACACCGAAGATGCAGTGCTCGATTCATGCAAGGAAATCCTGACAAGAACTGCGCCTTACATTGACCTAGGTTTTGAAGAAAACAGAACTTCGCCAAACACCGATTTCAATAAGGTTTTGCAGACGCCAGAGTTTACGGAAAAAATAATTGACCTTATGAACGCACATGTGCCGGGAAAGGTAAAGGCGTCCAAGATATCGCCGTACAGCAAGCTGCCGCCGTCTGATGAAGAAAGACAAGACAAACTCGAATCGATTAGGGTGTTTTATGAAAACGGTGGCCAGGTTGTCACGCTGGGAAACACAAGGCCGATTGACACCAAGTCTGCAAAGATCACAAAGAATTTTGCAAGCGGAGTCGCCGGCGAAAGTGGCAGGCCGCTATTTCCCTACATGCTAAGGCTTGTAGAAGACGTGCACAAGGCGTTTCCGGACCTTGCCATCGTTGCATGTGGAGGCATTTTCTCCGGAGAAGACGCCTGGAAGGCATACGAAAAAGGAGCGACATTAGTATCGCTCTACACTGTCCTGACATTCCATGGATTTGGCGTCGTCAGGGATATCCAGGACGTTCTGAAGAGGAAGCTAGGCAAGGAAACCCTGCAGAGTTTTGTGGAAAAACGGCGTGCCCAAGTCCGGTAACTCCCAATACGAACTCTCTTTACATATTGGAAACCTTTTAATTCATGCCGAATCATGTTGATTTAAAAAGGGATTTGGAGCGTTGGGTAGGTTTCCTAAAGTTGTTCTTACCGCAGATCGTACATTGATGTCTCCCTATCGAGGGATCTCGCTTGCCTCATTCTTTGGATGTGCTCCGGCCCTCGACTTTAACAGGGACCATGACTCCTTCTGGTACCATGTCCTGGGCAACCAGGTCACACCAAAGGTGCTATTCGACTTTATTTGCAACCCCATAGACCACACAAACGGCTATGCCAATTACGCCCCTTACGGCCTAAGAAAGGTCGAGGCCGCACTTTTAAGGGATGGCTACAGGCGCGAAGACGTCGTCGTAGCCCACCCTGATCATGTTGAGAAGTTCATCGGGCCGGAAACAGACGTGGTCGGGACGTACGAAATGGATCCCCTTGGCATGGGCCCGGTTACCATGACGTTCACATATGGTCGTAAGCATATGTCCTACGACGAGTTTTATAACCGCGACCTTCATTACAGGATAAATGCTGCCAAGGCTAGGACTGGAAGCAAAGCCAAGGTCATCGCCGGTGCTTCCGGCACATGGCAGTACAATTATGATCCTGCCAAGATCGAAGAATATGGCCTCTACGGCGTGGTAGAGGGCGAACTCGGCGGGATTGGTCCAGAGCTCGACGGCGCGGCAGGACCGTTCTTTGACGCCCTAGCTGCAGGTGAGTTTGACACCGTCAACCCATTTAAGAAGAGCCAGTTCAAAGTTGAAATCAAAGAGTTTGTAAGAAACGACAAGACACACCACGGTAGATTCATTCATTACTGGAATGAGCCTTCAGTGGACGAGATCCCTAATATCGTCAACCCGAGCATGCATGGAATGATCGAGGTCATGCGCGGCTGCGGCCGTGGATGCAAGTTCTGCGACGTGACATTGAGGCCGCTGAGGTACTATCCTGTCGAGAAGGTGCAGAAGGAAATAGAGATTAACATGAAGTACGGGGGTTTGAAGAACGCCTGGGTCCAGAGCGACGACATTTTTGTCTATGGCCTAAACCCGAGGACCACCAAGAACATGCAACCAAATAGGGAAGCGATCGAGGAGCTGTTCAACGGCATAATGGCCACGGGCATCGAGCACACAAACCCTACACACGGAACCCTCGCAGGCGCGATAGCAGACGAAAGGCTCATCCCCAATGTCTCAAAGATAATCAGATCCAGCCCGGACAACCACATTGGAATCCAGTGTGGCTTTGAGACCGGCAGCATCAGGCTCATCGGCAAGTATGCGGATAGGAAGCTCTCGCCGTACAGACCAGACGAGTGGCATTGGGTAGTCAAGAACGGCATCAAGACGCTCAATGAGAATTACTGGGTGCCTGCGTTCACGCTCATCATGGGTCTTGACAATGACGAGACCCCGGAGGACAGCTGGGAGACAATCCAACTTATCCATGAGATTGAGACGGAGCAGCCAGACAGCAAGTTCACTACGACGCCTCTCACATTCGTGCCAATAGGCCTACTTGAGAAATCAGACTTTTACGATATTGGCAATACGATGGACGCCGCCAAGCTGGGCGTCATGTACAAGACCTGGCAGCACAACTTCAAATACGGCATCCAGAAGTTCATGGGTAAGGTAGGCCACGACAACCCGATAAAGAATTGGTTCTTTACTCAGCTGGCTTCAACTCTTGGAGGGGTGCCCCTGTCGGCGATGGAAAAGTTTGCGAGGAGAAAGGGCGCCGAGCACGAGCGGGTCATTGAAAAGATAAGAGCAAACTACTGGTAACCAGCCCAACTTTACTGAAATTCAGCCGGATCCATACACGGAGACATTCCTTCAAGTTGTTGAGGAAATAATATTCTGCATGCGGCGAATCGTTTTGCCGACATTCACACTGCATGTCTACAGTATTTAACGAGATACGATGAGATTCGTAAAAACACAAAGCAATATTGGATGTATTTAACTATTATGCATTAATTTGGACGACTGGCTACTGTTTATACTTGTATTACCATGTAATTCGGTTTATGAGTCACTTAATGCCAAACAACATAACACCGGAATCGGTGATGGAACAAGAAACTATTCGCGCAGCAATGGAAATGGCCAAACCAACAGTTTGCGTAATCGGAGCAGGGGGCGCAGGCAGCAACATTGTCTCATGGATCAAGACTAAGGGTATCTCAGGGGGCAAACTGATTGCTGTTAACACAGACGCGGCACATCTGGGTATCAGCAAGGCTGACAGGAGAATCCTGATAGGTCCAAAACTTACGCAGGGCAGGGGCTGCGGCGGTTATGCTGAGAAAGGTATGCAGGCAACTCGTGAAAGCTTGTCGGAAATAGTAAGAGAAGTACAGGGATCAAATATCATATTCCTGTGCGCAGGCCTCGGAGGCGGAACAGGTACAGGAGCAATTCAGATACTCGCAGACGAGCTAAAGAGAGCAACAGGCGCGCTGGTTGTAGGTGTTGTCACTTTGCCGTTCGCAGTTGAGCGCTTCAGATACACAATGGCCAAGGAAGCCTTGCTCGGACTTCAGAAGTCGTGTGACACTGTTGTCGCAATCGACAACAACAGACTGACAAGGGTAGCAGGTAACCTCCCACTACAGCAAGCTCTCGGCGTTGCAAACGAGCTTGTCGGGCAGTTCATTAAGGGAACGACAGAAACAATAACTACAGCGTCACTTATCAACATCGACTTCGCAGATCTGACAGCGATCATGGAAGGTCGAGGATTGGCAGCGATTGGCGTCGGCTACAATGACGGCATCGACAGGATTGAGCAGTCGACAAGGATGGCTCTTGACACACAACTCTTGGACGTCAAGGATATGTCTATGGCCCACGGTGCACTCGTGCACGTAACAGGTGGCGACGACATCACCCTTGAAGAAGTCACGAGAGCAGGAGAGCTAGTCACAAGATCCTTACCACAGGACGTCAGAATCGTGTGGGGCGCAAGAGTCGATCCAGCAATGAAGGGCAAGGCGCGCGTGATGGTCGTTCTGACAGGCGTGGAAAGCACCTTTGGTGAAACAAAGATTGCTCAGGCGCCAGTGCAAGAAGAAAAGAAGAAGCGTTTCCTCGGAATGTTCTAAGCCGAGGACAGAACCTCTCTTTTTATTTTTAAAATAGGAATTAGTAAAGCTGTTCAAGGTATAGTAAAGGTAAATGTCGCACCTTTATCCTCATTGTTCTGTCCCCATATCTTTCCACCATGAGCCTCAACAATGCTTTTTGATATAAATAGCCCGAGGCCCGTGCCACTCTGAGATTTGGAAGCAAACTTTGTGAAGAGGTGGGTAATTATAGCAGATTCATATATTTCGAGTTCATAATTGGTAAATATCAGTAATGCCCGACTATTTTGAACTAGACCGATTGGTCGAGGATCTTGCCAAACTGTATTCCACTGCATGCGCGACTTCATGGTTCAAGATAATGGGCAACAAGCGCCCCCCAAAGGAAGAATTCAGAAACAAAGTGGTAGAGTTCATGAAGCATTTTGAATACACACTTGCTTCTTTTCCACAGACACCAGCAGCTGATCAATTCAAGGAACATGCAAAAAAGAGTCTTGATAATGAAATTGCTCAAGTGCTTGCCGGCGAGAATAAGGAGGTGGAAAAGCGCTACAAGTATTACGTCGACTACGGCTAGAGCTCTTTTTGCAACTGCTTGATAAACAGTTCCATGAATCTCGCTCGCTCTTGGGCCATTTCTCTGGCAGTCTTTGTGTGCATCGAATCCTTTAGCTTGAGAAGTTTTGTCCGGAAATGATCAAGCGTCCACTCTCTGTCATCTAGCTCCCTGCTAGACTTCCAGAATGGATCGTCAGGGTTGTAGAAAGACCTTCTTTCAGAGCCTCCAACACTAAATGTCCGCGCAATTCCTATGGCACCAAGCGCATCCAGCCTGTCCGCGTCCTGTAGTATTTTTGCTTCCAAGGTTGCAGGAACAAGCCTTTTTGAGTAGCTGTGAGTGCGTATGCAGTAGGATATTTTGTCTATTTTGTCCTGGGGATACCTGTAGCTCTTCAGCAACTTTTCTGCCATGTCTGCGCTGTCGTCTGCCGATTTAGATGTTTTGGCGCTTCCTTTTGGGTAAACCACCAAATCGTGCAACAGAGCAGCGGGCAATAGTATTTTCATGTCTGCGCCTTCGCGCCGCCCTATGACTTCAGCGTTCTTGTAGACGCGCTTGATGTGTTGGAAGTCGTGAGCAGAGTCGCGCCCGTCAAGCAGCTTTATTACCTTTCTCTCGACCTTATCGAGCATTATCTGGACAGGATTTCGTTTGTATTAATAAAAGTAGCTTGGAAAAATTAGGAAGATGGTATTCGACAACAGCCACTGAAGGCTGCATCTTGAGGATTCGTCTTGCTCCATAGCAGGCAAAAATGTTGATTTTCTCGACCGCTCTAAAGAATTGGAGCATGTCTCTCATTTAGAAATAGAGCTACCCAGACTGGACATGTGGTTCTGTTCTCACCTGCCAACACCCAAGGCAAAAGTTTCCTTCGTCCTGAAATATGAATGCCTCCTCATCACAACTATCACAGACTATTACTACTTGCTTGGCTTCACCTCTATTCGCAAAATCGCCAAACCAAATGTCTAACATTTCCTGGCTCCTTTCCTTCCATGTCTTCTGTACCTTAATCGGCTATTGCAGCAAGGACAGCGCGATCCTTCAATATCGAAATATTTTGCACATTGGGTACAATACCTAAGGCCTAGTTCATATGGGCTCGGTGATGGAAAGCAGGGATATGCAAGGTTTTCACACAGGTTCCTACAAGGTGGCATAATATTGAGCTCAGGAAAGCATGCTATAATGAAGCTAGCACGACAGGGAGAGGGAGTATGGCATTTTTGGCATCGATTATGGTTCGGCATTCCCGGAGGTGGCCAAGCTGTATCTCCGCAAGCATGTCAAGACTGTGAGATTCTCTCCTCCATTAGTTGCAAGAATTGATCCAGTTATTATCTCCTTGATATCAACAGCGTTTGATTGACGATCATATCGGGCACATGCGGGTGGAGCTACCAAGAGTGGGTTGGTGCATTCTATCCAAACAACAGGGTTGCCAAACTTCCATTTTATTCCCGCGTCTTCAATTCCGTAGAAGTCGACTCGTCATTTTACAGGGCGCCTTCAAAGTCGATGGTTGCCGGGTGGATAAGAGCGACAGGCGCCGATTTCAAGTTCTCGCTCAAGATCCCCAAGACTGTAACACATGACAAGCGGCTGGAAGGGGTGGAAAAGGAATTTCTTGACTTTGTGGATCTGGTGGAACCCATTGCAAGGACAGGAAAATTGGGCTGCCTGCTGCTGCAGCTTCCTCCAGACTTCATGTTCAAGGAAAGAGATAGCCTTGAATCATTCTTCAATCTGCTTCCAAAAGACATTCATGTTGCAGTAGAGTTCCGTCACGAGTCGTGGAATAGAAAACAGACGTGGGATCTTTTGGAAAAATATGGCGTTGCAAACACTGTTACAGATTCACCCATAGAATTTCTAGCAAGGTCAGTCGTTACTGCCACAACCCACTCGTACGTTAGATGGCATGGGCGTGGCAAGTCGCTATGGTACGATTATACCTACTCGGAACAAGAATTGCGCCCGTGGCTTGCCAAGCTGCAGATCATGGAAGAAAAGGTCCCAGTGGTCTATGCCTACTTTAACAACCACTATCGCGCCGATGCACCTACCAACTTGCTACAACTGCTGGAAATGAGAGGAGAGATAACTGACGCTCAGAAGAAAGTCAAGGCCAGACGAGAGCGTTACGAGCGAAAAAACACCATAAGGAAGATGACTGACTACTAGCTATTTTCGGAGGACTCTCATGAGCAAAGACTTGGCCCTATGCATGCCAGGGATCGTAAAGCCCCTTGCGATTATCACTGGGCAATTAAGCTGATCCAAGAGCGCTAGAAAGTCTGGATTGTTAAATACAGAAAAGCCGCCCAACGTTGCCCCCATCACCACAAGGTCGGGCTGGAATGAGCTTATTGCCGACAACACGATATCGGCCGATCTCGAGCTGCTCGCGGTTAGCTGTGTTTCTTTCAACTCGACTCCAAGCTGGCTCAGGAAGTCCTGCTGCATAGCAACACTGTTCTTTTCGCCTCCGCCCTTGCTGATTGAAAGCAAGTTCACTTTGAAACGCCCAGAATGCTCCAGCCAGCTCGTGGCCTTGAGCACCAGTTCTGAATGCTCTCTGCCGTCATAAACTACAACCATGTTCTTCTTGTCTACAGCAGGTATCGCGCGCGACTTTAGATCGATATCAATGCGCTCATGGTCAGGCTCGAGCTGAAGCGCATCATCCTCAGCGTTTATCGCCAGCACTTTGCAAGTCGTCAGGGTTAGCAACTTCTTATCGTGCCGGAGCGTTTCAAAATCGGTTACAAGCAGGTCGATCTTTTGCTCCTCTATTGTTGCTAGAATGGCCTCTGTCGTGTCGTGCGAAACCCTGACTAGGTAATGGTTTGGTACGGTCTCACTGTCAAGCATCTTTTCCAGCGGCTCAAACGACCTCTTAGCAGTATCAGCAAATGCCACGCCAGCAGAAAGTGGTGTCTGATGTGGCACTGTGATTACGCGGAGAATGTTTACCTCACCAGCCGTCTCTTTGGCAATTCTAATGGCGTATTTGATTAGCCTATCAGGGTTTTCGGGCGTATAGGGAATCAGGATTCTGTAGTCTTGTCTTTTCAGGTCTCCTTCAGACGTCACTATCGGGGCGTAGTGTTGTATCTCCTGCTTGAATGTGTACATGCGGTATATCACAAAGCCTACTAGGATCCAGAGAATCGTTATGCCCCAGCTGAGCGGCTGCGTGACAAGCAAATAGAGCGCAAGGCCAATATTTAGAAAGATGCCAGTGATCTGGATCGCTGGGAATAAGGGGGTTTTGAAACCGTACGACATCTTGTCTCCATATATTCTACGTATACTAATTACTGCAATGTTGACCTGTGTAAACAAGAGCAAGAAAATTACGCCTGCTGCCACAGCTATGTCTGCTAGTGGGAGAGTATATGCAATAAAGGCCATGATAATTCCAGATACTACTATTGCAACGTGCGGCGTTTTGTTTCTAGGATGAATTGAACTTAGTTTGTGCGGTAAGTTGTAATGTCTGCCCATCGCAAATGCGACTCTGGCGGAAGAAAATGTAGTTGCGTTCAGCGCGGCCAAAGTCGATACCATGCCACCGGCTAGCACTATCAAGGCGCCATAAGGTAGAAACATTTCAGCAGCTTTCATGATGCCAAGTTCCCGATTGTCCCCAATGAATTTCCATGACGCCATCCCTTCAGGAAAGATAGAACCAATTGAGACGAAAGCTACAATACAGTATAAGGTAACTACCATCGCGAGAGATATGAAAATCGCCCGCGGTATGTTTCTCTTTGGATTCTTCACTTCTTCACCGGTTTGAACTATAATTTCATATCCTTCAAATTGTATGAAAGTGAGGCCCATCGCAGCGACAATGCCGCCTACACCCATCGGCATGAAATCAGAAAAGTTGGCGGTCCAGTTTGGGTTATTATACATCGTCCAAAATCCAGCAGCTATCAGCGCGAAAACGGCACCCAGTTGGACAATAGTCACTATTGTACCGGTCTTGCCTGTCTCGGATGTTCCTTTGACATTGATATAAATGAAGACTAGTACGGAAGCAACAGCTACCAGCTTGTCAATTGGAATAATCCCCAACAATGGGTCACCATTGATAACTTGAGTGTATTGCAGCAAACCGGCGAAAAATGAGCCAAATCCTACCGCATATAAGCTGCCGGCTATTGTGTGCGCAAACCATGCCATCCAACCGCTGATAAAGGCGTTTGGCCGCGGCAACCCTTCTCTAACCCAAAGGTATCCGCCTCCAGCTTCAGGCATTGCAGAGCCGAGCTCTGCATATCCCATGGCCGTAAAGAGCGTGATTATGGCATTGATAATGAACGCAACAATGACAGCGCTACCTGCCAGACCTATGGCCGGGCCAGTAAGCACGAATATGGCACCGCCTATCATGCCGGCAATTCCCACCATTATGATGTCCGTAAGGCTCAACGTGCGCACAAGTTGGTGCTGATGAGGATGTTCAACTGGCGGACGCTGAGACTCAGGGCCTGTAGAGGCCGACAAATTTAGCGTAGAGTTCTCTAATAGAGAAATAAACCTTTAGCATTGCTTTTCTGGTCAAATAACCACCCAGAAGAATTATCTGACATACAATGTGTTATAACGGTGTGTCAGCGGTTTTCAAGGTCCGCATGGTAAAGGGCCCTTCAACTGTGAGTGTCGAGGGTGCGTGCCATGTGCTTGGAAGCGACGTGTCAGGACAGACAATTAGGATTAGAACCGGTAAGGCTCTTCCATTCGAGCCCAGGGGAAGATGCAGACTGCGTGTTAGGCTAGGCCGCGGCGGCAGGAGGTGGCTGGCTGATCCTACTAAAGCCGGAACCTCACTTTGGCGCGACATAGCCAAACAGGTTACTTCCTTGGCAGCTGACAAGAAAGTTACAGTAATGCTTGCGGGCGACACCGACACGGGCAAGTCCACGCTTTCGGCGTATCTTGCAAATGTGACGCTTGAGCGCAGGCTCGTGCCATGCCTCATAGACGGTGACATTGGCCAAGGAGACCTTGGGCCGCCTGCAAGCATTGGGGCTGCAGTCCTTTCAAAGCAGGTAACTGACCTGAGAGATGTCACCGCTAGCCTGTTCGAATTTGTGGGAAACATTTCGCCGGCGGGGTTCGAACGCATTGTGGCTCAAAAATTGAGATCGGTAATTGATAGGGCGATGACGCTTGGCGACATTCGCATTATCAACACGGACGGTTACGTGAGGAATGGTGGCGTCCAGTACAAGCTTATGATAGCAGAGGAGCTGCAGCCAGATGCAATAGTGTGTCTTGGAGAAAATCCGGAGCTGCTGAAAGCATTTGAAGATGGTCCATGGCAGGTTTTGCACGCCGAATCGAGCAGTCAGGCGTCAAAATCAATGTCGGAGCGCGCAAACCGCCGGCTATATCAATTCCTCCGTTACATTGGCAGGGGATCTTTTGCTGCAGAGCTTTCGCAGGTCAAATTCATATTCATGGGCAAACTTTTTTCGCCGTCAGAACTATCGCGGCCGCCAATAATACAGCTCGAGCCGGAAAACCTGAAAAGAATGTTTGTTGGACTCGCTTCAAATGGTCAGGTAATCGGGTTTGGCATTATTACAGGCATTACCCAGGACAGAATAGTTGTCCAGACTGACCTCAATTCCTTTGACAGCATCTATCTTAGCAATATCAAGCTGTCCAGAAACAGGGCCATCGATATCAGGACCGTTTGAATACTGGGTCTTTGACACCGAGGGAATGGAAGGCCTTGAGTCTCTGCTTGCACGCGTAGCACTGGCCGCAGTGAACTTTGCCTTCCCTGTGGCAGCTCCACGTTTTCTCTACGGGGGTCTTGAGCTTTATGGCAAGCCCGATTATATCCTTCCTGCTCATCTCGGACAGAGGAAGCAATATCTTGTATGCATGGCCGTTACACAGGAGACATCCTTCTTTGAAAAGCGTATTTAATTTTTCAATGTAATTTTTTGAAGCATCCTTGAAGAAATTGACATCATGCAGGTTATGCCCACCAATGATCCACTTGGCCCCAAGGTATTCTGCATAGTGGGCAGCTATCGAGTAGAACACGAGGTTCCTTGCCGGCACGTACGATGACCACAGATCATCAGAATCATGCTTTTGAAAGTGTCCGTCATAAAAGTCGGATGCTTCTTTTACAAATGGCAGATCCACTTCTATCAATTTGACCACGCCGGCTCCTTTTGCCAGCCTGCTCGATGCCCGCTTTTCTTGCGCAAGCCTACCAAAGTAATTGAACGTTATTGCTGACACGTCAGAGAATTTCGCTTTTGCCCAGTAAAGGCAGGTGGCAGAATCCAATCCGCCAGAAAGCATTACCAGAGCCTTATCGCTCATCTAGTCCTCTTTCTTTACTCCGGCAATGATGTGGGCGCCTTTGTTAACTCCTTCGTAAATGTACACGCCAAGGGCCTGCACATTTTGGGGCATTTTGGGGGCAAGGAGCCTGATTATCTCGGAAGAAAGGTTTTCAACCGTTGCCTCGCCAGAAAGCATGTACGTGGTCGATTTCGGCACTTGCAAGCTGAAGTAGCCTTTCGGACCGTCAAACGCGACGTAATAGTGTAGGTCGTCTTCCTTTTTCAGGTATTTATTGTTGATAAAGAACTTGTGATCTATTACGCTGAGCGTTTCCTTTATCATCCTTTTTGCCTCGCTAAAGTCGACTACCAGGTTGTTCTTCATACTACCAATTACCTCGACCATAACTGTAGACGTGTGGCCATGCAGTACGGAGCACTTTTCCACAAGGGGCAAAATGTGCGCGTAGTCGAATGCAAGCGACGGATCCTCAATAAAGATAGAGCCGGTTTGCATGTGGTCCGCGCTGTCGAAAAAGAAGAGCGAATCCATCTCCTCTATCTTGCTTGCATACTTTGAGTGGCCAACCGCAATAATGTCGAGGTTTGGAAGCTGCTCCCGCAACTGTTTGAACTTGGCAACATCAGCCTCCGAATCTATCACTTCGATGTACTTGCTACCTGCTTTGAAGTCGACTTTTGCAGATTTGCCATTTGGAAGCTCGAGGTCGACATTATACTGGTAATCGTGACCTAGAAATGAAAGCATTTTTGCGACGGATAGTTCTGACCTGCTTTGGAATAGGTTGCCTTTATCTAGGTACCGAAGATCGCTGTCAAGAACGACCCTTTCTTTGGTCATTTGGATCTTTCTATGAGCTTGGGCTGAAGCTTATATAAATGATTTAGTGCGGGAACCAGCTATTAGCAGGTATTCTAGCAAATGAATGGCATCGAATCAAATAAACTTCATGCTCTTCAGAGACAGGTTGATTTCTGTCTCCCCATTTCAGATAATAGCCCTCCCTCCCCTAAAGGTGCCTCGCCTGTTAATTAGCAGCCTCTACAAACTAGAGCTTGGATGCTCAACTACAAGTTTCGTCTCTATCCAACAAAGGAACAGGAGGAGCGACTTGTAGATGTGCTAGAAATTAACCGCATCGTATACAACTATTTTGTTCTTAACAACTTTCGCAACAGAAATGATATGAACTATGCCCTGACAGAGCTAAAAGAGCAGCAGCCAATACTCAGAAACTACCATAGCAAAATGCTCCAGATGATAAGCACAAAGGTTGCAGCCGCATGGAGTGGTTTGGAAGAATTGAAGAAAAGGGGTCTTGAAGCTGGCAAGGGCAAGTTAAAGCTATTAAAGGAAGACCAATGCCAATCGTTTACATACAATCAATTCGGCTTTCGGATAAAGCAAGACGCAGTAGATGCCAAATGCCTGCTCTGGATTGCAAAGATAGGACATATTGAAATTAGGATTCATAGCCATAGAAGACCAATAAACATCAAGCAGATAACTATCGCAAGGCAAGCTAGAAAATGGTATGCTGTCGTAACTTGTGATATAATTAGGAAAATTCATTGTACTCTAAAATATCGAAGACCAATCGGCATAGATGTTGGAATAACCAATTATGCCTACGACTCTGATGGCAATCACACGGACAACCCGTTATTCCTGAGCGAAGAGCTGAAGCTATTGCGCAGGGTACACAGGAAGGTATCACGGCGAAAACGAGGGTCTAACAATTACAAAAAGGCAGTATCTTGGCTGCAACGCCTTCACCAGAGAATAGCAAACAAGAGAAAGAACTTTTTACATAACCTGTCAGCATCATATTGCAAGAATCATGACCTGATATTTGTAGAGCGGTTGAAGATCAATAACATGAACAAGAACCATCGCGTAGCTCGTCATATTATGGACTCTAGCTGGGGAATGTTCAAGCAAATGCTGCGGTATAAAGCCAACAGGTTGGTTGAAGTAGAGCCATTCAATACATCAGTTGAATGTTCAAGATGTGGCAATCATGTGCCAAAGGCACTTGCTATACGAATCCATGAATGTGACAGATGTGGAGCCGTAGTGGATAGAGACCATAATGCCGCTATCAACATCCTGCAGAAGGGAATAAAGCTTCTGCAACCACTACCCATGCAACATGGGGAAGTTACGCCTGCAGAGACTCTGAGTGTAGTCGTTGAAGCAGGAACAAGCCCACGTGCTTTAGCGGTGGGTAGTTGACATAAATGGTGTTTCCGCTTGCGCTGCATTGTGGTCAGGCATGTGTGTTACGCATACGCGCTTCTTCAAGCATCCTGCAAATGACCTAGACAATACTTTGGCTGCACCCCCACGCTCGATTTTCCATACCATGCAATTTGTATGCATGTTTGAGCACGAAATTCTTGCATAGACTGAGCATGAAAATACATAATTGGAAAAACCATATGCAAAATCCTGTCATCGGCGAATGCTTGGTGGCCATCTCGCGCGTCTAGAGATTTGCATTTATCTGGGTACATGAGATTACAGCATCATTGTATGACCTGAAACAGGCGCTTTATGACACGGTATCAGAGAACGTGCCGGAATCGCAGATTGCAGTGGCATTCTCCGGAGGAGTCGACAGTTCGCTTCTTGCAAAAATATGCCAGGATCTTGGCAAGAAGCTTGTGCTGATAACCGTGGGTTTTCCGGGTTCCCATGACATTAGATTTGCAAAAGGCCTTGCTTTCAAGATGGGCATTGAACACAGCATATTCGAGATCGATTATAGCGATTTTCAGGAAAACTTGCGGCGCGTGCGTCAGGCTATGAAGTGCGAAAATACGTCGCACATTGAAAACTGCATAGCATACTTCTATATTTCCAAGCTCACAATGCAAAACGGCCTGAGCATAGTCGTGAGCGCAAATGGGTGCGATGAGCTTTTCTGTGGCTACGACGGATACCGCATGGCCTACGGCGGCGGAGAATCAGCGATAGTGAAATTGATGGATGAAAAAATCGCCAACGAATTAGCTCTTGTGGAAGAAATCGCAAAAGTGGCTGAGCAATTTGGAGTGTTGGTCAAACAGCCCTTTCTGTCACACAAGTTTGTTGAATTCGCCAAAACAATTCCTATAGATCAAAAGATAAAGGGTTCTTATGATATGACAAGAAAACACCTTCTGCGCCAAGTGGCACTTTCAATAGGTGTACCGACAGAATCTGCAATGAAGCCAAAAAAAGCATTACAGTACGGATCTTTAATCCATAAATACTTCAAAAAATGATGTAACACGCGATCCCGCCTAATGTCCAAAAAAGTTACACACTAATATATAACAAAATCTCGCTCGCAAATAGCACGATGGAATCGAACAGGATATCTGATGTTCTTGATGCAGTTTCGAATGATGCGTCACTTGAGCTATTCAAACTTATCGCGCTTACAAATGGTAGCAGTGAACTTCTAAGAAGCAAAATGCGAATTACGCGCAAGCAGTATTATTCGAGGCTTTATAGACTGGTCCGTTGCGGACTAGTAAAGAGAAAAGACGACATTTATTTCCTGACTGCACTCGGCAGGGTACTCTATGAGGCGCAAGCAACAATTGAAAGTGCACTGATCAACTACTGGAGGATCAAGGCTGTTGATTCGCTCGAAGTCGGCATTCCAAAAGTTGAACAGAAAAGAGTGATCGAGACCCTGATAAAGGATCAACAGATCAAGAATATTCTGACTACTTGACAGCTTCACAAAATGCTACACCCCTCAGATAGAATGTATCACGATAGATAATTTCGTCTTTGTGGGAACGTTGGCCGCATAATGGATCGATACTTTGTTCTCATTATGACGTAGGGCATATTTCTCTTCCTGATTGCTGACTCGGATTAATCAGGCGAAAAAGGGTTTGTTCATCTGCACCCTACATGCACTATGCATGTCAATCGCTTGGCCTGAATTATGTCCAGAAGCATTCTTGCAGATTTACGCTGGTGGCGAACCTAGGAGTGATGACGGACTTAGGTGCAATTCTTGGGTCACCACTATCGCAAGGACCGTTATTATCAGAAGTATTATTGCATACTTGAATCCAGTTGCAAAAGTGCCGGTTGAGATCTTGCCTATAAGAAAGCCTGTCATCCACGCCTGACCAGATATTCCAATGGCAAACAATTTCGATTGGCTGAGACCTTCTTCGGATGCAGGCTTCGGGGAAGGTGCACCGCCGGGGACATCTGTTTGTAAGTTTTCACTTATCCCTGAG
>Ga0209236_1001271_pt1 | contig 15174 bp, 10 predicted proteins | sample GraSoi013_1_40cm_FD_185819 | JGI IMG/M metagenome (GOLD analysis project Ga0209236, IMG submission 185819) | Grasslands soil microbial communities from the Angelo Coastal Reserve, California, USA - Sample 09_27_2013_1_40cm (SPAdes) (version 2) | ecosystem: Environmental > Terrestrial > Soil >... | reverse complement strand
CAATCCCTTTCCAACCATGTCTGTATACGACAATGTGGCTGCAGGTCTCAAGCTTAACGGTGTCAGAAATCGGGACCTGCTCGACGAAGCTGTCAAGCGCAGTCTTGAACGGGCGTTCCTCTGGGACGAGGTGAAAGACGACCTCGACAAGTCAGGAACGAGTCTCAGCGGCGGTCAGCAGCAACGCCTTTGCATTGCTCGTGCCCTCGCCGTCGAGCCAGAGGCGATTCTGATGGACGAGCCTTGCTCGGCCCTCGACCCGATCGCAACTGCCAAGATAGAGGAGCTGATCGCCAATCTGAAAGAGAAATACACTGTGGTGATAGTCACACACAACATGCAACAGGCAGCCAGGGTATCGGACTTTACAGCATTCCTCTACTTAGGCGAGCTCGTCGAATATGGCGGGACAACGAGCCTCTTCGAAAACCCGAAACAGGAGCTGACGGAGAGGTATCTCACCGGAAGGTTCGGGTAGGATGGTAGATTACTATTGCCAAGACTGATGGATCTTGGACTCGAGAAGCTTCGAAATATGGTTCTCGACATGGCCGAGCTCTCTCAGAATACAGTTTCCACCGCTATAGACTCGTACGTCCAAGGACGGGATTTGCGAGATAGGATCTATGGATGGTCCGAGGAGCTTCGAATGTTGCAAGATGAAGTGAGCGAGCTCGCCGTCGAGATCATTGCACGATACCAGCCTGTGGCGTCGGACCTCAGGTTCATCAAATCGTGCATGGAAGTAGCCTACGGTTTCTCCAGATTCGGAAGATACGCTCACGATATCTCCGACGTTGTCGGAATATTTGGGGATCTATCGATCTGTGACAGGCAACCCATTCAAGCCGCTGGGGCCCAAGCGAAGGATATGATCAGTCTGAGCATCAAAGCGTTCACAGAGCGCAGCATAGAGCTTGCAGCCAAGGTAAAGACAATGGACGATGTTGTCGACAACATCTATCTCGACTTTGTCAAAAAGTCCGCGCACGAACGCGAGGGGAATCTGAAATGCGTCGTGTCTGGGACGCTCATTCTACGATACTTGGAGAGAATCGCAGATCACGCCACGTACGTCGCCGAAACGGTGCCCTACATCGTGTCTGGAGAACGGTCAGCGAGAAAATGAAATACGTATTGCCACAATGATCTACAGCTATCATAGTTCGGCCATATACTCCGTCGAACACCTAGTTATTGCCGTACAGCCCGAGCTGTGCCAGACGAAGTCGCTTGATTCGAGACCCCTCAATTACGTCTAAAGAGTCTCAGAACAAAGATGGTTCCATTCTTTCCAAAGCTGGACCCGGTCAAATTCGCGACATTATCTATGGCCGGGACCCAAGGCGCCCCACTCTAAGATTTGGCGAGCTCAAGGCTTCCGGAGCTTGAGCCTCTATGGAAACGATTTCCAGCCACCTCTGTCCAAGGTGTGGACGGATGCAACTTAACATCTACTTTTCGAGCAATACGGAAGAGAAACTGGGCGTCTGTTGTGAGAATTGCAATCTGAAAGGCTACTTCGAGGGAGAAGAACTTGTCCCCATGAAGTACGGCAGCCAGTTGAATCTAGTTAGCTGAACAAAATGGCAAAGCTCATGGTTTCCCTTCGGGACGAGAGTTTCAGGCTTCTAGCTTTTGAAGCGAGAAACCGGGGAATTACAATCCAAGAGCTACTCAGAGCTCTGATTGTACCGGACTGGATCAGACTCGGTATTGTCTCCGAACCCTCCACAGAGTCAGGTCTACGAGAACCTATCCCACTGATAAGGAGAGAAAACACTACCGTTAATGCTCTGAATCGATCCAGAGTTTGAACAATAAGGTAATGGAGATAATCGGGGCAAGAACACTTCCGATCCTCACGCGAAACCGAAAGGTGTTAGGTTTATTAAACGGCCGATTACTTTCACTCGCCCAGCCTGGTAGGTCGGACTCCACCCGTCCATGCCTCTGAGGTAGTAGCAAGTACTTGGTTAAGAAACAGATCAAAGAGAAGGAACCCTCTTACGACATATTCAAACACGACCTCGTCCCCAAACACATCCTCCTCAAACCCAGCGAAGCCAAGGAAGTCCTGCAACGCTACCACATCAAACCGTTCCAGATACCCTACGTCAAATCAACGGATCCAGCCGTGCGCGCAATTGGCGCGAAGCCTGGAGACATCGTAAAGGTCATCCGCAAGAGCGCCACCGCTGGCGAGTCTGATTTTTACCGGTATGTAGTAGAAGATTTTTGAAAAACGGTTTCGTGAGAGTGAAAATTTGGCAGTAACAACAACCCAGCTCTGGAACCTAACCAAAGAGTTCATCCACGACAGCGGCCTAGTCAGACAACACATCGACTCCTACAACGACTTTGTCGAACGCGGACTCCAAGCAATCGTGGACGAAGTAGGAGAACTACCCATAGAGATAGGTGACTATCCGCTCAAGATCAAACTAGGCAAGGTCGAGATAGGCGCGCCACGAGTAATAGAAGTAGACGGGACAGAAAGGTCCATCTATCCTGCGGAAGCGCGAATCCGCAACCTCACATACGCCGCTCCACTACACATGGAGATGATCCCAGTTATTGGAGAACGCGAGGGCCAGCCCGAAATGGTCTACGTTGGCGATCTACCTGTCATGCTCAAGTCCCGGATCTGTCTTCTCTCCAAACTGTCTAGCGACGATCTGATTGGTGTTGGCGAAGACCCGTTGGACCCGGGAGGATATTTCATAGTCAACGGATCCGAGCGAGTAATCGTCGCGCTAGAAGATCTAGCCGCGAACAGAATTCTGGTAGATATCGAACATACGGGCGTGAACCCGACCTACAAGGCCAAGATCTTCTCAACCACTGTCGGTTTCAGAGCCCGCATTGAAGTCACTCTCAAGGCTGACGGTGGCACCTATGTCACGATGCCTGGGATTCCCAGCGATATACCGTTCATGATTCTCATGCGGGCACTCGGATTCGAAGAAGACTCGAAGGTCGCGGAGCTTGTGAGTCTTGATCCACCGGTCCAGAACGAGCTAGAGGGATCATTCGAGAAATCCTTGGAGGCAACTAACCAGAGAGACGCACTGCTATACCTGGGCAACAGACTCGCGCCTGGGCAGGTCGACGAATACCGGCTCAGAAAAGCAGAATCGGTCCTCGATAGAAACTTCCTCCCCCACATGGGCCGAGTCCCAGCAGACAGGAGAGAGAAGGGGCTCTTTCTCACAGAAATCGCGACCCGAATAATCGAAGTAAAGCTTGAGAGGAGAAATTCTGACGACAAGGATCACTACGCCAACAAACGGCTGAAACTAGCCGGGTCCCTCCTCGCCGAGCTTTTCAGAATATCATTCCGAAACCTCACACGTGACCTGAAGTACCAGCTGGAGAGAATAACTATCAGGCGTCACATCGAGTTCTCCATCGCCAACGCCATCAGACCTGGAATAATTACCGAGCGAGTGCAGCACGCCATCGCAACTGGTAACTGGGTCAGAGGAAGAATCGGCGTCACACAACTGCTTGACAGAACAAACTTCGTCAGCACCCTAAGCCACCTCCGTCGCCTCCAATCACCTCTCAGCAGAAGCCAGCCTAACTTGGAAGCCCGCGATCTTCACCCGACCCACTACGGCAGGCTATGCCCGGACGAGACACCCGAAGGATCAAACTGTGGCCTGGTCAAGAATCTAGCTCTTTCCAGCAGCATCAGCGTCGGAATCGATCCCCACGAGATGGTTGAGAAGCTTCGCCGAATGGGAGTTATACCCATCGAAGAGTCTGACAAGAAACTCCGCGCGACCGGCGGGAAAGTAGTTGTCGACGGCATAATCGCCGGCTATTCGAAGGATCCAATGGCCCTCGCTGAGGAGTTGAGGGAATACAGGCGACAGGGCAAGATAAGTTCTGAAGTCAACTTTGGATATCATCCACCGGAAGTCGAAGGCGGAAGAAAAGAACTCTACATCAACTGCGACCCCGGCAGAGTACGACGCCCGCTAATCGTTGCAGACGCGGGGAGACCCAAACTCACCGAAGAACACTTAGCATCAGTGGACGATGGACGCTTAAACTGGCAGGATCTTGTCCGAAGCGGAGTAGTAGAGCTCCTCGACGCGGACGAGGAAGAAAACGCGCTTGTGGCGATGTACGAGCATGAACTGCTGAAAGATCACTCTCACCTTGAGATCGCACCATATGTAATGCTCGGGATAGCGGCAAGCCTCATACCATTCCCAGAGCACAACCAGTCTCCTCGAAACGCGTACGAGTCGGCAATGGCGAAGCAGGCGCTAGGTGTATTCTCAACTAACTTCTTCACTCGGGTCGATTCCCGCTCCCATCTTCTCCACTACCCCCAGACTCCGATCGTGCAGACGAAGCCGATGGAGGTCTTCAATTATCTAGAACGACCCTCGGGGCAAAATGTCGTAGTCGCGATCCTTTCTTTCCAAGGATACAACATGGAAGACGCTATCATAATCAACAGGTCCTCCGTAGACCGGGGACTCTTCAGATCCACCTTCTACAGGATCTACGAGGCGGAGAGCCGACAGTACCTCGGAGGTCTAAGAGACAAGTTCGAGATTCCTGAGGCTGGCATTAGAGGCTACAGGGGAGACCGTTACTACCGTCTCCTCGAAGAGGACGGCATGATATCACCCGAGGCCGAGACTACGGGAAACACCGTTCTGGTCGGTAGGACGAGCCCTCCGCGATTCTTGGAAGAGTATCGAGAGTTTGAGGTGAAGGGTCCAACCAAACGTGACTCTTCTGTCACCATGAGACCTTCTGAACAAGGCACGATAGACCAGATATTCGTCACAGAATCCATCGAAGGCAGCAAACTGGTCAAGGTCAAGGTCCGAGACCTACGCATCCCTGAGCTGGGAGACAAGTTCGCCTCACGTCATGGACAGAAGGGAGTCATCGGACTCCTCGTACCTCAAGAAGATATGCCATTCACAGTCGACGGCGTCGTCCCAGACGTGATAATCAACCCCCACGCCATCCCGTCCCGAATGACCATCGGCCAGTTCGTGGAGACATTGGGAGGAAAGGCCGCGTCCCAGATGGGCGAGATAATGGATGGGACAGCTTTCGAGAACATCGGCCCCGAAGCCATCGGCGAAATCCTCACCAAGCTAGGATTCCAGAGTAGTGGTAGAGAAGCACTGTACAATGGAATCACCGGAGAAAAACTGGCGGCCGACCTATTCATAGGCGTAGTATACTACCAGAAACTGCACCACATGGTCTCAGACAAGATGCACGCTAGAGCTCGCGGCCAAGTGCAAATGCTCACGCGGCAACCCACCGAAGGACGAGCCCGAGGCGGTGGACTGCGATTCGGAGAAATGGAACGTGATTGCCTAATCGGACACGGAGCCAGCGCACTATTGCGAGACAGGCTCCTAGAGGAATCTGACAAATACATAGCCTACGTCTGCGAAATCTGCGGAACCCTCGCATACCACGATATCAAACAAAACAAGTACATCTGCAGAATAGACGCAGAGAAAGCCCAGATCTCTCCCGTCGCAATATCCTACGCATTCAAACTGCTAGTCCAGGAACTCATGGCGCTTGGAATCGCGCCTCGACTGAACCTTGAGGAGAGAGCCTAGCCATGGCACTGGCAACACTAGACGAGACAGCCAAGGTCATCCAGAGCATACGTTTCACATTACTGTCACCGACAGAACTCAGAAAGATATCAGCCGTAGAGGTACAGGCCGCAGACACCTACGACGAGGACGGAGTGCCCATCGTCTCAGGTCTAATGGACGGCAGACTCGGAACCCTCGAACCAAGACAAAAGTGCAAGACCTGCGGGAACACAGCCTCCGCATGTCCCGGACACTTTGGACACATCGAACTGTCTGAACCCGTAATTCACGTCAGCTTCGCAAAGCTAACACACCGACTCCTATCAATTACATGTAGAAACTGCGGAAGAATCCTACTCACCGAAGAAAAGATCGAGAAATACCGGGCCAGATATGCAGAATTGAAAGAGCGGCTCAACACTGTACCTGACGCGTTTCTAGACGAGATCATCAGAGACGCGAAGAAAACCCAACAGTGCCCTCACTGCAGCCAAAAACAGTATCCTATCGAGCATGGAAAACCAACAACATTCCACGAGATCGTCGCGGAGGGCGGAGCAGTACGTCTAACTCCCAGCACAATTAGAGAGCGGCTGGAAAGGATAGCCGATGACGACCTCATCCTCTTAGGTTTGGACCCGAAGGCCGCGAGGCCAGAGTGGGCTGTTCTCCAAGTGATGCCCGTTCCCCCTGTCTCAGTCAGACCCAGCATCACTCTCGAGTCCGGAATCCGATCAGAGGATGATTTGACACACAAGCTTGTCGACATCATACGAATCAACCAGAAGCTTCGTGAGGCGCTCGAATCAGGCGTGCCCATCAACATCATCCAGGAACTTCACGAGCTACTCCAGTACCATGTAACAACCTACTTCGACAACGAGGTCTCAGGCCTTCCTCCCGCCAGACACAGATCAGGCAGAGCACTCAAAACCCTAGTCCAGAGACTAAAAGGAAAAGAGGGAAGATTCAGAGGAAACCTGTCCGGAAAGAGAGTCGATTTCTCCGCTAGAACAGTAGTGTCCCCTGATCCTAACCTTGACATTAACGAGGTTGGAGTCCCACTGGATGTTGCGAGCAGGCTAACAATTCCCGAGAAAGTTACAGGTCACAACATCGAGGAGATGAAGCGGCTCATCGATAACGGCCCAGACAATTATCCGGGAGCATTGTACATTGTCCGGCCTGATGGAAGACGGGTCCGTCTAGAATTCGTCACAGACAGAAAAGTGGTCGCAGAAGCCATCCTGCCCGGGTTCGTCGTAGAGAGACATCTTCGAGATGGAGACATCGTGTTGTTCAACCGCCAGCCAAGCCTTCACCGTATGTCAATAATGGCGCACCGAGTCCGCGTACTGCCCTACAAGACGTTCAGGCTCAATCCGACGGTGTGCACGCCATACAATGCCGACTTCGATGGTGACGAGATGAACTTGCACGTTCCACAGGGGGAAGAGGCGCGGACTGAAGCCCGCCTCCTCATGCAGGTGCAAGACCAGATTCTATCACCAAGATACGGTGGACCAATAATCGCTGCTATACGTGACTCACTGACCGCAGCCTTTCTGCTAACGCAAAAGTCTACGACGCTCAACCGCCAAGACGTGTCCAAGCTCATCGCCGCCGCAGGCTATGAGGGACCAATGCCGGAACCAATCACCTCAAAGACTGAAGAGAGATGGACTGGTAAACAAATCTTCAGCATCGTACTGCCAAAAGGGTTCAACTTCGTATCAAAATCAAATCTTTCGAGCTACTACAAGTGCCAAGACTGTGACAAGGGTGTGATGCACGACTGTCCATACGACGCGTTCGTCGTCATCAAGGACGGGGTCCTCGAACAGGGCGTGATCGACAAAGCCTCGATCGGGGCAGAAAAATCTGAGAGTCTGTTCCATCGCATCGTCAAAGACTATGGCGCGGAGGAGGCCAGGAGGTTCCTCAACGCGGTCACGAGACTCTTGGACCGGTTCATGCTTCTCCGGGGATTCACTTATGCTATGGACGAGCTCCAAATAGCCCCCGCCACGAAGGAAAAGATCACGAAGGCGATTGCAAAGGCTGAGGAGAAAGTGGATGAGTATATTGAGAGTTATCGAAAGCGCACGCTGGAACGTCTTCCTGGACAATCTCTTGAAGAGTCGCTAGAAATCTACATCATGAACGAGCTCTCGAGAGCACGCGACGTCGCGGGAGAATACGCAGACCAGTACTTCCAGATGGACAATAGCGGAGTCATAATGACGCGAGCTGGCGCCAGAGGCTCGTCACTCAATATTGGACAGATGACCGCCAATGTTGGCCAGCAGTCTATTCGCGGGAAGAGAATCTTGAGGGGATACAGAGGAAGAGCCCTCAGCTTCTTCAAGCCTGGAGACATGAGAGCTGCGCCGCGGGGTTTCGTCTATCACAGTTACCGAGATGGACTGGATCCGATAGAGTTCTTCTTCCACGCAATGGGAGGAAGAGAGGGGCTCGTCGATACCGCTGTGAGGACCCAGCAGAGCGGATACATGCAGCGCCGTCTCATCAACGCTCTCGAACACCTCAGAGTCGAGTATGACTCGACAGTGAGAGACTCCCGGGGCAATATAATCCAGGTCCGGTACGGGGAGGATGGAGTCGACGTCGCTAAGAGCGACCATGGCAAGTCAGTGAACGTAGACAGGCTAGTCGAACGAGTCCGCCTTACTATGAAGAAGGGGACGGCCGCTGGGAAAGAGTATGTGGAGGAACAGGTTGACACCTCAAAAGAAGTATTGTCGCCTCTAACTCTCAGCAAGCTGAGGCAGACATTACTCAACGCCAAGCTCACCAAGACAGGAGTAGACGACGCAGTAGCCGGCGCAGTCGAGAATTACAAACAGGCTCTAGTAGAACCCGGTGAGGCTGCGGGCATAGTCTCGGCCCAGTCTATCGGTGAACCAGGTACGCAAATGACGCTGCGAACCTTCCACTTCGCGGGAGTCAGGGAACAAAATGTGACTCTCGGTCTACCACGATTGATCGAGATCGTGGACGCTCGGAAGATTCCATCGACGCCTAACATGACTGTCTTCTTGGACCCGAAGCATCGTACGAGCCGGGAGAAGGCTCAGGACGTAGCTACACTCTTGACTCATACCACTCTCGGAGATATCGCAAGTACCTTCGAGACAGATGTCACAAGGATGAGGATTGATGTCAAGCTGAATCCCCAGGCGATGAGGGAGAGAGAGGTAACAGTTCAAGAGGTCCGGGAGGCGTTGGCCTTGGCGAATGCCGATGTGAAGGTTGAGTCGTACTCGGTGGAGATCAAGACGAAGGATCTCGAGATTCCACAGTTCAGACGCCTGGCCGGGAAACTGATCGTCGCCCATATCAAGGGCATTCCCGCAGTGAAGCGCGCCTTGGTGATTGAGGAGAAGGGTGAATGGATCGTCCGGACTGAGGGCTCGAGCCTCGCACTCGCTCTGGAAATTCCTGGAGTGGATACGTCTCGGACTGTGAGCAATAACATCAACGAGACCGCTGTTGTGCTCGGGATAGAAGCGGCCCGGAATGTCATCGTCAAAGAAGCATTGGGCGTTCTGGAGGAGCAGGGACTGGATGTTGATGTGCGGCATGTGATGCTGGTCGCGGACATGATGACCTCGTCGGGTGATGTGTTGCAAGTGGGACGTCACGGTGTCAGCGGCGAGAAGGCGAGCACTCTGGCAAAAGCGGCGTTCGAGATCACTATTCCGACGATTGTCGATGCAGCGGTGAAGGGTATTACTGATACTCTGAGGGGTGTGGCGGAGAACGTGATTGTTGGCCAACAGATACCCATGGGCACTGGTCTGATCGAGGTGTCCATGATGATGCCGCGCAAGGGAGGAAAATAGGCTTTGGTCGACATCAACAAGCAGATACGCATGGCCGTGAAGACTGGTAAGGTCGGTTTTGGAAGCAAGGACGCTGTTGTAAGCACTGGCTTTGCTAGGGCGAAGATGATTATTCTGGCGAAGAACTGTCGGGAGGCTGACCGGGACAATATTCTGCACAACGCTGAACAGTCAGAGATTCCAGTCTACGTCTTTCCCGGGTCCAGTCTGGATCTGGGGGCTGTCTGCGAGAAACCCTTTCCGGTCTCTGCGATTGTTGTCCGGGAGCCGGGGGATTCTGAGGTCTTGAAGCTGGTCGCTGAGAAAAAGTGATGCTTCAGCCCAAGATCAAGCTGACGAGCGAGGAGATGAAATACATGGCCCTGTTCGAAAGCATCACAGGCGCGACGACCCAGGATTGTATTATTGACGAGAAATTGGAGAGGATCATTTTCGTTGCAAAGCCGGGTGATATGGGCCTGGCGATCGGTAAGGGTGGGAAGAATATCAACATGTTGCGACGGATGACGAGCCGCCAGATAGAAGTGGTCGAGTACGCTGAGACTCCAGAGGCCTTGATCAGGAATAGTCTGGCGCCGGCGCGACTGAAAGAGATCCGGGTGACTGAGAGGCCTGACAAGAAGATTGTCGTGGTTGAGGTTGATCCGCGCGACAAGGCCATCGCCATCGGCAAGAACGGTCGAACCATCGATAAGACGAGATTACTTGTAAAGCGATACTTCGACATAGACCACGTAGTAGTCGCCTAAACCCTTCACAGACTCGCACTTTTGTGTCGCGAGGATCAACTGGTTTTGAGATTTTCTAACGGGGGTCCCGCCAACTGAAACTGATCTGGGCACGTCTCGCGAATCAGGGCGCAGATTCGGCCGGTCGAATGTTTTCGCAGGGGCAAATTATCAGCATGGATCAGCTCGAAAAGGTTGCAGTTTAAGATAGCCTGGCCCGATTTCCGATCAGGGCTTATTCTGAGGGGCGATTTCTTACGGCGAGAATTCGATAAGGTGTGAAGGATCTCTGGAGAAATATCGTACCCGGGGGGGGAATAGTTAACGAGAAAAGAGAAGATAGTAGACCGAGCGATTTCTAGAAGAGTGTTCGTAAAGAGCTGTTTTGTGTCGCGGGAAATATTTTGTTTTCTAAATTCTAGAAAGGGTCCATTTCCCGTCTGAAAAGTTTCCGGGCGAGATTACCGGTTTGCCGCGCAGAACAGGCTAATCAGACGTTTTTCAATGAGCGTTCAACTCTATCAATGAAAGCGTGAACGGGGCGCCGTATGGTATCCCCCTCCCAGAATCAGGATCAGGGCTGATTCGAGGCGATTCCTATCGGCCGGTTGCTAGCTCTCGATGTAGCGTCATGCTAAAAAGCAAGTCCGAGTCTCCACTCTTTCTCGGGTTCAAAGGCTTCGAGCATGGCGAAAACCTCAAGCGGAATGTTTGCAGGCCGCAAGTTGAGTAAGCGGCGCAAGAGCTTCAGGTGGGCCTATGCTCCATACAAGCGACGCATGCTCGGCCTCGACTACAAGGCAGACCCACTAGAAGGATCTCCCCAAGCCCGAGCGATTGTTCTGGAGAAGGTGGGGGTCGAATGCCGCCAGCCCAACAGCGCAGTCAGAAAATGCGTCCGCGCACAGATCATCAAGAATGGAAAGGTCATAACCGCATTCCTGCCCGGCGATGGTGCATTGAATTTTATCGACGAACATGATGAGGTGCAGATTGAGGGTATCGGGGGGGCGGAAGGGAAAGCTTACGGGGACTTGCCGGGGACGAGGTATCGTGTCTTCACGGTTAATGGGGTTAGCCTGGACGCGTTGTTGAAGGGTAAGAAGGAGAAGCCTCGCCGGTAAGCTATCATCGCGAACGACTGGGTAGCTTGCCTGTTACATGTCTTGTCAAGTCGAGGTTCAAGTATCTTTTTGAGTAAAAATAGTCCATACTTCTTTTCTAATCAGGGCTAATGAAACCACTAAAAATACAGGAAGCGAAAAGAGAAAATTGGCGTTAGTATGGGGCGTCGTCTGCTCCGAGTGCCAGCTACTTGCCGTAGAGAACTGCCCCCACTGCACAAGAGACCTCTGCGAAAAACACAGCGGCCGCCACGACTGCGAAAGACTACGAGCCAGAGAATACGCAGTCGCAGGCTAAGAAGAGAAATCCAGAAACCATTCGATTGCTAGGTAACAGTTCTACACTTAGACCTAGCTCAGCTGTGAACCATGGCAGTTTGAGTTCCGCCATAGCGCACCCGAAAATCGCGAAGGCCCATTTCCTGGCCCAGAACTACTACCGTATCTTCTGATCGTCGCTGATAGAACGGCAGCTTCACCACCTCAGCAGAAACATTGCGGTCTCTAATCTTGATCCCGAAGACAGTTCCCACTTTCGAGATGTTTGGCGGGACATAGCCCATGCCTATGCTGATGCCTAGAGTTGGAGAGAACGTTCCACTAGTAACTCTACCGACTTTCTGATCTTCCAGAACGATTTCTTGCCCCTGTCGAGGGATTCCTTTGTCTCTAATCTTGAAGCCCACTCGGACCCGAGCCGCTCCTTGCTCTTTCTGCCTTTGGATAGGTCCTCGACCGACAAAATCACTTCCCTTGTCAATTCGAACCGCAAAGTTGAGTTTCGCTTCCACTGGCGACGTCTGTTCGTCCAAGTCGTTTCCGTAGAGGCACATTCCTGCCTCCAGTCGCAAAACATCTCTGGCTCCGAGGCCTGAGGGTTTCAGTCCGTCATGCTTACCTGCTGAAAGGAGTTTTTCCCAGATTCTCAACGCAGGCTCAGGATGCTGATCAGATGTCTTCCAGACATAGATCTCGAAACCATCTTCACCAGTGTAGCCGCTGCGGGTCACGAAGCAAGAAAGGTCTCCAACTCTAACGTCTCTGCCAGCATACTTGTCGATCTCTTCCAGCCTAGTACCAGAGACGCTCCGCAACAACTGCGCGGCCTTCGGCCCCTGTACAGCGAACATTGCCGACTCGTCAGAGACATCTTTCGATTCGACTTCGGCGTCACGGTTCTTCTCCAACCACATCCAGTTCTTTTCTCGATTAGCGGCATTGTAGACGACCAGATACCTTGTCGGTTTTGTTCGGAAGATCGTGAGGTCGTCCATTATTCCCCCGCTTGGATTGCAGAGGAGTGAATACTGTCCCTGGCCCATTGAAAGTGTGGAAACGTCGTTGGTTGTGAGGTGGTTGAGATACGTCTCTGCGTTCTTGCCCTCGACCGTAATTCTTCCCATGTGCGATACGTCGAATAGTCCCGCGTGTGTTCGGACCGCCTTGCATTCGGGGATTATTCCCTCGAACCATACGGGAAGTTCGTAGCCTGCGTAGTCGACGATGTTACCGTGTTTCCTGTGATACTCGTAGACTTGCGTTCTCTTCGGCATGATCAGCCTTGCCTTGAAAGTTCGGTGCTGAGTAGAAAAGGGAGATTATTGCGGAGGTGGAGCCGTTTGGGGGCCGATCTTTAAAGTCTCAATCGTGAATCCCAATTTCTTTCCGCATTTGGGACAGTAGCCACCGTTTCTCTGGATGATCTCGCTCGGCGTTTCTAGTTCAAGTCCAGAGTAGAGGAGGTCGCCGCACTTGGAACATGTTATTCGTTGAGGAGACAAATAGTTGCGAAGACCTCGACGATGAGCGTAAATTCTCTCGCCCGGTATTAAAACAGTTCCAGAAGACGAGATAGGACGAACCGCGGGAAAGCAGGGCTTATTATTGAGACGTCTCAAGGGTCACACAGGCAGAAGCCTGGGCTAACGAGTAGTGGTCATTGTGGGCATGAGAACAAGTCTCTGGAAGCTGAAGAGGTCATTGAACAATCTGGCCTTCAGAATGAGCTTCATCAGAATTGCCCCAGGATCAAGCAGACCCCTACTGCCAATAGCAGAGTTCCTGATTGTCGGTTTTACGGTATTCGTATTGGCCGGTGGATTGTTTGTGCTCTCGCAGGGAGGCCAGGGACTGTTGAACGTGGCAAGCGGATACTCGTTCGTCTATCCAGGAGACATCAACAATCAGACGACTCAAGAGGCGGTATTCTCTGGTCTAATGTATGGACTCGGATTCCTGGGCCTCTACATGATGTTCATGAGCACACGATATGCGTATCGTCCCAAGCGCGCATACGGATATCTTGCGTTCGGAATGATCCTAGCAGTCATCTTCATAGTATCACTCTACGTCCTTATCTACGACAAGATCGGCCAACTCTAAGCCATCGGCAAAGAATAGTCGCCCCAATTGGGTAGAATGCTAGGCCCATCTTCCAAGTATTCTTCGACATTCTGGACAAAAACCATGCTTGGCTTTACCCGTCTTCTTTCCACAACGCGCGCAGATCCTCGGACTGTCTCTGCCGCGAACAGTTAGGGTTCGGCGAAACCCGGGACCGCTATGATATCCACCGGGTTTAATCATATGGCGCTTTTTCATCAGTAGCTACTTTGAGCTGAAAACTACTTCACTCACAAAAAAGCAGAGTTTTACCAGCCGGTTTATCTCTCGGGCACAGTCGTGTTCGAAAGGGCGGCATATGACTAAGATGCTTGGAGGCAATAGCCAGTAGGAGTGTTGCGAGAGGGATTGGGGGTTACTCCTACGTTAGGTTGCATGATGCCATTGCCTGAGGCGACGTAAATTGCCAAGTAGTCCGCACATCCCTCCCCCAGTGTGAACAAGGTGTACCGCTGGGCGTTTGTTGTCGCCGGGATCGAGTCGTAGGATCCAGAGACGCAGCGGATGTCTCCGTTGCAAACGCTATACTGTACGAATTGTCCCATCGTGAAGAAGTAGACGGCCACGCTAACGTTACTAGTGAAAGATACATAATAGTCGAATGTGTCAGGCACCGACCCTTCTCTCCAGCCGTTGGCGGTCATCGTGCAATCTGGACCTGAACCGCAAGAGTTCCAGATCGGGTATTGTGGGGATTGCGATGTGAGAAAGGGAGCTGGTTGCGTGCTTTGATAGCTGGGGGGATTGGCTAGCGTATAATGGTAGCCGGTCAGAGAGAACAGGCGCCCTGAAGTGGCGCCGTAGAGTCCAACGCCTAAGAGTACGATAACAACGAGTAGGATGCCTATCACGGCCTTGTAGGGACCTGTGGACACAGGCGCTTGGGAAGGTGATGTGGGAGAATAGTAACTCGGCGGAACCTGCTGTTGAGGCTGGAAAGAGAGAATCTTTGTGCCACAATTAGGGCAGAAGACCGCGTGCTGCTGAACAGGTCCGCCGCAATTCGGACAATAAGATTGCCCTGTCGCCAACTTCAATCACTTGGAAGGTAGGACTTCAAACGATATTGCCGGGTTTCTAAAGGCCACGGTGAGGCCTAAGATCCCATATTGGTGGCGTTGATTTCTTGCTCCGATTTCCATACGAGAGAACGTCTCACAGAGAAGTGGGGTCGGATTTCTAGCTCATCTTTCTTGAAATGTCTGCGAACCAGAAGTAAGCTGCGGCGACCGCGATGGCAGGGATGGTGTAGTCGAGAAGAATCACCACGGACAGGTCCAATGTTGGCACTACGGCGTTGCCAGAGCCGACGAACTGGAGAACTATGCCCACTGTTTGGGGCAGAAGGGGGCTCGCGTACTGGATTGGAAGAGAGTTCGCGGGCGAGGTTGGCAGGTAGATCTGGATTGTCTTGTAGATTGTTTTCCTGTTAGCGTGTAGATGAGGTCCATGTAGG
>Ga0209236_1001269_pt1 | contig 15179 bp, 12 predicted proteins | sample GraSoi013_1_40cm_FD_185819 | JGI IMG/M metagenome (GOLD analysis project Ga0209236, IMG submission 185819) | Grasslands soil microbial communities from the Angelo Coastal Reserve, California, USA - Sample 09_27_2013_1_40cm (SPAdes) (version 2) | ecosystem: Environmental > Terrestrial > Soil >... | reverse complement strand
TCCAGAATCAGGAGCAGGAGGCGACGTTCCGGTACTTCTCGTTGTTCCACTTCGGGATGCAGGAAGCGTCCACGCCGATTTACAAACCGATTCTCAGCGCCTTCGCCCTGGGCCTCCTCGTAGCCTCCATCCTGTTGTTTCCGGCCTGGGTTCGCGGGCGGATCGACCTGAGGCGCAAGACGAAAGCGTTGCAGGAGACGGAGGCCGATCTGGACCGCCTGCGCAACGCCATGGAAAAGCCGCCCAGACCGCCGCAAAGCCCACGGGGTCAGGAGATCACCGAGGAAATTGTGGATGAATAACGACGATCTCACCCCCCTGATGCGCCAGTATCGGGAGATCAAGCACGACTACCAGGACGCGATCCTGTTTTTCCGGGTCGGCGATTTCTACGAAATGTTCTATGAGGACGCGGAGGAGGCCTCCCGGCTGCTGGCCATCGCCTTGACCTCCCGCGACAAGGCCCGCGCGGATCCCGTTCCGCTCTGCGGGGTCCCGTACCACGCGGCGACCGGCTACATCGCCAAGCTGCTCAAGGCCGGGCGGACGGTCGCCCTGTGTGAACAGGTGGAAGACCCGAAACTGGCCAAGGGGCTGGTCCGCCGCGAGGTGGTCCGTCTGTACACACCCGGCACTCTCATTGACCCCGAGCTGCTGCCTGCCGTCGAGTCGAATTTTCTTGGGGCGGTGGCCGTCGCGTCCCCTCCTTCGCCCGCATCGTCACGGCACGACCCTGTGCCGCTTCTCGGGCTGGCCGCGCTGGACCTCTCCACCGGCGAGTTCTGGATCATGGAGTTTCATGGCGAACGGGCTCAGACCGATCTTCAGGATGAACTGTCACGTCTGGAGCCGCGGGAACTCCTGTACCCGAACAAGCTGCCGGCGCAGATCCAGACTCTGCTCACCCGGCTCAGAGGCCCACGCCTCTGTCCTCAGGATCCGGCCTTCTTCGACTTGCCGGGCGCAGAGCGCGCGCTGCGAGAGCAGTTCGGAGTCGGCTCCCTGGACGGGTTCGGGTGCCGCGGCCTGACCCTCGGCATCGAGGCGGCCGGGGCGGCGGTGCGGTATCTCCGAGAGACTCAGCCCAGCGCCGGTCTCGGCCATTTGCACCGCCTCCGGGTCCGCCACTCTGACCGTGAGATGCACCTGGACAGTGCCACCATCCGAAACCTGGAACTGACCAGGCCGTTGGCCGGCGACCACACCGGTCAGAAGGACGCCACCCTCCTGTCGGTCCTGGATCGGACCGTCACCGTAATGGGGAGCCGTCTGCTGCGAGAGTGGATCCTCCGGCCCCTCGTGACGCTCGGGCCCATCCGAGCCCGTCTCGAGGCGGTGGGGGAGTTCGTGGCGCATCTCCAGGCCCGGGCCGGCCTCCGCACTGCGCTCAGAACGGTCCAGGATATCGTGCGGCTCGGCAGCAGGATCTCGTTAGGAGCCGCGAACCCTCGGGAGTTGCTGGCAGTCAAGCAGTCGGTCGCGGCGCTCCCGGAAATCCAGACGCTGCTGACATCCTTCCGCTCCTCGCTGCTCCAGGACCTGACCCGATCCTGGGATGATCTGGCCGATGTGCACGCCTTGATCGAACGCACGATCCTGCCGGATGCTCCCATCTCGACCCGCGAGGGTGGAATCATCCGGGACGGCTTCAACACCCAGTTGGATGAGCTGCGGAAAGCCTGCCGGGACGGGAAAGGGTGGATCGCCCGACTGGAGGCCCAGGAACGGGAACGGACCGGCATCGAGTCGCTGAAAGTGCGATTCAATCAGGTCTTCGGCTATTACATCGAGGTGACCAAGCCGAACCTGTCGCGTGTTCCCCCTCATTACAGTCGCAAGCAGACTCTCGTCAACGCGGAGCGGTTCACGACCGCCGAGTTGAAAGAGCTCGAAGACCGGGTGACCGGCGCCGAGCAGAAGCTCCACGCGCTGGAACAGGAGCTCTTCGAGCAAGTCCGCGCCCAACTTGCCCGAGAAACGGCCCGTCTCCAGGCGATGGGGACAACCATTGCCTTGCTGGATGTGCTGGCCGTGCTGGCGGAGACGGCCGCCGTTAACCGTTATGTCCGTCCCGAGGTGGATGAAGGGGGAACGATCCGAATCCGCGAAGGCCGGCACCCGGTGGTGGAACGGCTGGACCTGGCAGGCGGGTTCATTCCCAACGATGTCCTCCTGGACCTCGAGTCCAATCGGCTGTTGTTCATCACGGGCCCGAACATGGCCGGAAAGAGCACGTATCTCAGGCAGGTCGCGCTGATCGTGCTGCTGGCGCAGATGGGCAGTTTCGTGCCGGCGCGGGAGGCCCGCATCGGTCTCGTGGACCGCGTGTTCACGCGCGTGGGGGCCCTCGACAACCTCGCGGGCGGCCAGAGCACGTTCATGGTCGAAATGACCGAGACCGCGCAGATCCTCAACTGTGCGACCAGCCGGAGCCTTATCCTGCTGGACGAGATCGGGCGCGGGACCAGCACCTATGACGGGCTGAGCATCGCCTGGGCGGTGGCGGAGTACATCCAGGACCGGAGGCACTTGGGCGCGCGCACCCTCTTCGCCACGCACTATCACGAGATGACCGAGCTGGCCGAGCTCCGGGAGGGGATCAAAAACTACACGGTTTCGGTCAGAGAGCGCAACGACGAAGTGCTGTTTCTCAGAAAGATCGTCGCGGGGGGAACGGACCGGAGTTATGGTATTCACGTGGCCCGGCTCGCCGGCCTGCCGGCTCCGGTCATCAGCCGCGCGCGCGAGGTCCTGGCCCAGTTAGAACGTCCCTCGGCTCATGTGGCGGAGAATTCCCTACTCAGTCCTCAGCACTCAGTACTCAGCACTCCTTCAGATGACCCCTCACTGCCGCAGCCGCACCCGATTATCGAGGAGGTGCGGCAGATGGATCTCTTCTCGATGACGCCGCTCGAAGCGCTCAACCGGCTGGCTGACCTGCAGCGTCGGCTCCAGAGTCCGATCGAGGAGGACTCGAAGACATAAAAAAGGCGGCGCGCCGACTGGCGCGCCGCCGCTGACCGCAAGGAAACCGCTCAGCTTTCAGTGACCAGCGCCCGTGCCTTCGTTGGCGCTCCACGGCGTGATGCCCGAGACCAACGTTTTCCCGCCCGGGAGCATCACGTCATACTGCATGGGCACCGTATCCTTCCCCTTCGGGGAGGTATTCAGGGTCTTCTTGGCCTCGTAGCAGGCTTTGTCGAACTCATCCTTGCCCTGACAGGCCGCCTCTTTCAATGTTCGGATGCCCCGAGGCTTGGCGGGATCCCCCGCGATCTCCGGCAGCTTTTTCACGGAGGAGATCACCCGGCGGTTTTGCTCCACCTCCTGAGCCGCGAACTCGATCAAGGTGGTCGCCGACGCGGGTGGCACTTCCTTTGCCGCTGCCGGGCCGGCGTGCGGGCGGGCCATCGACTTCAACTGCTCCCAGACCTCCTTATTCGCCGCGTAGAACTTGAGGTTTTTCCCCGGATGAATCTTCTGCCAGTAGTAGCCGCTCTCGGCGTTTCCACCGAACACCGCGATGTTGATCCAGACCGCTTCATCGTACGGATCCAGGATGATCACCCGGCCTTGAAGCGTGGTCGGCTTGCTCATGTCGCCCCACTCGAACCGTTCCTGGAAGGCTTCGATGGCCAGCGCGGTCGAGGTGACACCCACGACCAAGGCCACGGCGGCGGCGAACGCCCAACCTTTCCCATGAAGTCTCATAACTACTCCCTCCTTACAGAAGCTGTTTGAGATAAAAGTCATAAGTCATAAAAAAGAGGCGCGACCGATGCTCGTGCTTAGTCCCCTTTCAGGACCTTGAACCCGGTGATCGTCCGACCATCCAGGGTGACCTCCATGGCCACCAGATCCTGGGACGCTTTGATGATCTGGTCCATGAGCGCCTTGTCCTTCACATACAGCCGCACGGTCTGCGCAGCATGGTACCAGCCTGCATAGGGGTTATTCTTCTCGGTCCCGCCCTGGAAGCCCCACGAGCAGCACACGAACAGCGGGTCCGGAGGCCGCACGTCCAGATCGGACGAGGCCCGTCCACTCGGGGTCCCAGAGGCCGGCTCACCGGTGTTCCAGTATTGAATGCCGAACAGCAGTTCACGCTCCGGATTGTCCGCCCACTGCGCCCAGACTCGACCTTTCAAGGTCTTGACCGGCTGGCCTTTCATGAGCGGTTCGCCGCCGGCCGGCGCATCGGCTGCCGCTACAAACCCGGCCGTCAGAAAGCCAGCAAGAAACAAGACTGCCACCGCAGCTATGATTACGCCCTTATTCATCCCTCGCACCTCCTTATAAGAATCAAGAAGATCAAGACCGATGTGTCCGTGTCCCCTCAAAAAAGAAGACGGCTAATGGGTTGCGCGATTGGTTTCTTTCGCTGCATCGGTGTTCCGGCGGGAAGTAAGTGCCCAATCCTACTCAATCACCTTCGGGCTTGTCAAGAAAATATTTGGCTCTCCCTCGGGCCATACAAATAAGAGAAACGCCTTTCTTAACAATTGGTTCTGAGCGTTGAGGAGGCGGGGACGAGTCAGTCCATAACTCCACGGAAAGCGCGGGGTGAGACCGGGCCAAGCACCGTGACTGCCAGACAAGTGAGGTCCAACAGCTCGCGGCAGAGTTGGAGGATCTGGCCCTCTGACACCCGATCGATCTCGGCCATCATTTCCTCGAGCGACGTGTACCGCCCCTGATGCAGTTCGTCCTTCGCAAGCTTGCTCATCCGGCTATGCGTGCTCTCCAAACTCAGCATCAAACTGCCCTTCATCTGGTTCCGTGCCCGTTCCAACTCCTGACGGTCCACACCGGCCGTGCGGAGTCGTCGGATCTCCCGGCAGACCAGCTCAACCACCCGCGGGGCTTCCCGCGGACGGGTGGCAGCGTACACCGTCAACGTTCCACCATCGGCGTACGAGGAGAGGTAGGAGTAGATGGAGTACGCCAGCCCCCGCTTTTCCCGGACTTCCTGAAACAGTCGGGAGCTGACGTTCCCACCGAGCATGGCGTTGAGGGTGTGGGCGGCATATCGGTCTTTGTGCCCGAGCGAGACCCCTTTCAGGCCCAGGCAGAGGTGCGCTTGCTCGAGAGGCTTCTGCCGGACCAGCAGCCCTCCGTTCACGACAGGCGGCCACCGACTCAAACCGGGCTGGTCGCCGCGTTGGAACGAGCCGAAGGCGGTCTCCAGCGCCGGAAGCAACTCCTTCGGGTTGAAATTGCCCGCGACGGCCACAACGGTCTGGAGGGGATGGTAGTGCGCATGGACGTAGCGCAAGAGTTGTTCTCTCGTGAAGGCCTGCACCGTCTCCCGGTCCCCCAGGATCGGACGACCGAGCGGGTGTCGCTTCAGCGTCTGCTTCGCGTGCAGCTCTTGGACCAGGTCCTCGGGATCGTCCTGGACCATCCGGATTTCCTCCAGCACGACCTGCTTCTCCTTTTCCACCTCCCGGCTCCCGAAGCGGGAATGATGAAACAGGTCCGCGAGCAACGCCAGCGCGGGCCGCAGGTGTTGATCGAGCACCTTGACGTAGAAGGTCGTCGTCTCGCGGGTCGTAAAGGCGTTCATCTCCCCGCCCAGGGCGTCAATCTCCCGCGAAATCTGGGCGGCCGACCGGGTCCGCGTTCCCTTGAAGAACATATGTTCAAGGAAGTGGGACAGACCGGCTTCTCCAGCGCCTTCATCGCGGGACCCGACGTTCACCCAGATGCCGACGGTCACCGACTTCAGCGTCGGCATCCGCTCGACGACCACCCGCACGCCATTGTCCAGCACGAGCTTCCGGTACATGATCGCCCTCACCCGCCAGGCGGGTACCCGGTGGCCGGTTCCTTCGGCGAGGAAGCCGAAGGCGGCGCCATGGCCTCCTTGCGGCTCAGACGGATCTTGCCCTGCTTGTCGATCTCGAGCACTTTGACCATCACCTGGTCGCCTTCCTTGACTTCGTCTGAGACTGACTTCACGCGATGGTGCGCGAGCTGGGAGATATGCACGAGCCCGTCCGTGCCCGGCAGGATCTCCACGAAGGCGCCGAAGTCCATGATCTTTCGCACGGTGCCCAGATAAATCTTGCCGACCTCGACTTCTTCCGTGAGCCGGTTGATCATCTCGATGGCTTTCTTGGCGGACGCCTCGTCCACCGCGGCGATGGAGATGTCTCCGGTATCTTCCACGTTGATTTTCACGCCGCAGTCCGCAATGATGCTGCGGATCATCTTGCCGCCCGGCCCGATCACATCGCGGATCCTGTCCTGCTTGATCTTCAACATGAAGATGCGCGGCGCGAAGGGCGACAGGTTCGGCCTCGCCCTCGGCAAGGCTTCCGCCATGCGTTCCAGGATATAGAGACGACCCTTCCGGGCCTGGTCCAAGGCCTGCCGCATCAGCTTCGGCGTGATGCCGGCGATCTTGATATCCATCTGCAGCGCCGTGACGCCGTGCTTGGTCCCGGTCACCTTGAAATCCATGTCGCCGAGATGGTCCTCCAGGCCCAGGATATCGGACAGCACCATGACACGCTCGCCTTCCTTGATCAGTCCCATGGCGATGCCGGCCACGGGCTCCTTGATCGGCACGCCGGCGTCCATCAGCGCCAGCGCTCCGCCGCAGACCGTCGCCATGGAGGAGGAGCCGTTCGACTCCAGAATGTCGGACACCAGCCGCAGCGTGTACGGAAAGCTTTCCTTACTGGGAATGACCGGCCGCAGCGCGCGTTCCGCCAGCGCCCCGTGCCCCACTTCGCGCCGGCCGGGGGAGCGGAGCGGCCTCGCCTCGCCGACGCTGAAGGGAGGGAAGTTGTAATGCAGCATGAAGGTCCGGTAGTACTCCCCCTCCAACGCATCGATGCGCTGCTCATCCTCCGTCGTGCCGAGCGTCACGACCGCCAGACTCTGCGTTTCCCCTCGCGTGAAGAGCGCGGAGCCGTGGGTGCGCGGGAGCACGCCCACCTCGCAGGTGACGGTGCGGATGTCGGTCGGCCCGCGGCCGTCCGCCCGTACGCCTCGCTCCAGGATCATGTTCCGGACTTCGGTGTATTCCAGCGAGTGAAACACCAGCTTGATATGGCGGCTGCGGTCGGGATCGTCCGCCTTCAGCTTCTCGATCGCGTCTTCCAGAATCTGGCCCAGCCGTTCCTGGCGGGCCGTCTTGTTGGGAATGAGGATCGCGTCCCGGATCGGACCGGCCACCAGTTGGCGCACCGCGTCGCTTAGGGCGGGGGCGATCTTCTCGGCCACGACCGTTCGCTTGGGCCGTCCGGCCTGCGCCTGCAACTCCAGAATCTTCCCCACGATCTTCTTGATCTCGGCATGGGCGACCTCAATGGCGTCGATCATGACCGATTCCGGCAGCTCGTTCCCGCCTCCCTCCACCATCATGACGGCGTCGCCCGTGCCGGCCACCACCAAATGCAGGTCATTGGCCTCAAGAGTCGCGATGTCCGGATTGACCACGAACTGCCCATTCACGCGGCCGATTCTGATCCCAGCCACCGGCCCCCCGAATGGAATGTCCGACAGCGTCAGCGCGGCCGAGGCGGCCGTGATGCCCACCACATCCGACGACCCGGTCTGATCCGCCGAGAGGACCGAGGCAATCACCTGGGTCTCGTAGTAATAGCCCTCCGGGAAGAGGGGCCGCATGGGACGATCGATCAATCGGCTGGTCAGGACCTCCTTCTCGGAAGGCCGGCCCTCCCGCTTGAAGTATCCGCCGGGAATCTTGCCGGCCGCGTAAGCCTTCTCCTGGTAATCCACGGTGAGCGGAAGAAAATCTATCCCGGGCCTGACTGTCTGGGAGCCCACCGCGGTGGCCAGCACGACGGTGTCCCCATATGTGGCCAGGACGGCGCCGTCCGCCTGCTTGGCCACTCGCCCGGTTTCCAGCCGGAGGCGCCGGCCAGCCAGGTCCATTTCGATCGCGTGCACCATTTCTTCATTCTCCTCTTAGCTCTGCCGCACAGATGCCTACGGCTTGAGTCCTGAGTAATGAGTGCCGAGTCCGGCCCGATTAAGTCTCTGTCTCTGTCACCAACTCAGCACTCATAACTCAGTACTCATGACTGTAGGAAACCTGTGTCGGCAGCCCCGCCCCGGCTCCCGCGCTTCGGACTTCGGCAGCTCGCCTCGGCTGAGCTCGCCCGTCGAGAGTCTCTGGGTCGAGCGACCGCAGGCAGCCGAGTCGCGCGAGGGCGCTCGCGGGTGGTTGATTACTTCCGGATCCCCAACCGCTCCAACACGGCCCGATACCGGCCATCATCGATCCGATGCAGGTAATCGAGCAGTTGTCGGCGTCGGCCGACCAACTGCAGCAAGCCTCTCCTGGAGTGATGATCCTTTCGATGCAGCTTGAAATGCTCCGTCAGGTACGAGATGCGACTGGTGAGAATCGCGATCTGCACTTCGGGAGAACCGGTATCCGTCCCATGCCGTCTGTATTGCTGAACCACCTCGGTCTTGGCTTCTTTCACCAACGCCATCGTGCACTCCTCCATCCTTTCAACCTGCCCCCTCACTTGCTGCTACGCGTCCACCAACACTTTCAGGATTGACACCATGCGTTCAGCGGCACTCACCGACGCCACAGCCCCCTGGTCAACGCCCGCTGCCCCAACCTTCCCGAGCGCCAGCAGGCGCCCGTTGGGATCTTTCAGCCGAACCGTCTGCCCGGCCGCAACCCCGGAGATCCCGGCCCTCGCGTCCCACGTCACAGTCCGGCTCGAAACCGGCGCGCCGTGCAGGACCCGACCCGAGGTCGCTTCATCCACGACCAGGGCCGGCAACGCGGCGAGCGCCTCGTCGAGAGGCATCACATCGTCGGCCAATCGCCCGCGCAGGAGCCGCGACCCGATGTCCTCCATCGTGAGCGCCCGCTCGATGGTCAGCGGCCCGACCCGCCTCCGCTCCAATGCCAACAGGTGCCCCCCCACGCCCAGCGCCTCTCCGATATCCGCGCAGAGCGTCCTGACATAGGTGCCCTTGGAGCACACCACGCGCAGGGAGACGTCGCGGCCGTCGATGCCGAGCACCTCGATGTCGTGGATCGTCACCTCCCGCGGTTCCCGCTCGACGGTTCGCCCCGCCCGCGCAACTTTGTAGAGCGGAACTCCTCCCACCTTCACCGCCGAATACATCGGCGGCACCTGCGTGAGCCGTCCACGGAACCGCTCGATGACGGTCCGGATCGCTTCTTGGGTCAGACCAGCCGTGGGGGACCGCGACAAGACCGCCCCGGTGGCGTCCTGCGTGTCGGTCGCTTCCCCCAGGCGCAACACCGCCCGATACTCCTTGTCCCAGTCCACCAGGTACGCGGCGATTCGTGTCCCCCGCCCGATCAGCACCGGCAGGACGCCGGTGGCCGCCGGATCGAGCGTGCCGGCGTGTCCGACTCTGGGGCCCCGGAGGAGGTTCCGTAGCTTGGCCACGACATCGTGCGACGTCCACCCGGCCGCCTTCTTGACGTTGAGGAGGCCGTCTCCGACGACAGGCCTTGCCGCGACATTCACGCCCGATGTGCTTGCCATACCCGTTGATCCGGCTGAGGGCTCATGGAGAAGAGTCCGGTTGTGATCGGCCCTGAGCCTCAGCCTGCACTTGCTCCAGGAGCGACCGAATACGATCTCCTTGAGGGCCGCTCAAATCTTTCTGAAAGATCAGCTCAGGGGTGTACCGCAAGTGCAGCCGTCGGCCCAGCTCCGCGCGGATGAAGCCGCTCGCCTTTGCGAGCCCCTCAAGGGCATCCGCCTCTGCTTGGCCGTCCTGCAAGGTCGTGACATAGACCCGCGCCAGCCGGAGATCGTTGGTCAGCTCCACGTCCGTGACCGTCACATCGCTCACCCGTGGATCCTTCGTCTTGCGCATGATGATCTCGGCGACCTCCATGCGGATCTGGTCGGCTACTCGCATCGCCCGTTTGGACGTCGCCTTCGTCATACCAAGAAAGCTGGTAGCTCATAGCGAGCAGCGAATAGCCTCGATTCTCCTCGTGCTGTTAGCTGTTAGCTATCAGCTATTAGCTCGTTTCAGAGCAGTTCGATGCGGAATTGAACCACTTCGATCGTCGGGACGGACCGGATCAGATTGACGGCCTGGTCCAACACCTGGTTCACGTGCACGCCCTCGTTCGCCACACACGCGATCCCGAGGACCGCCTTCTGCCAGAGCTCGAGATCACCGACCTCCGCGACCGACACATTAAACTTGTCGCGCAGACGGTCTTTGAGGCTCAAGAGGACCTGTCGCTTCGCCTTCAGGGAATGGCCGTCCGGGATGTATAGTTCAACCGTGCAGAGCCCGATAATCATGCCGGCGGCAAAAGGGGCAGGCCGAGGTTGAGGTTCAGGTTGAGGCTCGGAGTCGCCGCCCAGCTCTGAGGACCTGCTCCTGAGCCTTAGCCTCAACCTCAACCTTTTTAAAGCTTCGCCGCCACTTTGTCGAACGCGTAGACCTCGAGGACATCGCCCATCTTCAGGTCGCTGAAGTTCTCAACGCCGATTCCGCATTCGTATCCCTGCTGAACGTCCCGCACGTCGTCCTTGAACCGACGGAGCGAGCTGAGCTTGCCTTGGTAGACGGTCACTTGATCCCGGACCACGCGCACGCCGGCGCTGGCCCTGGAGATGGTCCCGTCGATCACATAGCAGCCTGCAATGGTGCCGACCTTCGCAATCGTGAAGACCTGGCGCACCTCCGCGCGGCCCAGCACGCGCTCCTTCAGCGTCGGCTCCAACAAGCCTTCCATAGCGGCTTTGATGTCGGCGATCGCATCATAAATGATGGTGTAGAGCCGGACGTCAACCCCTTCATGCTCGGCCAGTGCTGTGGCCTTCGGTTCCGGCCGAATATTGAAGCCGATGATAATGGCTTGTGAGGCTGAGGCTAACAGGACGTCGGTTTCCGTGATGCCGCCGACCCCGCTGTGAATGACCCGGAGCTTGACTGCTGCGGTGGAGAGCTTCTCGACGGCCTCCGAGAGCGCCTCAGCCGATCCTTGCACATCCGACTTGATCAACACCGCAAGTTCCTTGACCGCTCCCTCCTTGATGCGCGCATAGAGGTCCTCCAGCGTCACCCGGGCGGACCCCGCCGCGAGTTCGGCACTGCGCTGCTTGCCCAGGCGGTCCTCTGCGATTTCTCGAGCCACAGACTCATCCTTGACCACGACGAACAGATCGCCCGCCGCAGGCACACCGGGCAGGCCAACCACCTCCACCGGCATCGAGGGGGTGGCTTCAGAGACCTTCTGTCCCGTGTCCGTGAGGAGGCCCCGCACCCGGCCGCTGAAGGTCCCCACGACGAACGCATCGCCCACCCGCAGCGTGCCGCTTTGCACGAGCACGGTTGCGACCGGGCCTCGGCCGCGGTCCAGCTTGGCCTCCACGACCGCCCCTTTGGCCGGACGGCGGGAGTCCGTCTTGAGCTCCAGCACTTCAGACTGGAGCAGGATCATCTCCAACAACGATTCGAGGCCCACCTTCTGTTTGGCCGACACCTCCACCACGATGGTCTGGCCTCCCCAGGCCTCCGGAATCAGATTCCGCTCCGCCAGCGCGTGCTTCACCCGATCGGGATTCGCTCCTGCCTTGTCGATCTTGTTGATGGCGACGATGACGGGCACGTTCGCCGCGGCCGCATGGTCGATCGCTTCCACGGTTTGCGGCATGACCCCGTCGTCGGCGGCCACCACCAGCACGACGATGTCGGTGATCTTCGCGCCTCTCGCCCGCATGGCGGTGAAGGCCTCGTGGCCCGGTGTGTCCAGGAAGGTAATCCGTTTGTCATGGACCCGCACGGTGTACGCCCCGATGTGCTGGGTGATGCCGCCTGCTTCCTGTTCGGTGACCTTGGTTTGCCTGATCGCATCCAGCAGCGAGGTTTTCCCGTGATCGACATGTCCCATAATGGTGACCACAGGAGGCCGTGATTCCAGCCGCTCCGCCTCGGTCCACTCGGCGGCTTCTTCCAGCAGCTCCTCTCCCTGTTTTTCCGACAAGACCTCGGCCTTCAGCCCGAGCCCATCCGCGATCAGCAGGGCGACGTCCAAATTCATGGCCTGATTCAAGGTGAGCATCTGGCCCATCTCCAGCAATTTCTTGACGGTGTCCGCGGGCCGCTGGCCGACCAGCTCCGCGAACTCCTTCACCGTCAGTCCGGAGCTGAGCTTGATCACTTTCTTGCGAGGCTTGGTGATTTCGGCCACCGCGGACGGCTGAACGTGGCGGGACCGCTCGTCGCGCCGATGCACGGGAATCGCCCGCAGGTCCTGCCAGCGCGCCATATCCTCCCGAAACTTGACCTCCTCCTCGTCACGCGTTCGGCCGGGCCTCTTGGGTCGTTTGGCTTTGTCCCGAAGCTCTGCGGTCTCTCCCAACGGCGGCTCGAGCACCCCCTTTTTCTTGTCGAGGCGGCGCTCGTCCGTCTCCGCCGCCGGGGCCGGAGCCGCTTGCGCGGCGCCCACCAGCGGCGCTGACGCGACTGCGGGACTGGCCTCGCGTGCCGCACCGGCGCGATCGGCCCGTGGCTGAGCAGGGAGCGCCCCGCTCGCCGGGGCCTCCGGAAGAGGCGCGGCCCCGACCGCGGCAGGTCCCCCAGGGAGAGCCGGAGCAAGGCCGCCTACCTGGAACGGCGCTCCAAGCGCTCCAAGCGTGTCGACGGCCGGGCCGGTACCCGCAGCCAGCTCGGCTGCCACTTCGTCGTCGCCCTTCTTTCGTTTGAACAGGATCCGCCGTTTATCCACTTTCGGCGGCTCTTCGATGACGACCGGAGGCGATTTCTGGGTGGGCCCTTTGGCAGGCTCACGGGGTGGAGTCGCTCGCTTGCGCGGCGCTGATTCCTTCGTGACCACTTCTCGTTTGAGCGCTTCCGGCTTGGCTGGCTGCAGCTTGGCCTCAGACTCCACTTCGTCGCGCTTGGTTCCCGCCTTGGGCGCCGGCTTGGCCTTGGGCGTCAGTTTCTGCAAGACCTTCTGGACCGCGACGTCGTCCAGCGCGCTACTGTGCGATGACGCCGCGATGCCCAGTCGCTTCAGCTCGGGGATCAGATCCCGATTCTCCATCCCGAGCTTCTTGGCCAGCTCGTGTACTCTCATGCCAGTTGCAGCAGCGTCGGTTCAGCCCGCCGTGTAGGGGTCTCATTGCGGCTCGGGCTGTGCCGGCTGCGCCTCCGTGTCCTGCTCCCCCAGGCTGCCCACTGCCTCACGCTGGGCCCGTGCAGCCTCTTCCTCCCGCTGGGCCTCCGCCTCCTCGGCCAGGGCCGCCTTGATCTCCTTGTCCCGCTCGGCCTTCTCCTTCTCGTATTCCGTCGCGCTGATGATGTCGATCTTCCAGCCGGTCAGTCTGGCGGCAAGACGCACGTTCTGGCCGTTTTTCCCGATGGCCAGGGACAGCTGCGAGTCGGCCACCACCACGAGCGCCGATTTCTTTTCCTCGTCGATGCCGACTTTCTCGATCGACGCCGGGTTCAAGGCCTCGGCGATGAACACCCGCGGATCAGTCGTCCAGGCGATGATATCGATCTTTTCACCGCGCAGTTCCCTCACGACCGCCTGCACGCGCGAACCCTTGATGCCCACGCAGGCCCCAACTGGATCGACGGCCTTGTCCCGCGACGCGACGGCGATCTTGGTCCGATCTCCGGGCTCCCGGACGATGCCTTTGATTTCCACGATCTTTTCGGAGACCTCAGGGACCTCCAGCTCGAAGAGCTTGGCCACGAAGTGGGGGTGCGTCCGCGAGAGGACCACCTGCACGTCCTTGGGGGTCCGCCGCACCTCGAGCAAGTACGCCTTGATCCGGTCTCCTCGCCGATAGGTTTCGCGGGGGATCTGTTCCTGCGCCGGCAGCACTGCCTCGGTCTTGCCAAGGTCCACCAGGTAATTGCGGCGCTCTTGCCCGAGGATAATGCCGTTGATCAGATCGCCCGTGCGGGTGGCGTACTCGCGCTGGACCGCTTCCCATTCAGCCTCTCTCACTTTTTGACAAATCACCTGCTTGGCTGTCTGGGCCGCGATGCGCCCCAGTTCATCCATCTCGATCACGGCGCCGATCTCGTCGCCCACCTCCGCTTCGCTATCCACGCGGCGCGCTTCCTGGATCGAGATCTCTGACTTGGGATTCGTGACGGTGTCCACGATCGTCTTGAGCGACACCACCGAGATCTCGCCTGTCTTCTGGTCGATCTGGACCTGAATGTTCTCGCTTTGCCCAAAGCGTTTCTTGGCCGCCGTCTGGAGCGCCGCCTCCACCGCCCCGATCACCTTGGCCTTATCGATGCCTTTCTCGCGTCCGATCTGGTCGATCACCGCGATCAGTTCCCGGCTCATAGATCACATGCTCCACTCATGCCAGTTCTCCCGATCGTGCCTCTCACCGCGATGAGAATTCCACCTCGAGCCGCGCGTCTGCGACCGCCTCCCACTCCACCTCAAGGGTCGTCTCCACGTCCGGCCCCGTCCCACCACCCGCCATTGTCCATTGTGCGGGCGCCGAAGCTTGACGGAGACCAGCTTGCCGACCGACCGCTGGAAATCCTCACGCCGCCTCAGCGGCCGATCAAGGCCGGGCGAGGACACCTCCAGCGTATAGGCGTGCGGAATCGGATCCTCCACATCCAGCGCGTGGCCCAGCGACAGGTGAACCTGTTCGCAGTCGCCGACGACGACTCCACCCGGCTTGTCGACGAACACCCTGATCACCGTTCGCGTCCCGTGGCCGGCACACTGCACCTCCACCAACTCGAGGGCAAGCGCGCGAATGATCGGAGCCGCGATGGCTCGCACGCGTTCGGCGAGCGGCCGGGCATCCCGGGTCTGCGCGACTCCGGTCGATTCTGGGCTGCTCAGGTCCGCCATCGGACTTCGATCCAAACAAAAAAGTGGGCCCGAGCCCACTTCCAGACGGCCAAGACTACCATGTTGGACAGGACAACGCAAGGGGGCTCAGGGCGCGACGGGTGGCTGATGACGAGTGGCGAGCCCGCCTGGTCCTGCTAGCCCAGGGAGTCCTGGAACCACGCACTCAGCCGCGCGGTGAGCGCCCCCGGGTTCCCGGTCCCAACCGGCGCCCCATCAAGACGGACCACCGGCAGAATTTCCACCGTGGTGCCGGTGAGCAAGACCTCGTCTGCTCCACGCAGCTCGTCCAAGCCGACGGCCCGTTCCTGGACTGAGACTCCCTCTTTGCGCGCAA
>Ga0209236_1001268_pt1 | contig 15186 bp, 18 predicted proteins | sample GraSoi013_1_40cm_FD_185819 | JGI IMG/M metagenome (GOLD analysis project Ga0209236, IMG submission 185819) | Grasslands soil microbial communities from the Angelo Coastal Reserve, California, USA - Sample 09_27_2013_1_40cm (SPAdes) (version 2) | ecosystem: Environmental > Terrestrial > Soil >... | reverse complement strand
AGTGCTGCTGGAGCTCGCCGCTCGCGACGAGTCGCCCGAGCGCCACCGCGATCTGTAACGGCGTCGCCAGGAACAACCGGACGCCGCGAGGCAGCGTGACGATCCGCGGAATCACTTCCCAGAGCACGAGCGGAAGGAGCAGCGCGGTCGAGCCAAGCACGAGGCGCTCGGGCACGGCTCAGCGCCGTCCGGCGCGCCAGGGCGCCACGCTGGCCTCGATCCGGCGCACCCCGCTCGTCAGCCCGACCGCCACGACGGCGAGGACGACGATGCCGGCGAACATCTCGGGCAGCCGGTACGTGTCGCCGAAGCGCGAGATGGCGAAACCGAGGCCCTCCGATGCCGCGTAGAACTCACCGACGAGGATGCCGATGAGGCCGCGGCCGATGGCCAGTCGCGCCGCGGCGACGACGTAGGGAACGACCGACGGCAGGATGACCTTCACGTAGAGATCGCGGTCGGTGCCGCCGAACGAGCGCACGACGTTCACGAGCAGCGGATCGGTGCAGCGTACGCCCGCAAACGTGTTGAAGACGAACGGGAAGACCGCCAGCAGGAAGACCAGCAGCGCCCGCGCACCCAGCCCCACGCCGGCGGTGATGATGATCAGCGGCGCCAGTGCGATCAGGGGACTTGCGTAGAGCGCCGTCAGCAACGGATCGAGCGCGAACGCCGCCCGCCGGCGCCAGCCCATGACCAGGCCGATCGGGATGCCGACCACGACGGCCAGGCCGAGGCCGACGACGAACGCCTCGGCGCTCACGCCGATGTCGCGCCAGAGCCGGCCGCCGAGAAGCTGCTCGCGCAGCGCCGTGCCGATGTGCGACGGCGTGGTCATGAAGAACGGATCCCACCTGACGAGCGCGAGCACGACTTCCCACGTCACGACGAAGGTGACCACCGACAGCGTGCCGAGCGCGAGGCGACGCCAGGGCTTCACGCGCCCGCCTTCAGCTCTTCTTTGAGCGCGTTCCAGATGGCGAGCTTCAGCTCGTTGAACTCGGGGGACAGCCGCATCTCGTAATCGCGCGGTCGAGGCAGGCGGACGTCGATCTCGGCTTTCGAACGGCCCGGGCGCGCGCTCAGCACGATCACGCGGTCCGAGAGGTACGCGGCCTCTTCGATCGAGTGGGTGACGAAGAGCACGGTCTTCCGCGTGCGCTCCCACACGGTCAGCAGCTCGGCCTGCATCAGATCGCGCGTCTGGGCGTCGAGGGCCGCGAACGGCTCGTCCATCAACAAGATCTCGGGATTCGTCGCGAGCGCGCGCGCGAGCCCGACGCGCTGCTTCATGCCGCCGGACAGCTCGTGGGGATAATGACGCTCGAAGCCGGTGAGGCCGACGAGCTGGATCAACTCGGTCGCGCGCCGCCGGCGCTCGGCGGACGCCATGCCCCGCAGCTCGAGGCCGAGCTCGACGTTGGCCTCGGCGGTGCGCCAGGGCAAGAGACCGAACTCCTGGAAGACCATCGCGCGGTCGGGCGCGGGGCCGTCGACGCGCCGGCCGTCGATGCGAACCTCACCGGCGTCCGCTCGCTGGAGCCCGAGGACGACGTTGAGGAACGTGCTCTTGCCGCAGCCCGAGGGGCCCACGAGGCTCACGAACTGTCCGCGAGCCACGCGCAGATCGAAGTCGGCCAGCGCCGCCACCGGCGCGCGATTGGCCGACCGGAACGTCACGCTCACGCCGTCGGCGGCGATGTACGGCGAGCCGCGCATGTCCGGCGCGGCGTCAGGCTCTTCCGGGTGAGCGCTCGACCGCTCTCTTCTCGCCGCTCACGTCGGCGTCGTAGCCGGGCAGCACGCGAGCGTCGATCACGCACACCTCGCCGTCCATCACCGCGCGCAGGCCATCCTTGATCGCCTTGGCGAGCTGATCGGGATGGGTGACCGGGCCGATGCCCTTGGCGCCCTGAGCGACGGCCATCATCGCGAGGTCCATGTCGGGATCGCCGATGCGCTGGCCGATCCACTTGTTCTCGACGGGCCGGCTGCGCGTGATCGCCACGCGCTCCTGATGCGCCTCGTCGTTGTAGAAGGAGCGGTTGTTGCAAACGATGAACAGGCACGGGATGCCGTAGTGCGTCGCGGTCCACAGCGCGGTGACGCCCATCAGGTAATCGCCGTCGCCGCACAGCGCGACGGGCACGCGTCCGGAGCCGCGCAGCGCGAGCGCCGCGCCGACGGTCATGCCCGGCCCCGAACCCACGCCGGCGCCGCCGTCGGCGCCGAGGTAGTCGAGGGGATGCGCGAAGTGGCGATAGCCGCCGCGCCAGCCGAGCGGTAACCGCGTGAGGCAGACGTCGATGCCGTCCGTCGCCTCGTTGAAGGCGTCGGCGACGGCGCGCAGGTTCATCACGTCGTGGGCGCGTGTTGGCGCGTCAGCCGGCGCCGCGGTTGGCGGCGAGCCCCGCCGCGCGCGACACGCATCGACGAGCAGCGGCACGACGACGTCGGGCTCGGCGAGCAGGTTCACGTCGACGGGCGGCAGCCCGAAGCACTCCATGCCCGAGCCACGATGGAGATGGACGTCACACGAGACCGAGACGATCTTCGCGGTGACCTGCTCTCCGAACGCCTGCTTGAGCGTTCCCGCCAGGTCGATCCAGTCGAGCGAGAGGACGACGTCCGCTTCGCGCAGGACTTTCGTCGCCGCCTCGGCCAGGAAGCTTCCGGGCGGCCCCACGTGCAACGGGTGACGGGTCGGGAACACGGCGCCGGCCTTGAGATCGGTGATCACGCGGGCGTTGAGCTTCTCGGCGAGCGCGACACGTGCGCGCCAACTCTCGAGCGTGTGGTTGCCGCGGCCGGCGAGGATGACCGGCGCCGTGGCGTTGCTGAGGAGGTCGGCGGCGCGACGGACCAGGTCCGGCGACGGTTGCACCGATTCGGGCGCGCGGAAGCGAGAGACGTCGGGCAGCGGCGGAAGTTCCGTCAGCTTCGATTCCTGCAGCCCCGCGTCGAGGTTCACGTAGACAGGGCCGCGCGGCGCCGTCGTCGCCATCTGGGCCGCGCGCAGCAGCGCGTCGTACGCTGCCGGCACCGAGGCCGGCTGGTTGTCCCACTTCGTGAACGAGCGAATGAGCCCGCCCTGGTCCGACATCGTGTGGATCCAGTCGATCCACGGCCGCCGCCGGGCCGCGTCCCACGGGCCCGTCGCGCCGAGGATCAGCATGGGCACGCGGTCGCACCACGCGTTGAAGATGGCCATGCTCGCGTGCAGGAGGCCGACGTTCGAGTGGAGGATGGCGCCCATCATGCGGCCGCTCGCCTTGGCGTAGCCGTGGGCGATGGCGACGGCGCTCTCCTCGTGGATGCACGTCAGCATCTGCGGCGTCTTGTTGCCGAGATCGTTCACCAGGCTGTCGTGCAGCCCGCGGAAGCTCGCCCCCGGTACCAGCGCGACGTACGGCACCTCGAGCCGGTGCAGCATGCGCGCGATCGCGTCGCTGCCCCACACGCCGCCACCCGACGGCGTGGGCGTTGGCTTTTCCTGGACGATCGGCGAAGCGGGCTGGCTCGGATTCATGGGTCGCCTCCCTGAAGGATGCCGCGGGCGCGGCAAGCGTACTCCGGCGGGAAGGGGAGTGGCAAGGCGGCTACTTGGCGCTATCGCTTCGTGCCCTCGACCTTCCAGTTTTTCGCGTTACGACCAACCATCTTCTTCGCGTCGTCCTGTAAGGTCATCGTGTCGACAGAATCTTTGTCCTGCCAGGTCAACGTCACGATTCGTCCTTCTTGTTTCCACGTTCCCTTCGACCCCCCGGTCCACTCCACGGTCCCGTCGGAATTGAACGTCACGCTCCCCTGGGTTCTCACGTCTCCGCCCGCGGATTCGCTGAAGGCCCATGTCCAGGTGCCGACGACGGAATCAGCACGAGGGATTTGCCTCGTGCCCCTGACACGCCAACCGTCTTTGTTTGTCCCCTCGAGTGTCCGCTCGTCCCCTGACGCCATCATCGTGTCGACGGAATCTTTATCCAGCCACCGTAGCGTCACTGTTCGTCCGGAGCGTTCCCACGTTCCTTGAGACCCGCCCGACCATGTCATGGTCCCGTCGGGTTTGAAGGTGACGGTGCCGTTTTCTCTCGGCTCTCCCGACGGAGCAAACGCCCAGGTCCAGGTGCCGGCGATGGATTGCCTCGTGCCCCTGACGCGCCAACCGTCTTTGTTTCGGCCCTCCAGCGTCGTCGCGTCGTTGGATAACGTCATCGTGTCGACGGAATCCTTGTCTAGCCACCGTAGCATCACGGTTCGTCCGGAGAGCTCCCACCTTCCGTGAGACCCGCCCGACCACGTCATGGTCCCGTCGGCTTTGAAGGTGACGGTGCCGTTTCCTCTTGGCTCTCCCGACGGAGCAAACGCCCAGGTCCACGTCCCGACCATGGAACGGTCTTGAGCGACGACGGTGTGATCGAAGAGCGCCAGCGGAAACAGAATCATCGCCGTAACGAGACCGATGACTTGGAGAGCCATGCGAGAATTCGTACGCGTGTTCATGGTCATCGTCGCCTCATCTTCACCGTCATACCCCTACGTATCGAGCATCGACGGGACGAACGCGATCGCGTCGCTGCCCCACACGCCGCCACCCGACGGCGTGGGCGTTGGCTTTTCCTGGACGATCGGCGAAGCGGGCTGGCTCGGATTCATCGGTCGCCTCCCTGAAGGATGCTGCGGGCGCGGCAAGCGTACTCCGGCGGGAAGCCGAGTGGCAAGGCGGCCCTGGGCCGTCGCTACCGAAACAGGCGTGAGACGCTCGTGCCGTCGTGGATGGCGCGAATCGCGTCGGCGAAGAGCCGCGCCACCGACCTGACGTGGATCTTGTCGATGCGCTTGCGCGCCGGGAGCGGGATGGTGTCGGTCACCACGAGCTGGCGGAGCGGTGAGGCCTCGATGCGCTCGATCGCCTTGCCCGACAGCACGGCGTGGACGACACAGGCTTCCACCGCGACCGCGCCCCGCTCGAGCACGAAGCGCGCCGCCTCCACCAGGGTGCCACCGCTCGCCACCTCGTCATCGACGACGAGGGCGACCTTTCCCTCGACGTTGCCGATCAGATTCACCGCGTGCGCGACCTCGTCGTCCCCGGAGCGCCGCTTGTCCACGATCGCGATCGGCAAGTCCAGACGGTCCGCATAGTGGCCGACGTCTTTCGACTCGCCCACGTCGCCGGCGACGAGTACGTAGTTCGTCAGATCACGGCTCTCGCGCAGGTAGTCGCACAGGATCGGGGCGGCCTGGAGCTGGTCGGCCGGGATGCGGAAGAAGCCCTGCACCTGAGGCGAGTGCAGGTTCATGGTGAGGACGCGGTCGGCCCCGGCCGTTTGCAGCAGGTCGGCCATGAGGCGCGCGGTGATCGAGATGCGGGGCCGATCCTTCTTGTCGGAGCGCGCGTAGGGGAAATACGGCAGCACGGCGGTGATCCGCCCCGCGGAGGCATGCTTGAGGGCGTCGATGGTCATCAGCAGCTCGATGATTCCGTCCGAGACCGGCGAGCACGAGGGCTGGATGACGAAGACGTCCGCCTCGCGAACGTTTTCGTCGATCTGGACGAGCATGTTCTCGTTGGAGAAGCGCACGACGGTGGTGCGGCAGAGGTCGGTGCCCAGACACTTGCAGATGTCCTGCGCCAGCTCGGGATGAGCCGTGCCGCTGATCACCTTGACGGCGCCGACCATGCTACCCGGCGATCGGGGCGACGTACACGATCTCGCCGGAGAACTTGCCCTTGTCCGGAGCCCAGATGAAGTGGACGAACATCCGGATGGAGACGGTCTGCCCGGTCGGGGCGATTCCCGCCCACGGGGCGACCTGGCGGGCGTTCAAGACGACGGCGCTGAAGACTCCCTGCGGCCCGACCACGACGGCTTCCGGATGCCAGTTTTGATCGGGGAAGGCTTTGAAGAGCGCGGTGTAGAAGGCCCGTGCCCCGTCCTGTCCGTCCCACCGCTGGGTCTTGGTCTCGGCCGCGGTCGTCCGGAGGACCGTATACACGCAGTCCTCCGTCAGCGTGGAGAGCAAGCCTTCCATGTCCTGCCTCAGCTCGGTGTCGCAGTGCTTGAGCCACACCGTGCGGATTCGATCGTACTCCTCCGTCGTCGCTTCCCACTCGAGGCGCTGCTCAACGTCCGTCCACTGAATTGTCGCCATGGCTTCCTCCTGGACGACGGGTCGGTCCAACGCGCTTCGTTCTGCCGCCGGACGCCGCCGGTGAGCGGCCCGCCGCAGACGGCTCCGCTCGACTGGCTGGTTCGCGATCACGTACGACGCTGCCACCGACGCAGATCTCGCTTCGCGTGCACGCCGACCCGCGATGCTTCGTGCCGGGCTGGATGTTCGCCTCTACGCGATGGAGGTGAAGCCCTCCGAAAGCCCACCGCAGCGCCAACGCAAGGCCCTCAGTCATGTATCCAGGTCCCACATGAGGAACAAACGCGTAGTAGCCGAGATAGGCACTGCGGAAAGCGCTGCGCACGATTCCGCTGACGTTGATCACGCCCACGAGTTCGCCAGATGTTCTCAGAACTACGAAACGCCCCTCGTGGCTGGGCTTCCGCAGGCGCTGGACGTCGGTGCGATACGCCTTCGGTGTGCAAGGAGGTGGCGCCCACTGTTGAAGGAAGGCGCGGCTGCGTCGCCCATGTTAGATGCCGTGGCTATCGATGGCCGGGACACCTGTGCCTCGGACCGCACTCATCGCGTACCTGTTGTACCACTCGAGAAACCGCCACACGTTGCACAGCGTGCGCCTGGCGCTGAAACGAACGCTCGAGGCTTGTGGATGATCTGTCCACGGCCGTCGCGCGTCCATGGCCAACAAAATGCCCATGTCGTGCTCGCTCGGGTAGGTGATGAATTGGAAGTGCCGGGGTCCCGGGTGGACCACGATCTTGTCGCGGATCGCCTTCACCGGAATGTCAAACCATGCGGTTTCGTCCCTGATGTAACGGCTGTATGGCGAATGCTGAGGTGAGAATGCGTCAGGATACTTGTGGAAAAATCTCTTGTGTTCCGCGAACGAAGAAAAGCTCGGAAGCCGAGGCCCGACCAAGAAGCGTCGGGAGAGGGCGATAATCCGATCGAGAAGGACGCGGCTGTGAACCAGGAGGTTCACGAGGTCGACTCGGAAGAAAGGCGCTCTCGAAGAGAACTCGCGGGCTAGCCGGCGCTGGCGAACGGATAATCGGCGACCGCCGCCAAGGGAAGGCGTTACCTGGCGATGGTATCGAGTACCCACAGAGGTGTTGTGGAGACAGCGTTCCGCGGAGAGATAGAAGAACTCGAAAGCCTGCACGTACCTACCCACATCACCATGGAGGTATAGGCTCTCCTCATCTTGAAGAATGCCGAGTAGGGGCGACATCGGGTCCTGACGAAGCCGGCGAAGTTCTCTTTTCAGGTTCAGGCGAGCCGTCACCGGTTCATCGCCGAGGTGATAGAGATTCATCGAGTCACGTCTGATCAGTGCATCAACGCTGCGGCGTCCGCTGCACAACTGGTTGTTCGGCGGCGCGCTTCGACTCACCTGCTGCGCTTGCCATGCTTGGCCAAGTACTTCAGCAAGTAGGGCTCAGTGGCCGGGTGCAGCCGGGCCGCTGAAGCGGTTCGTTATGTGCCGCCGACATCGCGCCTTGCCTTGCAGTGCGCGCTTGAACTGGTCCAGGAGGTTGTCGTCGTCCCAGGCAAGGAGACCAAGGATCTGGTCGACCGTGATTTGGGCCGAAGAGGGGATGGATCGACGTACGTAATGGGAACCGCATGGCGCTACACCGTGATGATTATCACGCCGCGCTTGATGAGGGCCACGACGACGGTCGTGACGGCGATCGCAACGATGACCACGCCGTGGAGCCCCACCACCGCGCCGGTGAACAACGTCTGCAGCCACGTCGGACAGTCCTTCGCAAACCGCTCGGTGGAGAACGTGTACGGATCGGCGGCAAGCTCCTCGTCCGGCGTTCGCCGGACGAATTCATAGAGACGCCGGAACAACCGCTCGTGCCGCAGGTAGAACGCGTCGAGTCCCCAGAAGGCCAACGCCGGAAGCAAGGCGATCAGCGCGAACTTCGCTTCCGTCTCCTTTGCCGCCAGCGTGAGCAAGGCCCCGGCGAGCGTTCCGTCCATCCCTTGAGCAGGAACGAGTTGTTCGCCATGCGGGAGACGACAGCTTGGATCAGCTCAAGATGCTTGACGCGATCGACCGCGATCATCCGTGGATCGGATGCGGTCTCACCTGTCCGTTCGCCCGCATTTTCGGCCGGGAGTTGTCGATGAGCCGCTTGTCGCGTCCAAGCGCCTCCTCGACCCATCCGCGAAGCACAACGGGCGAGGTGATCCCCGTCCATGACTTCCAAACGGCGTAGCCCGTGACGATGTTGTCGTGGAGGCGTGCCGGCACCGGCACCTTGCCCCACGGCGGACTTGCCGTGAGCGTCGGAAGCTGGACGCCGATCAGGCCGCTTTTCTGCACGAGCGTCGCTCGGATCTCACGATCGACGAAACGCCGCTGCCATGTCGCGGCGCCGCACAGCACGATAGTGACGGAGGCGCCGCTGACGTATTCCTCGCGGATTTCGCGCTCGACGTACTCCATGTCGTCCGTGTCCAGGAGACGTTCGAGCGAGTGATCTTCGAGAAGTTCGAACTCCTCGGCGTAGCGCGCGAGTGCGTTCTTGTACGCCTGATCGCCGTGGTGGTGGTAGCTGATGAAAATCTTCCGCTTGGTGGGGAGTCCGAGGATCTTCGCGAGCGAGCCGAGGTCCGGAGTCGGATTCGGGGTGAGCCAATCGCCGAGGATCGTCCGTGGCCGCGGCGGCTGCGGCGGGATCGGAAGGCCGGGGAAAAACGGTCCGCCGCCCACTTGCTACGCCATCCCTGGTATGGAAAACGAGTTCAGCACCGCGCCATAATGTACTGCCCGTGAGGCCTATCGCCAAGCGGATCGGACGAAACGTCCAAGAGACATGTTGCGGCCGTTAACCTGCTATCCTCGTGGTCATTTCCGGGCTCAGCCCAAAGCGACCAGTGACTAGATCGGCATCAACGCTCACGTTCACCAGCCGCGATCGAGCTTCGCGAGCGAGCGGTCTGGTGGAACGTGAAGTTCGGCGACAGACATTCAGCGGATTGCTGCTGGCGCACCAGCCAGCCCACCTGGACCGTCGATATGTTCTCGAACCCAACGTCTGCGGTAACTCATGTACGCGGCACGGCCCACGTCGTTGATGAACGTGGCGTTGAAGGATGCTCCAACCGACGCGCCCACAACGGGAATCGCGTGAAGCGCCTTGCGCTTCGTGATCTGAATGCCGAGGCTCTTAGCGAATTGCCGCAACGCTGCTAGGGCGGCGAGCCGACTGAGTTCATTCCGGGCCAGTGCCTTGTTCATCAACGAGGAGCCGGACCGACCTCGCGACGGTACTTGAAGATGCCCGCACGTCGTCCGAGTGGGCGGTGATGCGTGGATCCATCAGACAAAGCCAGATCGACGTTGAAAGCGACACGGCACCCGCCATGGGTACCGCGCCCCACTCGTGGTCATCGGGGCGATGATCACGGTACGGAGGTGTTGGTTGAGTTCATCAGGGGACACGACGAGACAAGGACGCGTCTTCTGAATCTCGCTGTCAAGCGTCGGATCCAAACGGACCAGATGGACTTCGCCGCGGGCCCGCTTGGCCCGCGCTACCACTCCCATTCTTCGCGGTCGAAATGGGTGGCGGTCGGTTCATCGAGTAGCTGGTCGTGGCGCTCCTTGGACATTGCCCGTGCTGCGTCTGCCCAGCCCGTCCGGGGCCGGCGCGTTCCTTTGACGACGAGGCGCCCGGGCTCAGCGTGCAACTCCACCTCATCAGGCAACTGCGCCTGATCCAGGAGAATCTTGGGAACCCGGATGCCGCGCGAGTTGCCGATGCGGACGATACGCGTCTTGGTCATCATGGGCCTACATCGTAGCTACGACGTGCTTCGCCCGCAAGGTTGTCGGTCGGTAAGCGACCGCATGCTTCAGTCGCGGGCGTAGCCCGTCGGCGGAAAGCAGAAGTTGGGCTGCCGCGACTTCACTCGCGACCGACCCAATACGCAGGGCGCCGCTTGAGATTCATCACTGCGAGAATCCTGATGCCGCTGGGCTTGATCTTGTACAAGAGCGCGTAGGGAAATCGGCGAAGAAGGCGACGACGAACGGAACCACGGAGGATCGCTCCGGCTTCGGGATGGGCCTCGATGGATTGGAGGCAGTGGTCGAGCTCCTGGAGGAAGGAGAGACCGAGGCCCGGCTCCTCAACGTCGTAGTACTGGGCTGCCTCGTTCAGTTCTCGTTCGGCGAGCTGGTGGAAGTCCGGTCGATCCATTCATTTCAGCTTGGCCCGCGCGTCCCGAAGCACATCACCGGCCGGGCGCCCGGAGCCCGGCGCCGAGTCCCAGTCAGCGTCGCGGCGATCAGCTTCCTCCGCCCAGAGGCGCTCATTCTCCTCATCGGACAGAGTTTCGAGGCTCTCAAGGAGCCGCTTGGCCAGCCGTGCCCGCGCCTGCGGATCCAGCTTGAGGACTTCGGCCTCGAGGTCGTCGATACTCATACGCCGATTCTACCTCAACGCTCCGAGGCAGACTTGGGCGGCCCAACGTCCGCGGTGAGCGGCGGCGGCGAGCGAATGCGAGCCAGCGGTCCGCTCGACTGCGTGGTTGGCGAGCCCGTTCATTTCGCGGGCGCCCATCCTCGTCCGATCTGCTCGATCTGCATGTGCTTGCGGAAGTCCGCCATGTTTCGGACCAATTCATCGAATGAGACGCCGCCTGTCAAGCCTCTTCGCCAAACGTGGGAAGCGACCGTGCCGAGCACGAGGTAATCGAGGGCGCGACCTGGGCCTTCAACCTCGCGCAGGCGAGCCGCGATGAGCAACTCGAGTTCCTGCTGGTGGACGATGACCATGTCGCAGGCAAGGCAGAGGCGGCAGGACTTGCGTAGAACGAAGAGGCCGAGGCCTTCGACGTGGATGGCGAGCGGCAGTTTGCGAACACGTGTCTTCGTCTGACAGTCGGGGCACATCGTGAAGTGGACGGCGTAGGGATTGAGCGCGAAGGAATAGCGAGGTGGTAGCGCACCCATCCGGGGCTCGGCGGTCGGCGAACCTCTAGACGCTGCCTGCGATCTCCGCCGCGCTGTTCCCTTTGCGATCGTTGCCCTCTCGCTCGCTAACGCCCCGTGTAACCTGCGGGCCGGACCGCCGCGGTGCTCGCGTCTTCGGCAAGCGCTGTGACGGGCCGGACCGTCAGGGTCACGCGTTAGCTAGCCCGGCCCTTCGCATGCCTTGCGAACTGTTTCGCAAAGGCGATGGACGCGCCTGACCATCTCACTGTCCTTCATGAAAAGCTGGATCGCCCGGTTGTAGACCCTGATGTCCGTAGTACGTTGGGACTGCTCGATGACGACACGATCGAATTGGATCGGCTCGCCCCACGAGGGATCGCCGTGAGCACCACCGAGAGCTTCCCCTCGCTCGCTCCGGATCGCCTCCAATACCTCTGACGGGATGTCGGGGGCCGAGAATTTGTGGACCGGCACTCGCTCGGCGTCGGCTACCGTCCGAAGCATGGCCGACTGATAGCTGACGCTGACAATGTCGGGCGGCCGATAGCTGGACCTGGGGCCGGCCCGCCGTGCTTGGTTACGCGCGCGTTTCATAGGCACGGATCTCTTCATCAGCCTTCCTGCGACGGTCGTCGGAAGACGTCTCCCCACCTTCTCTTTCGGTTCGGTACCCATTCACCTTCCAGGCTTGCACAGCTTGCAGCCCTCTCGACCGCTCCGTGGTCGGAGCCTCCTGTAATTCATGATCCCCACACCCTTGATCAAGCCTCGGGATAACGTCCGTGGTGAGCGGCCGCGGCGAGCGAATGCCAGCGGGCCACTCCACCACGCTGTTATACGTCTGATCGTAAGCACTTCATCAGTCGCCCTCCAGTTCGAGCGAATAGACATAAACGCGGCTGTCGTCGCATCCAACCACCAAGCGTGAGCCCTCGGGGCTAAACGCGACGGCGGCAACGCAATCTGGATGAGCCAGCTCCTGTAGGCATTCGTTCGAGCGGAGATCCCAGAGTCGCACGGTGTTGTCCTTGGCGCCGGACGCGGCGAGCCGACAATCCGGAGACATGGCGATACGCCATACAATGTCGCAGTGACCACGGAGCGTGGCTTCACATGACCCGGTGTCAACATCCCAGATCCGCAGCGTACAATCCTCCGAGGCTGAAATCATTCGACGCTTGTCAGCTGAGACGGCAACCGAGTTCACCTCTCCCGTATGACCTTCGAACACGCGGACGCATTCCCCGGTCACTGCGCTGCAGATCCGTACCGTCCTATCTGCGGACACCGACACGAGTCGCTCGCCGTCGTCGAGGAATACTACCTTTAGTACGGGCCTGGAATGAACCGCGACGACCCGCTGGCATCTCCCGTCTGGAATCTGCCAGATTCGCAGGCACCCGTCGCCACCCCCAGAAAGGAGCCGGCTTCCGTCAGGTCCCCACGCGACCTTCGCATCCGGAGCGCCGTGCTGAAGATCGGCCCGCAGATCAGCAGAGCTGAGGTTCCAGACCTTGATGGCCCCGTCCATTGCACCAGCGGCGAGAAGCGCTCCCGTCCCCGAGACCGAAAGCGAACACACGAAGGCCTCATGTCCTGAAAAGGTTACCAAGTGGTTTCCGGACGGGATGTCCCACATTCGGACGGTCTTGTCGTTAGAAGCGGAAAGGGCACGTCTCCCGTCAGGAGTGATTGCCACGTCCCACACGACGTTCGTGTGGCCCACGAGAGTCCGCCGAAGGACGGCCACTCTCCTTCCGAGCGGGGCCACTCCCCGAATCTTCTCGAGGGCAGACCTCTCGGCGTGATCTCTCCACTCACGAAGAACTTCTAGAGTGAACCGTCTTTCGTCGCTGTCCACCAGCTTCGCGCACGATTGACAAAGCCAGATTCCATTGCTGATAGAACGGCGTTGATCGGTTGACAACGTTGCGTCGTAGCGCGGCCCTCCCGGTGCTGCGGCTGTGAGATGGGCGGCAACTCCAATGTTGATCACCGCACCCTGCTTCTCTTGAGGACCCGTCGTGGGTTGCCGGCATTCCGGATTAGAGCACAGGAAGCCGACCCGTTTTCCAAGTGCCTCCGTCGCCGTTTTGGAGAAATCATCGCGCATCGTCAAGCGAGCCATGTCTGGCTAACGCCCAGGATCACCCGCGGCCGAAGGCCGACGGGTGAATCCTGTAGTTGGACGGGTTCGTGGCCGCATCTGCGTCAGAATAGATATGTGCCCGCTACTTCGCACCGGCAAGCAGGTCATCGAGCGTGCGCGTCGCCGAAGTCGTTGCGAAGGCGCGTGCACAATTCGCTGAGAAGTGCGTTCCAGTTCGTGGCCCTCAGATTGGGGACGTCCTGAATGCCGGTGAGCAACTGGCCCGACACCGCGGTGTAGAGATTCGAGCGCCACTCGCTCACATCTTCATCGCCGGCCTCGGCCGCTGCTCGGGCGCGGTCCCACGCTGTGGTGGCCTCGGCCACGAAGGTGGCGGCCTCAGCAGGCGGCATGCCGGCCGTCATGAAATGAAAGAAGCAAAAGCTGGCCTTGTCGGGGTCAGGCTCGAACCCTTCCCCGCGCACGAGCATGAGCACGACCTCCAGCGCGTGACATCCAAACGCTGCTACAGCTGGCGTCCGGAGCGGCCCTGTCTGGCCTGTGACGAGCACCGCGTGGAGCGCGTACAGGCCCGCGGCAGTTTGTACAGCATCCAGGAAGGTAGCGGGACCCCGCGCATGCGCCACGTTATCCGCGGACTCGACCCACGCGAGCAGCGCACGAGTCCAAACTTTGCCGGTTACTTCGCGCTGGTAGCGCTCGACCCACGGACTCGGCCGAAACGGGCGAAGTATCCGGCTGAATACACCCATATTGTCAGCGCACCTTAGGCCGAGCTTTAGCCGTCCAACACTTATTAGGCGGAACCGTATAGCAAGGTGAACGCTGCGGACGCCGCAGTCTAGCAAGCGGAGCGAGGTCGCGCGCGGCGTCGTGATTCTTCTGAGTCACCGACAGCTTAATCTTATTTCCCGTTTTCGGTGTCGGCTTGATAGGCTGCGGCGGCTTGCTGCATAGCACGGATGAGCCGGTCAGATTCTCTCCACTCGACGCGGGGCATCCACTACTGGATGCCGGTTCGTCGACGATACGCCTGTTCAGGCCGAGCGCGACAACGCGGTCGTAGCGCAACTGCCAAACCCTGCGCTCTGGATTCCACGTCCCACCGGCCTGCTTCACCTGCGTGCGGACTGCTACGTCGGCGAAGGCGACGCGTAACCCGACGATCTGGTCGTCGGCGAACCGAGGCCGTGGTTCCCAATCGCGTTCGGCGACGAGGAGTTCCACGGTTTTGAACCGCTTCTTCCGCTGCGCATCGTAGCGATAGCGCACGCAGATGAGGCGGTCACCGTATTGGGCGAGAAGCTGTTTCGTGCCCTTCTGGCCGGGCTTGAGATGCAGCCGTACCCGCGAAGTGGAAGATACGGCCGTGCGCCGGGGTGGCGTGGCATGGGCGGAGGGTCCCGCCGGGCGGCCAGTAGGGTTCGGTTCGTTGACCGCGGACGCAGATCCGTAGCTGCGGTGCTCCAACAGCACCGCGTACGAGAGCGGAAGCTGGCTGAGAACGCTGGTCATGCGGCCGCTCGCCCTCTGTCAGCCCACAGGGTAGACGACGCACCTGGGGGGACGCAATGTACCACTTCCAATACGTCCGGCCACGCCCACTACGTGTCGAGCAGCGACGGGACGAACATCTCCTCGATGGTGAGACGCCGCGGGGCGAGGCCCTGGCGGAACGAGTAGCCGGCGAGCGTCTCGACGACCTTCCGCGTGCGCGTGAGGCCATAGGGGAACGGGTCGTCGCCCATGAGCGCGCGCGTCTCCTCGGCCTCGGCCACCTGCCAGGGGAGCGAGGTCAGGAGCGCTGCGGTGAAGTGGAGCCGCTCGTAGGCGAGCCGCTTGGCCTCGGTGAACGCGTCGTAGAGGCTCCGCGGCAGCCACGGATACTGCCGCACCAGCTCCTCTTTCAGCACGACCGTGTGCATGATCGGGAAGATCCGGGTCCGCTCGTAGTACGCGCGCTCGGCCGTCCGGAAGTCGGGGA
>Ga0209236_1001267_pt1 | contig 15191 bp, 13 predicted proteins | sample GraSoi013_1_40cm_FD_185819 | JGI IMG/M metagenome (GOLD analysis project Ga0209236, IMG submission 185819) | Grasslands soil microbial communities from the Angelo Coastal Reserve, California, USA - Sample 09_27_2013_1_40cm (SPAdes) (version 2) | ecosystem: Environmental > Terrestrial > Soil >... | reverse complement strand
TGTACAGCGTGTCCCGATCGGTGGTCGCCCAGGCGGTCACGCCGCAGTTGGGCACCATGCCGCTCGAGATCAACGAACCGCCGTCGTTGGCCTGCAATCCGGTGTTGGCGGCCGGCTGGCTGATCGCGCTCACGTTGTTCACGTCGTAGGTGGTGACTCCGACGCGGACCGCCTGCGGATTTCCCACCATCGAGCCGATGAAATCGGTCACGGCCTTGCGGGCGATGAGGAACTTTGGCGGAAAGAAGTTCAGCCAGTTTCCCTTGAACAGGATGCTGCCGCCGGTGACGTCCGATTGCGAGCCCGTCGCGCCTGGCTTGATGTAGTAGCCGGCCTCGTCGAGGCACTGCTGGCAGCGCTGCTGCTGCGTCTGTCCGACTCCCCCCGAGTTCAGGCTGCTGGACATCGCCGAGCAGGCGCCGCTTGCGCCGGTCGCGGTCGCGTTGCCGCCCGGCGCCGCCGACGTCCATTCCATGTACTTGAAGTACTTGGCGGAATTGAAATAGTACTTCGGGTCGACATTGTAGAATGGATCGAGCGGGGCGTACGTGGTCGTCTTGCTGTAGGTGAGGCCGGTACCGCGGGCGTCCTTTCGCCCTTCTAGCCAGGTGTTCGAGTGGCAGCTCGACGCCGTGACGCCGTTCGGCGTCACGCCGCTGCTGACGAACGAAGCGTTGGGGAAGGCTCCGACGTCCTGCGGCAGCTCGTACATCGAGGTCGAGTTGTCGAGGATGAACATCACGTTGGGGATCTGACCCGTCTGGGTGGTGAAGAAGGTGACGTCGCCACCGTTGTCAGTGAGAATGGTGGTCGGCTGCACGCGCTGCGAGATGGCGCTGTTCGTCAGGCAGTCGCTGGCGTTGCATGCCGCCGCGTCGGTGCGTGCAGGCGCGTCGAGCAGCAGAAGGCCCAGTGCGATCGGAAGGTAGCGCGGGATTCGCAGTCGCATGGCGATCCTCACAGTCCGTACTTGAAGGTGAACTCGAGCTCCATGTCGCCGGCGAGCGGGTCGGTGCAGGCGACAACGACACGGTAGGCGCGGCCGCCGAGCGTCGGGCTGGCGACGATCATGTTGCTGATGTCGCGCGTGCGCGCGCTGGAGGCGCCGACCAGCTGCGGTGGCATGGCCTGGATCGAGGTCACCACCGGCCCATTGATGTGCCCGGTGCGCAGTTGCCGGCCGCCGCTGTCGACCTGGATCGTCTGATTGAGAGTGATCGTCGTCGGATCGAGGCCGAAAACGCGCAGCCTGCCGAGCACGTATTGCCGCGCGGCCTCGACGCAGGCGGTCTGGCTCAGCGTGCGAGAGTCCTTGGCGGACTGCTGCTTGCTGATGCCCGCGAGCTGCAAGGTGGCCACGGTGACCAGCGCCAGTACGCCGATGACGATCAGGGCAGCGAGCAAGGCGCTGCCGCGGGGCTTGCGCGACATCATCCGCCTCCCACGTTGAGATTCGTCGCCACGGGCGGCAGGAAGTGCGCGCGGGTGACGAGGTTTGCCGGCTGCTCCGAGACGGTGGATACCGAGCGCCGGAAGGTGTCCCGGGCGCGGGCAGGCCGGTTGCCGACCTGCGGCACGCTGTCGCCCGTCCGGTCCGGCGTCGCCCGCGTAGAGCGCGCGACCACGTTGATGGTCACCGTGCGGATGTTTGCCGGATGACCGGTGTAGCGATTCGCCGAGTCGTATGGGTCGTTGCGCCAGTCGGGTGCGGTCGCTGCCTCGCTGGGGGTCTCGGCAGTCGCGCAAAGGCCGAACGTCCACGCGCTCGTGGTGCAGGCGGGCGCGGGGCTGGGGGTGGCGCCTGCGGCCGCGAATGCCGAACCGGCGGGTGGCTGCCCGATATCGTACGTGAGCTGCAGGTCCTCGATGCCCCGATACAGCTTCTCGGGGCCGCCGCGGCCTCGCTCCTTGTACAAGGTGGGCACGCCGTCGGTATCGTTCGCGATGTAGTAACGGACGCGCTCGACCAGCATCAGGCCGGCGGTCTTGAAGCACGAGTCGGCGGCCGTGGCCGTGGGAAAATAGCCATCCGCGGCCGTCAGGATCCGCAGTTGCAGCGTGGTGGCTCCCGCGGCCGCGTTGCTGGACAGCGCGAGGTACGCCGACGGCTCGGCCCCGGCGCAGAGGAGCAGCACGACACGGCCGGCGTTGATGGGCGCCGTCAACGCCGGGGTGATCGTCGCGGTGTACGGCCCCGGCCCGTTGTTGAAGGCGGTGACCGCGCGAAAGAAGGACGGATCGCGCCAGGAGAGGACCAGCTCGTCCGGACCGTCGATGCGATCGCGGCCACCATTGGGACACGTCGATCCCGTGCCCGGCGTGGCGCAGGCGTACCGATCGAAGTCAAATGCGGCGATCGGCGTGATTCCGTAACCGGCCAGCCGCACCGACCGCGCGATCTCGAGGAGCGCGAGCCTTCCGCTCTCCTCCAGGTCGCGCTCCAGCGACTGCGCGGACGAGGCCTGCGTCTGCTTGATCAGGATGATCGAGATGCCGGAGATCACGAACGCGAGGATGGTGACGGCGACGAGCACCTCGATGAGCGAGAAACCGCGCTGGCGGGGGCAGCTCATAGCGGGAGCTGCCCCACCCCGATGGTCGCGGGGTTGTACCGGTAGCCGAAGGCCACCGCGCGCATGAACTGGCTGCCGACCTTGTAGCGGACGATCACCGCGAACTGCCGGCCCTGCTCGACCGTAATGTTCACCGGGTCCATCTGCGGAGAGACGTTGACGTACACCTCGAAGGTCTCGTTGCCGACGGTCACCGAAGTGGTGGTGACGTCCGGGGCGTCGTTTCCGGTGGGGAGCGCCGCTTGCGCGAACAGGCCGTTGGGGTCCGCGAACGCGGTACTGGCGTCGTTGTTCGTGTTGTTGTTTCCCAACCGCGTGTCGGTGTACGCCGCGCGGCTCAGCGTCCCCGCCAGGGAGCGCGCCACCATCAGCGCCGTCGCTTGCCTCCGGGCGAGAACGCCGAACTGGCCGCTCGCGACGAAAGCGACCAGCAGCCCGGTCATCGCCATGCCGACCAACGTGAGAGCGATCAGGGTCTCGATGAGCGAGAACCCGCGCTGTGCTTCGTGGCGTCGCATCCGTGCCCCTCGCTGGAAGTCCGGGAAGCTGTTGAGCAACGGATGTGCCAGCTGCAACCGCGCGAAATTGCGGCCCCCACCGTCACCCCGGGGACCCCGGAAGGGACTACTTGTTGCGGCGTCGATACCTTTTTCGTGAAGGGCTCCCGCACACCTTCAGGCACCTGGCAGCGTCGGCTTCGGACGTTGACGCTGCGGTGCGCGGGCGCTATGAGCCCGGTCCTGCCAGGATGACATTGCGAGGGTGGCGGAACTGGCAGACGCGCAGGCCTTAGAAGCCTGTGGGGAAACCCGTGCGGGTTCGATTCCCGCCTCTCGCACTATTCTGCTCGTGCAAGGAGCCGCACCCGTGGTCCAGTCCCGCGTCGAGGATCTCAGCCCGGTGGTGAAGAAGGTGTCGGTCGAAGTCACCCCGGACCGCGTCAAGGACGCCCTGGACCGCGCCTTCACCTCGGTGTCGCGGACCGTCAAGCTGAAGGGGTACCGGCAGGGGCACGTTCCCCGGCGCCTGGTCGAACGGTACTTCGGCGACGACGTGAAGAAGGATGTGGCCCAGAAGCTGGTGACCGGCTCGATCCAAGAGGCGCTTGCCGAGCACCAGCTCGATCCCGTGGCCCCGCCGCGCGTGGAGAATGGGTCGGTCGAGCCTGGCCAGCCCTTCAAGTACACGGCCACGGTGGAGGTGCGCCCGCGCGTCGAGCCCAAGGACTACGAAGGCCTGACGGTCCCGAAGATCGAGCCGGTCGTGACTGATGCCGAGGTCGACGAGCAGATCGAGGAGCTGCGTTCGGGCCAGGCGATGTTCGTCCCCGTGGAAGGCCGCGACGTGGCCGAGGCGGGGGATTTCGTGTCCGCGGACTATGAGGGCTTCGTCGACGGCGCGCCGCTGCGGGGGGCAAAGCGCGAGGGGGTCCTGCTCGAAGTGGCGGAAGGCTCGTTCCTCGAGAACAAGGCGGAGGGTCTGCTCGGGTCCCGCGTCGGCGAGACGCGCGAGCTGGCGGCGTCGTTCCCGAGCGACTACACCGTGGAGGACCTGCGGGGCAAGGAAGGACGGTTCCAGGTGGTGGTGAAGGGCCTGAAGAGGCGCGAGGTGCCGGCGCTCGACGACGCCTTCGTCCAGGACCTGGGAGGCGAACAGAAGACGGTGCCCGAGCTTCGTGCGAAGATCCGCGGCGACATGGAGCAGCGCAAGAAGGAGCGCGCGCAGAGCGATCAGCGCGAGGCCGTGCTCACCGCCCTGGTCGAGAAGAACCCGCTCGAGGCGCCGCCGGCGCTGGTCGAGCGCAACGTCGATGCCATGCTCCAGGGCATGCTGGAAGGGTTCATGCGGCGCGGCATCGATCCCCGCCAGCTCGGCCTCAACCTCGACCGGATGCGCGACGAGCTCCGGCAGCGTGCGCTACTGGAAGTGAAAGGTTATCTGCTGCTCGAGGCGATCGCCGAGAAGGAGAAGATCGAGGCGACGGAGGAGGACCTGGCGAAGCACTTCGACAAGATGGCCGCCGACATGAAGCAGCCGGCCGAGAAGATTCGTGCCGCGTTCCGCCGTCAGGACACGCTCGACAGCCTGAAGGCTCGCCTGCGGCAGGACAAGGCGCTTGCCTTCCTGCTCTCCAAAGCGAACTTCCAGTAACCTCCTTGCAGACCCTATCGGAGACCCAGAAATGGCGATGATTCCCTACCCCACCGTGATCGAGCAGACGCACCGCGGCGAGCGCGCGTACGACCTTTACAGCCGCCTGCTCAAGGACCGCATCATCTTCCTCGGCACGCCGGTGGACGATGACGTGGCGAACATCATCGTCGCGCAGATGCTGTTCCTGGAGTCCGAGGATCCGGACAAGGACATCAACCTCTACATCAACAGCCCCGGCGGGTCGGTGACCTCCGGTCTCGCCATCTACGACACCATGCAATACGTGAAGTGTCAGGTGTCGACCATCTGCATGGGCCAGGCGGCGTCCATGGGCGCGCTCCTCCTGGCCGCAGGCGCGAGAGGCAAGCGCTACTCGCTCCCGCACTCGCGGATCATGATCCACCAGCCGTCCGGGGGCTTCGGCGGCCAGGCGAGCGACATCGAGCTGCACGCCAAGGAGATCCTGCGCTTGAAGGCGAAGCTGAACGAAATCATGCAGAAGCACACCGGGCAGTCGCTCGATCGGATCGAGAAAGACACCGATCGCGACTACTTCATGGGTGCGGGCGAAGCCAAGGAATACGGTCTGATCGACGAAGTGGTCATCAAGAAACCGGCCGCCGGGATGAAGTAAGGTTAGATTCAGGGCCGAAAGGCGGAGCATTGCGGAGGGCGGCGGCTTGGCCGGCGCCCGGGCGGAGCTTGGAAGGCGGAGCATTGGTAGACAAGCGCGAGAACCACACGCTGTGCTGCTCCTTCTGCGGAAAGTCGCAGAAGGAGGTGAAGAAGCTCATCGCCGGCCCGACCGTCTACATCTGCGACGAGTGCATCGGTCTCTGCAACGACATCATCGCCGAGGAGATCGACAAGGAGGAGGCGCGCGACCAGAAGCTGCGCATCCCCCGGCCTTCGGAGATCAAGAACATCCTCGACGAGTACGTGGTCGGCCAGGAGCGGGCCAAGAAGATCCTCTCCGTCGCCGTCCACAACCACTACAAGCGCATCGAGAGCAAGGTCTCGATGGACGACGTCGAGCTGCAGAAGTCGAACATCCTGCTGCTCGGTCCCACCGGATCGGGCAAGACGCTGCTCGCGCAGACGCTGGCGCGCATCCTCAACGTCCCGTTCACCATCTCCGACGCCACCTGCCTCACCGAGGCGGGCTACGTGGGCGAGGACGTGGAGAACATCATCGTCAACCTGCTGCAGGCCGCCGATCACGACATCGAGCGCGCGCAGAAGGGCATCGTCTACATCGACGAGATCGACAAGATCGCGCGCAAGAGCGAGAACCCTTCCATCACGCGCGACGTGAGCGGCGAGGGCGTGCAGCAGGCGCTGCTCAAGATCATCGAAGGGACCGTGGCCAACGTGCCGCCCAAGGGCGGCCGCAAGCACCCGCAGCAGGAGTTCCTGCAGGTCGACACCTCGAACATCCTCTTCATCTGCGGCGGCGCCTTCGGCGGGCTGGAGAACATCGTCGCCCAGAGGACCGAGGGGAAGAGCCTGGGGTTCGGCTCCGACGTGAAATCGAAGAAGGAGCGCAACGTCAGCGAGCTGCTCCGCGATGTCCAGCCAGAGGATCTTCTCAAGTTCGGCATGATCCCGGAGTTCATCGGCCGCTTGCCGGTGGTGGCGACGCTCGAGGAGCTGGATGAAACTGCGTTGGTAGACATCCTCACCAAGCCGCGGAACGCCTTGGCCAAGCAGTATCGCAAGCTGCTGGAGATGGACGGCGTCCAGCTCAAGTTCACCGAAGGAGCGCTGCGGGCGGTGGCGAAGGAAGCCATCCGCCACAAGAGCGGGGCGCGGGGCCTGAGGGCCATTCTCGAGAACGCGATGCTCAACGTGATGTACGAGGTGCCCTCGCACAAGAACATCCGCGAGATCGTGCTCAACGAAGACTGCATCCTGAAGAAGGAAGCGCCGCTCATCGTGTACGAGAAGCAGGCGGAGACGGCGTAGTCGCGAACGTGAACGTGATCGTGGACGGCGACGGCGACGTGGCCGTGGACGACGCGAGCTAAGGCCGCTGGCACAAATTACCTTGTCAACTGAAGCTGGCCCGCCTCCGAGGGAGCCATAGTTGTCCAAGCCCAAAAGGTAATTTCGATCGGCGGCCTAAGCCGCCACAAACGTGATGTCGAGCTTCCTCGCCGGCAGCTCCCGGTGCTCGAGCTGGTCCGCGAGCGTGCGCAGCACCAGCGCCTCGGCCGCGCGCAGCGCCTCTTCCCTCGTCTCTCCGAAAGCGATCGCGCCGGGCATCTCCCTCACCTCGGCGAGCCACCCGCCCTCGTCCTCGCGCTCGACTGCGACCACGTAGCGCATGGGGCACCTCGACTGCGTGCGACGGTGGCAGGTAAGCAGACCTTCACCCGATCCGCAAGCGGCCGCGAGCGCGTCTCAGGTACAGTCGAGCGGTGTCCGCCCGTACGCACCGAGCCGCGCTCCTCGCGATCGGCGCCGTGGCGCTCGCGGCGCGACTGTGGGGCATCGGCTTCGGCGCCACACAGCCTCTGGCGCGGCCCGACGAGGAGTTCTTCGCGCTGCGCGCGATGGGCCTCTTCTCGCATCCCTACGACGCGCTCGCCAATGGTTGGCCCGGAGGCTACGCCTCGCTGCTCCATGCCCTCCTTCGCCTCGAACGGATCTTCAGTCTGGGCGACGCGAACCTCGCCTGCGCGCTGGCGGTGCGGCCGCTGTCCATCTATCTGCCCGCGCGCGCTCTCAGCGCAGTGTTCGGGGCGGCCTCCATCCTCCCCGTCTATGGACTCGCGCGGGCCTGGCGCTCGGAAGGCGCCGGGCTGTTCGCCGCGGCGGCGTACGCGGTGAACCTTCTCGCAGTGCGCGACGGCCATTTTGCGGTCACCGATGCGCCGCTGTGTTTCCTCGTGGCGTGTTGTCTGTGGGCATGCGCGCGGAACGCGCTCCTGGCCGCGGGGGCATTCGCCGGCGCGGCCCTGGGGATCAAGTATTCCGCGGCGCCGCTCGTAGTGCCGTGCGCAATCTGCGCGGTCCTCGCGCTGCGCCGGGGAGAACCGCCGCTGCGCGCCGCGCTCCTGCCGACGCTGGTCGCGCTGCTGGCATTCCTGCTGGTGACGCCGTCGGTCTTGCGCGACCCTGCGGCGTTCTGGAGCGGCGTGCAGTCGCACGCGGCGCGGTACGGAGCGAGCGCGCTGCCTTTCTATTCCGGCAGGGTCCTTCCGGCGGCGTTCGGCTGGACCGGATTCGCGCTTGGAGCGGCCGGACTCGCGAATCGACGCGCGCTGCCCGCGGCGGCGTTCGCGCTGTGCGTCATCGCATTGCTGGCACCCCTGCAGATTCCGTACGCCCGCTACGTCTCGCCGCTTCTGCCGCCGCTGGCTGCGGGAGTGGGCATCGCGCTCGACGCCTTGCTGCGGCGCAACCGGATCGTCGCGGCCGCGCTCGCGGCGGCCGCCCTGCTGCCGCCCGCGCTGCGGACGGCGCAGCTCGATCGCCTGCTCTCTCGCGAGGACACGCGCGATCTCGCTGCCCGCTGGCTGATCCGCGAAGGCAGACCGGTCGAGTCGTTCGGCGGCTGGGCGCACGTGCACGCTCTGGAGCGAGGCGCGCAGGAGGCCTGCGCCGGCGCGCTGCCGCCGCACCTGCGCGCACCCGTGCCTACTCTGGCGGGATCATCGCGCCCTTGGGGCGAGCTCGTGGGGAAGGGAGCGACCGGTTGGGAAGCGCTGGGGAATGCCTTGGTCCGCCCCACGCTGGATGACGTCGCCGATCCGGAAGCCGAGCTCGTGGTGGACGGACGCGCGCCGGCTGATTTCGTCAACCTCGGCCCGCCTGCGCCACTCGACGAGGTGTGCTGGCCCGAACAGGCGCGCTTCTCGCCGGGTGCGCTCGGCATTCGCGAGCGTTTCGACGCATTCTTCGTGCCACTCGATTCTTTCTCGGGCGCGATCCGGCCGGGTCCGGAGGTGATCGTCCGTCGCCGGGTCTGCGGGAATTCGGCAGGCACGCGGACCCGTTGAGAAGAATAGCGGGACTCTTTGAATGACTTCACCCAGGTGAAGCGGTACGCTTCGCTTCGACACCCGCAGCAGCCGAGCCCCCGGAGGCAAGGAACCCGATGTTCTTCCGCAACGACGACAAGAAGGATCCCAGGAGCAAGTCCGGGGTCCGCACCGTGCCCCTTCTCCCGCTGCGCGACATCATCGTATTCCCGCACATGGTGGTGCCGCTCTTCGTGGGGCGCGAGAAGTCGATCGCCGCGCTGGAGGAGGCGATGTCCCACGACAAGGACATCCTGCTCGCCGCGCAGAAGAAAGCGAAGACCAACGAGCCGGCGCCCGACGACATCTTCGAGATCGGGACGCTCGGCACCATCCTGCAGCTGCTGCGCCTGCCCGACGGCACCGTCAAGGTCCTGGTCGAGGGCAAGAAGCGCGCGCGCATCCGCCGCTACGCCCCCCAGGACAAGTTCTTCCTCGTCGAGGCCGAGGAGGTCGACGAGATCAGCGAGCGCAACGTCGAGGTGGAGGCGCTGGTCCGCTCGGTTCACGCCACCTTCGAAGCGTACGTCAAGCTGAACAAGCGCATTCCGCCCGAGATGCTGATGTCGGTCGCCACCATCGACGACCCTGCCCGGCTCGCCGACACCATCGTCGCGCACCTCTCGCTCAAGCTGAACGACAAGCAGGCCATCCTCGAGGAGCAGTCCGCCGCGCGCCGGCTGGAGAAGCTCTACGAGCTCATGCAGGGAGAGATCGAGATCCTGCAGGTCGAGAAGAAGATCCGCACCCGCGTCAAGAAGCAGATGGAGAAAACGCAGAAGGAGTACTACCTCAACGAGCAGATGCAGGCCATCCAGAAGGAGCTGGGTGAGCGCGACGAATTCAAGTCGGAGCTGCAGGAGCTCGAGGAGAAGATCAAGAACAAGAAGATGTCGAAGGAGGCCATCGCCAAGGCCAAGAAAGAGCTGCGCAAGCTCAAGATGATGAGCCCGATGAGCGCGGAAGCGACCGTGGTCCGCAACTACATCGACTGGATCATCACTCTGCCCTGGTACGAGTACACGAAGGACAAGCTCGACATCAACGAAGCGGAGAAGATCCTCAACGACGACCACTACGGGCTGAAGAAGCCCAAGGAACGCATCCTCGAGTACCTCGCCGTGCAGGCGATGGTGGAGAAGATGAAGGGCCCGATCCTCTGCTTCGTGGGCCCTCCGGGCGTGGGAAAGACGTCGCTGGGCAAGAGCATCGCCAAGGCGCTCGGGCGCAAGTTCGTGCGCATCTCCCTCGGCGGTGTGCGCGACGAGGCGGAGGTCCGCGGCCATCGACGCACGTACATCGGGGCGCTACCGGGCAAGATCATCCAGTCGCTGAAGAAGGCGGGCAGCGGAAACCCGGTGTTCCTGCTGGACGAGGTCGACAAGATGAGCACCGACTTCCGCGGCGATCCGTCCGCGGCGATGCTCGAGGTGCTCGATCCGGAGCAGAATCATACCTTCAACGACCACTACCTGGATCTCGACTACGATCTCTCCAAGGTCCTCTTCATCTGCACCGCGAATACGCTGCACGGCATTCCCGCGCCGCTGCAGGACCGCCTGGAGATCATCCGCATCGCCGGCTACACGGATCTGGAGAAGTTCTCCATCGCCCGCAAGTACCTCGTCGCCAAGCAGCGCGAGCAGAACGGCTTGGAGAAGATCGACGTGAAGTTCAGCCGCAAGGCCCTGATGGAGCTGATCCACCGCTACACGAAGGAGAGCGGGGTCCGCGGGCTGGAGCGCGAGGTGGCGACGCTGTGCCGCAAGATCGCCAAGGAAGTGCTCGCGAGCGGCAACAAGGACGAGAAGATCCTCGTCACCGCCAAGCGGGTGCACAAGCTGCTCGGGCCTCCGCGCTTCCGCTACGGCAAGACCGAGGAGCGCGACGAGATCGGCCTGGTCACCGGCCTCGCCTGGACCGAGGTAGGCGGCGAGTTGCTGCAGACAGAGGCGACGGTGGTGCCCGGCAAGGGCAAGCTGATCCTCACCGGCAAGCTCGGCGATGTGATGCAGGAGAGCGCGCAGGCGGCGATGAGCTACGTGCGCTCGCGTGCGGAGCGGTTCGGCCTGGACAAGAAGTTCGCCGAGAACGTCGACCTCCACATCCACGTCGCCGAAGGGGCGGTGCCCAAGGACGGCCCGAGCGCCGGCGTGACCATGGCTACGGCGATGGTCTCGGCGCTCACCCGCATCCCGGTCCGCAGGGACGTGGCGATGACCGGCGAGATCACGCTGCGCGGGCGGGTGCTGCCGATCGGCGGGCTCAAGGAGAAGGCGCTGGCGGCGCACCGGGGCGGGACGAAGACCATCCTCATCCCCAAGGACAACGCGAAGGACATCCGCGAGATCCCCATGAAGGTGCGGCGCGAGCTGACCATCCACACCGTCGAGCACATCGACGAGGTCCTGCGGCTCGCGCTGGTGCTGGAGAACCCCGACGCGTTCTTCAAGCCGACGGATACGAAGCTCGAGGCGCCGGGGAACACGCCGCAGACGGCTGTCTAGACGAGGGGTCGGGCGTCCGTCCTGCGGACTTGCGACGCGGCCCACCCGTTGCGCGATGCGCAAGGTGGCGCCATGGACAAGCTGGCCAAGAAGAACGTCGGCAAGGTGATCGACCTGCTGAGCGAGCGCCTGGCGTTCGAGCGCGCCGCCGTGAAGCTCTACGACACCCTGCACGCGCGGCTGCGCGTCGCCACCGACCCGGCGCTCAGAGCGCTGCTCGAGCAGATAGAGCACGACCGTGACGAGGAGAAAGAGCACGAGGAGTGGCTCGAGGAACAGATCAGGGCCCTCGGCGGCGACGCGCATGCGCCGACGGAGCGCTCGGTATTGGTGCGGGCGGAGTCCGAAGGCGTGGAGCGCGTCATGCGGCGCGACGACAGCATCCCGCACGACTTCCATGCCCTGCTCACCGCCGAGCTGGCCGACAACGCGGGCTGGGACCTGTTGGTGCAGATCGCGGACGAGTTCGGCGACTCGGCGGCGAAGAAGGAGTTCAAGAAGCGTTTGCGCGAGGAGGAGCGGCACCTGCTGTTCGTGCGCAAGACGCTCCTGGAGCTGACGAAGCAGGAGGTCAGCGTCGGGCCGCCGTCGCCGCCAGAGGCATAGCGCCCAGCGGCCAGATCTGGCGGCCGGTGAGGATTCCGAGCGGAGCCCCGTCGTGGAGGATGCGCGCGATGGCAGCGCAGAGGATCTTCACGGGGATCGGGCGAAGATCGTCGGACATCTCCCGGAAGCGCGGAACCTTGCCGATCAGCCGCAGCGCGGGGCCGACCGCCGGAGGCGGCTTTCTCTCGATCCCATCGCTCGGCACGGAGCCCGAGCCGCGGCTGTCGATAAAGGACGGCCGCAGGATCGTGTGCGGCAGCCCGCTCGCGCGGACTACTTCTTCCGCCTTGTGCTTCCATCCCAGGTATCCGCCGCCAGGGCGAGCGCCGAAGGCAGAGACGAGGACGAAGTGGCGCGGCCGCGGCGGCGGGGCGCGGCGGGCGGATTCGACGAGCTGGACGACGGGACGGTAGTCGGACGTCTCGTACGTATCGCCGGCGGCGAACCTGCGGCGCATCGTTCCCACGGTGCAAACGACTGCTTGCGAGTGGGCCATGTGCTCGTCGAGCCGGGCGGTGTCGGAGAGCTCGGTGACCAAGGCGCGGGGATCCTTCCCCAGCGGGTGCCGCTCCGCGGTCTTCGGTCGCACGTGCGGGATGACGGCGAATCCCGAAGACCGCAGGTGCGGAACGAGCGCGCTTCCGACGGCGCCGGTGGCGCCCGCGACGAGGACCGTGATCACGGCGGGAGCGTATACACCAATGGCAGCGGCGGTTCTTGACTATGGACTGGCGGGCGCCCAGCCGAAGGCGATCGTCGCAGATCGCCGGGACGGGCGCGGAACCACGCCGAGCCGCTGAAGCTCCTCGCCGCGCGCAGCGTCCTTGAGGAGCACGCCGCGACGCGCGACCCGCTGCGCCTCGCGCAGCGTCTGCGCGTCGAGCGGAGAGTGCTCGGCGTGGAAGCGCAGCAGATCGAACAGGGGTCCCGCATCCCCCGAGCGCCGGAACATGGGGTCGAGGAGGACGACGTCGTACGAGCCGTCCGGCTGCTTTCTCAACCATGCGCGATGGTCCGCGTGGACCACCTCGACGCTGCGGCCGGGCTCGCGACCGTGACTTCCCAGGCGGCGCAACGATGCTTGCGTGAACGCGGCGATGGTGCCGTCGCTCTCCAGGCCGACCACCCGGGTCCGGGTGGCGTGCGCGGCGACGAGCGCATCTCCGCCGAGCCCGAGCGTCGCGTCGAGAACGGTGTCGCCGGGGCGAAGGCCCGCGTGCGCGACGATCGGATCGATTTCACCCTTGTGAGCGCGGACCAGGCGCAGAAACGCCATGCCCGCGCTGGCGCGGAAGGCGCGGCCGCGCTCGTAGAGATCGGCTCGGCGCGCGGCGAGCACCAACACCGGGGCTCCAGCCGCGTTGGCGAGGATCGTGGACAGCGCCCTGTCCGCGCGCGGCTCGGCGCGCAGCCCGAAACGAGCAGCGAGCTCGCGGGCTTCGCCAGGATCGCCGCTCGGCGCGGTGGTGACGATGGCCTGCACGGAGCGAGTGTACCGCTGCGGATTCGTCGGGAGCGGGGCTGACCGAGCGCTTCCTCTCCGACGTGCTTGACTTCGGGGGGTGGCTCCCGTAGAACCCGCCCCCGCTCGCGCTACCGCTTGGGCGGGTAGCTCAGCGGTAGAGCATCGGTCTTACACACCGAGGGTCGCAGGTTCGAAACCTGTCCCGCCCACTCTGTGGGGTGTTAGTTAAGCTGGTTATAACGCCGGCCTGTCACGCCGGAGGCCACGGGTTCGAGTCCCGTACACCCCGCCAGTCTTCTTCAAGGGGATTCCAGTGGTTGTCTGGGATCCCCGACTTCTTTGCCACCCCGTCTCCAGAATGTCTCCATACTTGGCTACGCGTTCTTCGCGGGAGCAGCCGCGTCCTGCTGCTTCTTGAGTGCGGCCTCCCGGTTGTCCAGCGCCTGCACCGCCGTGTCCTTCGCCGCCGGCGACAGGTGCATGTAACGCATTGTCGTCATGATGTCCTGGTGGCCGGCCAGCTCTTTGATGGCGTTGACCGGCACGCCCTGCATCGCCAGGTGCGAGCAGAAGGTGTGCCGCATGATGTGGAGCCCGCCGTTGTCCCTGAGGCTCGCTTTGCGCTGCGCCCGCGACAGCCACTTGCGCAGTAGAGGGCGCGCGAGCTTCTCGTGGCCATCCTCGCGCCAGAGGAACCGCGACCCGCGCAGGTGCCTCACCTTCTGAAGCACCTGCGCCAGAAGCTTGGTCATCGGCACCCGCCGTGACCTGCCACCTTTGGAGACCGTAACCTTGCCGCGCCACTCCGACCGGCTGACGGTGATCGCGTTGCGCTTGAAGTCGATGTCGTTCCACTCCAAGGCAACGATCTCGCCGCAGCGCAGTCCGGCATCACACCCGAGCAGCACGAGCAAGTGAATCCGGTCGTCCAACTCGGCTGCCGCCTCGACAAGGCGCTTGTGCTCCTCGAGGTCGTAGAACTCCATCTCCGCTGCTGGCGACTTGAGCAGCTCGATGTGGCACGGCATGCGCTCGATCACGCCCCATTTTCACCGCGATGCGGAGCATGACGCTCAAGGTGTTGAGCACATTGTTCACTGTCTTCGGCTTCCTCTTCGAGAGCTTGCCCTTGAGCTTCTGCACCTCGGCGGTTCCGATCTCGTCTAGCTTCAACTGCCCGAGCGTAGGCACCAGATGGTTCTTGAGGATCGACTTTTTCGCCTCCAAGGTGCTGGGCTTCTGCCGGTTTGCTTCCGCATACTCAGAGATAAAGCGCTGCTCGAACACCGCGAGCGTAGGCACCACCTTTTTCGGTCGTGTCACCTCCTGCCAGTTTGCCAGCACGTAGCTGGACCGCTCTTCGCCCCAACGCTTCGAGGCAGCGCGCGAGTCGGCGGGCGACCTGACCCGCTCGCGCCACTGCTCGCCGCTCGGAAGCTTGAGCACGATATCCACTTCCCATCCGCCTCTCTTGTACGCGTGCTGGCTACAAATCCCGTCCGCACGAGAAGCGAAGCGTTCCCTCATGATTCCGCCATGCGCCATCTGATCTTCGACCGAGACGCGATATTCAGCGACCGGGTCCTCACACCGGTGAATGCCCTCGGCCTGCGCCCAGCGAGGACGGCCTTCAGAAGCCCTTGGCAGAACGGTATCGCAGAGCGCTGGGTCGGAAGCGTGCGTCGCGAATTGCTCGATCACTCCGTCGTCTTCAACGAGCGTCACCTTCGCCGACTTCTGGGAGAGTGCGTTACCTACTACCATCAGGACCGCACGCACTACGCGCTTGAAAAGGAGACTCCCGGCGGTCGTCTTCCCTCTGCCTCGCAGGGAGCCGGCGCTGCGATCGTGGCTCGCAGGC
>Ga0209236_1001265_pt1 | contig 15218 bp, 16 predicted proteins | sample GraSoi013_1_40cm_FD_185819 | JGI IMG/M metagenome (GOLD analysis project Ga0209236, IMG submission 185819) | Grasslands soil microbial communities from the Angelo Coastal Reserve, California, USA - Sample 09_27_2013_1_40cm (SPAdes) (version 2) | ecosystem: Environmental > Terrestrial > Soil >... | reverse complement strand
CAGTTTTGTCGCAACGTAGCCCCATATGATCGCGATCAGAGATCCAGAGGTCACAATTCCTTGTATTGAGAGTCTCTGCAATGCTGGTGCAGTTGAGGCCATGAGAATTAGGTCTCCCGTTGGAAACACGAGAAATGTGAGATAGATGGCAATGAAGTAATCTTTGTACGATTGGAAATACGATAACGAGTTCCTTGAAAGAAAAACTATCATCAAGGCGTCCGCTATGATCGCGGCGGCGTCCAAAGTAGCGTCTATGTATGGTACCGTGTTCCCTGGCCTCTAGGCAAGACGTATCCCAGCGTCTCCAGTAGCTGGCGTGATACCCTCCTTGCGGAGCCAACACTATTACAAACTGGTTTGAATGACGTTACTTGAGGAGCGGATAGTAAGTGACAGTTCTACGCTACGTCTGGCAGCCCTAAGGACTTTGACGCTGTCTTGAGGTCTCTCATGCGGCTTCTGATGGTGACTTCAGAGACCCCAGCCGCCTTTGCTAGGTCACGTTGCATAACCATTGAGCCCCGGATTCTCGCGGCAAGGTCCAATGCTGCTGCCGCCAGTCCGTCAGGGTCTTTTCCGACGTTCACCCGTAATCTGATTGCTTCTCGCAGAATCTTTCCGGCAAGCATCTCTGTCTGTGAGTCCGCACCAGCTCGAGAGGCGATCTTTGAGACTCGTTTGAGTGGGTCTTCAATCGCCATGGTCACGTCCAAGGATCGGACGAGTGCCCTGTAGTAGTGAGCGAGGAGTTTCCGACTCATGCCTGAAGCTTTTGCGATTTCGCTCAGGGATCGCGGGACGTCTGTGAGTCTACACGCGGCATAGGTTGATGCTGCCACCATTCCGTTAATCGGGCGTCCTCTAACCAAGCCCTTGTTGAGGGCTCGCCTATACATCAGAGCCGCTCGTTCAGTCACGACCTCAGGGAGGTTTAGCCGACCGGAAAGTCCTCTTAACTGGCTCATCGCGCGAGACAGGTTTCTCGCCATCGAAGATCCGGCAGAGGCGCGCAGCTGGGTCCGTCTGAGCCGCCAGAGTTGGAGCCTTTCGTCAGCATTGAGGTTCCGGTTTGAGGCTTGAGCTCTGGAAATTATTGTGGATAGGTTCTTGTCGAATGCGGAGAATCTTCCGGGCGGTCCTGACTGGCTTTCAAGTAGTCCCTCCTCGGTGCGCCGTGGAACTGGAGCCGCATAATTCTCTGACGGGTCTGACAATACGAAGCCGCAGTTGGTGCAGATGACTTCGCCAGTCTCAGCATCTCTTACAAGGCTTGGGCTTCCACAGTTGGGACAGACATAATGTCCGACCTCGTCTCGGGGTCTGGTCTTCCGGCTGCTCATCATTCGTCCCTGGACTGGATAAGTCTGCGTGGTCTGGGCTGAACCGATCTGGTCCTTTTCCGGAGTAACAGTGGAAGTGCCCGCCATCTCTGACAATCTATATGGCATAGGGCCCAAATGAAGCTTGTTACTGTTTGGAGAAACCGGTCAATTTTGGTCCCCGAATACATACCCGGCAGGTGCAATATTGGCAGGCGCGGGAGGGCCATACGAGTCACCACAGGGCTAGTCCTTGTCGCAATATCGATAGTCATCGGCATAACCGTCCTAAAACCGATTAATCATCTATTGAGCCTAGCTCTGGTTGTCCCTTTCTACGTCGGAATCTTGGCTTGTCTGGAGGGTTCAATGTCCTTCTGTGTTCTACACGCAGCCAGAGGAACCTACGACCTGAACGAGCCCCATGGATTCGCTTCGAGGAAATCAGATACCCTGCAGAAGGTCGGGTCCGAGGACTGGAAGGGACTTGACCGGAAAAAGGCTTTGGTGATGCACCTCGAAGCTCTAACCGGCGCCGTTTTGTTGGCTTTGCTACTTGCCTTTACCTAGGTGGGCTCCAGACGTCGGGGGCCTCCTTCGAGAGGGGTCGGCGGAGAATTTTTCGATGGGAAAGCTTGGCTCCTTGTCCAAGGTTAGGTCCGATAGCAGTCTTCCGATTAGAGGTGCAAACTTGAATCCGTGCCCTGAGAAACCATACCCGTACACGATGTCCGGATGATCCGGGTCTCTGTCGAGGACAAAGTCAGAGTTTTCAGTCATATCATAAAGACAGACCTTGGTGTGGACAACTTCTCCTTCGGCTAGGTCTGGCACGAACCTGCGACACACATCCCTGCATGCTACTATCTGTTCGTCGTCAACGGATCGGTTCGCCTTCTCCGGGTCGACTGGATCGTTCAACTCTTTCGGTGAAACCTTGACTCCGTCGATTCCGGCCGCTGGTAGTCCGTAGTGTTTGTCAGTGAAGAAGACAGGACAGGTTCTCGGGCGAAACAGGTCTAGACTCTTCTGGGGTTTGAAGTAGACGAGCTGTTGTCGGGTCGACACCATCGAGGTCAGTTTTGGAGTTAGAAGAGTGTTGGACCAAGGTCCAATCGTTACGACTAGTTTGTGAAATCGTACGATTTCGCCGGCAGCGGTCTCTACTGAGGGATGATCTCCGAAGAATAGCTTAGAGGCTTGTCCTTTACGAACCTTAACCCCGTGTTTCTGCGTAAGGGAAATCAGCACGTCGAGAGCCTTGGAGGCTAGGAGGATCCCTCCATGTGGGTCGAAGAACCCTTTCTCCGCTCTAAACTGCGGGAACCGCTTCTCGAGTTCCTCGTGCTCAAGCTGTTCTGCCCCAAGTTTCAAACGCGATAGCGTTCTGTAGCTGGCTTCGTTGAAGCCGTTCGCGTCTTGGTCCTCTCCTTGAAGCATGAGAAGGCCAGTCGGAAGCAGGAGTTCTTGTCCTGACTCTTCTTCTAGATTCTTCCAGAGCTTGAGGCTCTCGACTGCCATTCTTGTGTAAAGTTCGTCGTTGCCATACGAGTACCGGAAGACTCTGTTGACGTCGTTGGAGCTGCAAGAATCGTTTCCTATGCCGTAACGATCTAGCAAGAGAATCTTAGAATCGCCGGTCTTGCATATCGAGTAGGCGGTTGCAAGTCCCATGATGCCACCGCCTAGGATGCAAATGTCAGTATTGATGACCAAGGGTAGCCCTCGGCAGATGGCCTCTAACTCAGACTATCTAACCTTGGACCGGTGCCTTGCCTCTGGGCTCTAAGGTTGCTGGGCTGGCTGAGACCTGCGTCTTCTATAGACAAAGCCAAGCAGTGCAAATGAAAGTCCGATTAGTATCGGGAGTCGGACGAAGAACACCATGATTATCGAGATCGCTAGGGAAATCCACGGAAACAGTCTCTTCGCACCCCTGACTTTGAGGAGTTTGATCCCGGAACTCGATCCGATAATGTAAACGAGTATTGCGGCGCCGCTGGGGATTAACAGCTCAGTTTCCAAGTCGACGATGAAAAAATAGAATAGTAGCAGTGTGATCCAAGATAGTACGAGCAGCAACATCAGCGATCTGTCTGGGACCTGGGTCTTGATGTTGATGCGGTCAAGTAGCCTCGGTAGTCCTCGGTCTTTGGCTGTGGCGTAGATGACCCGAGAGATGCCAGTGGTATACGCGTTCATTGTTCCGAATATGATGATGACAGCGAGGATCGCTGTCCCCACCGCGCCGTAGATTCCGAGAGCGTTCGAGAGCATCACTGCAAAGGGCGCAATGCTTCCCGCAGCCTTGTAGGCTCTAGTTCCTACCGTCGCGATGGCAACCGAGATGTAGAGTAGACCGATGACTACGACGCTGAAGAGGATGCTACGATGGAAATCCTTTTCCGGGTTCTTGAACTCCTCCGCCACATTAGACACGTTCTCATAGCCCAAATATGACCAGAAGATCAGAGCGGCGCTTACTCCGATTGGGACGTAGCCGTTGGGGAAGAAGGGAGTGAAATTGGTAGGGTTCACTGATGGTGCGGATGCGACGACTGCAGTGATCAGGAGTCCTACGATAGCAACTATGACCGCTAGCTGAACTCTGCTACTGACGACGATTCCTCGATAGTTGACTAAGAATGCTCCGAGTGTTAGAAGTCCTGCTATCAGGAAGATTTCGGTCCGAGTCAAGGGAAATGCATACGATAGGTACGAGGCTGCGATTACCGTTACTACAGGCGCTCCTGTGACGTACCATAGGATGAACAGCCAGCCCACAGCGCTTGCTGCTCCTGGACCGAGACTCTCCCGGGCAAAGGAGTAGACTCCTCCTGATTCTGGTCTTCGTGCTGAAAGGCTTGCAAATGTGTAGGCAAGTGGATAACTGATGATCGATAGAGCGACCCACGCGACGAGCGAGGCGGGCCCAGCTATCTGGGCCGCAAGTCCAGGGAGGACTAGGACCCCCGAGCCGAGAACCGAACTCATGTAGAGAGCAACCGCGTAGCGCATCGTCATAGCCTTGCGGAGACTAGGGTTATGTGCCGACATGTCCGGAGACCTAAGCGGTCGAGGATTAGCGCATGATAAGCCCTACTCATTAGACTCTGAGAATTGAACGACTCTGAGAATCATTCTGTCAGTTCTTGCGAGTGGCAAGCGCGACTCCTGTGAACATTAGGATTGCGCCTAAGACTGTGAGGATGGTCACACCCTCCCCGAGTAGCACTATTCCTCCAACTAGACTTACCAATGGAACTATGTAGAGCTGGATTGAGAGCCTCGACACTGTTCGGTTCCCGATGAGCAAGTATAGGATTATGTTGGCGAGCACAGTGCTTAGAAGTGCCAAATAGATAACTGACAACCACGTTATCGTCGAGAGTTGTTGGATCTGAGTGATGAAATTCATGCTGATCAATGGAAGTGTGAATACAGTGCCGATCAATGCGATCCATATCGCGGTGGGGAGGGCTCCATACTCCTTCACTAGTGGCTTTGAGCCGACCGCGAAGACCGAATACATGAAAGCAGAGAAAGCAACCGCAAGCGGACCGGTTATTTCCTGAAAGCTCAATCCAGCGTTCAAAGACAACACTATTGCCCCGGTCATAGCTGCTGCCAGTGCAAGCGCGAGTCTCTTCCCTATCTTCTCCTTGAGGAACAGTCCCGAAAGGACCACGACGAAGATAGGTCCCAGTGAGATGAGTAGACCTGCCAGACCAGCCGATACAATGGTCTCAGCATAGTTAAGCGACAAGTGATATCCGGTGACACTCGCCAGGGACACGGCTAGGATTCTAGGAATGTGATGTTTCTGGACTGGTTGTTTCGGTCTTCCGAAGAATGGCGCGAGAGCTAGAAACCCAGCGGAAGCGATGAGCCAGCGCAGTACTGTCAGATTGATCGGGCTTAGCTGGAAATCAGCTGTCCTAATCGCGACGAAAGCCAATCCCCAAATCACGCCCAAAACGACTACTAGGCTGTTGGTGAAGATTCGACTATCTCTGAGCGATTTGTGTTCCATTCTGGTCTCGAGTCGAGTCTCCAGAGTCATCGGCGAGCCTCCCTCCCTACTCGTTCGTTATGTTAGGCTGATGCCTGTTCTCCAGGGATAACAATGTCTTCTTTCTCTTCACTCCCCACGCATAGCCGCCTAGACTCGCATCTTTCCCGATCACTCTGTGGCACGGGATCACGATCGCAACAGGGTTGGTAGCGCAAGCTCTGGCTACTGCTCTCGCCGCTTGAGGCCTTCCTAGAGACTTGGCTATGTTGCTGTAGGTGGCGGTCTGACCGTAGGGAATTGACTGGATCTCTTTCCACACTCTCCACTGAAAGGCAGTAGCCTGCACGTCTAATGGTAGGTCTCGCGGAAATTCCTGGCCATCGAAATAAGATAGGAGCGCTTCAGTCCATTTTTCCATACCTTCATCGTCTCGATGGAGGTCGGCGGCATAGTAGTCCTCTTTGAGTGCTGCCTCGACCGCTTCGTCTGAGGCTCCCATGCAGACCGCGCACGCGCCCCGTTGGGTTGCCGCGAGAAGAACACGTCCTATGCGTGAATCAACTATTGTGTAGTGAATGCGTAGTCCTTCTCCGCCTCGTCGAAATATTCCTGGGCTGACGCCGAAATGAGGAGAAGTCTTCTCATAGAGTCTGCTCTTGGAAGTGAAGCCTGCGTCGTAGAGTGATTTGGTCACAGTCTCTCCATTCGTCAAAGAACGTTTCACTTTCTCTAGACGGCGCGCTTCTACGTACTGACGGGGAGAAATGCCGAGAATTCTCTTGAAGGTCCGCTGGAAATGAAAGGGGCTTAGACCTGCTTGACGGCTAAGGATCTCGAGAGTGAGTTTTTCATCGAGGTTTGACTCGATGTATCTGCAGGTTTTCTGGATCAGCTGGGCTCTGGCGGAAGGCCTCGCCTCTCGTGGCTGGCAGCGTTTGCACGGTCGGAAGCCAGACCTTTCTGCCGCATCAGGTTGCGAGAAGAAAATGACTTGTTCCAAGTTCGGGTGTCGAGCGGGACATGAGGGTTTGCAGTAGATTCCGGTGGAGTGGACGGCGAAGACGAAGAGCCCGTCCTTAGTCTCGTCTCTTTCAACCACTGCTTTCCATTTTTCTACGTCCGTGGCAATGCTTCGCTGGTCTTTCTGCGTCTGCTGTAGGTCAGGGTTGTTCTGTTGAGCCGTCAGCATGAGGAGAGTAGTTGGCTGGATTGAATAAGTAGTTTGACTCCAAATCTTGCTCTCAAACTATAGGATCACGAACTGAGCGAAGTATCCCTAGAGGAAACTTTAGTATTCTAATCGTGCAAATTTAAGGCAATTGGAATTTTTTTCGAGCAGAACAGTAGGCGGCTCTTTTCTATCATGGACCTCGACAATGTGTGCTCAAGAGAATGTCTCGGAATCCCGTCAAGTCATCGAGAAACCTATTGTTTGGAGGGATACTTCTCTTCGCGATTGTTGGTTTTGCTGCGATTTCTGCGACAGTTGTCAAGGTTTCGCTCTCAGCCGTAATTCTTGTCCTTGTCGCGTTCGCGGAAGCTGGATTGATAATTCTAGGACTCGTCATGGTCCAGAACCGAGAGCAAGTCTCAGTCGGGAACCGAGAGAACGTCTAGCCAAACTAGATGCTATGAACAAGTCGTGAGGGGTAAGACTTAACCCTCCGTTCCGACTAATTCTAGGCTGAGCGTATGAAGTATACCTGTCCCTATTGTGATTCAGCGTTTCTGCAGTTCATAGAGTCGGAGGAGCAGCTGAGGGACCATATGTTGAAGGCGCATGGTCGAGAGCTGAGTTTCGCAGGCAAATCGTTGGGAGAAATGCCTGTTCGGAGCGAAGAGGACAGGGAAAGATAGCCAACCCGAACTCTATCTTTCGTTTCGAGAATATTCTTTTCAAATGGGGTCACTACCCAATCGGCATGGACTTTGCCAGAGTCGTTCGGAAGAGGCGGATGATCCGTGCTTTCACACCTGTTCCCGTTTCAGAAGACAAGATTCGCAGGATTCTAGAGCTCGCTCAACACTACCCTAGCGCGGGCTTCAGCCAGGGCGTAGCCTTCATCGTCATAACTGAACCTGAGAGGGTCCGTAGGCTCCGAGACCTGAGCCGTCTCCGGGGAGACGCGCCCGTACTGGTCGTTCCCTGCGTAAGCGAGAAGCTCTATCATGACAGATACCATGAGCCTGACAAGATCAGACAAGACGGGACCGAGATTGACTGGTCGATACCCTACTGGTATTTTGACGCAGGATGTGCTTCCCTCCTAGTATTGCTTGCCGCCGTTGACGAGGGACTGTCTGCATACATCACTGGAGCATTTCGGCCTGATCTTCTGAGACGAGAGCTGGGGATTCCAGATCACTTCGTCCCGGTCGGCGTAATATCAATCGGATACCCTGATTATGAGAGACACGTTCCGTCTCCATCACTCAATCGTGGAAGACGCCCCACAGGCGAAGTTGTTCATTCTCAACATTGGTGACCGCAAACACCGAGAAGCCTTAATTCGACCAGGGAAATAGTAACCTCTCGGTCGTTCTAAGTGCAAGAATCTCTTGTGAAAGCACGAGATCAGATCGTTCTCGACCCCGATGATCTTCCCGGTTCATGGTACAACGTTCTCGCTGATCTGCCGGGCGAGTTTCCGAAACCAAAGGATCCGGAAGCGGGTCCTTCTAGACTCGAATATCTCTCAAGAGTTCTCCTGAAACACTGTCTCCAGCAGGAGGTCTCTACGGACCGATGGATTCCCATCCCGGGTCCTGTTCAAGATCTCTACCGTCAAGCCGGCCGGCCACGGCCTCTATACCGTGCGCGACGTCTCGAACGTTTCCTAGGGACCCCGGCGAAGCTCTACTACAAGAGGGAGGACCTTTCACCAACTGGATCCCACAAGGTCAACACGGCACTTGCCCAAGCGTACTACGCTGCAGAGGAAGGTTGTGCCGGCGTATCGACGGAGACAGGAGCCGGTCAGTGGGGGACTGCACTCGCCTACGCAGCTAGTCTCCAGGGTTTGAAGTGTGTCATATTCTGGGTACGGTCAGTCTACGACTGGAAACCAGATCGCCGTGCACTAATGCAGTTGTATGGAGGCAAGGTCTTCCCATCTCCCAGCAAAGAGACCTCTGTCGGGCGGGACATATTGGAGAGGAATCCTGACCATGTCGGCAGCCTAGGAATTGCTGTCTCCGAGGGACTGGAGTACGCAGAGAAGAACCCTGGCTACGCCTACTGTCTGGGGAGCGTTCTGAATCATGTTCTGATTCATCAGTCAATTATCGGGTTGGAGACGATGAAACAGTTCGACCTGATCGATGAGAAGCCTGACGTGATGATCGGCTGCCTCGGTGGAGGAAGCAACTTCGGAGGCTTCATTCTCCCCTTCGCGGGAGAAGTTGTCAGAGGGAAGAGAGAGTGCAGATTCCTCGCCGCCCAATCGGCCTCCGCTCCCAACCTGTCAAAGGGTGAATACAGGTATGATTTTGGAGATCATGCAGAGAAGACTCCTCTCTTGAAGATGTACACTCTCGGCCATCAGTCCGACATGGCTCCCATCAAGGCGGACGGTTTACGATATCATGCGGCTGCACCCTTCATCAGCTATCTCAAGCATCTCGGACACATTGAGTCGACCGCTTATTCACCAGATGAACAGGCAGTCTTTGAAGCGGCCAGGACCTTCGTCCAGGTCGAGGGCTTCCTACCTGCACCGGAGTCCGCCTACGCTATCCGGGCGGCGATTGACGAGGCTCTGGAGTGTAAGCGCAAGAACCAATCGGAAGTAATAGCGTTCAACGTTTCAGGACACGGATTCCTGGATCTCGCAGCTTACCAGGAGAAACTGAAATTCTGACTTTCTAGATCCATGTGGACCTCAAGGCTTGTGGTGGTGCGGGGTGTGAGATTTGAACACCGATTTACCGGTACATATACGCAACTGGGGGTATTGATCTCGCCCGATTCTAACTAGTTGTTGTCCGACTTTCCTTCTTCACAACTCAAGGAACACCCAGCAACAGATCAAGTGTGAAGTAAAAGGACGCCTCCTAGACTGAAATTCGTGTTTTCACTTTAACGCCGAAATGACGACTAGAAAGATAGGGATTACTGAGCCCGCTTCGCAGAGCGAAGAACCGAATATGCTACCTGTCCTGCGCATCAGGTAACCCAATCCTAACCCGAGAAAGAATGATACTAGCACGATGCCAATAAGAACTGATGAGAACTCCGCCTCTACTACGCTCATTGCGAAGATCGGAGCTTGTAGGAAGTTTGAGACTCGAACCCCCAGTAATGGCTCGTACTTGTTCAGGAATAGCCCTCTAAACCACAGTTCCTCCTTGAAGCCGTTTGTCAAAGCCAAGACCAGAAGGAAGGGGGTAAGGAACAGGAACCGACTTGGATCCATTCCTGCCAGTGGTATTGCGACAACAGCAGATAGTAGATAGAAGATGGCGAGTACCGTTAATCCGACGATGGACCCTGGCTTTAGATTTCCCTTCCTTAGGAAGATAGCGGAGAGTCTACTCCTTGAGGCAATTGTGAGCAGTATGATGGGGACGATGACCACGGTTGTATCTATCAACTGAGCCACGACATTGCCACCAAGCGTCGCGTAGAAAGGATGCACACTGGCACTATCAAGAATCAAATGCCTCGTGAACCATACAAAAGAGAAAACGAAGAAGGCAAAGAAAACCTCCCAGTAGATCTTGAAACGAACTTTTCGGTGTAGAGCGATCGTCGTCGAGAGAAACAACAACGGAACCGTTGCAGTTCCGATCGAAAGGTCGGGTGAAACATAGGAGATCGCGAAAACCAAGAATCCGCAAAGGAGGAATAATGCGTAGAGGCCGAGTCGAAATCTAAGGCTCTTAGTGCTAGCTCCGGGCTTCTCTTCCAGACCCAACCACGACTATTTTCTGTGCTAAAGAAGAGTCTTAAAACATCTCAAGACCCGCCTCTCTTCCAAAGAGGGCCTGTTTCCTGCCCGGACCATTTCCAATGGTGCGGGGGGTGGGATTCGAACCCACGAAGGCCTACGCCACAGGATTTCTCCTGTGAGCCGGATCTTAAGTCAAGCCCCGTTCGATCCTGCGAACGGTCCTGCCCCTTTGACCTGAATCCCGCCACGATAGGACGAGGACCCGTGCATGGTCTCGGGTACCCCCGCATCGAACAACCCCTTACTTTTCTAGGTTCTTAAAACTAAGAATCTTCCCTCGGTCGAGGGTTTGCCCGAGGGTCAGGTGTGTGCAGGGATACCTATGCGCTAACGGCGTATCGTTGCTAGTTCAAGCTGCTATGGGACGCGTAGTTTCGGGATCTTGACGCTGGCGAGCATGAGCGCGAACCCCATCAGGATGAAGAGAATTCCTCCGGTCAAATAGATGTTCGCGACTACTCCGCTGTAGGCGACCCTCGCGGTAGTAATGTACAGAGCCTCGGCGATAACACCTGAAAACAGGAGTATCACGCCGATCAGAAGTGTTAGCTTCCTCATATCGTTCCCTGTAGGCTCTATTGGGTTTAGAACACTTAAGCCCTGTTTAACCCGAGACCGACGAGAGTCGGAAATTGATCAAGAAGCCAGTTAACAATTCAGGATTCCAAAAAAAGGAGACTGGCTCTGGCGTTGAACCAGAGCCTTGTCTATTTGCAGCGATTCTCTAGTCTTGTTCTGCTTCTGTTGGGGTTATCGTCAGCTGCGTGAGCTTCTCGCCGCGTAGTACCGAGATGTTGACGTGTCTTCCGATGGCTTTGTCGTCTAAGAGTCCTCGTAGGTCTGCGAGGGTCTCGACTGGTTTGCCGTCGAGCTTCACTATTACATCGCCTAATGCGAGGCCTGATTTCTTAGCTGCGCTTTCTTGGTCGACGCCGTAGATGATTAGTCCTGCTGACTGGCCAATGTCAGATTGCTTTGACAGGCTCTCGGGTAGAGGAATTGTTTCAGCGGTTATGCCCATGTATGCGCGCTTGATCTTTCCGTCGTGTAGTAGTTTGTCGACGACTGTCTTGACAGTGTTGACTGGGACTGAGATTCCACGGTTGTTGGCGTAGGCTGCGTTGATTCCCAGCATTCTACCGCGAGCGTCCACTAGTGGACCGCCGGAGTAGCCTGGGTTGAGCCGTGCGTCAGTGACTAGTACCTTGTCGAGTCCTCCGCCGCCCCACCATCTTCTGGTGCTGAAGGCGGGGTTTGTGACGATACCTGAGGTTGCGCTTGGTTGTCTGCCGAAGGGGTTTGCGATTGCTAGAACGAATTGTCCGACTTTGAGGCCGTCGGAGTTGCCTGTTTCGATGGCTGTGAGATTGTCAGAGTCTACTTTCAATAGTGCAAGGTCCGAGTAAGGATCCTTCCCTACTACTTTGGCTGTGTGTTTTGTTCCGTCGCTGAAGCCGACTTCGACTTCGCGCATTTCACCAATAACGTGGTTGCTGGTTACGATGTGTCCGTCTTTGCTCCAGACGGTACCTGTGCCTCCTCTCCATCTTCCAGCTCCTACCTGGACGACGGATCGGGATACGCGTTCAGTAACTTCGACGATTGCGTCTGAGACTGATTCGAGAATTGCTGACGAACTTGTTTGTTTACTCATTTTTTCACCTACCCCTATAGGGGTAGGCTGGCCTATTTGTTGACCAGTCAGTCCATAATACCGGTCACAGTCTAGGCAAAATCTAGAGAGGGGTAGTAGGCTATCTGGGACGCCAGATGCTGTCTACGCCGGGTGGGCGTTCCATATAGTCCTGAAACGTGTCCTAGTAACTGGTGGGCAGCCTTCACAGCCTGACTAACTTCTCTCCCTTCAGCAACCTTCGCATCGATGCTCAGGTAGCTGTCGGTGAATCTTGCATCTATTTGGATGCCATCCTCTTCTGCGATCCATTTCAGAATCGTTGCGTCGTTGTCTTGGCTGTATCCTAGCCATCGGAGTCCGCCGAACCATCGACCCTTCAAACCCGAGATTATCTGTTGAAGATCAACATCCCGGGGGAGCAGTGACTGGACGATGGGGATCGGTTGTAGGGCGGTGCTTAGGGGACGGGGAATGGTCTCGTTTCCCCGTCCAGTTATTCTGTAGCCTTCATCCACCTTTTCCAGCAGTCCCTCTTCTTCTAAACGGTCGATAATCCTGGACAGTTTCTCTTGGTGTAATCCCGTGAGGCGTTTCAGCCCGTCGAATGTGAAGACTGTCAAGCCTTCCTCCATTACCGTCTGGAGGACTCCAGTATCTCTCGGCGATAGGTTGCTCTCTTCGGACTCGTCTAAGATCGAGTGCGATAGAGAAGCGTCTATCTGTCTGGAAGTTGTCATCACTCACCCTGTTCCGCTCCAAGATATATACTTAGTAGTCAATACGAACTGAGTAGGTTAGGCTGACTTTAGCGGGGGCCAGAGCCCGTCTCGCGAAGGTCATGGCGGATTCCGGGACGTTTCGTTCTCCGGGACCGCTTAGCAAGGGTACAATCTTCTCAAATGCCCTGCTCGAGATTGACTCATTATCATCGTGGGCGTAGAGGCCAGTCGCAGATTGAGTCCGGCGAGGAGTCCAGTAAAGCCTGTCACTCCAAGCTCCGTCAAGATTCTGATGGTCGTAGAAGCTGCAGTTGTCGCATTCCTTGCCTACTGGATCTTCAGTGAATACATGTTCAACGCCTACTTCCACGACTATGTCGACCAACTGCTGGGAACCCGTGGAACAACGTTTACTGCAGCTCTAGGTCTGGGAATTGGCCTGGCGGGCTCGGCGATTGCGGCTACCCTCTACCGAAACTTGCAGCATGCAAAGTCTCGCCTTGAGACGATCGCTGCTCCAAAGCTCAGAGGGGCCGTTGAGAAGATACTCTCCAGTCTGCCAGCTGTTGAAGAGTCTCAGCGAGCAAGCGTTGCGAAAGTTGCTGCGCCTTCTGCGATGACTCTATCATCGTCTCCTCAGGGAACAGCTCCGGTTTCATCCTTACAAGAGAATGGGCAGAAGAAAGTCAGCGATTCGAAATCTTAGAGGTTCTCTCCGCGTAGTCGAGCAAGCTCCTGCAGTAGTTCACGTTCGCGCTTGTTCAACTCTCGCGGAATATCGACGTCGACTCTAACTAGTTCGTCTCCTCGGCCCCAGCCTTCCACGTGTGGGAAGCCCCTCCCCTCAAGCCGGAAGACCGTTCCCGCTCTGGTTCCGGGTGGAATTTTCAGTTGAGCTTTCCCGTCGATCGCGGGCACTTCTAGCTCACCGCCGAGAGCGGCTTTGGGGATGCTGATCTTCGTCTCATAGAGTACGTTGTCGCCTTCGCGTTTGAAGGAGGGGTGAGGTTTCAGGTGGATTCGTACGTACAGGTCGCCGGCCCGTCCTCCTAGAGCCGCGTTCCCTTCACCGCGCAGTCTCAGACTCTGACCCTCATCGGCTCCCGCGGGCACTTTTACCTGCAGCTTAGTTCGCTCCCTCGTGAGTCCGTTGCCGCCGCAGTTCTTGCACGGCTTATCGACCACCGTTCCAGCTCCATTGCACTTGGGGCAGGTGGTTATCTGTATCATCTGTGCAAAACCTGATCGCCGGACCTGCTGTACCTGTCCCCGCCCGTAGCACGTCTTGCAGGTCTTCCGCTGGCTTCCCGGCTGGGCACCGGACCCGCCGCAGACACTGCACTGGGCAAGTCTGGGAACTTCTATCTCTCTGCTGGCTCCATGGGCTGCGTCGTCGAAATTGATCTCGAGATCGTAGACTAGGTCCTCGCCTCTTGAGGGTCGCTGTGGGGTTCCGAACCCTTGGAAGGTGCTAAAGCCGCCGAATCCTCGGAGGATCTGCTCGAAGATACCTCCAATTCCGCCAATGTCGCGGAAGATCGAGTCGAAGTCTGCTCCGCGGAAAATATCCTCAGTGTTGTATCGTTCGTAGATTCCCGCTCGTCCGAACTGGTCGTACTGGTTTCGCTTTTCGTCGTCGGAGAGAATAGCGTATGCTTCGGAGATTTCTTTGAAGCGTTCCGTCGCTTCAGGTGACTTGTTCCGGTCTGGATGGTATTGTAAGGCGAGTTTTCGATAGGCGGATTTTATCTCGTCCTTGCCGGCGCCCTTCTGGACTCCAAGGACGTCGTAGTAGTCTCGCTTGTCCATATCCCGTTCATTCTACTCGTTCTCTACCGGGAACCCTCATCTTTTACTTCCCGATACTCGGCATCAACCACCTTGTCACCCTCTCCTGATGCGTTCGTACCAGGTGGCGGTGCCTGTTGCGCCTTCTCCTCGTCGGGCTTTGAGGCTACCTTCTCATAGATCTCTGCACCAATCTTCTGTAGTGCTCTGCTCAACTCGTCGCTGGCACTCTTGATCTTGTCAGGCTCCTTTCCGGCCAAGGCGGCCCGTAAGACCCCTGCAGCCTTGTCAATCGTCTGTACTTGGTCTGGGGTGATCTTGTCCTTCAATTCGTCTTTGGTCTTGTCGGCTGTGTAGAGCATGCTCTCTGCAGTATTCTGCAGCTCAACCTCCTCCTTCCGCTTCCGATCCTGCTCAGCAAACTCTTCCGCTTCTCTGACCATCTTCTCCTTGGATTCCTTCGAGAGTTTTGTGGACGCAGTGATCGTGATCTTGTTCTGTTTCCCGGTGCCCAAGTCCTTGGCGTTCACGTTAAGCATCCCGTTAGCGTCAATGTCGAAGGTGACTTCGATCTGAGGTACACCTCTTGGCGCGGGGGGTATTCCGGTCAAGTTGAACATTCCAAGGGATATGTTGTCCCCTGCCATGGCTCTCTCTCCTTGGAGAACATGGATGGTCACCGTGGTCTGGGAGTCTGCCGCGGTCGAGAAGACTTGGCTGCGCTTCGTGGGAATCGTCGTATTACGTTCCAGAATCTTGGTCGCGACACCACCAAGTGTTTCGACT